>Ga0164313_10003869_pt1 | contig 13356 bp, 9 predicted proteins | sample GuaBasSedimGuay4_FD_113735 | JGI IMG/M metagenome (GOLD analysis project Ga0164313, IMG submission 113735) | Subseafloor sediment microbial communities from Guaymas Basin, Gulf of California, Mexico - Guay4, Core 4569-4, 0-3 cm | ecosystem: Environmental > Aquatic > Marine > Hydrothermal vents >... | reverse complement strand
GGCCAAGACCGTGCTTCAGGCGTTGCCGGAACGGGGCGACTTCGACAGCAAGGAAATCGAAGACGTGATCTTGGGTTGTGTAGAGCCCGTCGGAGAGCAGGGCGCTAACGTCGGCCGGATGGCGGCGATGATCTCAGGATACGACGAGAGCGTTCCTGGCGTTCAGCTCAACCGCTTCTGTTCGTCGGGCCTCGAGGCGGTGAACATCGCAGCGGCGAAGGTGAAGGCAGGCGATGTCGATCTGATCGTCGGCGGCGGGATGGAGAGCATGAGCCGGATCTCGATGGGCGCTGCCGGAGGCGCATGGGCGACCGATCCAGAGCTTGCGTGGGACACCTCGTTCGTGCCGCAGGGGATCGGCGCGGATCTGATTGCGACGAAGCAAGGATACAGCCGCCAGGATGTCGATGCATTTGCCGTCGAGAGCCAACGTCGAGCGGCGGCGGCATGGGAAGGTGGACACTTCAATAAGTCGATCGTAGCCGTGAAGGATAGCATCGGCGTGATGATGCTCGACCGAGATGAGCACATGCGCGCAGGCACGACACTCGAAGACCTCGGGCAGCTCAAGCCGAGCTTCGAGATGATGGGCCGCAACTTCGGCTTCGATGCGGTGGCGATTCAGAAGCACCCCGAGGTCGAGCAGATCAATCACGTGCATCACGCGGGAAACTCGTCTGGCATCGTCGATGGCGCCGCGGCCGTGCTCGTCGGCAATAAGGAAGCTGGCGACCGTCTTGGCCTGAGCCCAAGGGCACGAATCGTGAAGTGCGCCACTGTCGGAAGCGAGCCGTGCATCATGCTCACTGGCCCGATGCCCGCTTCTCGTAAGGCTCTCGCGAAGGCTGGGATGCAGACGTCGGATATCGACCTTTGGGAGATCAACGAAGCGTTCTCGGCGGTCTGTCTGCTTTTCATGGAGGAGATGGGCATCGACCACTCCGTGACCAACGTGAACGGCGGCGCGATCGCGTTCGGGCACCCGCTTGGCGCCACCGGGGCGATGCTCCTTGGGACCATGGTCGACGAACTCGAGCGGCGCGACCTCAACACCGCGCTGATCACCTTGTGCGTCGGCGCTGGCATGGGCACTTCAACCATCATCGAGCGGGTGTAGGACAATGGCGATTATCGACTATCGAGTAGAAGACGGCATTGCGATCCTCACTTGGGACGACAAGGACCGTCCGATGAACGTGCTCAGCGGCGATTCGCTTGCCGAGCTCAGCGCTGGCGTCGAAAAGGCCGTAGCCGACGATGCTGTGAAGGGCATCATCTTAACCTCCGGTAAGCAGGGCGTGTTCGTCGCGGGTGGCGACCTTCAGCAAATCGAATCGCTCGGCTCCGGTCCCATCGATGCGGCCGATCTCTTGAAGCGCACGGGCGCGGTGCTGGATCAACTTCGCCGAATGGAGACGTGCGGCAAGCCGGTCGTGGCAGCACTCAATGGGGTGACGCTCGGTGGCGGTTACGAAATCGCGCTCGCCTGTCATCGACGCATCCTGGTCAATCAGCGGCACGCGCAGGTCGGTTTGCCCGAGGCGGGCCTCGGCTTGATGCCGGCCGCTGGGGGTACGCAAAGGCTGCCACGACTGATCGGTATTCAGGGCGCGCTTGGGCTCATCATGCAGGGCAAGCAGCTAGCGCCCGACAAGGCGCTCGAAAAGGGTTTGGTGGACGAGCTCGTCGAATCGCAGGACTTGATCCCGGCCGCGAAGAAGTGGATCAACGAGGACGGCAACGCGACGCAGCGCTGGGACGAGAAGCGGTACGAGGTGCCCGGCGGCGGCGCCGACTCGGTCACTTTCGCACAGACGATGATGGGCTCGAACGCGATGACCCACGCGAACACGTACGGGAACATGCCTTCGCAGCAGGCGATCTTGCAGTCGGTCTACGACGGCCTAGGGCTCCCGATGGATCGCGCCGGCAAAGTCGAGACGCGTCAGTTCATTCGCGTGCTTCAGGACCCGACCGCGCGCGCGATGCTGCGGACGCTGTTCTTCAGCCTCCAGGAGTGTCAGAAGGGCGCCCGTCGGCCGAAGGACGTGCCCCGATTCGACGTGAAGAGGGTTGGCATCATCGGTGCGGGCTTGATGGGGCAGGGCATCGCTCACGTATCCGCCAAGGTCGGGATCGACGTCGTCTTGCTCGACAGGGACCTCGCGAGCGCGGAGCGCGGCAAAGAGAAGGTGAGCAAGACTCTCGAGCGCCGTCTTCAGAAGGGGCGTACGACGCCGGATCGTGTCGAGGGAATCTTGAGCCGCATTCACGCAACCGAGGACTACAGCGACTTGAAGGGCTGCGACCTGGTCGTCGAGGCTGTCTTCGAGGATCGTGACATCAAGGCCAAGGTCACCAAAGCCACCGACGAGCAGCTTGGCGACGACGCGATCTTTGCGTCGAACACATCGGGCCTTCCGATCACGGGTCTAGCGAAAGCGTCGAGCCGACCGGCGAACTTCATCGGCCTTCACTTCTTCTCGCCCGTCGAGCGGATGCAGATGGTCGAGATTGTCGTCGGCAAGGAGACCTCGCAGGAAACCCTCGCCAAGGCGTGGGACTACATCCTCAAGATCAAGAAGGCGGGCATCGTCGTCAACGACAGCCCCGGGTTCTACACGAGCCGCGTATTTGGCACCTTCATTTCGGAAGGAAACCACCTCTTGGTGGAGGGAGTGACGCCCGCGTTGATTGAGAACGCGGCGAAGTCGGCGGGCATGCCGATGCCGCCGCTGAGCATTTCCGATCAGGTCGGTCTCGGGACGATGCACAAGGCCGCCAAGCAGGCGGAGACAGATGCCGCAGCTGCGGGCCAGAAGTGGGAGCCATCCCCAGCACAAGCGATCATCGCATCGCTAATCAGTGATCACGACCGCTGGGGTGCCCATCCTCCACCCAAGGAAGACGGAGCGCCTCGCACACCCGGAGGGTTCTACGACTATCACGAGGGCGGCAACAACCTCTGGCCCGACCTCAGCACTGCGATGAGCCGTTGGATCGAAAGCAACGATGAGCAGCCGAGCGCGGACATCGTGCGCCGGCGCTATCAGTTCGTGCAGTGCCTGGAGGCTGTCCGGTGCCTCGAGCAAGGCGTCATCACGGACGTCCGTGACGGTGATGTCGGGGTCATCATGGCCGTGGGCTTCCCTGCTTTCACCGGCGGGCCGTTCACGTACATCGACAACTATGGCGTAGCGGATTTCGTTCGCGATGCAGACGAGCTGAGTGCTCGCTACGGCGAGCGCTTCGAGCCCCCGAAGCTTCTCCGTGACATGGCGGCGGAGGACCGAAGCTTTTATTCCTAGCGGTAACCCGCAGCCTGCAGCGCGAAGAGATGGGCGTATCGCCCGCCTTGTTGTACCAGCGTCTCGTGGGTTCCCCGCTCGGTCACGCGGCCGTGCTCGATTACGACGATTTCGTCGGCCATCCGCACGGTCGAGAACCGATGAGAGATCAAGATGACCATCTTGTCCGCGGCGAGGCGGCCAAACCGTTCGAACACGGTGGCCTCCGCCTCCGCGTCCATTGAGGCGGTAGGCTCGTCGAGGACGAGGAGATCTGCCTCGTCGCGCATGAACGCCCGGGACAGTGCGATTTTCTGCCATTGGCCGAGCGATAGCTCTTGTCCGTCCTCGAACCAGCGCCCGAGCTGCGTTTGGTAGCCTTTGGGCAGCCGCCCGATGAAGTCGTGCGCCATGCCTTTCTCGGCCGCGGCTTGCCATCTTTCCGGATCACTGAATCCCCGTACGTCCCCGACGCCGACGTTCTCTCCCGCTGCGAGTTGGTAGCGCACGAAGTCCTGAAAGATCACGCCGACCCTCTTTCGAAGGATGTCGACGTCCCAGGCGTCGAGCTCGAGCCCGTCGAGCAAGATACGGCCTTCGGTCGGCCGATACAGCCGTGTGAGGAGCTTGATGAGGGTCGTCTTTCCGGCACCATTCTCTCCGACAAGCGCGAGCTTTCGTCCGGGGCGCAGGTGAAGGCTCACCTCTTGAAGGGCCGGGGTTTCGGCGCCGGGATAGGTGAAGCTCACACCCTCGAACCGAATGCCATCACCCGGCTTGGGGCCCTCGGTCGCAGAGCCGCCGTCGTCCGGCGCTTGATACTCGAGGTACTCGTAGAGGTTCGATAGATAGAGGCTGTCTTCGTACATCCCGCCAATCGATGCGAGGAGCGACGCCAATGCGGCTTGTCCCTGCTTGAACACCAGCAGGTACATCGTCATGTCGCCGAGGGTGATCCGCTTCGCGGCCGTTTCGAGGACGATCCATGCGTAGGCACCGTAGAAGGCCACTGTGCTCAAGAGGCTGAGCACGAAACCCCACACGCCGCGGCGTAGCGTGAGTGTGCGATCCTCGGCGTACAGATCGCGAAAGATCTCGCGGTATCGATCCAAGAAGACGGGCCCGAGATCGAAGAGCTTGACCTCCTTCGCGAAGTCTTCCCGGGCGAGGAGAACCTCGAGGTAGTTCTGCTTTCGAGTCTCCGGTGCACGCCACGTGAAAAGCCGAAAAGCGTCGGCCGAGAACCGTGTCTCCACGAAGAATGAAGGGATCGCTGCGACGACCAACACGGCAAGCGCCCACACGGACAGTTGCAACAAGAGACCGCTGTAGGCGATCAACGAAAAGGAGTGTTGCGCCAGCTGGAAGCTCCGCATCACCAAGCTGAGCGGCCGATGAGATGCCTCTCGCCGGGCCCGGGTCATTCGATCGTACAGCTCGGAGTCTTCGAAGGCGGCCAAATCGAGCGTCAGTGCCTTTTCGAGAATCATCTCGTTGACTCGTTGTCCGAGCAGCGCTCGCAAGAGTTGTTGGCAAGTGCCCAGTCCCCTTTGCGCGCCCGCCAGCAAAGCCACGAGCCCGAGCTCAACGACAACCCAAGTCAACGCGGTGCGCTGATCCTCGGCAGAGCCCGTCTCGGCCGCATGGACCACGGCGTCGACGATTAGCTTTCCAACCCAGGCCGCGCCGGCGGGAAGAACGCCGGCGACCAGGCTCAAGATTCCGAGCGCGAAGCTCAGCCCGCGGCTCGTCGTCCACACGAGGGTGACCCCGTGCTTCAATTGACGAAACACACCGAGCAGCTGTGGCCGGTCGAGATGGGGTCGGGAATCCATCGGCCGAGTCTAGGGCGCTCGTCGTCGCACGCCATAGCCGCCGAGTAGGCTCCGTGGTACGAACGTGCAACTGCGATTGCCTCATGACGGAGCGAGACAAAGGTCCCCGGATTCGAAAGGTCCCCGCCGGTGACAACCGCCAACGGCTGGTTTGCCCGGACTGCGAGTACATAGCCTACGAGAATCCCAAGGTCGTAGTGGGGGTGGTTGCGACCTGGGAGGACAAGCTCTTGATGTGCAAACGTGCGATTGAGCCACGCTTAGGCTACTGGACGTTGCCCGCGGGTTTCATGGAAATGGGGGAAACCCCGCAAGAAGGCGCGGCGCGCGAGGCATGGGAAGAAGCGTACGCAAAGCTCGAGATCATCGACCTGCTTGCCGTCTACAGCCTCCGTCACATCAGCCAGCTTCAACTCTTCTATCGTGCTCGATTGCTTTCGCCCGATGTGTCGGCCGGCCCCGAGAGCGAAGAGGTCGGGCTCTTCACCTTCGACCGCCTGCCTGCGACGGAGCTCGCATTCCCTTCCGTGCACTGGGCCATCGACCACTTCGAGCAAGCGCGCGGAGCCGACGCGTTCTCGCCGTTTGGAAACCCCTCCGGGCGAAACGGTGACATGCGGCGTGGCCGCTGACACACGACCGCGTCTCTGGTGACACGACGACGATGGCGCAACGACCCGAATCGCGGGCAATTTCGTTTGGCACGGAGCGTGCTTTTTCGTGGGGCAGGAGGTCCCATGAAAATCAAGTCCAGAGTCATCACGCCCATCATGCTCGTTTTGCTGACGGCGGTCGGCTGCAACGAAGCAACGCCGTCCACGTCCGACGTCATCGAACGAGCCACATCACCGAAGCCGACGCTGACATCGACGGCTCCACCAGCCGCGCCCAAGCCCGTCGAAGCGAAGCAGCCTGAACGCTCCATCCTCGAGGCTGAGAAGCCCCCAGTCGTGGAAACGGAGAGGTCGTTCGCACCGGAGCTAGAGAGCATGGATGGGTTAACCATTCGTCGATTGGTTACCGCGTCCGAGATTGAACATCGCGAGCCGGTGGCGGCGTCCTCTGTCTTTGGACGCCATGAAGAGCGGGTCTATGCCTTCCTCGAAGTCAGCAACGAGTCCGAAGACGATATGACGCTGCTGGTTCATTTCATCGGGCCGGGCGAACAGGTGAGCGGGGGCATCGAGCTGAATATTCCGCCCGCCGTGCCGCGCTGGCGAACCTGGGCGCTCACAAGGCACGCGAAGCAGGCCGGTTTGTGGCGCGTCGAGGTCCGAAGCCCAGACGGAGATCTCCTCGGGGCGCTGCCGTTCGAGGTGGAGGCCGACCACTAGGCCAAATTGGTGCAACGTGATCGCGATCCGGTATGCTGATGGGGTGGACGATTCCTCCGTCGTGTCCCGGATCGCGCACGAATCCTGTGCGCGAGCCCCGTCGCTGCTAGCGAGAGGGCATTGGTGGGAGGAGCTCGACCGCAATTTTGCAAGACGCCCCGAAGGGTTCGAGCTCGCGCTGTCCGATCGCCTGCGCGTAGGCGCGACTGCAAGTGTCGACACGGTGTTGCGCACGGCTGCGGCGTCGATGATCTCGAGTATGGCGCTCCCGCTTGGTTACAACCCGATCGAGTTGCGCAAAGCGGTCCGCGATACGGAGCTCTACGCCGACATCGCGGAATCGGCCGACCCGGCGCGCTTCTTCGCAACGCCGCCCACCGGGGTTCGTGTGCGCGCCAAGAAGGGGCGCTGGTTTCCTCGCTTCGAGCCGGAAGACGGAACCTGTGAGGCCCTGAGCTTCGACAGTCCCTTCCAGCCCGTCAATCCGACTCAACACAAGCCGTACCTGCGTCACAGCGCAAACCGCGTCGCGCATGCGCGTCTGCTTCGCCATCGGGGCGATGAGCCACGGCCCACGATCGTTGCGATCCACGGCTTCACCGCCGACTGGTACCTGATCAACGAATGGTTCTTCGCACTTCCGTGGTTTTACAGAATGGGTTGCAACGTGGCGCTGTTCACGCTCCCGTTCCACGGCCCGCGGCAAACGCGGTTCTCCCCGTTCTCCGGGCATGGCTACTTTGCTGGCGGTTCCTCACGGCTCAACGAGGCAGTTGCGCAATCGGTTTTCGACTTCAGGATTCTTTTCGATTGGCTGCAGCGCGAGCGAGGAGCGGAGCAGATCGGTGTAACCGGACTGAGCCTCGGAGGATTCACGGCTGCCATGCTCGCGAGCGTCGAGGATCGGTTGTCGTTTGCGATTCCCAACGTCCCCGTCGTGAGTCTGGCGGACCTGGTGCTCGAGTGGCAGCCGATCGGCCTGCTGCTCCGTGGCGCGGTTGCCACCATGGGAATGGACTTCACGGACGTGAGGCGGATGGTCGCCGTGAGCTGTCCGCTCACCTACGCGCCGGTGCTTCCGCCCGAGCGCTTGATGATTGTCGCCGGCGTTGGCGATCGCCTGGCTCCGCCCAAGCATTCGCGTCTCTTGTGGGACCACTGGGACCGATGCCGCATCCATTGGTTCCCGGGGAGTCACATCATCCACATGGACCGCGGGGCCTATCTCACCGAGATGGCGAGGTTCATGGTCGGACGGGGCTTTCTGCCCCAGGCCGAGCTTCCTCCGGGAGATTAGCGGTAGATCTTTTGCACGCGCTGAGTAACCTCGCCGGAACTTCTCCGAACGAGGGTATTCATGGAGCGTGTCATTCCCCTGTCTCGCCGTAAGGGCGACATCGTTGTTCTGGTCTACTTCTGGATCAACATCTTGCTCATCACCTATATCGTCGACGTCGAGCAGATCGTGTTGCCTGACATCAGCGGTGACTGGGAATACCCGCTGTGGCCGCCGGCGTTCTTGGTCGACATCATCCATTGGTACGGCAACAACTTTGATCCAGTCCTGATCGCGCGTCCGGTTTGGTGGCGCATGACGATATGGATCGACTCGCTGCTCTTCGGACCGTTCTACGTCTTTGCAATCTATGCGTGGACCAAGGGCAAGAACTGGATCCGCATTCCGAGCATCATCTGGGCTTCGGTGATGTTGACCAACGTCACGATCATCCTCGGCGAGGAATTCATGGGGCCGCACTCGACCCCCGCGCCGCTCATGGTCCTCGCGCTGAACGCTCCCTGGTTCCTCGCTCCGCTCTACGTCATCAAGCGGATGTACAACACCGAGACGCCTTTCACCGAGTCCAGCTGAATGGCTGAGTTCGTAGAGCGCTACGGACCGTGGGCTGTAGTGGCTGGCGCGTCCGAAGGGATCGGCGCGTCGTTTTCGCAAAAGCTCGCGGGTCGGGGCATGAACCTGGTGTTGGTCGCGCGCCGTGCGGCTCCCCTCGAGGAACTGGCCACGCAGCTTCGACAGAAGCACGGCGTTGAAGTGAAGGTGCAGCCGCTCGACGTCAGCTCTCCCGACGCAGTGGCCGCAATGAGCGCGGCAACCGAGGGCCTGGACATCGGTCTGATGATCTACAACGCCGCATACTCTCCGATTGGGGCCTTCCTCGACATCGACGTCGAAGAGCACCTCAAGGCAGTCGACGTCAACGTGTACGGTCCGCTTCGCCTGTCCCACTACTTCGGGCGGCGGTTCGTCGAGCGCGGGAGGGGCGGAATCATCCTGATGTCGTCCATGAGCGGCTTTCAGGGCACGGCCATGGTGGCCAACTATGCGGCGACCAAGGCTTACGACATGGTCCTGGCTGAAGGCCTCTGGTACGAGCTTCAACGGCACGGCGTGGATGTCCTCGCCTGTGTGGCCGGGGCGACCCTCACGCCCAACTACGAATCATCGACGGACCGTATTCCGACGAAGGGGTTGGCTCGTCCGATGGCGCCCGCTGATGTCACCGAGCAGGCGCTCTTCGACCTGGGTCAGCGGCCGCGCGGTGTCTCGGGCGGGCGCAATCGGTTCGCGTCCGTGCTGCTCAGCAGGCTCCTCTCGCGCCGCGCCGCCGTCAAGATGGTCAGCAAGGAAACCGAGCGCCTCTTCCGCCGATTCTAGGAGTGCCAGAAGCCAGTGACATCGCCAACTCGATCTGGAAGCGCGCGAAGCTCGTCCGAGACTCCGACAACGATGTATCCGATCCCGAGCTGCCGGCCGACTCGGTTTTGGATTCCGTGGAGCTGAATCACCGGCATCGCGCCCGAGCGCACGAGAACCACGATTCGGTCTGCGATGCGGGCAGCGCGTCGAAGCGCCTGACCCTCATCCGGTCCATCCCAGGCCTCGAGCCGGAAGTGGGCCGCCGGGCTGGCTAGACGGATGGCCTCTGTTGGCGGCGCCGAGGGCAGTCGTGCAAGTGCGACGGAATGGGTGCCCGAATCACCAATGGGATAAGGGCCCGATGGTGGAGGGGTCTGCATGGGATCCCGCTCGGTGGGTGGAGACTTCGGCGTGCCGGGAGTGGCGGCATGTGCGTTCGTCGGGAACCAGTCGTCGTTCAGTCGATGTGCAAACTCGTTGGCGATTCCTGACTCATTGGCTGAGCCGCCGACAATCAACAGGCTTCCCTTGGCATGCGGCACGAGGTCGTCGAGTCCGGCAATCAGCTCGTCCAGGCCTCGCGGATCGTTGGGCCAGGATGTCGTCGCGAGCACGGGCCCGTTCCCCCAGAATGCGACCTCTGCGGCCGTCTGCAAATGGAGCCCCTTGAACTCGCGCCGCAAGACGAGGAACAGCGCGAAAGCAGAGCTCAGCATGACGACCGCCCCAAAGACGACCGTCTTCGCCTTGTTCCGTATTGGGTATTCCGGCACCGCTCCGGGGTCGAGCACGACGAAGCCGCTCGGAGGATCACGCAGCGCGTCTTCGAGCGCGGCTTCGGTGCGACGCAAGCCGCTGGCCAAGTTCTCGTTCACTTTGACATCAGCCAGCAATGCGGACGCTTCGCCCTCGATGTTCGAGAACGCCCCTAGGCGACTCTGTGCCTTGTCAGCCAACTGAGCGAGCCCTTTTTGGCGCTCGCGAAGAGCTGCCAGCCGCGACTTTGCGTCTCGGAGCTTTCCGTCCACGACTTGGTAGGTCGTGTTGGTTCCGACCAGGCCGCCAACGCTGGCGCTCGAACCGCCCCCAGATCGTAGCTGCGCGCGCAGTTGGTCCACTTGCTGCTGGAGTGCTTGGACGCGGGGGTGGTCGCCGGACAGCGTGGCTCTTGCGTTCACCAGCTCCTGCCGCAAGCGGTTGTACGTGGCTCGCTCAGGCGAGCTTCCCCCGGAAACGAGGGTCGTCTTGGGCGTGCTCGCCAGTACGGTTTCCAGACTTCTCACTTCGGCTTCCGTCGCTCGGATCTCCGACACGGCGAGCTCGCTATCGGCACGGAGCGTGGCGGCAGACTTGACCATCGACTGCTGCTCGGTCGAAAGATCGGCGATCCCGTGTTCATCGCGAAACTCATTGTATCGGCGCCGGGCCACTTCGACTTCGGAATCGGCCGCCTCGATGCGTTTCTCCCCGCGCGCAAGCTCGGTTTCGATCCGCCTCGATTGCCGCTCCTTGTGATAGGTCATGAACACGTCACTGACGATGCGAGCGTTCTCCGCGGCGCGCTCTGCCGTTTCACCCAACACGTCGATCCGTAGCGTGCCCGACATCAAATCGATCTCATAACCAATGCCGCTTCGGAGGGCTTGCAGGCTTCCTTCGAAACCGATCCCTTCCGCGATCTTCCGAAGAACGGCCTCGCGCCCCAGGGCGTCGGCAGCTGGGGCGAGACCGTGGGTGTTGGACTGCACGCCGGCTACTTGCAGGTCGCCTTCGTACTGTAGAAACACGGTCGTTTGGTACGCACTCGGCATCATCAGCTTCACCGAAAGGAAACCGATGATGACGCTCGCCGCACCGATGCCGATCAGCAGCCGCCTGCCGCCCACCAACGCCCGTCGAAGTCGATACGGATCCACGGGCAACCCTGGGCGGCCTCGCCCGGTTGCTCCGTCGCCCTCGGATCCGGTTGTTTCATCCACAATCGGCATGCGTCCCTTTGATCAATACGCGTTCCGCCGGGAGCCGGACCCAAACACGGTCATGAAGATGATCTGCAAATCCCAAAGCAGACTCCAGTTGCGAATATAATCGAGATCGTGCTCGACGCGCTTTTCCATCTTGTCCAGTGTGTCGGTTTCGCCGCGCCAGCCGTTGACCTGGGCCCAGCCGGAGATTCCAGGTTTCACCTTGTGCCGGAGCATATAGCCCTGGATCTTGGTGCGGTAGAGTTCGTTGTGCGCGATCGCGTGGGGACGGGGACCGACGATGCTCATGGTGCCTTCGATCACGTTTAGGAACTGTGGGAGTTCGTCTAGGTTCGTGCGTCGGAGAAATGCGCCGAGCTTGGTGATGCGGGCGTCGCCTTCGGTGGCTTGCTTGATCTCAGGGCCGTCTTCGGTGACGGACATCGAGCGAAACTTCAGCACGTGAATCACCTCGCCGTTCAAGCCGTAGCGGCGTTGCCTGAACAATGCCGGCCCTGGCGAGGTTAGCCTGACGCCGATGCCGATGATCAACATAGGGACCGCGATGATCATGAGTATGAGCGAGCCGAGGACGATGTCTTCGAGACGTTTCAGCCAACCGTCGACCCCGTAGAACGGCGTCTCATGGAGGCTGACCGTGGGCACGCCACCCAGCGCGCCCCAGCGAGCGTGCAATAGGTTGAACGCAAAGAAGTCAGCGGCGAGATACACAGAAGCCGTCGTGTCCGAGAGCTCTCTCAAGAGCTCATTGATCCGCGGCTCAGCGCGCAGCGGAAACGCGATATAGATGAGATCGATCTCTCCGGACTTGGCCGCCGCAACGACGTCGCTCAGCGAGCCAGCGCGTTGCCCGAGCGATTCGGGGATCGGATGGCACCGATCCTCGGTGCGGTCGTCGTAGTACCCGTAGACTTCGAGTCCGAGTGAAGGGGAGCCTTTCATTTGAAGGGCGAGCCTTTCCCCCAACTCGGTCATACCGACGATCGCAGCGTTGCGGGTGTTGTACCCGCGAGCTCGGAGCTCGCGTAGCCACAGCGTAGTCATCGTGCGCCAGACTGAAACGAAGAATGGCGCTAGCACGAACCACGACGACACGATGACGCGCGAGAACTCCTCGGAGCGCTTCGAAAGGAAGAGCAAGAAGAGCAAGACCGGCACCACGCCGATGAACCAGCCAGCCCAAACGCGCGTCAGCTGAGGCTTGAGTCGCGCACCGCGCGCGCCTTCGTAGAGCCGGAGTGATTGCCCTATCACCATGAAGAGAACCGCTGCGATCGTTGCGGCGGTCCACGCCCTCTGGTCCCAAAGCGCGCCCCGAGCATAGGTGGGCAGCCACAGGGCCGCATAAATCAGCACGAAATCGATGAGGCGCATCAGCGGGGCGACCTCGGCATCCGCGCCGCCGCCCCAATCGGTGGGTTTCTTGCTCGTCATCGAGGGTTCGTAGACAGTATAGGCATAGCCGCAGCGTTTCTCACTTGAACCTTGCGAACATCACTTGAGCACGTTAACCACGAGTATGCGACGGGGCACGGCACTCGTTCTTTCGATTGCGCTCATCTCTGCGTGCGCGCGGAATCGTTTAACGAAAGCGCCGACGGTGCCGGGCGATGACCCGGCTTTTTCCGCGCCAGAGGAGGTTGTCCTTCGGGGGCTGGAGTCCGATCCCCCCGAGGCGCTCGCACTGCTTCCTGGTGATGTGGTCCAGCTCACAACGGTTTCGGCGAAGACACAGACGTTCGACGGCTTGATCGTCGACGCGATGGGTTCGCTCCACGTCCCGTTAGCGGGCGACATTCAGGTTGGAGGGAAGTCGCTCTCCCAGGCGGAGAAGGCTGTCGAGAGGGGTCTTCGACAGTACGATCGGTTCGTCCGCGCCAACCTGATCATCACCAAGCTCGACGGCCATTCCGCCTCCGCGGTCGGGGCCGTGACGACTCCCGGCCGGATCCAAGTCAGCCCGGGCATGCGGCTCGCCGACCTGCTCGCAGAGGCTGGCGGTCCCGCGCGGTCAATCTCCCAAGAGGTCCCTACGTTGGTGGGCAATCTGGATCTCGCGCGGCTCGTGCGAAACGGCGAGACGGTTCCCGTGAGCCTACCGCTGGCCGCCAAGGGGGACCCGAAACACAACATCCGCGTCCGCGCCGGTGATCAGCTCTATGTTCCTCCGGTGACGGAGATGCTGATCATGGTGTTGGGCGATGTCGGGACTCCGCAGCCCATCGCATACCGCAACGGCATACGTCTGACGGAGGTCTT
>Ga0164313_10003867_pt1 | contig 13358 bp, 7 predicted proteins | sample GuaBasSedimGuay4_FD_113735 | JGI IMG/M metagenome (GOLD analysis project Ga0164313, IMG submission 113735) | Subseafloor sediment microbial communities from Guaymas Basin, Gulf of California, Mexico - Guay4, Core 4569-4, 0-3 cm | ecosystem: Environmental > Aquatic > Marine > Hydrothermal vents >... | reverse complement strand
GAACTGCCGAAGCTGTGGTTGCTCGGGGAAAATGAGGAGGCACCTCCGGGAGACGTGACCGATATTCTCGAGGTCCTCGCTCGTGGCGATGCGAGGACGACCGCAGCGGTGGAGAGGATTACAGCGTTCATCGATGAAGTCTGGCGGAAGAGACCGATTCGAGCGGGGATTCTGATCGGTGGAAAATCCAGTCGGATGGGCTCGCCCAAACAGCTTCTCGAGATCGATGGCGAGGCTTTGGTGGATCGGGTCATCCGCGGTCTGGGACCTCGATTCGATCATCCCGTCTTTCTCGGCGCAGGGCAGGTGCCGGCGTCGGTGGCGGATCTGCGGTGGGTTCCCGACGCTCCGGGACTTGCCGGGCCCCTCGCCGGTTTTTTGGCTGCCATGCGGTGGGACCCTGACGCGACCTGGCTGATGGTCGCCTGCGACCAACCATCGATCACTCCGGATGCGGTCGGATGGCTGCTCGAGCAGCGTCGACCGGGTCGGTGGGCGGTCATGCCCAGACTGGCGGGCGGGCCCGTTGAGCCGTTTCTGGCGGTCTACGAGCCCCAAGCGCGGGGTGTACTCGAAGGGCTGGTTCGATCGGGACAAGTCGGCCCGTGGAGGCTGGTCGAGCATCCGAAGGTGATCGACCCCGCGCCCCCCTCAGAATTGACTCGGTGTTGGCGCAACGTCAACACACCGGAGGATCTCGACTGAGTCTCCCCCGGCTTTGTGGTGGTTCACCCTCCGTCTACAGATCCATCACGAGTTGGACATCCTCGTCGATCTCGGGTTCAGAATCGCGGCTCGTCCACCACGTTACCGCGAAGAGCACGGTGAAAGAGGCGGCGAGAGAGACCGCGGTGGGAAGGACGCCGGTCTGGAAAGGCGGCCTTGGTAGGGCCTCGAAGAAGGTCTGTTTGGCGAGGAACTCGAGGACGAGGTTGACCCCCATCCCGGTGGCGATGGAAGCTGTGGCGGCGGTAGCCGTCACACGGCGCCAGTTGAGTCCGATGGCGAGCGCGGGACCAAGGGCGGCGCCGAAGGTGCCGAAGGCGAAGGTGCCGATCAGGGCGATGAGATCACCATAGAGGAAGGCGAAAATCGCCGCAGAGAAAGCGATTCCCACAACGGCGATGCGTCCCCAGAAGAGTTGGTCTTCGACGTGTCGACCGAAGGCCTTCGGAAGGTCGCGGACCAGCGCCGCCGAACCGATGTTTACGAAGGAGTCGGCGGTGGACATGATGGCGGCAAGGATCCCGGCGAAGACGATGCCGGCAAGGACCTCGGGTGCAAAGTTGAGCAGAAACAGGGGTGACGCCTCATCGGGGTTGGTCAGCGGTGCAAGACGACCTGTGGCCACCAGCGCCGGGACCGCGAGGCCGATACCGAGCCAGATGAGGATACACAGGGTCTGGGTGCCGCCGACGATGAGCGGCATCCACTTGAGTTTGCGTGGATCATCGAGCATGAAGAATTTGTGCAGCATGTGTGGCTGGCCGAGAGTTCCGACGGCGAAGACCAGAAAGAACCCCATGGCCGTGAATACCGGAACGGCGCCAAGCGGGTCAAGGTGGCCGGGCCCGAAGGTCGGGGACTCTGCAATGGATCGCGCCATGGACTCCAAACCGCCGCCTGCCTGGAGGGCGTAATAGAAGACCGCGATGGCCGCGCCCACCATGAGAGCACCCTGGAGGAGATCGGTGTAGACCCCGGCCACCATGCCGCCGGCGGTGGCGTAAAAGACCACGATGACGAGTCCGATGAGCATGGCGATCGCCAGGCTCCAGTCCCCGAAATGCTCGCGGGTCCCGAAGATGGCCTCGATGAGAATCCCGAGCGCTTTGAGCTGAGCACCGAGATACCCGACCGTGCCGACGATCACCGCAATGGCCGCGAGTCCGGAGGCCCGCCGGCTCTTGTAGCGGCAGAAGATGACATCGGGCACTGTGTAGATCTCACGCACCCCGGCCAGAAGCCGAAGGCGTTTGGCCACGACCCAGCAAAGCAGGCCGGCGGTGAAGCTCACCGGGATGCAGATGAAGAGTGAGGCCAACCCCATCCGGTAGGTGAGGCCCGGCCCCCCGATGAAGACAAAACCGCTGAATGCGGCGGACATGGTGGCCAGGGCGGTGACAAGCAGGCCGATGTTCTGACCGGCGATGAAGAAGTCTTTGGCGTTTCGAGTGCGCCGCACAGCCCAAATTCCTATGACGACGACGACCGAGAGGTAGATCAGTGCGGTCCAGATGATGACCGGTTTGGCGAGGATGGTCATTCCGCCTCACCCTCGGATGCGCGTGTGTGATCAGCGAGGCGATCGAGGTCCTTCTCGCGGATCTCGAAGCGGTCGAAGGTCAGCGCATAGGCCAGCGCCACGAAGAGCAGCGGCGTCAGAAAAAGGCCGTAGAGTTGGATGGCTGCCGCGCCGGGAAGCCCGCCGAACCACGGGCCGTCGAGGATCTGGCCACGCAGCGCCAGCATTCCGATCGCGCAGGCTTCGAGAAAGATGAGGAGCAGAAGGAGTGGTACCCCCAGCGGTCCGAGGGTGCCCCTCCGACCTACGGCCACAACGATCAGCGCCACGGGATATCCCATGACCAGCAGCGCGAAGAGTTCGTCGGCCCATGACCATGGCACGAGGAACAGAAGCAACACCACCGGCGAGGCGATGGCGAGAAAGGCCAGAGAAAGCTTGCGGACCATGGTGAGGAATCTTAGCAGTGAGATGAACCGCAAAGGCGCGAACGACCCGGACAATCTCTTCGAGGGGTACATCCACCATCGTGGACCCCCATTATTTTCGGATTGCAGTCGTTCCACCTCTCATTCAAAATCCCCCGAAAGAGTGTTGTAAGCTGGAGATCCGGCCACGATCCCGGGCGTGACACGCTAGCGGGCGTTTCGATAGATCGCCGGTGAGAATCGCTCAATTTAGGTAAAGGGCAAGTTGCCATCTCGGGCCCGCCCGCCCTTCTCCAGGGTAGCTGTCGGCGACAGGAGAATCGGAGTTAGTGAGTGAGCCGCGTATTTTTCCCCGGAAAACACGTCCTGAGCAGCAACGATGATGACTCGCCCTGAAGAAGAGAGCTGCGCCACGAAATCGAGATCGCGAGAGCGTGGCAAACGGCTTCTACCCTGGCTTCTCGCCCTGATGCTGGTGACGGTTTCCTTCGCGTGGGGCGTCGCCTACACACGGCATTACGTCTTCCCTCACTCTCTGATCAGCTCGTTGGCACGGTGGTTCCATGGCGCCGATTCCCAGGCTCCCATCGCCCAATCCGGGTCCGGCGGCGTATCCATAAGGCGTCCCTCGTCCTTCGAGCTTCTGCAAACCCTCGGGTACGTGGGTACCAGCACCGCGAATGCTGCGAACGGCCAGGGTGCCAGCGTCGTTGATGCCGTCCGGATGCAACCCGGCCTCAGCCTATACACAACCGGTCACGCTGATGTCGCGCGCCTGATCGACGAGGCGGGTGCTCTCGTGCATCAGTGGGCGCTTCCGCGAGACCAGGTCTGGTGGGATTCTCCACTGGCTCAGAGGCAACAGTTTGTCGGAATCAGATCTGCAACCGTCCTGCCCGATCTCAGTCTGCTCGCGATATACGACTACCTGGGTCTGATGAAGCTCGATCGCGATTCCACTCCGATTTGGATCGTTAGAAACGGCGCACACCACGACATGTGGATCACAGAAGACGACAGGATATTTCTCCTGAATCATCACCTCGCGAAGGTTCCCGAGATCCACCCAAACCAACAGATGGTCATCGACATGGTCACCGTTCTCGACTCGCAAGGGAACACCATAGGCGAATACTCTCTGGTCGATCTCATGCTGCGGTCACCCTTTGCTTTCCTCCTGCCTTCGGTGAACGACCTCGCCACAGACTATCCGATTGATCTTCTGCACACGAACTCGATTCAAGTCTTCGACGGCAGCTTGGCCTCGCTCGAACCACGGCTCTTCGCAAAAGGAAACGTCCTTCTGTCGCTCCGGAACATCAGCACATTGGTCATTGCCGACCTCGACGCGGGCGAAGTGCTGTGGGCGTGGGGTCCCTCGAACATCACGTTCCAACACAGTGCACGACTGCTCCCCGGTGGTTCGATTCTACTTTTCGACAATGGCCTCGAATGGTCGACGGCTGTTGAGATCGACCCGCTGACGCGAAGGCGACTGTGGTCATGGCGGGGGAGCGACAATGACCGCCTGCGCTCGCGGATCTACGGCTCATGTCAACGCCAACCCAACGGCAACACGCTGATCGTCGACTCCATGCAGGCGAGGGCGCTCGAGGTTTCCCCTGAAGGCCAGATTGCGTGGACCTTCCTCACGCCTCCTCTTGAAGACGGCAGAGTCCCGGTTCTGTACAGCATGACGAGGTACGACCGGTCATACTTCCAAGCCAACCAGAAATCGCAAAGGTGAACGAAGATGGCTCCACGAATTCCGTCCGCGGCGTCGGAGGACGATCAAGACATCGTCCAATTCGTCGACAGCAGTGTTCCGCTGTACTACCAGCTCGCCACGATTCTTCGCGAGAAGATCATTTCGGGTCGCTTCGCCGTCGGGGACAAGTTCCCGACCGAGGCGGATCTGGTCAAGATGTACGCGGTGAGCCGAGCCACGGTCCGGGGCGCTCTCCAGAGTCTCAAGGATGAGGGACTGATCCGAAGAGAAGCCGGACGTGGGACCTTTGTTTCGGGGATGCCCGAGTTCACCGGGACGCTCAAGATGGACGGCACCCTCAACGGCCTCATCGCCATGGGTTTGGTGACCTCACCGCGATTGGTGGAACTCCAGAAGGTCATGGTCACTCCGCAGCAGGCTGAGGCACTGGGAGTGGAGCAGGGAACACCAGCGATTCGTGCGTGTCGTGTTCGTTACTACAAGGACCACCCTTACTGTTACATCATCAATATGCTTCCGGTCGATATCGGCGAGAAACTCAGCGAAGAAGATTGGGAGAGTGGATCCATCCTCGAGCATCTTCAGACCGAACACGAGATCGAGTTTGGAGATGCAGACGAGTATGTGCGGGCGACAGTGGCAGACGCCAATCTCGCTCGCTGGTTGCAGGTGCGAATCGGTACACCCCTCCTCCAGGTGGAATATCTGATTCGAGATTCCGAAGGCCGAGTGGTGGAATCCCCGACCATTTTTTACCGCAGCGACAGGCATGCGTTCACGTTGCGACTCACCTGGTCTCCGGAGGGACCGGGGAGGGCAGAGGGATGGTCGTTGCGGGACGAGTAGTGCCGCACCGTGACAGTGACCTCGAAGAACTATGGGCGGGCCGTAAACGACCCGCCCATAGTTCTTCGAGGGTAGCTGTAATGCGGGGGTCTGCGAACCGCCGAGGCCGTCAGTCCGCCGCAACCTCCACCGGTTCGAGTTTCTGCCCCCGTGACGTCTCCCACACCCGGCGAAGCCAGTTGGAGAGGCCCTCGGTTCCGAGGGAGATGTAAGGAAGTACCAACAGGGTGAGCGCCACCGACGAGATGAGCCCGCCCATGACGGTCCTGGCCATGGGGTAGTAGAGCAGGCCTGAAACATTGACTCCGCCGATGGCCAGGGGCAGCAGGCCGATGATGGTGGTCGCCGCGGTCATCAGAATGGGCCGCAGGCGGTCACGACCGGCGCGTAGGATTGCCTCCTCGTGTGAGTACCCTTCCTTTCGGAAATGGTTGACGTGGTCGATGAGGACGATGCCGTTGTTCACGACGATGCCCATGAGGATCAGCAATCCGATCTGCGCCATGAGGTTGAATGGTGTGCCCGTGATCGCGAGCATCCACGCGGTGCCCGGCAGGGCGAAGGGGATCGCGAAGAGGATGGCGAAGGGCTGGGTCAGACTCTCGAAGAGCGAGGCCATGACCAGATAGACCAACACCAGGGCCAGAAGGAAGTTGACGCCCATTTCGGCGTCCTCGTTGGCCTGCTCGACGATGCGGTCGTTCCAGCTCCACGAGTAGCCGGCCGGTAGGTTGAAAGCGTTCATCATCTCTTCGATGTTCTGCTGAGTGGTGTCCCAGTTTTCGCCATCATAAGTCCCGCGAATGGCAACCCGCACCTTACGGTTTTCGCGTTCGATCTGGCGAGGCCGTTCGATGACGTCAAAGTCGGCGACATCGCCGAGGAGGACGGGGCGGCCGTTGGCATTTGCGACGGGGATCTGACGGAGGTCCTCGAGTCGCGAGCGATCCTCCATCCGCAAGGCGAGCCATGTGATGATTTCGCGATCGCCGGCGTTGAACCGGTCGAGGCGGACACCACCGAGCGAGAACCCGAGCACCTGGGTGATGTCGGTTGCGGTGCGGCCGAGTTCGGCGATGCGAGCGCGGTCGAGGCTGACCTGGATTTCGCGTCGGCCGCTCGAACGCGGACGGGAGACATCCTCCACCCCATCCATGGTCTCGAGCCGCCGCGCCGCTTCGTCTGCGAGGCGATACAGGGTCGTGGTGTCCTGACCGAAGAGTTTGACGGCGAAATAGGTTGAAGAGCCGCCCTCGTCAGTGTCCTCATTGAAGACGATACGGACGCCCGGGGTCGCCGGCAGACCCTCGCGGATCGCCGTGCGCAGCTCCTTCAACTCGTCGTCACTGAGGTTTTCGCGGGTGAAGGTGATGGTGGTCCCGGCCTCGTTTTCTGTGTAGTAGGAGTAGAGGGTGTCAACCATGAACTCCTCGGCGTTGGCCTCGAGATAGGCTTCCACCTGTTCCACGACGTCCTCCGACTGACTCTTGTAGTGGAAGTCGTCGAACTCGTATGCGAGGTAGAGCCTCGAGTTGAGGGTGCCGGAGAAGATGGCCGAGTCGACCCAGCCCGCGAAGAAGGGCAGGAAGCCGATGACCAGCCCGACCACCAACAGACCAAAGGTCTTGATTCGATGTTTGAGGGTCCAGCCGAGGATCCGGACATAGCGCTCTTCGAGCCACTCGATGATGCGGTTGCGGCCGTTGGACTTCACCTTGAGAAGATGTGCGGACATGAGCGGAATCAGGGTCAGAGACGAAAAGAGCGAGCAGGCCAGGGCGATGGAGATGGTGAGTCCCACCTCCTTGAGCCATGTCGTCATCTCAGTCCCGGATCCGAGGACCAGGGGCAGAAAGACGATGAGGGTTGTTGCAGTGGACGCCGTGACCGCCATGAGCACCTGGCCGGCGCCCTGCAATGCGGCTTGGCGTCGGTCGCCCTCTTCGCGCATTCTCCGATCGATGCTCTCCAGGACCACGATGGCGTTGTCTACAAGCATCCCAACGGCGAGCATGAGACCCATCATTGAGAGGATGTTGAGGCTCGAGCCCATGAAGTACATGACGCCGCAGGTGGCGATGATGGAAAAGGGGATGGACATGGCGACGATGACCGTGGAATCCATCCGGCGCAGAAAGAACCACAAGCTCAGGGTGGCGAGCAGCGCGCCGGTGAGACCGGCCTTTTTGAGGCCGTCGATGCCCGAGGTGATCTCCTTGGCCTGGTCCTGCCACACCCACAGCTGGATGCCTTTGAGGAGCGGGTCGTTGTTGATGTCTGATTCGACAACCCGGTTGACCTCGCGCACGACCTCTACCGTGTTGGCCGTGGATTCCTTGTAGATGTCCATCGCCACTGCGTACTTGCCGTCCAAGTGGCGGCCGAAGGTAAGCGGGGGTTCTTCGTAGGTGATCTCGGCGATCTCGCCGAGACGGAGGCCGTGTTCGTCGATGACCAGATCGGAAAGCGCGTCGATGGAGTCGAAGGACCCCAGGGAGCGAACGGTGTAACGCAGCCCACCTGACTCGGCTCGGCCGAGCACGAGATTCGACGAGACGCTCTGGAGCAGCTGGGCCAGCGAACCTACATCAACCGCGTGCTCCTTGATCTTGTCGAGGATGAGATCGACAAAGAGTTCGCGTGGCTCGACCCCGTTGAGATCGACACGAGCGACGCCGTTGATCCGACGCAGCGGGTTGAGAATACGGGCCTCGAGCAATTCATAGTTCTGCGACAGATCGACGCCCTCGGCGGCGATCCGCCCCTGGACCACCGGGATGTCGTTGGTATTGAACGAGAAGATCAGGATCGGCCCGATATCGGACGGGAGCGTGGGCTCCACCTGGTCCATCTTCTCCGAGACCTTCATTCGGATGACGTCGATCTCCTGGCCCCATGTGAACTCCATGAAGAACTGGGCCCCGTCGGCATCGGTGGTTGAGTTGAGTTTTTTGACCCCCGAGAGGGTGGAGAGGATCTCCTCCACCGGTTTGGTGATCTCTTTTTCGATCTGACGCGGGTGCGAGTTCGGATAGGGGATCTGGACAAACATGAAGGGTGCGTCGAGCGACGGCAGAAAGGCCAGCGGCAACCGGTTGAAGGCGATGCCGCCCACCAGGAGCACGCTCACCAGGATCATGGCCGTCGTGATCGGCCGGCGGACGGCGAGGGTCGGCAGATTCATGACACCCTCCCGCGGTCGTCACAAACACGAAGACGCGAAGACGCAAAGCGGTCACGAAGACAACTCAAAATGACATTTTCATCGCATCGAAACCTTCTGCGACGGTGCGATGGCTCTGATCTGTGATGACTTGGTGACATTCTTTGCGTCTTTGTGCCTTCGCGCTTGCGACGATTCGATGGCCTTGTCGTCATCGTGCGGCCCCCCTGCCTTCGGAGGGTTGGATGCGCTCAACCGCCACCTGCATGAGCCGGAACGGTCCACCGGCGGCCTCGTCGGATTCCTCGACGGTCTGCCTCATCTTGCCACCCGCAAGAAGCGAGTAGACGACCGGAATCACGATCAGGGTCAGGGCCGTGGCCACGGTGAGCCCGCCGATGACGGTCACCGCCAGCGGCGCCCGCAGCTCGGCGCCCTCGCCGAACCCCAGGGCCATGGGCATGAGCCCGAAGATCGTTGTTGCGGAGGTCATCAGAATCGGTCGCAGCCGGGCCAGCCCGGCGCCGGTGAGGGCCTCGTCCAACGGGGCGCCGGCGCGTCGTCTCTGGTTGACGGCATCGACGAGCACGATGGCGTTGTTGACGACGATGCCCGCAAGCATGACGGCGCCGATGATTGCCACGACGTTGATTGTGTGACCGGTGATGGCCAACGCCAGGATGACGCCGATGGCGCCCAGGGGCAGGGTGAAGATGATGACGAAGGGGTGGAGGAACGACTCGAACTGCGAGGCCATGACCAGGTAAACCAGGAAGATCGCGAGACCCATGGCCAGGGCCAACGAACGGAAGCTCGACTGGAGTTCCTCTTCCTGACCGCTCAGGGCTGCGGAAACACCCATGGGGAGGGCGAGTTCCTTGACCCTTGCGCGGACATCTTCGGCGACGGCGCCCATGTCCCGACCCGAGAGGTTGCCGCCGACCACGGCGGCCCGTTTCTGACCGATACGACGGATCTCGGTGGGGCCTTCGGTGAGATCGATCCGCGCCACCGATTTGAGGTAGATGGGGCGTCCGTCCACATGGCCGACGATGAGGTCGTGGATGTCCGAGACCTTGGCGTTGCCGTGATCGAGGGCGCGGACGCGGATGTCGATTTCGCGGTCGCCCTCGGTGAAGCGCGTCGCCACCTCGCCCTGGACCTTGGTGCGCACGGTGCTCGCAACGGTCGAGAGATCGAGACCGAGACGGGCGAGCTGTTCGCGGTCGAAACGGACCTGGACCTCGGGGTTGCCCATCTCGGCCGATGAGCGGAGATCGACGAGCCCCGGGATGTCTTCCAAGGCCGCGGCAACCTGGCCGGCAGCATCGTGGAGTTCGTCGATGGAGTCGGAGTAGACCTCGACCTCAATAGGTGTTCTGAAGGAGAAGAACGTCGCTCGTTCGAAGTCGAAATGGAGTTCCTCTGTTTCGGCCAGTCGTGACCGAAGACGGGAGATGACCGCCTCTTCCTGGAGGGGACCGGATCCAGGGTTCATGCGCACCTGGATGCGGGCGGTGTTCTCACCCTCGGTCCCGGTGGCCGCGAGTGACAGACCCGCGCCACCGGCAATGGATGAGAACGACTCCACCGTCTCGTCCTCTTCGAGCAGATCCGACAGCGAGGTGATGAAGCGATCGGTGACTTCGAGGGGGGTACCCTCGGGGAGTTGGACCTTGAAAGCGAACTCGCCCTGGGCGAACGGAGGAATCAGATCGACGCCGAGACTCGGCACGAGGGCGATGGAGGCGGCAAAGGCGACGGCGGCGGTGGTGAGGACGAGCAAACGGTTGTGCAACGCCGCACGCAGCAGGCGCGGATAGAGGGCGGTGACGGCGGCCATGACGCGGTCAAAGACGGCGGTGATGGGCCGGGTGAGAAGACCGAGGCCTTTGAGGATGCCGCCGAAGATCACGCGGAGGACCCGCACGACGAACGCCGGGATGGTGACGAATATGAACCGACCCGTACGGCGGATGCGCCCTCCGGCGGGAATCTCGTGGGACGCGCCATCGGTGGGTTTGCCCCCCGAAATGGCGACCATCATGGGAATCAGAGTGAGGGAGACGGCGAGAGCCGCCAGTAGCGAGAAGGACACGGTCAGGGCCTGATCGCGGAAGAGCTGCGCCGCCACGCCTTCGAGGAAGACGACCGGAAGGAAGACCGCCACAGTGGTGAGGGTGGACGCGATCACGGCGTGACCCACTTCCGAGGCGCCCTTGCGTGCGGCGGTTGTGTCGTCGTCACCGGCCTCCCGCCGTTTGACGATGGCCTCGAGGACCACGATGGCCGAGTCGACCAACATCCCGACCCCGAGGGCGAGACCGCCGAGGGACATGATGTTGAGGGTGGTGCCTGTCCGGTACATGAGGAAGAAGGTGGCGACCACCGAGATCGGGATCGAGATGGCGATGATCAGCGTGGTGCGGAGATCCTTGAGGAAGAGCAGCAGAATCAGAATCGCAACGATGCCACCGATAAACGCGTTGGAGAGCACTTCGCGGATCGAAGCCTCGATAAACCGGCTCTGATCGGTGCCGGAAGCGATCTCGACACTCTCGGGAAGTTCCTCGGAGATGGAGTCGAGCCGGGCTCGGACCGAGCGCGCCACCTTGACGGTGTTGGCGTCGCCCTCTTTGTAGACGGCCAGTTCGACCGCCTCGACCCCGTCGAAGCGGGTGATGACTTCGCGCTGACGGTGGGTGCGGATCACCTCGGCGATATCGTCGACGGTGACGTTGCGCCCGTTTTGGCTCAGCAGCACCGTCTCGCGGATATCGTCGAGATCGCGGAACTCGTTGCGGGCCCGTACGAGATATCGGGCTTCGCTTTCGTAGAGGCTGCCGCCGGCCTGGTTGAGATTCTCGGCGAGCAGACGGGCGTTGACCTCGTTGACCGAAAGACCGAGAAGGGCCAGCCGACCCTCGTCGACGCGGACCTGGATCTCTTCTTCGTAGCCGCCGTGGACCTTGATGGCCGCGACCCCTTCGGTGGATTCCAGATCCTTCTTGATGAGCTCTTCGGCGACATAGCGCAGTTGGTAGAGACTGTCCCCACCCGAAAGATAGAGGCGGATGACAGGGTCGTTGGCCGGGTCGAAACGCAGAAGGACCGGTCGGTTGGCCGAGCGTGGAAGGGCGGCCAGATCCAGCTTCTGCCGTACATCGAGGGCCGCGAAGTCCATATCGCGGCCCCAGCCGAACTCCAGGGTGACCTGAGAAATCCCGGGGCGTGAAACCGAACCCAGACGTTGGACCCCGCCGGCGATCCCGACGAGCTCCTCAATGGGCCGGGTGATGAGCGCCTCGACCTCACCGGGAGCCGCGCCCGGAAACCGGGTTTCCACCGTCAGGGACGGGTAGGAGAGATCCGGCATGAGGTTCAGAGGCAGGCGGGTGAATGCCACCGTGCCAAAGAGCAGCAGCGCTACCGCAACCATGGAAACCGTCACACGACGGCGGAGTGAGAAGTCAACGATACGCATACCTGTCCCCCAGAAAGTCGCTCCACAGGAGCAAAAGAGAGTTCTTCGATGTCTGTGGATAGGTATTAGCAGTTAGGTATTAGGTATTAGGCATCGCAGCTTCCTGTCGGCGCGCCGAGCTTGCGATGGGCTAATACCTAATACCTAATACCTAATACCTCTTACAAGACCTTGATTCTCTGACCATCATCGAGCCCACCCTGGCCCGCCGTGATGACCCTGTCACCCTCGTCGAGGCCGGTGAGGACTTCGACGTAGTCGCCCTCTTCGAGACCCAGTTCGACGGCCCGCTTGACGGCGGTGTCGTCCTCGGTGACGAAGACGTGGGCGGTGCGCAGTTCGCGGATCACCGACTCACGGGGGAGAAGCAGCGCAACGGCGTGCCGCTCACGGACGATGTCGATGGCGACGAATGCTCCCGGACGGACGCCGTCGGGCGGCTGGACGGCCTCGACCGTCACCTTGACGGTGCCGGTGGCAGTGTCCACCACAGGCGCGATCTGACGGATCCGGCCGGTGAAGCCGAGTCCGGTACCTGCTGCCGGGGTGATGCGGACTTCACGGCCCACCTCGAGCTCGATGACATCGCGCTCGGGCAGGAAGATCCGGGCGACGAGGGGATCGTAGTCGGCGACGGTGAAGAGTTCGTCCCCGGGACGCAAATGCTGGCCGAGAGTAACGAAGCGCTCGGTGACCCTCGCCGTGAACGGGGCTCGAATCACGGTCTTGGCCAGCCGCCACTCGGCTTCAGCGACCTCTTGCTGTGCGATCTCGTGTTCCATTCTGAGTTTGTCATAGGCCTCGGAAGAGATGAGACCCTGTTCGAAAGAGTCCTGGGCGCGAAGGAGGGCCGCGTTGGTGTTGCTGGCCTTGAGTTCGACCTTGGATTTGGCGATTCTCGCCTCGTCCTGCACCAGTACGGCAAGGACCTGGCCCTTGCGAACATAATCGCCCTCTTCGACCTTGAGTTGCTCGACCCTGCCCTCGGCCTCGGCGAGAACCTTGACCTGGTCTTCCGCCACGAGGTTCGCGGTGGCGGAGATATAGGAAGAAATGGCGCCGGTGGTGATCTCGGAGACCTCGACCGGCACCGGGAGCTCTTCGTCTTCGTCCGACTCTGCATCCTTCTCATCGGCCTCTGTGGCCTCGGTGGACGACTCCTCGGTCGCCTCGCTCTCGGTCGCGTCGTCGGTGGTCTGGGCGCTGACCCAGATCACTCCGCCCGTGGCGATGGCCAGCAAGGCGATCAGGCTGAAGATACGGAATCGTTTTTTTGCTTTCTCGGTCATGGTGCCTCCCGTGCTCACTTCACAAAACGCATCGGAGTCAATTTGGTTAACGGGAGAGGGGGAAAATGGTTCTGGGAGTTTTACATTTCGATGCGAGATGCGAGATGCGAGATGCGAGATGCGAGATGCGAGATGCGAGATGCGAGATACGAGATACGAGATACGAGTACCGTT
>Ga0164313_10003866_pt1 | contig 13359 bp, 15 predicted proteins | sample GuaBasSedimGuay4_FD_113735 | JGI IMG/M metagenome (GOLD analysis project Ga0164313, IMG submission 113735) | Subseafloor sediment microbial communities from Guaymas Basin, Gulf of California, Mexico - Guay4, Core 4569-4, 0-3 cm | ecosystem: Environmental > Aquatic > Marine > Hydrothermal vents... | reverse complement strand
ATTATTATAATTTTTTCGATTATGTCTTCTTTTATTGCTTTGTTTCCAGTTTCTTCTCTTTTTTCGTTTTTTATTATCGAAACGTGTTAAACTGTCTTGTCCGACAACATTACTATAATCGGGCTTCACTACAACTTCCACCTCTACTAAATCATAAAATGAAACGGGTTTCTGCCCTTTTTTATTCATTTCAATAATTTCGTGAACTTGCACTGTTGTCAATTTAAAAGGCGTTTTATTATCCCTGCCCTTTACAATGTACCAAATCTCCTTTTTGAAAATATCGGTTTTAAAATGGACAGCCTCTTCATTTTCGCTTCTAAGAACTGTTGAGGTCCGGGGCATCTCTTTAATACTTTCGAGGTACATATCCAGTTCGTAGTTCAGGCAACATTTTAATTTCCCACACTGCCCTGTTAATTTTTGCGGATTTAATGAAAGCTGCTGATATCTTGCAGCAGAAGTAGATACCGACCTAAAATCGGTTAGCCAGGTAGAACAGCATAATTCCCGTCCGCACGATCCAATGCCACCAAGGCGGCCAGCTTCCTGGCGGTTTCCAATCTGGCGCATTTCAATCCGCACTTTAAAATATTCCGCCATTTTTTTTATTAGCAATCTGAAATCCACTCTTTCTTCTGCAGTATAATAAAATGTTGCCTTCGATTTATCACCTTGGTATTCAACATCGCTTATTTTCATGGTTAAGCCCAATTCATGCGCTATTTCCCTGGTTTTGTACATAGCATCCCTTTCAAGACTTTGCGCATCCTGCCACTTATTGATTTCATCCTGGGAAGCTTTACGCAAGATATTACGAAATTCAGATTCAGAATTGTACTGCTTTTTCCGTTTTAATTGAAATTTCACCAATCTGCCCGTAAGGCTTATTACGCCAACATCATATCCCGGTCTGCTATCGATAACTACTACGTCGCCGGCAAATAATTGTAATTTAAACGGATTGCAAAAGATTTCTTTTCGGCTGTTTTTAAACCTTACTTCAATATATTTACTTATTATTTCTTCATCAGGAAGATCAATATTTGCTAACCAATCGAATACGTGCAGCTTATTTGTTCCGTTAATATCACAAGATGCTGAACTACTTATCGATTCGTCATTTCCTACTTTAAATTTTGTACAAGATCCACATCCCATAATTTCCCCACGTTATTTTTACAGTTAAATTGTATTTACACAAAGGTGATAAAAATACGTTTTGTTTTAAAACAAAAGCAATTAAAAAAGAAAAGACCGTTGTTTAACGGCCTTTTCTTGTTGTTGTTGCGTAATGATCACCTCGTTTGGTGCTCTGTATAATGCTTTTTACTCAATTATTATCTTTATTTTTTTGTTGCCTTATTAACAATCGCAACAAACATGCCATTTTTCAAATATTTTGCTTAGTGTTCAATTTTAGTGTTTTAACTAACGTAAAGCTTTAAATTGTAAGTACATCAATATGTGCAGATTAATTCCATTAATTTCATTTCTCGTCTTCATCTTCATCCTCATTTGAAGTTTTTATAATGTAAATATTTTTATCTGATTTATTTTCACCATCCATTTCAATGGTTTTAACTGTTGTTTTCCCATTTACGGTTTTTTCAATGGTGATAATCCCGTTTTCTTCTTCAACATTTACTTTTATATCGCCTTCTCCTTCATGAATAGATTCCATTTTAATTGTCATTTCTTTTTCCATCTCTTCATGGTTCTTCATTATTTCTTCTAGCCGCGCTGTAATTTCTTTTTTATTCAACTCGTCAATTTCAGAAATTAGCCCTTCAACATCTTCTGCCATTTCGTTGTCAATCATGGCCATATCAAAATGCATATCATTATCATCCGAAACCCATTCGAAATGTTCATCGTCCCCTTCACTATCCATCTCTTTTATTATAACAACATGGTCGCCGTCTTCGTCATCGCCCGAAAAGCTAAAGCTATTTTGACCCGAACCATTTTTTTCTTCCAGGTATTTTTCGGCATCCTCACCTGTTAATACACTCTTGGTCACCTTTCCATCTTTGGTTTCGGAGATGGTAACTGTTGTGTTTCCATTTTCTTGTTCAACCCGGATTTCTTTTTTAACTTCCTTTTTTTCTTTGTTCTGGGCACAGGAAATAATAAAAACACCGCTTAATAAAAAGGTAAGTAATAATGGTAAAATCTTTTTCATAACATTTGTTTATAATTTTCATCAAAACTAAATGAAGCACTTTGAATAAAACCTTACTGTAAGTTAACTAACGTTAAATAATGTTAATCAAGGAAATAGCGATATACACTGGGTTATTTTTGCAACAATGAATAAAAAAGCAATATATGGATTGATAGCTTTAATGTCGCTTGGATTGGTGGGCATTATTACAATCCAGTATTTCGTAATTAAAAGTGCAATTGAGTTGCGGAAAGAGCAATTTAACCGTTCGGTTATGTCGGCAATGGTTGAAGTTACGCATCAGCTACAAAAACAAAAAGCCCTGGAACGGTTTGACCAGTTTAATTTGGGAAGCATTGAAGTAAATTCCGGTTTCGGCGATAGCCTGGAATATGTTTTTATTGACGAAAATGGGGTAGCCATTACCAATAAATACATGGTTCAAGATAGTATTCATGAAACAAGAATAATCAACCAATCAACAGAAAAGGAAAATAGGGTCCATTTTAAGCAGAGTGTTGAAGTAAATAGTGAAAACAATGATGATTTGTTCATAAATGTAAATAGAATTGAATCAAATGATTCAACAATTGCGATTACCATTCAAGGATTGGAATTAAAATATGAGATATATAAGGAGATGGTCAAAGACCTGGAACGGATCGAAAGCAGTTTGAAAATTACCGATCGGATCGATTCAATTAAAATATACAGGGAGCTGTCATCCGCATTTTTATCCAGGGGGATTGAATCAAAATTTGTTTATGGCCTTCTTACTATCGATAAAAACAATTGTGTTTATTGTGGCACCGATGCAAAACTTCATTCTCAACAAATTAACAATTCCCCTTTTAAGGTAAATCTTTTCCCTGGGGAATTAAGCCAGTTTAACCATACGCTAAGTCTATATTTTCCAAATTTAAAATGGGATTTAATGGGTAAAGTTGGAATTGTTTTATCTGTTTCAGCATTATTTATTCTGATTGTTACAGGTGTTTTTATAACAACTATAATGGTCATACTTAAACAAAAAAAATTATCGGAAATTAAAAACGATTTCATTAGCAACATGACCCATGAGCTAAAAACCCCAATCTCGACCATTTCGCTGGCATGTGAAGCATTAGAAGACAAATCAATTGATTTAGGCTCTGAAATTCAAAGCACCTACCTCGGAATGATCCGATCGGAAAATAACCGCCTTGCCATGCTTGTTGATAAAGTTTTAAGAAATACCGTGCTCGACAAAGAGGAGCACAAGCACAAACCCGAGCTGATGGACCTGAACGAAATGGTGGAAAAATCACTTTCGCACTTCGAATTGCAAGTAAGAAAAAACGGGGGCAAAATCAGTTTAAACCTTGACCAGGAACTTCCACAGGTCAATATCGACCCGGTTCATTTTGCCAATGTAATATCCAACCTGATCGATAATGCAATTAAATATTCAGGTGGAAAACCAAAAATTGCCATATCAACTGCACATAATCAGCAAGAAGTAATACTTAAGGTAAAAGATAAGGGAATTGGAATAAGCCCGGAAAATCAAAAGAATATTTTTGGAAAGTTTTTCAGGGTTCCGACTGGGAATGTCCATAATGTAAAAGGGTTTGGATTAGGGTTAAGTTATGTAAAGAGTGTTGTTGAAAAAACCGGGGGGTCAGTTTCAATTAAAAGTGAATTAAAAAAAGGATCAATATTTACAATTAAAATACCGCTAAATCATGTTTAAAAATTTAAAAATATTGTTGGTTGAGGATGATGTTAACCTGGGGTTATTATTATCTGAATATTTAAAAGCGAAAGGATTTCCGGTTACGTTAAAACAGGATGGTAAACAGGGGTATGATGAATACATAAGGGGGGATTATAATTTTTTGATATTAGATGTAATGGTCCCCGAAAAGGACGGGTTTACACTAGCCCGGGAAATACGGGAAATCGATGAGGCTATCCCTATTCTTTTTTTAACAGCAAAGTCAATGCAAGAAGATAAACTAGAGGGGTTTAAGGCTGGCGGTGATGACTATGTTACCAAACCTTTTAGCATGGAGGAGCTGTTGGCAAGGATTAATGCAATTTTAAAACGGGCTGGACAAAGGAACGATACCGAAAAAGGGCCCTATACGATTGGGAGATTTATGTTTGACCCAGATAACCGCTTGCTAAAAGGAAGTAATAATGAAGTTAAATTAACCACCAAAGAAAATGACCTGCTTAAATTATTATATCGTAATAAGAATACCATTTTAGACCGCAACTACGCTCTGAAAAAAATATGGGGCGACGACAGCTATTTTAACGGCCGGTCGATGGACGTTTATATAACAAAACTTAGAAAACACTTAAAACCTGACCCATCTATTCAAATTATTAATGAACATGGCAAAGGATTTAAACTAATTTTACCCTAAAACGTATATTACTGTTTAAAACTTATGATGAAAATCATGAGAAAATAGTTTTTTTCGGTATATTTTTAAGAAATAAAATATATTTACACGCATTTTTAGAAATTGGATTTAATCCAATTTCAATTTTTAAAATCAAAATAGATTGAGTTATGGCAGATGAGAGAATGAGATTTTCGGACGATGAACTTCAGGAGTTCAAAGAATTAATATTAAAAAAAGTAGAAGACGCAAAAAAAGATCTTGAACTTTTAAGGGATACACTATCCTATAACGACGATCACGGGACAAACGACACCTCACCGTCGTTTAAAATGATGGAAGATGGTTCAGAAACCCTTTCGCGGGAAGAAACAGCCCAGTTGGCTTTGCGACAGGAGAAGTTTATTTCAAGCCTCGAATCTGCGCTTATCAGGATAGAAAACAAAACCTATGGAATGTGCCGGGTGACCGGAAAGCTTATTCCTAAAGCGCGCTTGAGATTGGTTCCTCACGCTACATTGAGCATTGAAGCAAAAGAAAGGGAAAACCGTTACTAATTAATTTTCTTTGAAAAAAGCATTCTTTACTATTCTCCTGGTTCTTATTATCGATCAGGTTTCGAAGGTTTGGGTTAAAACCCACATGCTTTACGATGAATCAATCAACGTTTTTGGCCATTGGTTCTATATTCATTTTATCGAGAACCCCGGAATGGCTTTCGGGCTTGAATTTGGTGGCGATATCGGCAAATTGGCCTTAAGCCTCTTTCGAATCGTAGCAGTTGTTTTAATCGGGGTTTATTTGGTTAAATTGATACGAAAAAAGGTGTCAAATGGACTGATTATCAGTATTTCGTTAATACTGGCCGGTGCCATTGGCAATATTATTGACAGTACTATTTATGGGTTAATTTTTTCTGAAAGCTCATATTTCACACCCGCAGTTCTTTTTCCTGAAGAAGGGGGGTATTCCAGCTTTTTACATGGAAACGTAGTGGACATGCTTTATTTTCCTCTTTTTGAGGGGCGATTCCCGGAATGGTTGCCATTATGGGGTGGTGAGCATTTTTTGTTTTTCAGGCCTATTTTTAATATTGCCGATTCGGCGATTACGAGCGGTGTTTTTCTGATTTTACTGAATCAGAAACGGTTTTTTAAAACGTTATAACATCTTTAACGCAAGTAGTATTGCAAATAATTCGGTATCGGTAACCGGTCCATCTATTGTAAACAGCACATCCGAAATAAAATTGGTTGGTCCAAGATAAATTCCATCCATGAAATAATTATAGGCAATATCGATAGCGTATTGCCGGTCTCTGAAATAAATATACTGCCCATCGAAATTATAAGCAATATCAAAAGGGTTATCGGAATAGCCTAAATAAAAGTAACCATTGCGGTAGGTAAATAGCACATCTAATAGGGATATACTCCGCTCTTTAAAAATCTGGTTATCCCTTATGGTAAACAAAACAGGATGCCCATAACTGAAGTTTTTTTCGCGAAGTTCGCCCTCTAGAATATTTAATACAACGTTTTGAGGGCTTTTAAAATTTCCTTTGTAAACGTAGGTTTGAGCTTTTCCGGACAAGAAGAAACCCAATAATATGAATAAGAAAAGAAGATTATTTTGCTTTTTCAAAACGCATCAATAAATAAATCATGTAAAGTCCGTATAAAAGGCTCATTGCGCCAAAAATCATGCTAAATATTTTCACTCCTTCAGCAGGGTTAAAAACGATTATTCCGCCAAGGATTATGGCCAGTATTCCCCGAAAATTTCGATGACTGGTGCCGTCTTTATACTTATTGGCAATTATTATTTGTATAATACCACCAAAGATTATCCAAATCCCTATAATTATCATTATAAGATTAGGGGTTAGTCCTGGCCAGGCCAATAAAACGATTCCAACAAAAACCTGTAAAATACCATCTTCTATTAAAAGAGGCCAAAACGACGCCTCTTCCCTTAACTTTATTCCATTGTACATACTGGTTGCACCGAAAATCAGCAGTGCTATTCCCAACAAATACGAAAAAGTTGTAACCATGCCTATTGGATTGATCAAAAAGGCCAATCCAATAGCTATTGCCAAAAGGGCTTTTAACCCAATAAGCATAAATAATACAGAGCCCCTGCTGTTAATATTACTATCGTTATCCATAATATTTGAATTAGTTTCTTTCAAAGGTATTAAAAGAAGACAATAATTTCTGGAAATTTATTGTCGATTTATAAAAACTGATTAATATTGCAGACGCAATTCAAAAAAAGAATTGTATTTCTTTAAAAGAAATTCCTCCTTAGCTCAGTTGGTTAGAGCATCTGACTGTTAATCAGAGGGTCCTTGGTTCGAGTCCAAGAGGGGGAGCAAAAAAGAAAAAGACCACCTTTTTGTGTGGTCTTTTTACTTTTGGGAGGGATATTTATCTCATGTCCTTCACCGGCTCAGAAAAGGCCGGAAGCCGGGATATTTTTTAAAAATACCCGAAATACACACTAAAACCCCAGCGAAATCCATTTAGGTCACCTTCATTAATTCCATTTAAATCAACATCATTAAACCATTGATACCCAGCAAATGCCCTAAGCTGAACATAGCTTAATGGACTTACAATTAATCCAATTTTGGGTGTAATCGAGAAGGTATTATCGTCGTATATTTCAAAAATATTCGTGTCGATCTGTGACTTTGCTACAACTTCTCCAAAACCAAAACGCAATTCAGAAAATAGTGCAAAAATATGATCGCTATTTGAAATCGCCCCAATCAAGAATCCTCCTTCTGCCTGGTTGATCTCATACATAATATCAGAATTAGAAGAGTGAAAATCTCCGAAATTAGCACCATAACCAAAACCTCCGAAATAATAATTAGAAATAATAGCTGCTCCTTCTCCACTTACAAATAGTTTTCCATGGCTGGTTACATTAATACTAATTCCTCCGAAGCCGCCATTGGTCGTGGATTTTTGGAAGAGAGAAATTTTTTTCTCTTGACCATTGCATGAAAGGCTAGCAATAATAATAATTGTTATTATTATATACAGTTTCAGTGCTTTCATATTTTAAGTAATTTCTTTAATTCTACTAAATAACTTTCAAATGCTTCGCGCCCTTCCGTAGTAATCTTGCAATTGGTATGCGGATAATTTCCTTTGAATGTTTTATGAATTTCAATATAGCCTGCTTGTTGGAGTTTGCTTAATTGAACACTCAAATTCCCTTTAGTCGCCTTGGTTACTTCAAGAAGTTTTTTAAATTCAGCAGATTCTATACCAACCAAAAAGCTAATAATCGACAAGCGTAATTCCTGATGCAATATTGAGTTAAGCGTTCCCATGTTCTTCTTTTCTAAGAATGATACCCGGAATAACATATCCCAAGAAGAAAAAAAGTGAAAAGGTAAGACTTTGATATCTTGGCTCAATAACAAATGCGCAAAGTATAGCCCCTAATCCCAACACTATTCCGCCCCAAATAAAAGGCTTGAATTTAGAGATCCCACCACTAATAAAAGTCGCGGAACCAGCTAACAATAAAATAAGCGTGTGTGGCAACATATTGTTAACTGCAGAAAATGCGATGACAAAAAATAAGCTAAAGCCAAATGCCCCCCACGTAAACCATGTAATTCTATCGGCAGCAGTCCCCACTCCGCTTTTTTCCCCTTGTCTCTTGCCATAAACCATCGCAATAATTCCACCGGATATGCCGATAATAGGCCAGGGTAACCAGGGGTATGGCGTGCCTTGCAATAGAAATTCTGCAATGCCCGCAGGTACAAGTAATGCACCCCATAATAGAAAGTAAAATGAATTATTATATAGTGATTTTTTACTTTCAGCAAGCATTCTTTCAATAATCTCGATACTTTTTGTAGTTTCCATAAGTGATTTCTTTTTTAGTCCTCGACAAACATAAACTAGTTTATACTATAAACCTAATATTTTTCTATTTCTCTATATCACTTTTCAAACTATAAATTAAAGGAAATGCCTGTAAAAGCAAACTAAAAGGAGACTATTAGTACGCTTTTTTTGTTTGATCCAAAAGATCGAATTATCAAATCTACTTTGATTTCTTTCGAGGATGGGTTGGTAAATATCGCTGTAAAGCAATGAAAATCGAAAAATTTATTAAAAAGCATAAAAACTGAAAGTTTATTGAAAAGATACCGTAATCAGATGCGTATGCATTAAACCTGCATTATTCATAAAAAAATGATTACACTTCATAAGTTAGTTTCAATCAAATAATTAAACATATCTTTAAATTATTCGAACTTTCATTTTTTTACAAGTGCATTTATTTTAATGCATCTGCTTCGTTACTAATCCCTTGAAATAGACAACTATATCAGCGGGCTTAGATGCCTAACATCTACATCAAACTAAACGCATGAATAATGCAGGTAAAAGAATTATCAAGAAAAAACCCATTGTTGATATTTACTGGTTTTTTGATAATGAAAAAAAGTTGGATTTGTAGCTTTTCCTACAAGATCAATCCTTCTCAATCAACTCATTGTCCTTCCATTTACCGGATAAGGTTTCCCCGTTTGGGTAATGATAGGTTCCTTTTCCGTTGGGTGCATTATTTTTCCATTGGCCTACGTATTTGGCTCCATCAGAATAAAATAAAGTCCCCATGCCTTCTTTTACACCGTTTACAAAATCACCTTCGTACTTGCTTCCATTAGCGTAAGTGAACGTTCCTTTTCCTGTGCGTTTGTTATCAGACCACTCCCCTTCATATTTGTCGCCGTTAGGCCAGGTGTAAGTTCCCCGACCGTTGCGTTTACCCGCTTCAAATTCGCCTACATAAACCGACATATCTGGAAATGTTAGCGTGCCATTTCCTTTAATATTATCCGCTTCCCACTGGCCTTCATATATTTTACCATCTTTATAGTGCATTATACCTTCTCCTTGCTTCTTGTCACCTACCCAGTCACCATTATATTTATTTCCGTTGGGCCAAATGTAAGTTCCATGCCCGTATCGGGTACCTTGTACAAATTCACCTTCATAACTTGATCCATCAGGCCATTTGGCAGTTCCCTGGCCATGTATTTTTCCATAAATATAATCACCCGAATAAACATCCCCGTTGGCAAAAGTAAACGTTCCATTCCCTTCAATTGCCCCGGCTTTAAATTCGCCTTCATATCTATTTCCGTTGGTGAATTCCGAAACCCCATTCCCCTCTTGTAATCCGTTAACCCATTCGCCGGCATATCGATCCCCATTTTCCCAAATAAAAGTCCCAATTCCGTTTTTACAATTCCCTTCGATGCATTTTTGGCCGTAAAGTGAGAATCCGAGTACAGTTAATAAAAATAATAAAAATGGCTTTTTCATCGGTTTATTTAATAGGATAGAAAAATAGTTAATTTTTTAATTAGTTTACAAGACATACCTTTAAAAAGTATTCAAGAGGGTTGTTCACAGTTTTTGGTTAAAATACAATGAATTATCAGCGCTATCTTTTAATAGCTGAAATTCGTTGCGATATTCTTTTATCCAGGCAATTAATCCATAAACCGACATCAATAAAAACAGGATATATTCAACCGATACCAGTTTTATCCCCTTTAAAAAATAGAGTACAATGGCTACAATGTCAACTAAAATCCATAAAAACCATGATTCGATTATGCGGCGTGCCATCCAGATGGTTGCAACCACACTTAAAACTGTGGTGGATGCATCAAAATATGGGTAAGCTGCAGGTTTTGAAAATATTTGTGGCAGCCAAATGTGAATGCCTGAAATCAGATAGCCGAGCAAATACGTTGTCACTATCATAAGTAAGACTGTATAAAAACGATGACGAGGGGAAATGACCGATATCTTTTTTATTACGTTTTTTTGACGATACCAAAAAATCCAACCATAAACACTCATACTGAAAAAGTAAATCTGGAGAAACATATCAGCATACAAATTCACCTGCCAGAAAATGATAAAAAACGATGAAACATTGATCAATCCAAATGGCCAGGTAATGATATTATTGCGCGCGGCTAACCAAACCGTAATCAGACCGGTTAAGGTTCCAAAAATTTCAATAAAGCTCATTGGATACCCCAAAATTTCAAAGAAAATATAATCTAAACTTAAATATTCTGGCATCGTTAAAATATATTTAATGGTGTTTTAAAATACAGGTTTTTTCGTACTTTGCCGCCCATGACCAGCAGCAAAAGTATTTCTAGGAGTAAAGCCCGAAGCTCAAGTATAAGTACAATAGTGGGTATTTCTTTGGTGCTTTTTATGTTGGGTACGTTAAGCTTTGTATTGATCAATGCTAAAAAACTGTCGGACCATGTAAAAAAATCGTTTCGGATACAGGTTTTCATAAAGGATGATGTAAATGAAGCTGAAATTTTAAAATTACAAAAATTGCTGGAGGCCGAGAGTTATGTTTCGGATACCGATTACATAACCAAAGAAGATGCTGTTGCCATAATGAAGGATGAAATTGGGGAAGATTTTGTTGAGTTTTTAGGTTATAATCCACTTCAGGCTTCAATAGACTTACATCTTGAGCCCGATTTTGCACATCCCGATAGTTTAAATTGGATCGAAAAATCCATTTATGCCAACCCACGTGTTAAAGATGTTGTTTACCAGCCGGACTTGATTGAGCTTGTGAATAGAAACATCAGGCGTATTGGTATCGTAGTGCTTGGTTTTTCAATTTTATTGCTGATTATTGCCATTGCCCTGATAAATAACACCATTCGTCTGGCTATTTTTTCGAAACGGTTTATTATTCGAAGTATGCAATTGGTAGGGGCAACACGCGGATTTATTATGCGCCCATTTATTTGGCAAGGGATAGCCCAGGGTTTGTGGGCCGCAATTATTGCATTGGTTTTAATTGGGGGTGTGTTGTACGCAAGCAAATCCGAAATTCCAGAATTGATCAATATCCAAGATTTGAATTCGATGATGCAACTTTTTGGGTTCGTAGTATTATTGGGTATTTTAATTTCGGTAATTTCTACCATCTTTGCAGTAAATAAATATTTAAATTCCGACCTCGATAAACTTTATTGATTATGAATGCAAAAAAATCAGACAGTTCAGAAAACACCTTCGCTTTTGGTAAAGTAAATTTCAAATTATTGTTGATCGGATTGGCCATTTTATTGGTTGGGTATATATTAATGGTGGGTGGCGGAAGCGAAGACCCGAACGTTTTTAATGGAGAAGAACTTTTCAGTTTTAGACGGATTACATTAGCTCCACTCGTATTGCTTGCCGGGTATATTTTTATTTTTTATGCCATCCTCAAAAAACACGATGAAGCCTGATGAGCATCATTGAAGCCATTATCCTTGGTCTGATCCAGGGACTTACAGAATTTTTACCTGTCTCCAGTAGTGGTCATCTCGAAATTGTTAAGAGTCTTTTTCCGAACAAACAATTGCCTGAAGAAAGCTTGATGATTACAGTTGTACTGCATGCGGCAACCGCACTGAGTACCTTAGTTGTTTTCAGAAAAGAAGTTGGGGAAATTTTTAAAGGTTTGTTTCAGTTTAAATGGAATGATGAGACGAAGTATTCATTAAAAATAGTCATTTCAATGATCCCGGCTGCCTTGGTTGGGGTGTTTTATAACGATGCCATCGAAAGCCTATATGATGGACAGGTTAAATTGGTTGGCATGATGCTGATTGTTACAGGCTTGCTGCTTTTTTTAGCCGACCGGGCTAAAATAACGACGAAAGGGGTAAGCTTTAAAAATGCTTTTATTATCGGTGTTTCGCAGGCGATTGCCATTATTCCGGGAATCAGCCGTTCGGGTGCAACCATTTCTACCAGTGTTTTGTTGGGTGTAGACCGCGAAAAAGCAGCGCGTTTTTCTTTTTTAATGGTTGTTCCGCTGATTTTAGGTAAAATAGCTAAAGACGTATTAGATGGTGCTTTTACACAAACAGATGTAGCTGTGGTTCCTTTGTCAATCGGATTTATAACCGCTTTTGTAGTTGGCTTATTTGCCTGCACCTGGATGATCAGAATTGAAAAACGAAGCAAACTAAAGTACTTTGCATACTATTGCTTTGTAGTAGGGTTTGCAGCCATTTTTCTTTTATCCTGAATAAGGAGTTTATAAAACTATAAGCTCATAATTCAAAACTCAAAATTTAAAATTTAAAACCTCACAAGTTTCTTACTTTTGTGCCATGGCAATAAAAGAAGATAAACTAAAACTAATAATAGCGCATGCCAAAGAGTATGGCTTTGTGTTTCCCTCAAGTGAAATATATGATGGTTTAAGTGCAACCTATGATTACGGGCAATTGGGTGCAGAATTAAAAAACAATATAAAGAAGTATTGGTGGGCGGCGATGGTAAATATGCATGCCAATATAGTGGGGCTCGATTCGGCGATTTTTATGCACCCAACAACCTGGAAAGCATCCGGACATGTTGATGCTTTTAACGATCCGTTAATCGATAATAAAGATTCGAAAAAACGCTACCGGGCTGATGTGCTGATAGAAGATTACATGGCGAAAATTGAAGGGAAGATTGAAAAGGACGTTACCAAAGGGAAAAAGCGTTTTGGCGATTCTTTTGATGAGGTTCAGTTCAGGGCTACAAACCCCAATGTTTTACGAAACCTAAAAAAGATTGATGACATTACAGCCCGTTTTAAAAAAGCGATGGACGATGAAGATTTTCCGGACATAAAAGCTTTGATCGAAGAATTGGGCATAGCTTGCCCGGTATCGGGTTCTAAAAACTGGACCGATGTTAGGCAGTTTAACCTGATGTT
>Ga0164313_10003864_pt1 | contig 13363 bp, 9 predicted proteins | sample GuaBasSedimGuay4_FD_113735 | JGI IMG/M metagenome (GOLD analysis project Ga0164313, IMG submission 113735) | Subseafloor sediment microbial communities from Guaymas Basin, Gulf of California, Mexico - Guay4, Core 4569-4, 0-3 cm | ecosystem: Environmental > Aquatic > Marine > Hydrothermal vents >... | reverse complement strand
TGGGATTCTCACCCACTGACTCACTTCATGAAGTTTCCGCTTTGAACTATTTCATCGCTTCCTCCTCATCCTGGCTTCCTGGCGCACACCTGGGTCGGATCTTTACTCCTGTTACGCGGATACTTTGATCTGCGCGATAACGTAGGCGTGGTCGGAGGCTTTGCAGGTGTCTGCGCCGGGTTTGACTCCGGTAAGTTCGTTGCCGTGGAGGATCTGATAGCTGACCCGTCCTTCTTCATGGGCACTGCGCTGGACCACACCATGCATCAACACTTGAAGTTGTCCTCGGTGGTTGTAGTCGAAGCGTTCGTTCGGCTCTAGTGCTTCCACCATGTTGAAGCCGTCCTCGCCGCAAAGAGCACGCAGAGTAGGGCTGAACTCGAAGTCGTTGAAGTCTCCCGTGACGTAGTAATCAACGGAGTCTTGTCGATCCTCGAGGGCCCGACGAATCAGCTGGGCTTGAGCGATCCGAACGGGTTCACGTGGGTCAAACCCAGGTTGCTCGGGTGAAAAGATGCTCTTCTGGTGACGCTTCGAAGCCAGGTGTACGTTGACCAGATCAAGGAAGGCCCCGGAGGAGAGCACCTTGAATCGCGCCATGAGAGGCTTTCGAGATCCGTCGAAAGCTTCGCTATTGTCTCCGAGCCGTCGAAGAGAGCCGGCTTCAATCGCGACGCGGGTGGGATTGTAGAGAAAGCCATTTCGGATGTTCCCCCCCGGCTGACCTCCATCCGCTCCGCGTGCTGGCGGAATGTCGGCCCAAGCGTACTCGGGTCCACCGAGAAACAAGATGTCTTTGGCAAGCTGCTTGTACGTGTCGGTGGCATCAACGACGTCCGTGATTTCCGCGCCGTCGTTGTCTTGGATCTCCTGCAGCGCGATGATGTCCGGTGAGTCCGCTTGCTCTACGATCGCCTTCGCCAGCAGCTCGAATCGACCGTAACGAACATCGTCGTCCACATCGCGGCGAGATTCGACCAAGCTGAGGTCTTCGAGGTGTGCATCCAGGTTGAAGCCGTTGAGCGTAAGAATCGTCGTAGCGTGCTCACGTGCCTCAAAAGACACTTGGCTGTAAGGAACCTGCGCGTTCTCGAATTTCACGGCGGAGCGCGCGACGATTTGAAAGGCATCCGCACGGTAGTTGAGAGGACCGGTGACCGGCTGCAGTAACGTCGCACCCACGTTGAGTTTTGGTGCGGCGCTGCGGTTGACGATTCGAAATCCAGGGAACCAGCGACTTGGGTGTTCTGGGTCTACCAGAATGCCGCCGTTGCTCGCCCTTGCTGCGACAACGTCTTTGGGAACGCAGACATAGTCGCCATAAGGATTGCTCGGCGCCGTGAACACCGCTCCCGCTTCGATGCCGACGAGCATGCCCTCCAGGCCGTTGAGTGTTTGAGCGAGTTTCGTCGCGTCGCTTGGAAGAAGGGCATTATTTAGCCAAATGGGCGACACTTCGGGGCCCGTTTCTTCAAGGATGATCGCCTCGAACAGCTTTAGCTGAGTGGTCGGTCTGCCGCCTTCGTCTCTGACATAGTCCAGCACTCGGCCGGTGAGTTCGACGAAGGATCCGACCTTGGCTTTCCGCCGCGGGCTAAAGACAAAGATCGCGTCCGAGCAGCGAGGGTTCGTGTTTCGCTCTTCGGATTGTACGAAGTAGCCCTTACGGCCTCGGCCGGTGACCACCCCTCGCACTTTCACCGTCTTCCCCGCGAAAGGCGAAAAGGCGCTCTCACCTTGAATGACATGAATAGGCGTCAGCGGTGCGTCGTGGTCCATTCGGCGACTATACGCTGGCTCGACCCCTTACAAGAAGGCGCCGCGTAGGCGGCCCGAGGCGGGAGCGCGCCGGAGGCGTGCAGAGCCGACAGGCCGACCGTAGCGGCGCCGGTAGTGCCGTGCCGCTCGCCAGCTGGGATCGTCGCCGCGGCGGCGGGGTTGTTGACTGGCATCCGGGCTGCGCCCGGACGCGTCCACAAGTCTGTCCCCGTGCAGCTCCACGGACTTCGACAGCGAAGCCATGCACGGCGACAGCCGTGTTCCCGTTCGCATCGCCATCCGCCTAGCCCAACTCAATCACCCCAGTCTTCAAATGCGCCCCCTCCCCCGGCGGGGGCGGGAAATCGTCGGGCGGGTCATAGAGGCGCACCCGGCCTCGGCGGCCGTCGGCGGCGAGGGCCGCTTCGAGGTGACCGCGAAATACTCTCTGGGTCATCCGGCGGTCGTTGCTGCACGCGAGCAGCTTGCCGCCATCCGCGAGGACCCCGAGGCATCGCCCCGCGAGGTCCACCCACGCCTTGCCGCTGGTCCACCGGGAGCCTCGGGTGGTCGAGTGGGTCGGCGGGTCGACGATGACGAGCCCAAAGCCCTCACCCCGCTTCTTCGCAGCGTCGAGGGCCACGAAGGCGTCACCCTTTCGGAACTCGTGCGCGCCCGGCCCCGCAGCGTGTTCTACGTTCGCCCGCCCCGTGTCGAGGGCCGGCCCGGCGGCGTCGACGCTCACCGTCCGCGTAGCTCCCCCCACCGCGGCGGCGACGGTGAAGGGGCAGGTGTAGGCGAAGAGATTGAGCACGGCCTGACCCCGGGCCCACTCGCGGACCCGTCGCCGGTTGTCCCGTTGGTCGAGGAAGAGACCGGTGCTGAGGCCGTCACCGAGGCGGGTTAGATAGGGCACCCCCTCCTCGAAGACGACGAGCTCATCCGGCGCCGAATCACCACGAACCGCAGCGGCCGGTGCAACGTCGTCGCGGCGGGTATCGACCAGGTCGTTCGACTGGGCGCGGCGGCGCTTCACGTAGACGCCTGCGGCGCCGAGGCCGCCGAGGGCATCGAGGACTTGGTCCTCGGTGACCGGCAGCCGGTCCGGGTAGAGGTGGGCCACGAGGTAGTCGCCATAGACATCGAGGGCGAGGCCGGGGAGGCCGTCTCCTTCGGCGTTGGCGACTCGGAACGCCGTTGTCGTCGCGGTCCCGTCGGCGGCCGCGGTCCCGGCGCTTCGGACTCGAGCGAGGCCGAAGCGACGCACAGCGGCGCTTCGCAAACGCACCGTGATCTCCCGGATGGAGTCCGGTGGCGCGTCCTGGGCAGATGCGATGCGCGCCAAGAGTTCGTCGGGTTCGGCACGCCGCACGGTCTCGCCGCCGAGGCTTCGGGGGAGAGTCATCTGGGCCGCGTGGAGCATCAGGCGCCGCGCCGCCGCGCCGCCGCGCTCGCGATCCCCGACGATCGGCGCCCCGGCAGCGGCGAGCTGGGCCCGAAGCTGAGCCGGACGGCCGCGCTCGACGATGAGCTCCACGAGAGTCCCCCCAGGGCCGCGCTCGAGCACCCGGACACGGGTTACGGCGTTGGCCGCCCCTCGCCGACACTCCTTGGCGACGAGCCCCCGGCCGCTCTTCTCTACGCGGTGCTCGAGGACACCATCGACCGCCCGACGCCCGGTGGTCAGGGCGAGCCAACGGTCGACGAGGTGCCCACCCTCGGCGGCCGCGGCGAGGGCCTTCGAGGCCTTGCCGGCTTGGGCGAAAACGACGAGGCCCGAGCACGCCGCATCGAGGGGCTGGGGGCAACGGAGCGTCTCACCGCGCACGGCTTCGAGGCGCGAGACGAGGTCACCCGAGCCGTGCCCCTCTCCGATGATGCTCGCGATGCCGGCGGGTTTGTCGACGACGACGACCCCGTCGCCTTCGAGGGCGAGCCAGTTCAGACCAAGGGGTGCAAAGAGACTGGCTAGCACTTCGTGGCGCATCGCCCATGCCTCGGGCAACAGATGGACTGATTGCCCGTGCATGCTTCGCGGCGGATATTGGTAGCGGACTCACCGAAACAGTTACACAGACCGCCGACGCAGGTTTCGTCCGCCCCGCACTGAGCCCCGCACTCGCCGCAGTTGTTCGGATCTACCTGAAAGTCCACGCACGCCCCGCCGTCACCCCGACCACAGCAGTGCTCGCTGCCGGGACACGCGTTGCCTACCCCGCACCGGCAGGTCCCACCGACGCACTGGCTCGCGGTAGCCCCGTCGCAGCCGACGTTGCAGTCCCCGCACGCATCGAATGACTCCGAAAGGTCGTGACACCCGCCAGCGCTCCCCATGCCCTGGCAGCAGTTCTCACCAACGGCGCACACCGCGCCGCCCTCATCACGGCATCCACAGACGCCGCCGATGCATTGGTCGGCGACAGCCTGGCCGGGTTCGTTGCATTGCATCGCGCAGCCGCCGCAGTGATCCATGTCGGTGTCGAAAAAGACGGGTGCGTTAGTCGTGTCGTCCACCCGAAGGCAGGCCGTGCCCGGAGCCGCCGACCCCTCGTCGACGAGCCCGTCGCAATCCTGATCGACCGCGTCGCAGACCTCCACCGCGCCGGGGTTGCGGGACGCATCGCCCTCGCACGCCGCGAGAACGCCGACCTCCACGTAGCCATCGCCGTCGGCATCGAGGCTCATGCAACCCTCGTCGACCATCCCGTCGCAGTCATCATCGACGCCGGCGGCCAAAGGAGCGCACCGCTCTGGCGCCCCGGGATACACCTCTGCGTCGGAGTCGTCGCAGTCCCTGCCGCCAACACTGAGCGACAGGTCGCCGTCACCGTCCTCGTCCCCCGCCGCACAGGCCATGTCTTCCATGGAGCAATTTTGGTCGACCCCATCACCGCAGGCCTCGGGCGCGCCGGGATGAACCCCGGATTCACAGGGCGCACAGTCCCCGTCCTCTGGGAGTACGCCGTCGCCATCGATGTCTTCCGACGGGCAGCCTTCGTCGACCACGCGATCACAGTTGTCATCGATGCCGTTGCAGTAAGCCGGACTCTCGATGATGGATGGATTGATCGCGGCATCATCGTCGTCGCAGTCGACGTCCTCGAAGAACGTGTCTCCGTCGTTGTCGCAGAGCCCCCCGACGATCCGGTCACAGTTCAGGTCTCGCATGGCACCGCAATCTTCGACCACACCCGGATTCACGGTCTCATCCGTATCGTCGCAATCGCAATCCAGATTGCTCTGCCCGACGGGACAGGCCTGGTAGCCGTCCCCATCGACGTCGGCACAGGCGACGTCGTCATCCGGGTTGCAGTTGACGTCGGGTCCGCAGTCTTCGTGGATCCCCGGGTTCGTACCGAACGCGCCGTCATCGCAATCTGCGAACTCGGCAGGGCACGCAAAATCATTGCAGGGCTCTCCGCACCCCGCCGCGAGGTCCCCCGTCCATCCGTCACCGTCGGCGTCCGCGACAGCCGTATCGGCCAAAGCGAACGCGCCCCGAACGATGCCCTGAACCTGATAGCAACGCAGCGCCCGGTGGCTCACGTCACCGTCGACGCCTCGGGTCGCGATACGGACCGCCACGGTCCCCGGCGCAGTCAGGGAGATCGCAATTCGCATGGGGTCACCGGCAATGTCCGCGGCGTCCCGGTCGATGGTCTTGCTCTGCTCGTCGAAGAACCCATCGGCTTGGAGCAGCCGGGTCTCGACCTCGATCGTCTGCACGTAGGCATCGACGGTCACCTCGAGGAGCAAGGCGTCCTCGTCGACCCCGCAGCCCGAGAGGGTCATCGCTCCCAAGACCATGGGCGCCGAAAACACGAAGATAAGCGCGAGACGCAGCACGTGGGTACATCTTAGCACCCGCGGGCCGTGGTCAGTAGCTTCGGTCGCGAAGAGCTTCGGGGATGAGCAATGAAGGCTCTCCCGTCGTCGTCACCCAGAGCTGGTGGGCGGCTCGGGTGGCGGCGATGTGCAAGAGATGCCGGGCCGCGGCCTCCTCGGGATAGGCGGCCGCGCTCACCTCGAGGAGGATGACGTAGTCGAACTCGAGGCCCTTGACCTGCCGCGCGTCGGTGACGTCGACCCCCGGCTCGAACGGGAAGTCCTGCTCGGCGATGCGGCGTACGTTGGGCACCTCGGCGTTCTGGAGGCCCTGAAAGTAGACGTCGGCCTGCTCCGGGTACCGGGCGATCACCGCCACCGAGGTCTGGGGCTCTGTGGCCATCAGGTCGCGAATCGCCTCGCCGAGGAAGGCGACGGCATCCCCGGCATGGGCAAAGCGGAAGAGCTCGACGGGCGCCCCGCTGCGCTGAGCCTGGCCTGGCTCCTCGTTGCGCAGGGGACCGAGCACGTCGTTGGCGAAGTCGATGATCTCGTGGGTCGAGCGGTAGCTCAACTTGAGGGGCTCGACTGCGACGTGGCCGAGGTCGAGGTCACCGAGTAAGGTCTTCCAATCGCTGAACCCGTTGGTGAGGTGCAGGCGCTGGGCGAGGTCTCCGGCCATGGTCACGCTCTTCTGAGCCGAGACCGTGTCGAGGATGACGCCCATCTCGACGGGGCTGAGGTCCTGGGCTTCGTCGAGGAAGACGTGCTCGTACCGAAGCGCGCCGCGCTTGCGGCCGAGGGCGCCGCGCATTTTCTGAACGAGACGCAGGAGGATCGCATCGTCTTCTCGGTCGAGGGCGATGAACTCGTCGCTCTCGTAGCCGTCGTCGGCCTCCTGGCTTTCATCGTCATCATCGCGCCGCCCGCGGCGCTGGCGACCGCCGCGGGCCACCATCTCTTCTTGGTATACGATGGCCCGGGAGCACTTCCGGGCGCACCACTCCGAGGCCGTGCGCAGCTCCGCGTCGCTGAACTCCTCCCGGCCGTGGCGGGCGAGTCCGTCGCGGAGGAGGCCCTCGTCCGTGAGGATGTCGGCCCACGCTCCGACCACATCGAGGCTGGTCCGGCGCAGCTCCCCGGCCAGGCGCTCGAGGGCATGGCGTGAGCCGAGGGGAATCTTATGGGCTTCGGACTTCGGGTCTTTCAGGAAACGGCCGAGCAGGTCGAGGCGATGGCCGGCGGGCTCCCCCCGAGTGCGCCGCCAGCGGTCGAGGGCCAGCCCAGCGCCTTCGAGGGAGTTCGCCTGGTCCGTGATCTTCTGGTCCACCTCGGCGGCCCGGGCCGCGATCCACTCGTCGACGATTCTCAGTATCGCCGGGCTCTTCTTGAGGCGCACGACCGCGCTGGGGGTGTCCTCGTCGTAGGGACCGGGGAGGTTGGGAAGATGCTGGGTGCGCAATCGGTGGGCCCAGCGCTCGTAGGTGGTCACCAACACCCCGGGCACACCGAGGGCGGGGAGGACCCGGGAGATGTACCGGGCGAGGGCGTCATTGAAGACGATGACCAGCATGCGGTCGGCCCGGAAGCGCTTGCGGTCCTGGAACGCGAGGTAGGCGAGGCGATGCAGCCCGATGGTGGTCTTGCCGCTCCCCGCTCCACCCTGGATGACGACCAGGCCAGAGTCCCGGGCCGTGATGAGCTCGAACTGCCGCGGGTCGATGAGGGCCGCGATCTCCGACAGGTGCTTGTCGTCCCGGCCGTCGTCGTAGCCGGTGCCGAGCTTGCCCGGCCGGTGGTGCTTCTCGGGGCGCATGGCGGCGCCCTGCCCTCCTTCGAGCCTCGCCGCGCTCGTCGCCGCCCGACGCCAGACGCCGTCAGAGGCGCGAATGAAGGTGCCCTGGGGTGTGGCGATGCGTCGCATCTCGCCGCCGGCGATGGCGAAGCTCCGGCGGGTGATCACCTCGCCCTCGACCTCTTGGCCGCCGAAGACTTCCTCGTAGTCGTCGCCCTCTTCGTAGCGATAGTAGATTCGGCTCACGGGGGCGTCGCGCCAATCGACGATGCTGATCCCCGTCTTGCCATCGAGGAAGGTCGACTTCCCGATCAGCACCTCCCGGCGCCGCTCCGAGTCCTCGATGACGATCCGGCCGAAGTACGGAGACTCCCGGTCGACGGCCCCGACCCGGACCTTGGCGCGGCGGGCCGCAACCTGCTGCAGGCGCTCCATCTCCTCGATGAGGGGCGGGACGTCTTCGAGGCGCGCCTCGTTGACCTGATCGCGGAGCGCGATGAGTTCGGCGTCGTAGTCGATGATCGGTACCCGGCGCCGCGGGGGGCGTTCGGCGACGGTGCGACGCACACGCCGGAGGACCTTCTCTTCTTCGGCGGTGATGCGCTCGAGGTCCGGGTCGCTCTCAGGCTCCGGCTCGGAAGCGACCGGCGCTCGCTGGGCCTCTTGGGCCTCTGGTGCTTCTTGGGCCTCTTGGGCCTCTGGTGCTTCTTGGGCACCGGGAGCGCCAAAGGGCAGCTCCGTTTGGGCCCCGCCTCGGGCCGCAGCTTCGCCCGCAGGCGCGGCCGGCGTCGTCTCGTTGGGGGTGCCCATGGTGAAGCCGTCTGAGTTAGCACGATTTGCGAGGGGCGAAAGCGGAGGGGACCGCCAGCGATAGACCGTGAATTTCCCAGCGTACGGGGCGCCTAGGCCCGCGACCCCCTCAACGGAAGCCCCCGTTGGCCTCGATTTCTAAACGGGTCCAACGACGGCTGGCCATGCTCCCTTTCGTCTATTCGCCAGAAGCCCTCTCGGCCGAGAGGCGCCGGCGGCGCCTCAGCGAGACGAGGCCGAAGAGGGTCAGCCATAGGAGGCCGGTCGGCGCGCCCGACGCCATGCGGGAAGTGCTGCAGCCTCCGAACAATCCGTCCTCGGTCGCAGGGGAAGGAGTCATGGGTAATGCCGCAGGCGTTGGGGACGGCGCCGGGAGAGGCCCCGCGCCCATGGGGATGGCCTGGCCCGACCCCCGCTTCTTCGCGAAAGGAGAGGCCGGGGCTAACGGCGCCGTCGGGGGCCGCACCGGCGCAGAGGAGCCCGGCTCGATACCGAGGGAATCGACGCGGTCGAGCAGCACCTCGCCCGGCCACACGGCATTGACGTCGTCACCGCGGCTCCACATCTGGTCGGAGGTCGCGTATCGACGCGCGCGCCACCGCTGTTGAGCCCGCGATGGGCAACTCTGGCCCCGATGCATGACGACGAAGCGCGTGTGGTAGTTGTTGCGCCCCTCGGGGGTCCACTGGTTGAGGTTGCCGCCGCCGCGCCAGCGTCGCGTCAAGCGAATGGGCGCGGCGGGCCGCAGCACCAGGTCGTCGGCGAGGTCCTTGCCGTAGCGATGCCGGATGCGCGTGAGCGTGTAGCGGCGAGACCTGCCCGAACGCCCTATGCGTCCCCGACGCCGCGGGTCGGTCGCCCCGCCGTTGATCCGCTCGAGCCCGAGTTGTCGGACCAACCAAGGCGAGACGCCGCGGCCGAGGTCCCTCGAGTACTCGGTGACGCCGGCGCCCGGGTGCTGGCGAAACATCTCCTCCATGAGGCCCGAGTAGAAGCTGGCCACGCCCCCGTCCCACCTCGGTGAGAGTCGAAGGTCCGTAGGCGAGAGCATCGACGGGCGGTTGGCGAGTTCATAGCGCCCGTCGGCCGAGAGCACGTAGAGCAAGAGCTCCTGTTCTCCCGGGCTGTTGAGCGTGCCGAGGCGCACCGGCACGATCAGGTCCTCGGACTCGAAGTCGAGCTGAATCGGAGAGAGCACCATCTGCTCGCCCACCCGGTTGGCGCGCGCGGGGTCCACCTTCACGAGCACGAATCTGTTGCCCGCCTCGATGTAGGCTCTGAGGGCCGGCTCGGCTGCGGCCGGTAGCTCGAGGCCGCGGCCGCGCAGGAACGTGAGCAGGCCCGCCGACTGGCCCGCATCGAGAGTCGTGATGTCGTACTCGTCGACCTCCCACTCGTCTTCGATGGCGATCCCGAGGTCCTCTGGCGAAGGCTCCGCGCCTTCGGCCAAGGCGCCCCCGAGCCCCCTGCCGGCGGAGCTCGGACGCGCCGCGCGGCGGCGCTGGCGCTGACACGCCGGCCAAACGTGTTGCACCTTCGGGGCCGTGCGTCGGTCCAGATTGCGAAAGACCGAGCCCGGGACAGTGCGCACGTCGCCGCGTTCGAGGGAATGGGGGACGGGGATGACCAGCGACAGTTCGGTGATCGGGCCCTCATACGCGGCCTCGATGGTCATGATGGTCCGCATCCCATCCCGAACCAGAAATACGGCCGCCGCCGGGCTATAGGCCTCGTCGCGAGTCACCGAGCTCCCTACACGCACGGACGGCTGAGGACGCCGGAGCATGCAAAAACACGTTGCTTGGGCGGTCGAGGTGGCCAGGAGGCCGACGACCAGCGCCATGGAAAGAACTCCGCTGAAGAACCTCATCAGCCCGTTGTGGCATTAGCGAGCAGATTCGTGACCGAAAAACTCGCGAAGGCGACCGTACAGGACGCTAATCGCACCCGATGCGGGTCGTCGCGATGGCCAGGTCGTCGAACCAGCGCTTTTGCGGCCTCGGCGATCCGTCGTTCCAATAGTTCTCGAAGAAGACCGCATTGATGCCGTGCCCAGTGTACGAGCCGCGCCAGTTCATGTCGGTGCGGGCGCTCTGGATATCGTCGTCGATCCAGAACTCGTAAACACCATCACTCGCCCCCGGCGTATTCAGGCGGACGTGCCCCTCGACGCATCGCCACTGTCCCGAGTCGGCGGTCGCGAAGATGGGCGTTGTGCCGCGCATCTGCCCGAGCCACTGGAGCTCATCGAAGTCGTTGTACCCGCTGCAGGTCGGCGAGCCTCCGCTTACGCACGAGGCGGGGTCTCCGAGGAGCACGTCCCCAGCGGACCAGAGGTGGGCGATCATACCCTGACTCCAGTCCCCCCCGACGAACATCGTCGCGCGGCTGAGCTTGGCCGGGCTGCCGGTCCACCCCGCCTCGTGGCGCACCCGCATGCGCCAGTAGACCTCGTCGAAGGTCTCCTCGGCTCGGTGGGTGGCGCCCATGGGCGTATCGCCGAAGCTCACCTTGAGGTTGCCCGCCTCGACGGTCCCCGTGTCCCATTGGACCTCCATCGAGTAGCTCCCCGAAACGGACTGAGCCATCGTCCGGCGGAACGCGCCGTCGCGAAAGTTCCGCTCGAAGTAGTTGGACGCGTCCGGGTCGCCGCCTTCGAAGTCGTCGCAGAAGATCCAGCTCGCCGGCAGGGGCGACGGGCACACGCCGCTGTTCCGGGGAGCGGCGTCAGGGATCGGCGAGCCGTCAGCCGGAGGGGGCCGGGTGTCGGCGGCTGCATCGCGGGCGCCGCTGTCCGTCGCGCCGCCATCGTCGTTGGGCGAATCGTCGGACTGACAGCCGGTTACGACGATCAGGGCGATCAAGATTGGGGATATGCGCTTCATGGGATCCAGTGTGGCCCCGGTCGCGCCAGGAGGGCCCTTATCTCCGCTTAGGTGTAACGGCGGTTGCGTTGGCGGGGCCAACGCCTGTTCCCGTGGCCGTGACAGTGGATACCTTCACCGGCTCACTATCCCCTCGATAGGGCCCAAAGACATTCGGCGTTCATCTGCCGCACCGCAGACGCCCCAGTCAGATGGAATCCGGCGTCGGCATGATACATCGTTGGGACTGGCTGAGCCGTGTCACGAAAAACCACATTTGCGATCTTGATTCTGCCGCTCGCAGCGTGTGTCTACGGCGCGGGAGAGGCGAGGTTTCGTGGATCGTCCGAGAGCTTCGACGCGTGCGTTGCGATCTGCAGCGCCGAGCTCGTTCACGACCGGGGGATGCTGACGCTGGAGCTACGCGACGGTGCCGCGATCGCGGTTGCGACCAACACCGGCGATCTCACCGCCGATGGCGTCGCGACCCTCGCCTCCCTCGAGGCCGCGCTGACGGAGGAAGCGGCCTCGCTCACCGCCAGTGAGTGCGTCGAATGCGGCTCCGTCGTCCAAATCGGCTGGGTCGAGGGACGACTCGTCACGTACGACGTCTCCTCGGACCCACCCGCTGCGCTCGCCGACATGCATTCGTTCGCCCTCGCCCTTCGGGACGCCCTCGCTTCGTGTACGGCGACGGCTGACGTCGAACCGACCACCTCCTGTACGCCGACAGCCCTACCCTGACGTCCCCCTCAACAAGAAGGCGCCGCGTAGGGCGGCCCGAGGCGGGAGCGCGCCGGAGGCGTGCAGAGCCGACCGGACGACCGTAGCGGCGCCGGGAGTGCTGCACCGTCCCCCTCAACAAGAAGGCGCCGCGTAGGCGGCCCGAGGCGGGAGCGCGCCGGAGGCGTGCAGAGCCGACCGGCCGACCGTAGCGGCGCCGGCAGTGCCGTTTCCGTTCCCCTCAACAAGAAGGCGCCGCGTAGGCGGCCCGAGGCGGGAGCGCGCCGGAGGCGTGCAGAGCCGACCGGCCGACCGTAGCGGCGCCGGCAGTGCCGTTCACGTTCCCCTCAACAAGAAGGCGCCGCGTAGGCGGCCCGAGGCGGGAGCGCGCCGGAGGCGTGCAGAGCCGACCGGCCGACCGTAGCGGCGCCGGCAGTGCCGTTCACGTTTCCGTTCCCGTTCCCGTTCCCGTTCCCCGTGGCCGTGGCCGTAGGCGATACTGTGCACGATGAGCAACCCCGTGAGTTCGAAGTACGCGTGGTCATGGCTCCTGCTCCTCGCCGTCGCCTGCGGATCCGCGCCCTCATCGGGCCCACAGGCCCCCGCGAGCCAGCCGGCGGCTGCGGCTCCTGCTCCCGCGCCGGCCGTCGAAGCGACGGCGGAGCCCATCACCCTCCGCCTGGCGACCTTCAACATCCAGGTTCTCGGTCCGGCCAAGTCCAGCCGACCCGAGATCCTCGAGGCCCTCGCGGAGATCATCCGTACGTATGACGTGGTGGCCGTTCAGGAGATCAAGGACATATCGGGGGAGGCACCCGTGAGGCTGCTGTCGGCCGTGAACGCCAGCCCGAACGACCCCGTCTTTGCCATGGCGCTATCACCGCGAACCGGGCTGCAGCCCGATGACCGACGCTCCCAGGAGCAGTACGCCTACTTCTACCGAACCGACCGGCTGCGGACGCTAGACGAAGGCACGCTTTACGACGACTCGACCCACGACCACTTCCAACGCGAGCCGTATCTCAGCCGCTTCGAGTTCGTCGGGTCCGACGTCTCCTTCGTACTCGTCAACGTGCATACGCGGCCGCGGTCGGCCCTGGCGGAGATCGCAGCCATGGAGCAGGTCTTCACCTGGGCGAAGGCGTTCTACGAGGACGAGGAGGTCTTCATTGCCCTCGGCGACTTCAACGCGGGATGCGGCTACGCATCCGAAGAGGACCTCGACGCGCTACCCATCCACGGCGAAGCCTACGACTGGGTCGTGCCGCACTCGGCCGACACCAACCTGGCCGCGAGCGCTTGCCCCTACGACCGCATCGTCATCGCCGCCCCCGAAGGAAACGACCTCGTCCAGGACTGGGGTGTGCACCGGGCATTCGAGGACACCGCCATCTCGGATCACTGGCCCGTGTGGGTCGACCTCAGGTGGTCTCCCCCTTAACAAGAAGGCGCCGCGAGGGCGGCCCGAGGCGGCAGCGCGACGCAGTCGCCGACTAGGCCGTTCACGTTCCTGTTCCCGTCGCCGTTCCCGTTCCCGTTCCCGTTCCCGTTCCCGTTCCCGTTCCCGTTCCCGTCGCCGTTCCCGTTC
>Ga0164313_10003863_pt1 | contig 13366 bp, 6 predicted proteins | sample GuaBasSedimGuay4_FD_113735 | JGI IMG/M metagenome (GOLD analysis project Ga0164313, IMG submission 113735) | Subseafloor sediment microbial communities from Guaymas Basin, Gulf of California, Mexico - Guay4, Core 4569-4, 0-3 cm | ecosystem: Environmental > Aquatic > Marine > Hydrothermal vents >... | reverse complement strand
GGTCTTGGCGAGGACCTTGCCGAGTTCGACGCCCCACTGGTCGAAGCTGTTGATCCGCCAGATGACACCCTGGACGAAGATCTTGTGCTCATACGCCGCGACCAGCATGCCGAGACTGTACGGGGTCAATCGATCCAGGAGGATCGTATTGCTCGGCCGGTTACCGGGAAAAACCTTGTGCGGTGCCAGGGCGTCGACGGCATCAGGATCGAGCCCCTGGGCCCCGAGTTCGGCGCGCGCCTCGGTCTCGGTCTTGCCCCGCATGAGCGCCTCGGTCTGGGCAAAGAAATTGGCCATGAGTTTTGCGTGGTGGTCGCCCTCCGGGTGGGCAGGGTTGACCGCACCGATGAAGTCGCAAGGGATAAAATGGGTTCCCTGGTGGATGAGCTGGAAGAAGGCGTGCTGGCCGTTGGTGCCCGGTTCTCCCCAGATCACCGGCCCGGTCGTATAGCTCACTCGGTTTCCTTCTCGATCGACCGCCTTGCCGTTGGACTCCATATCTCCCTGCTGGAGGTATGCGGGAAAGCGATGGAGGTACTGGTCATAGGGCAGAATCGCCTGGCTCGCCGCACCGAAGAAGTTGGCGTACCAGACACCGAGCAGGGCCATGAGGACCGGGATGTTCTCTTCATACGGGGCTTCCGCGAAATGGCGATCCATGGCGTGCGCACCCTCGAGAAGCTCGACAAACCCTTCGAAACCCACCGCCACCGCGATGGTCAGACCGATGGCCGACCAGCTCGAATACCGTCCGCCGACCCAGTCCCAGAACTCGAAAGCGTTTGCGGCGTCGATACCGAACTCGGTCACAGCCTCCAGATTGGTTGAAAGAGCAACGAAATGCTTCGCCACCGCCCCCTCGCCCAGAGAGCCCACCACCCAGCTCCGTGCAGTGTGGGCGTTGGTCATAGTCTCCTGAGTCGTAAACGTCTTTGAGGCCACGATGAATAGCGTTTCGACGGGATCGAGACCCCGCGTGGTCTCGACAAAATCGGTGGCGTCGACGTTGGAGATGAACCGCACATCGGGGCCGTCATGGAACGCGCCGAGAGCCTCGGTGATCATCACCGGCCCGAGATCCGAACCCCCGATACCGATGTTGACCACGGTCCTGATCGGCTTGCCGGATGCGCCGAGCCACCGACCCGAACGGACGGCCTCGGAGAAGACCCGCATCTTCTCGAACACCGCGTTGATCCCCGGCATAACATCGTTCCCATCAACGTGGACTGGGATGTCGGATCGGTTCCGGAGAGCTGTGTGGAGCACCGCTCGGTCTTCGGTCCAGTTGATCGCCCGGCCCGAGAACATCTCCCGTGCGACGTCGGCAACTCCGGCCGCAGATGCGAGTTCGCACAGGAGCCGGATGGTCTCGTGGGTAATCCGGTTCTTCGAGAAATCGAAGAGCACGGGACCGAGTTCACGAGAGAACCGATCGAACCTATCCGAATCGTGCTTGAACAGCTCTCGCATCTCGAGGCCGGCGATCTCACTGTGGTGATCCTGAAGGCCCACCCACTCGGGAGAGGTATCGAGGGAGCCTCCATCACGAATCCGGCGATCGTTGAGCGTGTCAAAACGCATGCGTCAGCCCTCTCCCTGCAATCCGCGCGCAGTTCTTCCGGGCCTCAGGACTCGGACGCAGCCCACGCCAGAGCCAACCCGGGATTTTCATCCATGAGCTCGGAAAGACGATCCGCCGGCACCCGTCCACGCGCCGTGAAATCTTCGATGAAGGCTTCGGTCGCCTCCATGTTCGCTTTCGATACCCAGCCGGCCGGAAGGCGTCCCGCACCATCGAGCGTGATCCTCCACAGGCGGCACGCCAAATCCTTGAGTTCAGCATCGTGGACACCAACGGTGGCAGCGCGACTCCAAAGCTCATCGAGGTTTGGACGGTGTTCTGCGAGCAGAGCGATGGCATCCCTCCGAGCCTGATCGTCATAGAGCAACGCCGATGCGAAGACGACCTGGGCAGGTCGAAACGCATCAGGAACTGCCTCGCCCGCTCGCAACTCGAGGAATCCCCTGGCTCGCACCTCGAAAAACAGGGTCGTCAGATGGTAGTCGAGGTCGTTGAGGGTGGGCCAACCGTGACGCGGGTGGCCGTCGTTGATCCAGTCGATGAACCGGAAACCTGGTGATCCGGGTGCGAAATGTTCGTCTCCCACCCGCATGAGCATCACATCCGCCTTGAGTGCGCCCTCGGCCCACTCGGCCCGCGGATCGTCTCCGGCGCCGGTGGTGAGCAGCCTCGGGAATCCGCTCCGAGTGGGATCGAGCTGCTGCCAGGCACGCGCCCTGGACGACACCGCGTCCGAACTCGGGCTACACGCAAAGACCGCGGTCAACATGGGACTGATCAGGTTGGCGGCAAGCCAACGCTCCTGCCACACCTCCTCCGGCCCGAGATCGAGGTTGATCTGCAGGCTCGCGGTGTGGCGCATCATGATCGCGCCAAAGTGGCCTCGCTGCCGGTAGTAGGCGGCCTGAGCGGTGTAGCGACCCGCACGGAGCTGCTGCGGAACCTCTTCGACGTCGTGCCACACATCCAGCCCGACCGCGGCAAGACTGACGCCATCGGCTGAAAACCCGCTCCGAAGAAGTCCGATGACGTGGTCCACATCAGCGATGGCGGCGGCCGCAGTGGGTTGCACAGCCGTCGAATGCTCGACCTGGGCCCCAGGCTCGAAGGTCACCCGCCCGCCGTTGGAAAGGGGATAGAAGAACGCATGCGGTGGCCTGCCGATTCGCGGCAGAATCTCACTCGATGCGAAGGAGAGGCCGTCCATCACTTGCACGACGCCGACGCCTTCAGGCCGGGACAGGACCAACCGCTCACGAGGTTGCCCCGCTGCTCCAACCACAATGGGGAACAACTCAGGTTCGAGCCCGACACCCATTTCTTCGGCAGCGCCCCTGGGCTTGGGGAAGGCGGAAAGGCCCGCGTGCCGACGGGCCTCGTCTTCAGAAACGGCAGTTCGTTGGTCCCTGGTCGGCATCCCGGATACCTTAACCGAGGTCCGCCAGGATCTTGCGCTGAAGAGCGATATTGTCACGGTGACCGGTGAATCGGGCGGTCACCTTTCCCCTCACGGGATAGCCCAACAAGTAGAGATCACCAATGACATCGAGGATCTTGTGGCGAACGAACTCATCAGGGAATCGCAACTCGGTGTTGATGACCTCGTCATCGCCGACCATGATGAAGTTGTCGAGCCGACCACCGTCCCCGAGGCCGAGTTCGTTGAGCATCTTGATGTCGCGAACAAAGCCGAAGGTCCTCGCCGGCGCGATCTCTTTGCGGTAGGCCTCACAATCGGCCATCGAAAACTCGTAGTACTGCTCACCGATGGGTTCCGGGTAGCGGAGGAGATAGGAAACCGAAAAGACTTCGGCCGGCTCGATTTTCAGACTCTTGTCGTTCCCGTCGCCTACCTCCCACACCCGATCAATGACCAGTTCCTTGACCGGACGACCCTGATCCTCGACCCCGATCTCCTCGATCCGCTCGAGAAAACCGAGAGCCGAGCCGTCGAGCACCGGGATCTCCCCGTGCACCTTGACCAGCAGGTTCGTGATGCCGCAGGCATGGAGCGCAGAAAGCAGGTGTTCGACGGTCTTGATGTGTTCGCCGTGCCTGGTGATGGACGTGGCGTAGTCGGTCTCGGCGACCGCTCGAATGTGGGCGGGAATCACGTTGCCCGCAGGAAGCGTGAGAAAGTGAATCCCGGTGTCGGGCGGGAGCGGCTGGAGCACCATTCCCGTACGCCCGCCCGAGTGGAGCCCGAGTCCGTAGATCACGCTGGGTATCTTGATGGTTCGCTGCTGCCGACCGGTGGCGACCAGCAGCGGGAGTTCGGGAGGCGGTTCGAGCTCCCTGATAGGCTGGTGCCGGCTGGTCTCGAGGACCCCGCCTTCTCCCCTCGATGCCTTTCTCGATCGGGCCTCGAGAGCCTCCCGGACCGCCGCCACGGTCTGATCGTAGGAAAGCGGTTTCTCGAGATAGTCCTGGGCGCCCATTTTGATGGACTTGACCGCCGTGGATGATGTTCCATGACCGGACATCATCACCACCAACGCGTTGGAGTCCATCTCGAGGATGGCCTGAAGGGCTTCGAGACCGTCCTTGTCGGGCAACCAGATATCGAGGAAGACAACATCCGGCCGATGCTCACGATAGAGATCGAGGGCCTCGGCACCGCTGGTGGTGGTAACGGTGCGAAACCCCTCATCACCCAGGACCTGCGACATGGTCATCAGAATGCCCTCTTCATCGTCGACAATGAGAATGAGTTCGTTCATCGACCCAAGTCTCCACGCTCCGCTGCGCCGGGTCAAGCCGCGCCCTCACCGGCCACGATTTGAAACCGTATCTCGGCAATTATGTAGAATGGCGGCTTCGTGCGGAGGAGACTCGATGCCCGTAGCCAAATCCATTGACGGCCGATTGGCCATCCTCACATCCGGCGGTGATGCGCCGGGGATGAACCCGGCCCTCCGCGCCATGGTGCGGACCGCGCTCGATCAGGGGATCGGCGTGACCGCCATTACCGAGGGCTTCAGGGGTCTCGTCAAGGGCGGAGATCACTTCAAATCCATGGACTGGGACTCGGTGGGCGGCATCCTCCAACAGGGCGGAACCGCCATCGGCAGCGCCCGATGCCCCGAGTTCAGAAAGCTCGAGGGCCGGAGAGCGGCCGTACGAAATCTCATCGCCCACGACATTTCCCGTTTGATCGTCATCGGCGGTGACGGTTCTCTGACCGCGGCCGATCTCCTTCTCCGCGAGTGGTCCGATCATGTCGACGCAATGGTCGAGGCGGGAGAACTGCCCCCAGAGTCATCCGAGAAACGCGAAGGGATCGTCCTCGCCGGACTCGCCGGGTCCATCGACAACGACTTCTACGGCACCGACATGACCATTGGTGCGGACACGGCATTGCACCGGATCACAGCAGCCATCGATGCTTTGACAAGCACCGCAGCCAGCCACCAGAGGACCTTTGTCGTCGAGGTCATGGGCCGCAACTGCGGCTATCTGGCGCTGATGAGCGCACTGGCCACCGGAGCCGATGCCGTGTTCATACCGGAGCGTCCCCCCAAGGACGACGACTGGGCCCGACGCCTCTGCGATCGACTTCGCGCCGGCCGCAAGGCAGGACGCCGCGACAGCATCGTTGTCGTCGCCGAGGGCGCCCACAACCGGCACGGCCAGCCCATCACCTCGAGCGATGTCCGCGAGGTTCTGGAACGCGGGATGGCCGAGGATGTCAGACTGACCATCCTCGGTCACGTCCAGCGAGGCGGCGCTCCCACCGCGTTCGACCGCACCATGGGTACCCTTTTGGGCCATGCTGCGGTCCAGCAGGTCATCTCGACCGACGCGGGGGCCGAACCTCAGTTCATCGGTGTGCGCAACAACCGAATCCAGCATCTGCCCCTAGCCGAATGCGTCGAAAAGACCAAGGCATCGGCCACCGCCATTGCCGAAGGACGCCACGACGACGCCCTCCAGCTTCGAGGAGGGAGCTTCTCGGACAACATCGACACCCTATCGACCATGCTCCGCTCGCTGCCACGTCCACCAAAAGCTGATCAGAAGAGGCTCAAGATCGCTGTGGTCCATGCCGGCGCCCCCGCGCCCGGAATGAACACCGCCGTCCGTGCGGCGGTCCGACTGGGACTCGATGCCGGCCACGTCATGCTGGGAGTCCGCAACGGCTTTGCCGGATTTCTCGAGGGACGGATCGAAGAACTCGGGTGGATGAGCGTCCGAGGATGGTCCTCATCGGGGGGCTGCGAACTCGGGATCAACCGCAAGGTTCCGGAGGGTCACGACTACTACACCATCGCCCGTACCATCGAGGACCGAGGAATCGACGCGATTCTGATCATCGGCGGTTGGTCGGCCTACAACACGGCCTATCGATTCCTGAGCAAACGCGAGGCCTTTCCGGCATTTGATATCCCGATCATGTGTCTGCCGGCGACCATCAACAACAACCTGCCCGGCACCGAACTCAGCATCGGCGCCGACACCGCGCTCAATTCCATCGTCGAGGCGGTGGATAAGATCAAGCAGTCGGCCGTCGCCTCGAATCGTTGTTTTGTGGTCGAGGTCATGGGTCGGTACTGCGGCTATCTCGCACTCTTGGGAGGTCTCTCCACCGGGGCCGAGCGTGTGTACCTACACGAAGAGGGTGTGACCCTGGCTGACCTCAAGGACGACCTCGACCACCTGATCCAGGGATTCCGCCGTGGGAAGCGGCTGGGGCTCATCATTCGAAACGAAGAGGCCAACGCCACCTACACGACCCCTTTCATGTCCGCGCTCTTCGAAGAGGAGGGCGGCGATCTCTTCGAGGTCCGGCAGGCCATCCTGGGTCATCTCCAACAGGGCGGCAGCCCGTCACCCTTCGACCGGATCTTCGCCACCCGGCTCGCCAAACGATGCATCACCAACCTCATCGACGACGCCGAGCACGGACGCAATCCGGTGTCAGCGATCGGTCTCCAGAACGGGACGATCAAGACCCTCGATCTTCGTGATCTGCCACGGTTGGTCGATGCCGACCACCAGCGTCCCCTCGAGCAGTGGTGGCTCGCCCTGCGGCCGATTGCCAGGATCCTCGCGCAGTCGGGGCCGAAGCCGAATATGAGGAGCGAGTTGTGAGTGGAGCCTTTTGGGGAAGGTATTAGGTGTTAGGTATTAGGTATTAGCTCCATCGCATTCATCGCAGACATCGCAGGGCGGGGAGCGGTTAGCCGTTAGCTTTTAGCTTTTAGCTCCATCGCAATCATCGCAGACATCGCAGCGCGAACCCGACATGGTTCAATCATCGCGGTTGCCCGAGATTGCCCCCCTTGACAATGATCGGCGTTGCTTCCCACCCAACCGAAACACCCCACAGTGCCGAACATTGATCAAGGACGGCACGTCCGGTCAAGGCCAGAACCACAGACCCTCAAGAGAACGCGGGTCCCCGGCCCCTCAACCGAGGTTGCCCTTGAGTCCTCGGAAATATGGCCTCCACCGGGGCGTGCCGTCCTTGATGTTGTTCCTGACGCGCGTCCACCCATTGAGGCGCGCTCCGAACAACGTCAAGGGGGGCAACCCTCGCGGCAGACCGCTCCGGTGCAGCTCTCCCGGCTGCGTGGGAGGCCGCCGGCGCCTGATCAGCGTGGTCGCAGTCCCTCGATCTGCCTCCGCGCGACCACGCTGATCAGGTGACGCTGGGTCGCCGGAGGCGGACCAGAAGGCCGGGGTTCCGCTACGGAATCACCCTCCCGGAACCCGACCTGGGTGCGGATTGGCACTCGTCGAGAATGCCGTCCTCATCGCTGTCGATGCTCGGATCCTCGACGATCTCGCAGGTATCGGGCGTTGTATTGAGATTACAGTCCCGCACTGTCCCTGCCCACAGGTCATGGGAGTCGCTGACTCCGCTGCCGTCGCAGTCAGCCCAGAGCCGCATGTAGTAGACATCCTGCTCGTCGTTGAAGGTCGCGGCCCACGCCAAATCCGCCCCGGCATTGTCGGAGACCATGTCGAAGTAATCGCCCATCTTGTTTTGTCTCGGCCACCCGCGCCAGCTGTTGAAGGTCGGGCTGACGGTCACCGGCACCGACCAGGTATCGCCGCCGTCGACCGAGAATGCGTAGGTCAAGGCGCCGATGTTGGGTTCATCCTCGGTCACCGATTCGATCCACACCACATCGATCCGTCCGTTCGGCGCCACCGACATCGTTCCGAACCACTGCCACGCGCGGCGATCATCGGTGTTGATCCGAATCGGCAGACTCCAACTTTCCCCCTGATCGGTGGAACGGATGAAGTGGACGTCCTGTGGGTCTCCGAACGGGGGATCGACCGAAGCGACGATGTAGAGATCACCTCGATCGGGACCGTCAGTCCGGTTGACATCGATCCAAACCTGTCCGAGAAGTCCTCCCGGGTTTGGTCCATCAAATGACTCTTGGCGTCCACCAAGGTTGAAGGTGAAGGCATCGAAGGTCGGCTCGACCCCTGCGTCCCACGCGTCAAGCGATCGATAGACGACAAAAATTGTGCTGTTGAACGACGCGTTTCCGGCAAGGTAGAGGGCGCCATCCGCGCTGACGGTCAGGGTCCCCCAGATGGGAGCGGGTACGAGCTCAACGGGCTCGGAAAACGATTGCCCTCCATCGGTGGACCGGATAAAGACCCGCTCACCCCAAGGATTCTCGGCAAGGCTCCAACTGGCGTAGATATTCCCGCGTCCGGCGCCATCGGTGCGATCGATGGTGAACCACTGTTTGTCACCACCATAGGCCGAAACCGGCCCTGCCCAGGTCTTGCCGCTGTTGTTGGAACGGAAGAAGTCGCACAGAAACGTATCTACGAGAAGGCTGTAGTAATAAAACCGTCCGTCGGCATCGGTGTCGAGCACGGGATCCGAACGAAAGACCTCAGGTTCGAGGACGCCCGGGAACGTCCAACTCCTGCCCCGATCCCTGGTCCAACCCCAACCGGCCTGGCGGAAATTCGAGTTTACGGTGTCGAACTGGCGCCAGCCGATGGCCATCCGGTCCTTGTCCAGCGGGTTGACGGCGATGGAGGGCTCGTTGGCGGCGTCGCCCACGATGTTCCTGCCATCGGCGTCGACGTTGACCTGGATGGCATAGAACCCCTGGTGCTCCACGACCGTGGATCCGCCCGTCTTTGCGGTTGAACCGAGGTGATCCGGTGGGATGTACGGATCGTCGACCTGTTCGAGGGCCGGCGGAACGGGGATGGAGCCCTCGGAAGGGTCCTTTGTCACCGACGGTTCCGAAGCTCCGGCCAATCCAACGGCAGCGCCAACCGCCGCGATGAACGCGAGACGGATCACTCTTTGGGTATTCATCTTCATAGAATACTCTGGGGAAGGCTCAAAGGTTTCGTTCTGGTGTATTCTCGGTGGTGAAGGAATGAACAGACACCATTGCTCCATCATCGTGGGTTGAGGAGGCTCGGTTGATCATCACAACGGTGCTTCTCGCCGTCGGCGGTTTGATTGGATTGGTTGCCTGGATCTGGCTCCTCGTGGTGGCCTTCAGGGTCAGCATTGGCTGGGGACTGTTGATCTTCTTTCTGGGTTGGACCTGGATCCCGATCATCATCTTCGCCGTCAAGTACTGGGATCTCGCGAAGAAACCCATCATCCTCTACGCGATCTGCTTCGCGATTTCAGCTACGGCGTACCTCATTGCGGTGTTCATCATCGGCATCAATCTCGAGTCCATTGTCGAAGAGGGCGGCGGAATCGTTGCCACGCCCGGGGTCGAAGTCGAGGCCGACCGACCAATCCTGCCACCACCGCGACCGACCGCCCTTCCGACCCACCCGTCCTGGGAGGCAATCGTGACCGAGGTCGATCGAGACCAGGAAGACACCTCGTGGGAGGAATTCGTCCCTTCCCCCACCCCGGCAACCGGGCGACCGGATCAGTTGAGTTGGGCTGAGCTGAACTCGTATGCCGGTCGCACCGTCATCATCGATCTCAAGCGCGGAGTTCCGATCACCGCTACCCTTGAAGGGGCGAAGGGCGACCGGCTTCGAGTCCGTCACGCCATCGGTGGCGGTGAAGCCTCATACTGGATCGAGCGCGAGAAGATCACCGGCATCCGCCTCGCCCACTGACGCTCGCCATGAGCAGAATCTGAGTTGTGAATATTGAATGACAATCGCACTCGCTATTTAGCGTTGAGGTGATTCCGAGGCGACGTTTTTCAGGATTCATCACTCATCATTCATCATTCATCGACCGTCAGGTCGATGACGAATCCCTCGGGTTCGAAGAACCCCTGATCGACGATCTCGCCACCCTTGAACACTGCCCACGAGGGAATCCCGCGGTCATACGTGGTTGTCATCTCGTAGAGTTCCTTGGCCGAGTTCGCCGCTATGAGATAGAGCACCTTCTTCGGGTTGAACGGGTTCGGCAGAACGGCGAAGAGACCGTCATCAGGCTGGGCGAAGGTCCGGCCACGGAAGCTGAACTCCCCCCGCTCCATCTCGATGTCTGATCCCACGAGTTGGCTGAACAGGGAGTTGTCGTCGGTGGTCCCCATCACCATCAAATCGTGGTCTCCGGCCTGCTCGACATTGATCTCGGCATCCTTGACAAGAGGCGGCAGAACCTCCACGTAGGTGTCGGCGACGAGTTCCTGCCAACGTCTCGCCAGCGTGTGGTTGGCTTCGATCTGACTCGCGGTCGCATAGACGATGAGCGTCGAGTGAAAATCGTCAATGAAATTGCGCCAGACATAGAAGTCTTCCCGCGGCACAGGAATGTCGTCAAAGACGTTGAAGACTACCCTATTCGGTTGTTCGTCGAAGAGGAACTCGACCTCGGAATCGCCGTTGATTTCCACCCGCTTGACGACCCGCTCGTCACCTACGGTGACTTCGACGTGGGTCACGACGTGATACGAGGGATCGCCCTGGGCGACGGTCATTTTAAGACCCCACCCCTTCTTGGATTCCCTGACCTCGAATGACGGCGCGAGTTCGGGGAGCCCCTCACGTTCGAGCCACTGGCGGACGAAACCGTCCAGCGATCGGCCCGATACCTCTTCGGCCACCGCGATGAAGTCGGCGGTCGCCATCTCTCGTTCGGCAAAACGCTCGTGAACGGAACGCATCACGTCGAAGAAGACCTCGTTGCCGAGCAACAATCGAAGCTGGTGGAGAACGAAGGTACCCTTGATCCGCGGCACCAGATAGGGACTGTAGCGATCGTATGCCCGGTGGGCGTCCACGGCGGCCAGATCGCCCTCACGCGAGACGGTGTAGAGATAACGCACCGAGAGCTCGGCCATGAGGTCACCGAGTTCCTCCGCCGCGACCACGGAGTCGTCATCATCGAGACCCTCGAGGATTCGCCAGTAGGCCGCCGAAGCGCTGACGAACCAGCTTTCAGCCGGCGAGGCGGGGAAGACCGTTCGCCGCCAGAGCTCGCCGCGGTCGATCTCGAACTCTCCAGCGAGCTCATCGAGTTCGAGTTCCGGCTCGGTGAGGTCGGCGTCCCCTTCCGAAGCTCTATCCCGGAGGGCCTGCAACTGCTCGTTGACGAAGATCGGACTGATCGTGGCGTAGCCCAGACTGAGGTGGGGCTCTGCTCCCGGAAGATCCGGCAGATAGCGCCAGCCCTTGGTGGGGAACTTCTCGCGCAATGTCACCTTGCCGTGGTGAGCGAGGAAGACCATTTCTTCAGCCATTTCGGTGGTCGTGATCTTGCCGTCGCAGGCGTGGGCTCGGTTGATGGGCGAGGTCGCCCAGAGATCGACCCCTGCGATGGCGTCGATCTTCCCGGCGTTGGCCTTGTAAAACTCGTTGAAGGCGACATCTCGGTTCCACGGTGAGTACATGAGATCGTACGGCCGGTCGTGGGGCTGGGCGAGGTACTCCTTGCGGACCTCAGGATCACGATTGTTGTTGTTGGCCCACAGGAATCCGGGAGTCCCGAAGGGTGACATGTCTTCGCCGGTTCGCCAGAGCTTCTTCGTATGGGTCCCGAGCAGGAGAATCGCCACCTCACCGGTCTTGATGTCCGCGATGGGCCAATCGTTGGTGTACATCCCGTTGTTGCCGTCCCACAGGATGCGCTCGACATCGTCGATGGACGACGCGTACTGCGCAGCCTTGCGGATGCGGTTCGACTGTGGCGTCGAATCGGGTTCCCACGGAGTCTGCGACACCGTCGTCTCGCCGATGACGATCCCGGCCTCGTTGAGGTAGAAATCCGCCCCGGAGTGAATTCCGCCCGGGAAGGTGTGGTAGACGAGGCGGTGGCCGTCGGTGGGCACCACATCGGTGATCACGTTCCAGTGCACACCGGTGTATCCGCCCCACATGAAGATCTGCCCGAAGACGATGTCTCCGGTCACGGTCGCGGGCCCCGTGGCCACGAAGGCCGAGCAGCTGTGGCTCTCCGGCGCGATGTCGAGCTCCTCGTCGGGGGCGGTGAAAGCCTCACCCGTGAGGGCGTTCGGGGTCACCTCGATGGCGTCCTCGAGCTGGCCCAAATCGACCACCGAGTTGATGGTCACAATGTCGACGAGGTCGAGTTCTCTTTCCCATGCCTCGGCTCCGGCAGCGGCCGCGCCGTCGGCGATGCCCCTCATCTCGCGCAAGTACTCCTCGTCGTATGTGCGCAGGAAGATCGTGTCGCACTCGAATCGCAGACGTCTCCACCCCTCTTCGGGATCAGCCTCGTTGTCCAGAACCCCGAGCTTGGTGATGTAGGAGACGATCTCATCGGGCACCAGCGAGCCGTACTGAAAACCTCGTTCGTAGGGTTCGCCCTCGATGTGGACCACGATCCAGCCGCGATCTTCATAGCGGAAACCCTTGCCTGACCACCGGACGGTCTCCATGGGGATGTATTCGGTGATGTCATCGACCCGCTCCACCGCCACGTCGTCGAACCATGCTTTCCCGCGGGCCGAGCCATTGTGCCCGAGATGGAGACGCACGCGATCCTGCTTCTGGGTGGCGAAGAACAGGCTCTCCACCCGGGTCCAGTCGGAATCGCCACCCACCGCAGACGAGTGGTTGGTAAAGGGGAAGGACTCCATGGTGAGCACCGCCGGAACCGCCGTCGGGTACCTGGTGGTGGGGTCGGAGACCGCACCCTCGGTTCTGATCCGGCCGCTGAGCCGATAAAGCTTGCCGACCTCGAGCGCCACCGGAGCCGATTCGGCCGCCGCCGATCCGTGGCCCGGGACCGCGAGCCTGAGACTCCCGACCCCCGAGTGGGCGAAATCGCTGCTCGCCTCCAACGAGGCCCCTTCACTCGATGAGGCGCTCATGAGCGCCCAGTCGATCACCGCTCCGTCGGGCGCAACCTTCTCGAAGCCCGAGTTCAGGAGGACGATCTCCTCATCGGCCACGGCCGATCCCACGGAGAACAACATCGTCGAAATCAGGGCAATCACAAAGGTCAAACGCATGGCGGTCCCTCCAGCGGCGCATTGTAGCCGACGATGGCCTTCGTCTCTTCGGGGCGAACCGTTTCGCTGCTGCCTTGAAGACATCGCATCCATCGCAGGTCTGGACACGGATGAACACGGATCATCTCCCAGCCATCGCACGTCGCAACCACGAAGACTCCAAGACCCAAAGACATCACACACGAATACATCGCGTTTTTACCACAGAGGCACAGAGACGTCGCACATCGCACCATCGCACATCGCAAATGGGACGCGGATTTCGCGGATTTCACGGATCGGGCTCCTCACCGACGTGAATCACATCGAGCTCTTCAAGGCCAATCGGCCGGTCAGTCACCTCGACCAGGGGCCGATGTGACTCGGCTCGAGAGATCGATCGCGAAGC
>Ga0164313_10003862_pt1 | contig 13367 bp, 11 predicted proteins | sample GuaBasSedimGuay4_FD_113735 | JGI IMG/M metagenome (GOLD analysis project Ga0164313, IMG submission 113735) | Subseafloor sediment microbial communities from Guaymas Basin, Gulf of California, Mexico - Guay4, Core 4569-4, 0-3 cm | ecosystem: Environmental > Aquatic > Marine > Hydrothermal vents... | reverse complement strand
GCTATGGTTTCAGCGTCCAGAATATGATCCTCATGAGCATGGGTCAGTAAAATAAAATCCGCTTTAAGCGATAAGATATCAATTTTATCTTTTGACAATGGATTTCCGGAAATAAATGGGTCCACCAAAATATGTGTCCCATAAATATCAATTGCTAATGTGTTCTGTCCGTAAAATGTTATTTTCATGATTAATTAATATTTGTTCATTTCAGCTCCACTATCAGAATAAATTTACATTCTAATCGTCCAGATAATCCGAAGTACCAAAGCTTAGGTACGGGACGAGAAAAGGGTCCGAAAAGTATTATTTCAATGTAAAAAACCAAAAAGGATCGCAAACAAAAACGTGCTTAGTGCTACCTTTTTTAATTCGCTGTCTAACAGTCTGGATTCTTTGTTTAAATATACGGTTTTCATATTTATCAGTAAAGGAATAAAGGCAATGATATATATAAATTGTTTGGGTGAAATAAAATTTAAAAACGAATACAATAATGCAGAAACCATTGCGAAACAAAGTAGTAAATAATGATATAATTTTGCTTTTGAGATTCCTAAAACAACAACCAAGGTTCTTTTGTTATGTAAAGCATCATTTTCTATATCACGCATATTGTTTAAATTGAGTACTGCAATACTTAAAAGACCTATAGTCGTGGCTGGTAAAAGAAGTTCTAATTGTAAATTCTTGGTAAAAAGAAAATAACTTCCCAAAACACTCAATAAACCAAAAAAAAGGAAAACAAATAGATCTCCCAGACCAGAATAGCCATAGGCATTTTTACCAACTGTATACTTAACAGCAGCAGCAATAGATATCAAACCTAGTCCAATAAATAAAAGTGACAATAAGAAATGATCGCAACCAAATGCCATATAAATAAGGGAAATGGCTACTATCAAGGTAATAATAATTGTTAGTATCATCGCTAGTTTCATTTGCTTCGGGCTTATAATTCCTGAAGCTACAAGGCGTTTTTCTCCTATTCTGTTTTTATCGGTTCCTTTAATTCCATCACCGTAGTCGTTAGCAAAATTGGAGAGTACCTGAAAACCTATAGTTGTAAAAATTGCCAGCCAAAAAATGGAAGATTTCCAGATGGGTTCAGGAAAAGCAAGAGAAGAACCCACAATAATTCCTGAAACTGATAATGGTAAGGTTCGCAGTCTTGCTGCTGAAATCCATCCTTTTATTGTTGACATAAATAGGTTTTGTTTCCACAAAAATACATTTTAAATATTGTTTTGTATTTTTATTCAAATTAATTCATAACCTTTACTAATAGTTCTTTTAACAGATCTCCTTGAGAAAGATTAGCGCCAACACCTTTACTTTTCATGTCTATATCACGAATTGAAGATATTACAGAACTTACTTTTTTCATTGGGTAATTTCGTGCTGCAGTTTCATAATCTTTTATAAAGTATGGACTTATACCTAAAGCCTTTGGTGCCATAGATTTATTATCTAATGCATGGTATTTCATGACTTTTGTAAAGAAACTAAATAGTAATGAAACCGTTAAAACCAATGGATGACTTTTGGGGTTATGAGCAAAGTATTGAATGATCCCAAAAGCCTTTTTAACATCCCGAGAACTGATTGCGTTTTGCAGTTCAAAATTGTTATAATCCTTGCTAATACCTATGTTTTCCTCTATTATTTCAGCTGTAATTTGCTCTTCTGGTTTACATATTAATTGTAGTTTTTCCAATTCGTTATAAACTTTCGACAAGTCATTCCCCAAAAATTCAACCAGCATTTGTGAAGCCTTTGGAGTTATAGTATAGCCTCGACCCTTTAAAACTCTTCTTATCCAATCTGGCACCTTATTGTCATAGAGTTTTTTACTTTCAAATATGACACCAATTTTAGCAATCGCCTTGTATAATTTTTTACGCTTATCAAATTTTTTGTATTTGTAACAGATTACCAAAACAGTAGAAAGTTGTGGATTCTCAACATAGGAGATTAAATCATCAATAGTTCGGGAAAGATCCTGTGCTTCTTTTACGATAACAACTTGTCGTTCTGCCATCATCGGAAACCGCTTTGCCGTACTACAAATATCTTCTATAGTTATATCTCGCCCATAAAAGATTGTTTGATTAAAGCCCTTTTCTTCTTCTGTTAGGATATTGTCTTCTATATATTTTTCAATACTATCAATATAATAAGGCTCTTCACCCATCAAAAAATAAATAGGTTTTATATCACCTTTTCTAATACTGGATACAATATGTTTTACTTTTTCTAAAGGCACAGAAATTTATTGAATATTTTTAATTGATATTAGTTATGAAAATAATTAAATTGCGGAGTGCAACAACTCAATTTCCCAAGATATAATTTCAGATTCAAAAGTAACGAAAATAAAACGTTGATTTTTGATATTGTCCGAAAAAAATTTATAGTTCTTAGTCCAGAGGAATGGGTTCGTCAACATGTGATTCATCTTTTAATTTCTGAAAAAAAATACCCCTTATCTCATATCAATGTAGAAAAGCAACTAAAGCTTAATGATACAATTAAACGCTATGATATTGTAGTTTTCAATTCAAATGGAAGCATTAAAATAATCGTAGAATGTAAAGCTCCAAAAATTAAGATCGATCAACAAGTGTTCGACCAAATAGCTCGATATAATTTTGTGGTACAAGCTAGCTATTTAGTGGTAACCAATGGAATTGATCATTATACCTGTCAAATGGATTATGAAAAAGAGAGCTATATTTTTTTAAAGGAATTACCAGAATATTAGTTAGACTTTCTGAGAAAAATCCCATTCAATCATTCATTCATTAAATCATTCACACATTAAATCAATAACACACTTTGTCCCTTCAAATTAATCCATTTACTTTGCAATATGAATGTAGCAGTCATTATACTTAATTGGAATGGAAGAAAATTATTGGAGCAATTTTTACCTTCAGTAATGGAACATTCCAAAGATGAAGCTACTATTTACTTGGCTGATAATGCTTCCACAGACGGTTCTGTATCATTTATAAGAGAAGCTTATCCAAGTGTGAGAATAATTCAGAATACAGCAAATAACGGATTTGCAAAAGGATATAATGATGCTTTAAAGAATCTTCAGGAAGATATCTTTGTCCTGCTTAATAGTGATGTAGAAGTAAGCCCTCATTGGCTCTCTCCTATAATTTCAGAATTTAAAGAAGACCCATCACTGGTTGCTGCTCAACCTAAAATATTGGATTATAATAATCGGGAGTATTTTGAATATGCCGGTGCTGCCGGGGGGTTCATAGACCAACTTGGCTATCCATATTGTCGAGGAAGAATTTTTAATACTATTGAAAAAGACAGGGGGCAGTATAAGGATACAACAGAAATCTTTTGGGCAACTGGTGCTTGCCTTTTTGTAAGTAAGAATGCTTTTTGGGAAGCTGGAGGATTTGATGAGGATTTTTTTACACACCAAGAAGAAATAGATCTTTGCTGGAGGCTACAAGCTACTGGTGGGAGAATAAAATATATTGGTGCTGCTACCGTATACCATGTAGGAGGAGCAACATTAAAAGCTACAAATCCAACAAAAACATTTTATAATTTTAGAAATACATTATTAACATTATTAAAAAATGTAAAAGGAACTAAGGTCTGGCTTCTACTATTTATTAGGTTGATATTGGATGGAATTGCTGGAATTTCATTTTTGTTTCAGGGTAAATGGAAACATATATTTGCAATTATCAAAGCACATTTCAGTTTTTACAGTTTGGTCCCAAAATTTTTAGCTAAACGAAAAAAACATGCGAGTAGATTAAAATATTATTCAATAAAGTCTGTTGTATGGAAGTATTTTATTGAAAAAAATCGTAATTTTAAGGACCTATAATCTTTTTTTTACTTAAAAAAGTATTAATACTTTTTTTACTATAGATTCTTTTAATAATTTTGAATAACAATAAACTTTAAATTTAATTATGAAAAAAATATTAATATTAGTCGCCTGCACTGGTTTATTATTTTCGTCTTGTGTTTCAAGTCAAAAATTTGCTGAACTAGAAACTAAGCAAAAAAACACTCAGGATTTACTTAATACAGCAACTGTAAAATTAAACAGTTGCCTTACTGAGAAATCCGGACTAAGTGCTCAGAACAGAACATTAAAAAGCCAAGTATCAAGTTTAAATGCATCTAATGGTGAGTTAATCAATCAAATTGGTGAGTTTACAACTTTAACTAAACAAGGTGCTGCAACCATTGAAAAATCTTTGGAATCTATGATTGAAAAAGATTTAACAATCAATAGGTTAAGGGATGCTGTCACGCGTCGAGATTCTGTAAACCTTGCTTTGGTGCATAGCCTAAAAGGAGTATTAGGAAATATGGAAGATACTGATATTGAAATAAATGTTGAAAAGGGTGTGGTGTTTATAAGCATATCAGATAAACTTTTATTTACAAGTGGAAGTATCGCTATTACTTCAAGAGCTAAAGAAGTATTGGGGAAAATAGCAACTGTAGTTAATAATAAACCCGACTTTGAATTTATGGTTGAAGGTCATACCGATTCTAAATCTATCAATACAGCTAATATAAAAGACAATTGGGATTTAAGTGTACTTCGTGCTACAACAGTGGTAAGAATTCTTCAGAACGATTTTGGTGTAGAGCCATCAAGAATGACTGCAGGAGGACGTGGAGAATACATTCCTAAAGCATCTAACGGAACTGCCGAAGGAAGAGCTAGAAACAGAAGAACTCGCATAGTTGTACTTCCAAAAATAGACCAATTCTATTCGATGATTGAAGAAGGTCTAAAAGATCCAGATATAAATTAAAATTATAAAAAATTAATTATATAAAGAGGTTGGCTAAAGTCAACCTCTTTTTTTTTATAATAAATAGTATTTGGTATATTTTACCAGGTAGTTTTTTTCGCTAATTATATTATACTTCTAAGCTTCCTTTTCCTTTTCTTATCAATTCGGGTTCATCACCACATAAGCTAATTACTGTTGATGGAATATTACCACCATAACCTCCATCAATAACAACATCTACTAACTTTTCCCATTTTTCATAGATAAGCTCTGGGTCTGTCATATATTCTATTATTTCATCTTCATCGTAAATAGAGGTAGATATTACAGGGTTTCCAAGTTCTCTTACAATTGCTAATATTATTTCATTATCAGGTATTCTTATCCCTACTTCTTTCTTCTTTTTAAACACCTTAGGTAAATTACTATTACCTGGCAATATAAATGTGTAAGGACCCGGGAGAGATCGTCTTAATACTTTAAAAACAGGAGTACTTATTTGTTTAACATAATCTGATAAATTACTCAGATCTTCACAAACAAATGAAAAATTTGCCTTATCAAGTTTTACTCCCTTTAATCTTGCAACTCGCTCTAGAGCCTTATTATTGGTAATATCACAACCTAAGGCATAAACTGTATCACTGGGGAAAATTATCAACCCTCCTCTTTGCAATATCTCAACCACTCGGCTAATTGCATCTGGACTAGGATTTTCCTCGTATAGTTTTATAAATTCAGCCATTAGGGTCTATTTATTCTTTTAGGACTTTTAATTTCGCAAAGCGAAGCAGTAATTTTTTTAAGCCTCCATTTGTAAAGTTAATTTCAGCTTTAGTGTCTGCTCCCACCCCTTCTATTTTCATTATTTCTCCTTTTCCGAAGCGTACATGTTCTACAAAAGTTCCTTCAGATAGATTAGAATCTTTTAAATTAAAATTTTTATCACTTGAACTTGTTACCGGCTTCATCCTTCTCAATTTCCTAAGCTGATTGCTATTAGGACTATTAGGTGCTGTCCCAGAAACTGGTTTCCGAAGTCTGAGTTTGCTTTTATCAACTTCATCAAAAATATCAGCATCTAATAAAGGCTTATACCGATTTTCAGTTATGGGTGTTAAATAGTCTAAATATTTTTCGTCAATTTCTTCAATAAATCGACTGGGCTCTGCATCTATTAATTTTCCCCAGCGATATCTAGTTTGAGTATAGGTTAGGTAAGCTAATTTTTCAGCTCTTGTCACCGCAACATAAAATAAACGACGTTCCTCTTCTAACTCACTTCTGGAATTCATATTCATTCCACTGGGAAAAAGATCTTCTTCCATCCCAACAACAAACACATAAGGGAACTCTAGACCTTTGGCAAGATGCACGGTCATTAATGCTACTTTATTTTCATCTCCAGTATCTTTATCAAGATCTGTAGCCAAGGCAACATCTTCCAAAAATTCGGCTAGAGAACCAGTGGTATCAGCTAACTCTTTTTGCTCTTCAACAAAATCACGCATTCCATTGAGAAGTTCTTCAATATTTTCGATACGGGCAATTCCTTCAGGAGTCCCATCCTTTTTTAACTCGGTAAGTAAGCCTGTCTTCTTGGCAACATGTTCAGAAATCTGAAATACGTCATAGCTTTCATTTAAAACCTGAAAACTTTGGATCATGGTAACAAAATTTTGAAGCTTTGTCTTTGTCCCCTGATTAATTTGAATCTCAACTTTGTCGATATTCTCCATCACTTCAAATACAGATCTGTCGTATTTACTGGCGGTAACGATTAGCCGTTCTATAGTAGTCTGTCCAATGCCTCTGGCTGGATAATTGATCACTCTTTTGAGAGCTTCTTCATCTTTCGGATTAATAATTAGTCGTAAATAAGACAAGACATCTTTGATCTCTTTACGCTGATAAAAACTCAAGCCCCCATAAATTCGATATGGAATATCTCTTTTTCGAAGGGCATCTTCTATAGCTCTAGATTGTGCATTAGTACGGTATAAAACAGCAAAATTTCCATTTGAAAGTTGATTGTTCATCTTTGTTTCAAAGATCGTACTCGCTACAAATCTTCCTTCATCGCCATCGGTCATACTCCGATTTACTTTAATTTTGGCGCCTTCATCATTGGCGGTCCAAACTACTTTTTCAAGACGAGTTTTATTCTTTTCTATAATGCTATTGGCAGCATTGACTATATTTTTTGTAGATCGATAATTTTGTTCCAATCGAAATACTTTAACATCATCATAATCTTTCTGAAAATTCAATATATTATTGATGTTAGCTCCTCGGAAGGCATAAATACTTTGTGCATCATCACCGACTACACATATATTCTGAAATCGGTCACTTAACGCTTTTACAATAAGGTACTGACTATGATTGGTATCTTGATATTCATCTACTAAAATATACCTGAATCGGTTTTGATATTTTGCCAACACATCAGGGAAACGGGTTAGTAACTCATTTGTTTTCAACAAAAGATCGTCAAAATCCATGGCTCCTGCTTTAAAACACTTATCAACATAAGCTTTATAAACATCTCCCATTCTTGGGATCTTTGCCATGGCATCTGCTTCGACCAAATCAGGATTATTAAAATAGGCTTTTACAGTTATCAGACTATTCTTATACGAAGAGATTCGTGAATATACTTGCTTGTATTTATAGATATCTTTATCAAGATGCATTTCCTTGATTATGGACCTTATCACGCTTTGTGAGTCTTGAGTATCATAGATTGTAAAGTTTGAAGGATAGCCTAATCGGTCGGCTTCAAAACGAAGTATTTTTGCAAAAACACTATGAAAAGTCCCCATCCATAGATTTTTAGCTTCACTTCCACCCACAATTGTTGCGATACGTTTTTTCATTTCGCGAGCAGCTTTGTTGGTAAATGTCAAGGCCAAAATATTAAATGGGTCTACTCCTTGCGCCATTAAATGAGCAATTCGATAGGTCAGTACTCTTGTCTTTCCCGATCCAGCACCCGCAATAACAATTAGTGCTCCATCTTTTTGCATAACAGGAGCTAATTGAGCCTCATTGAGTTGTTGTAAGTATTCTTGCAATTTAAAGGTGTTTTCGTCTGAAGTTTTATGATGTGAAAATAATAAATTTACTCAGAATAGATAGCTGCTTTTTTCACTATTTATAAACAAGTTCAATCTTTTTAGTTTACTAAAAAAAAATAAATATCTTTAGCTAAATTTTAAAACCATCTTATGAAACTTCAGAAATTACTTTTCCTCCTTACATTAAGCTCAACAGCTTTAATAGCACAAATGGACAAAAGCTTGTTAAGCGACATCAACTCAATTGAAGAACAAGTAATATCATGGAGGCATTATTTCCATGAGAATCCAGAACTATCAAACAGGGAATTTAATACTGGTAAAAAAATTGCAGATCACCTTAAAAGTTTAGGTCTAGATGTAACCGAAAATGTTGCTCATACTGGAGTTGTTGCCATACTAAAAGGGGATCACCCTGGAAAAGTTATCGCATTAAGAGCAGATATTGATGCGCTTCCTGTTACTGAAAGAAATGATTTACCATTTAAAAGTAATGTTATGACAACCTTTTTGGGTCAAGATACAGGGGTGATGCATGCCTGTGGTCATGACACTCATATTTCGATATTAATGGGAGTTGCAGAAGTACTTTCAAAACATAAAAATCTAATTCACGGAACGGTTAAATTTATATTTCAACCTGCAGAAGAAGGACCTCCGCCGGGTGAAGAAGCAGGAGCGCCATTAATGATAAAAGAAGGCGTTTTAGAAAACCCGAAGGTAGATGCTATTTTTGGACTGCATATCGGTTCTGGTTCTCCGGTGGGTACAATTTCTTATAAACCAGGTGGTACCATGGCTGCTGTTGAACGTTTTGTCGTACATGTAAAAGGAAAACAAACTCACGGTTCCAGACCTTGGGGAGGTGTGGACCCCATTTATATTTCAGCTAAAATTATTGACGGATTTCAAAGTATTATTAGTCGGGAATCAGATTTAACGAATGAAGCTGCAGTCATTACTGTTGGAAAAATTACCAGCGGTGTACGTTTTAATATCATCCCAGAAAGTGCTGAAATGATTGGCACAGTTAGAACACTAGACCCAAAAATGAGAGAATTGATCATGAGGCGAATGAACGAAATGGCAAGAGATATTGCAAAGGCTTATGGAGGCTCTGCTACCATTGAATGGCAAAGCAATACAGTTATTACTTACAATGACTTAGAACTAACACAACAAATGCTACCAAGCTTGGAAGCAGCTGCTGGAAAAGAAAATGTTAAGTTGGTTAAAGCAACTACTGGGGGAGAAGATTTCTCATATTATCAACAGGTTGTTCCTGGCTTATATTTCTTTCTAGGAGGAATGACACCTGGAAATAAAGAAGCATATCCGCATCATACTCCAGATTTTATGATTGATGATGCTAGTATGCTTCTGGGAGTGAAAACTTTCTGCCAATTGACCTTGGATTATTTAAATGAATAGATTGTAATTCGATGAAGTAAATTAAAACAATTAAATTTGTTTTATATCTTTACCGCACTATGGAAATCGGACAAACATTAAGTTACGTAGCATATTTACTACCTGCCATTTTGGTTGGAATAATCGCATATTACTTTTTTAAAGGGCATACTGCTAATGAAGAAGGAAGAAGGCGTTATTTAATTCAAAAAGAAGCGCAAAAGAACATCATTCCTATACGACTTCAAGCTTATGAACGACTCACGCTCTTTTTAGAACGAATAGATCCTTCCAAATTACTTGTTAGAGTAAAACCAAATTCTGAAAATCTTCAGGAATATGAATTCTTATTGATTCAGAATATTGAAAATGAATATGAACACAATCTATCCCAACAAATCTATATCAGTCCAGAATGTTGGAATCTGATTATCGCTGCAAAAAATGCTACGATGCATGTAATTCGTCAATCCTCTATGAATGAAAAAGTTGAAACAGCTAATAAATTAAGAGAATCATTATTAAGCCATTTTATCAGCGAGGATACCCCCTCTCAAAAGGCTTTGACCTATGTTAAAAAAGAAGTGAGTGAAATGTTTTGATGGGTTTGAATGATTGAATGATTGAATGATTGAATGAAAATGTGAAAAAAATATCCATGATTGAGAATAACTTAATAATCTTATCAATTAAATTCTACCAAACTAACAGACCAACAAACTAAAATGAACCCATCCAACTATTTTTACCGCAACGTAATCTTTTCAATAAAGGATAAGAAAATATTATTAGTTGACATTCATAATCCTGAAAAAAACAAACAAGAATTAGAGCCTTGGTTTGGAATTGTTTTACAACTAGCAGACGGGCAACACACTATTGATGAGTTATTTAGTTTACTTTCAAATAAATATAATGGAGCTCCTCCTGCTAATCTTGAAAATACTATTCATTCTGTAGTTGAACGACTCAGTAAATCCAATTTAATCGTCTTAACCGAGTCTAAAACAGACTTACCGTATTATCTGTCTCAAGCCATAGAATATTTAGATGTAGAAAAAGCAAAGGAGCTTTTAAAAGAAGATAGAAAAAATGTTATAAATACTTTTAACGATCTATAGGGTCAACAATTAATTTTTAATCTCATTTATATCCGTATTTTTTCTCTTTGCAAAATTAAATCCCTGCTCCCACCAATCACACATTTTTTCTTTATTGAATATTAATGAATTGGTTGTTAAAATAGTAGGTGTATAATATATATTTATAATAGCGTCGCTATGACTTGCACAAAACTTACCGATACGAATGTTTTGCTTTTCAATGCGATCAGCCATATAAGAATGCATATTGGTAATTAAAGAAAATACATTTCTGGAAGGCATTCTGTTTAAATGATTAACTTCAGTTTCCAACACAATAACATCGACAGTAGTTGCCCCTCTATTAATGGCTTCTTCAATAGGCACCATACTTCCAAATCCGCCATCTGCATATTCACAACCCTCCTTTTTAACAAGGCTCATAAAGGGTGTATAATTACAAGATATCCATATCCAGTCGCAAAAATCTTCGTAATCAAAATCATTAATCGATTTGTATTCTACCTGATTCAAAGAAAAATTTGAAACCGTTACAATAATTTCCTTTTCGCTATTTTTTAGTTCTTCAAATTCCTCAACTGTAATTGCTTCTGAAATTAGTTTCCGTAAATTTTTACTCTCACCAAAAGTTTTTCTCCCTCTTAATATATTTTTAAATACATTAAAATGGTTAATCCCAATCTCCATCTTTCCATGCCTTTCTTTTTTAACCACAAATGGACAATTACTAAATATACTACTTTGATTTACAGAAGTGTAAACGTCTTTTATCTTTTGTGTTTTATCAAGTGCTAAATGCGTTATTAGCAAACTTCCGGTAGAAGTCCCTACAAAAAGATCATATTTATATTGAAGCTCCTCAATTAAATATTGGGCAACTCCGCCTGCAAAAGCTCCTTTACTTCCACCTCCCGAAATGACTAAAGCTCTCATAGAATTGGTTATTTAATATTAAGTATTCGATGTTGATAATTAAATCATTCAATCATTAATACCATTGAATTCAAAAAATTAGACGACTTAACATCTAAATCCTTTCCAATTGAAATTAACTGATTCCTATAGTTTTCATCTGCTAACAAATTTCTTAGTAGTACCCTAGATGATTTTCGGAATCTCCAGTAATGATGCTGACTTGCATCGATTAAATTTTTCAAAGTAAAAGTATCCCACATGTCCAAATAGCTTATATATTCAAAAGCAATTTCACGAGTTCCATGACCGTAACTCGAAGTGGTATAGTGCTCTAATTCGGTTAAATAAGTCAATTGCTTCGCTGGATTATAGTCTTCAGTTAGCAATGCTAAAAACAACCAAAACTGTCTAATATTCTTATCATGAAAACCTTGAGCTCCATCCATGTTATCTAAATACTTCGATTTATCTTCAGGAAAACTCACCCACAAGTTTCCGAGTGCAGCCTCCTTAGTCACATAGGAATCATCCTGCAATAAGGATTCATACTCAGTCTTTAGATCCAAAGGAACTGTTATTAGAGATAATGCTATAGCTTGTCGCACATACACATTATTGCTCGCAAAGGCCTTTTTATAAAGAGGAATCGTTTCGGTTAGTTCTTCCCCTTCTAATTGATAAACAGCTTCCTGTCCAGTAAAATCATTAGGAAAAGTAAGCACTGTATTTAACTGATTCTTTCTGCTTGAAAATGGATTCTTCCGTAGGGCTGATATCTTAAAAAATTCATTTAAAAAATTAGATTTTATCAGAAAATCAAAGGATTGCTCAGCTTTAAAAGCACTTTGAATAAACCAATCATTCCTGAATTCTGAAAGATCTCCTTGATAAACCTTTTCAACTTCAGCCATAAAATCATTCGTATTTACATTTTTAAATTGATGTTTTTCCAAATAATTTTTAACAGCTAGTTTAAAATTTTCTTCACCAATTTTTTCATTTAAAATATGCAATGCCCAGGCTCCCTTTTCATAAAAAGTCAAAGAACTCGCTCTGGGATTGGTAAGGGATTCCCCTTTTCCTTCATTGCTTAATGTCGTGAGTTGTTCGGCAGATTGAAATAGCTTCCAATAAAAATAATCGTCCCCAAAGATCTGACGTTCTGCCAATTGAGCATAATATGTTGCAAATCCCTCATGCAACCAATGGTGTGTACTCTCTGTTTCAGTAACTAAATTCCCAAACCATTGATGGGCTAATTCATGTGCATTTACATTTACATAATTCCGATCTTTAAATCCAATAGAATCCACTACAAAAGCTTCCGAGAAAAATGTAGCGGTAGTATTTTCCATTCCTGCATACAAAAAATCAGATACTGGGACTTGCTTATAATTTTGCCAAGGGTAGGGAATCCCGATTTCCTGCTCTAAAAAATTAAAGATCATTTTGGAATAACGGTAGGTAGGCTCCACTTTTAATGAATCCTGTGGTTTAGAATACAGTTCGATAGGAATACCTGAATTAGACTTAATTACATCCTTCTTGAAATCCCCAACAGCAAATGCAACTAAATAACTAGACATGGGCTTCTTCATATCATAGGTCCAAGTAGTTAAGGTATCAATAACTTTTATATGAAGAAGTTTTCCATTGGCAATAACTGTTTTGCTTTTTGGTGCAACGATGCTAAGGTCAAATTCCATTTTATCATTCATATCATCTAAACTAGGCAACCAATGTGAAGTATATTTCCCTTGCCCTTGGGTCCAAATCTGATTTCCAGTAAAGTAAAGAGTTTGCTTAGGAATTGCTTCATAGGAAAATGAAACCGTGTATGTTTTATTTGCTTCAAAATTTGAAGTCAGCCAGATTTTATTAGTATCAGAAGAGATAGAAATTGTGTTTTCTAAAGATGTTTTTAAAATATTAATTGCAATAGCATCCAAAAAAATAGAATCACATTTCTGAAGGACATGAAAAGTATAATTTGCTGTTCCAATTACTTTTTCTTCTGAATAATTTGGCTCAATTTGCGCTTCAACCCTAATAAAATCGGC
>Ga0164313_10003861_pt1 | contig 13370 bp, 14 predicted proteins | sample GuaBasSedimGuay4_FD_113735 | JGI IMG/M metagenome (GOLD analysis project Ga0164313, IMG submission 113735) | Subseafloor sediment microbial communities from Guaymas Basin, Gulf of California, Mexico - Guay4, Core 4569-4, 0-3 cm | ecosystem: Environmental > Aquatic > Marine > Hydrothermal vents... | reverse complement strand
TACGCTGCCACCTGTAGCGGCATCATACCATACAACTCCTGTAGTAGAAACAAGTGCATCATTGGCATCCAGTGTCTGGATTGGTGACTCTTCACATTCTGTAATATCACCTGTGCTTACTGGAGGAGGCAATGGATCGCCTTCTGAAATTTCTATATCACTCACAGTAACAGTACAATCATTATTATCTTTAACAGTGATTTCATAAGTTCCGGCTGCGAGATTATTATAAACATTAGAGGATTGATATACACCTCCGTCAAGACTATATTCATACGGAGATGTTCCATTACTAGCATTAACAGTAATTGAACCATCTGTAGCTCCATAACACGAAACGTCTTCTGTAGTAACTGACGCATCAAGTGTACAGAAATTCATTCTGAATGTATAAGTCGGAGTTAAACAATTCTCATCTGGATCAGGAGTAAAGCTAATATCAACATATCCCATTGTTAAGTCATTTGTTCCCGGGGTATATGTACAACTAGCTGATGGGTTTTGACTAAAAGTTCCATCTCCTGATGTCATCCAGAAAACCTGGACACCATATTGGCCATCATTTGCCCATTGAAAATATCCATCTAATTGTATTGGGTTTGAAGGAGACACGTAAATTGGATCTGAAGGTCCGACAGCATAAATATAATCCGGCATATTCAGATTATCAGATGCCTGATCCCTATTAGCATACCACCATGTGTTTATTGTGTTTAAATTACCGTACTGTGGCGTATTATTGTTACCATTAAATCCGTTCCAGGTATGACAGCCTCCAGATGGAGTACATCCAGTGAGGTTTACATTTGGAGAACCTGTACCTGAAGACCAGGCAATATTTGAATCGTCCCAATAAAACTTTAATTCATATCCTACAGGAGGCGTTGGCCTTACACTAGATGCAGTATATCCATGTTCGTTTTCTTCAACATCATATACTGGAAAATGAAAGGCTGCCTGAGCAAACGTAACAACAACAGGCACATTAGTGTTAACACCTACGAGGTTCCCGAGTCCGTCCAGTCCGTCCCATGGTACGCAAACAGCAAATGGCGGGGTTTCTCCAGGCGCGGGATTAATATTTTGTACAATAATACGATCTGCGGTTCCTGCAGTATAAACACCATCATTACCATGAAAATCAAGTAGCACTTCAACGTCACCTGTAGCATAGACTTCAACATTTATACAACTCTCATCAACACCACAACGCGTCATCTCATTTATAATGATACGGTCATCATAACTTCCGTTTTGCCACACACTGATATCAGGATCGGTAAGAAAAACTTCATACTCAGGTTCGGTTGATAAATCATCCCAAGCACTTTTCCTGTCTTCTTCAGCATTGCCGGTATCTCCGGTTCCTGTGCTGTTAAATGAAACATTGAAGTACCAGGGACGAAAACCGGCATTATTAAAATTGATTTTAGTGACAAATCCATCCTGTGTTACATCACCGGTTGTAGAACCATGATCAGGTGCAAATACATAAAAAGAACCATTAAAATCAGTAGTTACATCAGGCAATGAAAAAGCCCAACGCTTTGACCAAACACGTCCTTCAATTGAGGTGTTTCCCGAGGCAACAGTTATGTCATAATAATTGTAATGGACTTCATTTCCCCAACCACTTCTGTCAAACTCAATCCAATAATCTCCGGAAGGCTGTCCGGAAAGATCAATAGTAAATGCATTATATCCATCACTCGTACCATCAATTCCGTTTGGGCCATTGACAGCCATTTGCCATTTTTGCAGATCTGTTCCGGTAATATTTGATGTACTTGCATCAAGTAACTGGGCTGCACCTACAATAATACCATTTGGATTTTTTATACGAAAATATGAAGTGATTTCGGATCCTCCTGGAGATCTCTTTCCCCGGCTAAAACCCAGGTAAATTTTTTCACTGTTTGGATTTTGTATCCTGATATAGAGTCTTTCTTCATCAGAAGAATTATACCTTGCGAAATTTCCATATGTAATATTATGAACACATAAAGAAACTTCATCTGAGCTGCTTGGAGCAGTTTGTTTTGTACCTTCTCCGAATACATTTAAAAACAACAGGCCAAGTACAAGGCTTAAAAGGATTTTAGTTCGGTTGTTATGAGTAAAATATTTCATAGTAAATATTTTTATAGACATTGATAATTATGCTAATATGATTCCGTGTATTAAATCTGAAAGAATTATGAATAAAGAATCATTGAATGCTGTTTCATTTGAGGTGTTATCAGTTGGCAATAATGGTTGATTCAAACCAATAATTACACCTTCTGGAACAGGTATATATGTGAAAACAACAGCCCGTCCTTCGTTTTCAGGACATGAATTGTTAATGGCTTTTATTTCAGTACAGTTCCAAATATCGTATTGGTTTCCCAGGGGTAAAGTGAGTTTCAAAATAAAATCAAATGTTTCTCCGGGATTAAGGCTTAGCTCTCCACTAAATGAATTAAGATTCATGTCTAACAATACTTGTGTTAGGTTTATATTGTTTTCCAATGAGCTTCCATCAGGATTTTCGCCAACTCCATTATAATCATCAGCATAAATGGTGAAAACTTCAGTGGAGTTTCCGGTATTTGCAATGCGCATTTGAAATTGAATTGATGTTCCGGTCATTTCTCCAATATGGTTAATTACAGGTGTAATTGTTGAACCACATTGAACAATCTGTGCATTATAAACATTCAAAATGTTTGGTTCACCCAAATCAGTGATTGGTTTTAATTCACTTCCAACCATTAATAAGCTTAGTACTGTGAAAACAGCAATTAGCATGTTTTTAAACAGAAACGTTTTTTTTCTTAGGATTGAGATAATTGATGTGTATTTCATAACAAATTAATTTTCGTTGTTAATAATAAATATGCACAAGGCGAATAAATTCCGCGTATGCTAGTAAATTAAAATGGAAAAAGTGTTGAAGAAATACTTCTGTGGTAGTAAAATTTTTTCATAGCTCGATATTAAATTATTTCCCTTTTTAATTTTCTATCGCTTGAAAAGCTTGTTTCAATAATTGGTAAATGGCCGGGGTGCTTGATTTAAAATTGGCCTTTGCCTGAAAAGTTAGTTTTCAAAAATTGGAAATTGTTTCTAATGTTAAATTAGAGCCTGGAAGGAATGTTTTTCAGAATTGGAGATTTTTCTAATACAAATTAGAACTTGAAAAGAATGTTTTCAAAATTGGTTTTTGCTTGTAAGAATGTTTATTGATAATTGGAAAAGTTGCTTGTGCTTGTGCCTGGATGGTTTATTCTCAGAATTGGTTTCTGATTTTTAAGAACGATTTTGAACGGCAAATATAGAACTAAAAATCCAAAAGTCAAGAAAAAATTGATTATTTTCATAAATAATAACTTGATAACCATTGTTAAAAGATACCTAAACAACTAAGAAACAGGCAAATATATTCTACTCGCTTTAGAGTAAAAAATTTACAATTAAGTCTGTTTTTTTACTTAATTCATCAAGATTTATACAATTTAAAGATTTTTATTTTTAGAATTTTAGAGGTTTTTTCTATAAAAATGATTTTTAATCTAATCACTAATTAAATAAAATTTATATCTACCTTTGTGAAATTTTTAACAGTAAATACATTTTTTATGGAACTTACACATATAGAGCATATTGGAATCGCAGTTAATAAGTTGGATGAAGCCATTCCTTATTATGAAAATATACTGGATTTGAAATGCTACGCAATTGAAGAAGTTAAAGACCAAAAAGTAAAGACAGCTTTCTTTAAAATTGGTCAAACTAAACTTGAACTTCTTGAAAGCACAAGCCCTGAAGGGCCTATTGCAAAGTTTATCGAAAAACGGGGGCAAGGCATACATCATATTGCTTTTGCTGTTAATGGAATTGAGGCATCCTTGAGAGAAGTTGAAGAAAAGGGAATTAGACTAGTAGATCAACACCCACGTGAAGGAGCAGAAGGCCTTGATATTGCTTTCTTACACCCAAAGTCAACTTTTGGTGCATTGACAGAGTTTTGCGAAGACAAAAACTAAACAATTAAAACCCATACTTTAATCTGGATACATTAATAATACCTAATATTTTACACTGATGACCATTGAAGATAACATTCAGCATCTCCTGAATAAACGCGAAGAAGCTAAAAAAGGTGGCGGAGATAAACGGATTCAGGCCCAGCATGATAAAGGAAAACTTACCGCAAGAGAGCGAATTAGTTTGTTGCTTGATGAAGGTAGCTTTGAGGAGTACGATATGTTCGTTACTCACAGGGCAACAGAATTTGGATTAGATAAAGAAAAATACCTGACAGATGGTGTCGTGACTGGTCATGGTACTATTGACGGACGTGTTGTATATGTTTTTTCGCAGGATTTCACGGTGTTTGGTGGTTCGCTTTCAGAGACCTATGCACAAAAGATCTGCAAAATAATAGACCAGGCGATGAAAGTTGGAGCGCCTGTTATTGGAATTAATGATAGTGGTGGAGCCCGTATCCAGGAAGGTGTTAGAAGCCTTGCGGGATATGCCGAGATTTTTCAGCGGAATATTATGGCCTCAGGTGTTATTCCTCAAATTTCTGCAGTGTTTGGCCCTTGTGCTGGTGGGGCGGTTTATTCTCCTGCACTAACCGATTTCATATTAATGAGCAAAGAAAATAGTTACATGTTTGTTACAGGACCTAAAGTAGCTAAGACCGTTACCGGAGAAGATATTACAATTGATGATCTTGGGGGACCTGATGTGCATGCTAAAAAGTCTGGAGTAGCACACTTTATCGCAGAAGATGAGAACGAAGGTATTCTGCTCATCCGGAAACTGCTTACCTATCTTCCGCAAAATAATCTTGAAGACCCAATTGTTACGGAATGTAATGATCCAATTGACAGAAAAGAAGATCTTCTTAATGAGATCATACCGATTAATTCAAATCAGCCTTATAATATATTGGATGTTATTTATTTGATTGTGGATAACGGCGAGTTTTTAAACGTGCAAAGACATTATGCTCAGAATATCATAACAGGTTTTGCAAAATTTAATGGAATGCCGGTGGGTATTGTTGCAAATCAACCAAATTATCTTGCAGGGGTTCTTGATATCAATGCTTCCAGAAAAGCTGCCAGATTTGTACGGTTTTGTGATGCTTTTAATATACCTATAGTTACATTAGTTGATGTCCCCGGCTTTTTACCCGGAAGTGCACAGGAATATGGCGGCATCATTTTGCATGGCGCAAAGCTGCTTTTTGCATACGGCGAAGCTACCGTTCCTAAAATAACTATCACTTTAAGAAAATCTTACGGTGGAGCCCACGATGTTATGGGATCGAAACAATTAAGAGGAGATATTAATTATGCCTGGCCGTCAGCTGAAATTGCTGTAATGGGGCCGGATGGTGCTATTGAAGTATTGGAAGGGAAGTATATCAGATCAATAGAAAATGAGGAAGAACGGGAAAAGTATAAAAAGAAAAAGGAAAAAGAGTACCGCGATAAATTTGCTAATCCTTATGAGGCAGCCAGTTATGGTTATATTGACGATATTATTGAACCCCGGAATACTCGTTTCAGAATTATAAGGGCGCTACGTTCAATAGCTTCTAAAAAGGATGTCAATCCTCCAAAAAAACATTCAAATATTCCCTTGTAAATACTAAACCCGATAAACTAAAAATTATGACATTAATTTTTGAAACACCTGCTTTATTATCAGAGGGGATTACTATTGCGATAACGGGTTATGTAATTGTATTTCTAGCACTTGTGCTCTTGTATTTTGTCTTTTATTATTTATCAAAAGGAATTTTACTGAATACAAAGAGAAAACTTGCCAAATCAGGAAAACTGCATCATATAAAAGAAGATAAAGACATAAATATAAGTGGTGAAGTCACTGCTGCAATTGCTACGGCAATATACCTGATCCGGGATTTACATGATGCGGAAAGTGATATATTAACCATTAAGAAAATATCGAAAGATTATTCGCCCTGGAATTCAAAAATTTATGGAATGCGTTTTTACAAACGCTAAATTGATTAGCAATGAAAAAGTTTAAGTTTACTATTAGAGGAAACGAGTACGAAGTAGAAGTTAAAAAACTTGAAGACGGCCTGGCTAAAATTGAAGTTAACGGTACTTCGTATGAAGTTGAATTACAGGTGGAAGAAAAAACGTCAAAAACTCCGATTCTTGTACGTTCTCACATACCAGTTTCCAAAGATGCTCATCGAATTAAAAAGTCACAAGGCGGACTTTTTCAGGTAAAAGCACCATTACCGGGGAATATACTGGAAATCCATGTTAAAGAAGGAGATGAAGTAAAAAAGGAAGACAAGCTGCTTTTATACGAAGCAATGAAAATGGAAAATACTATTCTTGTTGAGAAAGCCGGGCGGATAAAATCGATTAAAATTAAACCCGGGGATGCGGTTTTACAGGATGATGTATTAATAGAATTGGAACTGGAATAATAGCAGACATGAATAATTATAGAAGAGCATATACCATAATTGGTATTATTGTATTTCTGGGAATTCTCCATTTTATAGTTTTTCAAACTTCCGGATTTTCCAATGAATTAATCGAAACACAACAACTTGAAAACGCTTCTGTTTTTGATGAAACAAACAGTGGGGCGCTGGAAGGATTAAATAAATTTTATAGCTATACCGGCTTTAGAAATGCGACCCCGGGACATTTCATCATGATTTTTATTGGCCTTATTTTTATTTTTCTGGCTATACGATACGATTATGAACCTCTTTTACTAATACCTATCGGAACAGGAGTAATTATTGGTAATATTCCCTTTTTCCAGGATGGGGGAATTAACCTTCAGTTGGGAATCTATCAGGAAGGTAGTGTGTTAAACTATCTGTATTTTGGTGTAGTAAAAGGCATTTATCCACCATTAATATTTCTTGGAATCGGGGCAATGACAGATTTCTCTTCATTGATCTCAAATCCGCGCTTAATGTTGCTGGGGGCAGCAGCACAGGTTGGTATCTTCTTAACGTTCATTGGTGCACTTTACTTGGGCTTTAATATGCCTGAAGCAGGAGCAATAGGGATAATTGGTGGCGCTGACGGACCAACAGCTATATTTTTATCATCTAAACTGGCAAATGGGGGTATTATTAATGGTTTACAAACGAAAAATTTAATTGGGCCTATTGCCATTGCTGCGTATTCTTATATGGCATTGGTTCCAGTAATTCAGCCTCCGATAATGCGATTATTAACTTCTAACAGAGAACGTGTTATCAGGATGAAACCACCTCGTTCGGTTAGTAAAATAGAAAAAATCATTTTTCCCATCGTTGCTTTAATTCTTACTACGTTTATTTCTCCAGGCGCTCTGCCATTATTAGGCATGTTGTTTTTCGGTAACTTATTAAAAGAGAGCGGTGTTACAAAAAGATTGGCAGATACGGCACGTACTTCCCTAATTGATATTGTGACTATTTTATTAGGTATTACTGTAGGTGCTTCAACACAGGCAGATGTGTTTCTTACCAGCGAATCCATTTTAATTTTTGTGCTTGGGGCCATTTCGTTTATTATTGCAACAGCAGGAGGTGTAATTTTTGCCAAAGTAATGAACCTGTTCCTGAAAGAAGGAAATAAAATTAATCCTTTAGTTGGCGCGGCTGGTGTGTCAGCTGTTCCGGACAGTGCAAGGGTAGTGCAAAATGAAGGACTAAAATATGATTCTTCAAATCACTTGTTAATGCATGCCATGGCACCTAATGTTTCGGGTGTTATTGGTTCAGCAGTTGCTGCAGGAATTTTGATGAGCTTTTTATTATAGTTCAGAAAAGCCCAATTTTATTAATTTTGAACGAAAATCAAGAAATCCTTTATGTTAATAATTGGTATTGCAGGCGGAAGTGGTTCAGGTAAAACCACGGTTGTCAAAAAAATAGTTGATGCGTTGCCTGAGCAAACGATGGTTATCGTGCCTCAGGATGCATATTATTACGATAATGGCCATCTTACCCAGGAAGAAAAATTAAAAATTAATTTTGACCATCCGAATTCTATTGAATGGAATTTTTTAATTGATCAGATTGATCAGTTACGAAGAGACCTTGCTATTCAGATGCCCATGTATAATTATGTTACATGCGCCCGGGCAAAAGAAACAATAACCATTGAACCAAAAACCGTTGTAATTGTTGAAGGAATTTTAGTGCTTGGGAATGAAGAGCTCAGGAAGCGTATGGACATTAAATTATTTGTTTCTACAGGTGATGATGACCGGTTAATTAGAATTATGAGAAGAGACATAGTGGAAAGGGGGCGTTCATACAACGAAGTGCTGAAACATTACGAAAAATATGTTAAACCCATGCATGAGCAATTTATTGAACCCACTAAACTTTTTGCCGATGTAATAATTCCACGGGGAGGAGATAACCAGGTAGCTATTGATATGGTGGTGTCGCGGATAAAGATGAATTTGAATATTTAGTGAACAATATTAACAACATAAAATCGCCCTGTATTCATGTATGTACACATGATACAAATAATATATGTCTTGGGTGTTATCGCAGCCTTGAAGAAATTAGAAGATGGTATTTGTGTTCAGATTGGGAAAAGCAGAAAATCCTTAAAAATGCTGAAAAAAGAAGAGCCCAAAAAGATCAAAATGACCAACTTGGGCATTATGTATAAACTAAAAAAGGCTGTTTCTAAAATATAAAAAACAGCCTTTTTTAGTTTATGATAATTCTTTCCGTTCTTTCTTTTCAAGAAAATGGCTTATAACAAGGCCTATTCCACCGAATAAGAAGATCATTGAAAAATAGGCAGCTTCATCATTCAGGGTTGTCATTTCAACCAGAGTTGCACCTAATATCAATCCAATGGCAACACCAATAAACAATAAGCCAAGTTTTAAAGCATAAAAATTAAAATTTGATTTACTTACTAATAATGAAGCATCTGCTCCTTTTTCAATAAGTGTCATTCTTTCTTTTCTTCTTACAAAAAGTAGAACAGTTGCATAAGTGAATCCAAATACTATTGCTACAATAAAAATGGGGAGTACATCTTCCATGATTCAAAAATTTTAAGTTAAACAATTAAATTTGTCATTAAGACGCACTTAAGTTAATCCGGTTACAAAGTTTTTAATAGTTTTGAAGTCTGAATGCGTCAAAATGATGATTCTAATGAATATAAGCAAGGAAAAGAATTTTTTGAATATTAAGAAAAGAGATCCTCTCTTTTAATTTGTACCGGTATTTCTAACACAAATTATTTCTTTAAAATTTTTCATATTCATTAAATTTCATAAAAATGGATTTACCTTTTTCAGAATCTTTTAAAATTAAAATGGTGGAGAACATTCACAGAAGTTCCCGACCAGAAAGAGAATCCTGGATTAAAGAAGCCAAATACAACCTTTTTAACTTAAGAAGCAAGCAGGTTTATATTGATCTGCTTACCGACTCAGGCACTGGAGCAATGAGTGATAAACAATGGTCGGAAATGATGCTGGGCGATGAAAGTTATGCCGGGGCATCATCGTATTATAAAATGAAAAAAGCCATAAACGAAATTACGGGATTCGAATATTTTTTACCAACCCACCAAGGGAGAGCGGCAGAAAATGTACTTTTTTCAGCTTTGATAAAAGAGGGTGATATCATTCCGGGGAATACTCATTTTGATACAACCAAAGGCCATATTGAATTTCGCAGGGCCCATGCTATTGATTGTACCATTGATGAAGCTTTTAATACAACCCTCGATTTCCCGTTTAAAGGCAATATTGACATTGATAAATTGGAGAAAGTGTTAAAAAGTCATCCAAAGGAAAAAATCCCCCTCATTATTGTTACAGTTACATGTAATTCATCAGGAGGGCAACCCGTATCAATGGCAAATATGAAAGCTGTACGTGAAGCTGCTGATAAATATGGCATCAAAGTTTTTTACGATTCCGCCCGTTTCGCTGAAAACGCTTATTTCATTAAGATAAGGGAAGAAGCTTATACCGATAAAGGTATTCGGGAAATTGTCCGTGAAATGTTCTCTTATGCTGACGGTATGACCATGAGCAGTAAAAAAGATGCCATTGTAAACATGGGAGGGTTTATCGGACTCAGAGACAAGGAATTATTTGAAAAAGCTAGCATGTATAATATTCTTTTTGAAGGTTTTATTTCTTATGGAGGAATGTCGGGACGTGATATGAACGCCCTTGCGCAAGGGTTATATGAGGGTACTGATTTTAATTACCTCGAAACAAGAATTAACCAGGTTGCTTATCTTGGGAAAAAATTAAGAGATAATGGAATTCCAGTCCAATATCCGTTTGGGGGGCATGCTATATATGTTGATGCTAAACGGTTTTTACCTCATTTTCCTATTGAAGAATATGTGGCACAAACATTAGCAGTTGAACTATATTTGGAAGGAGGAATAAGAGGTGTTGAAATAGGAACCCTTCTTGCTGACCGGGATCCTGATACAGGTAAAAACCGGTTTCCAGAACTGGAACTTGTGCGTTTAACTATTCCACGAAGAGTGTATACTAACAATCATATGGACTATATTGCAGTTGCTCTGACCAATGTCTATAATCGCAGAAGTGAAATTAAACGTGGGCTTAAAATTAAAAAGGAAGCCCCGATTTTAAGACATTTTACCGTTGAACTGGAAAGAGTGTAATGCATGTACTGGTGATGGAACAAACTAAAAAATACAAGAAATACGAAAGGTTGTTTAATCAGATCAACGAATTAATTAATAAAAGCAGCAATAACCCAAGCTCAAATATGTCGACTATTATTGCTGTGTTGCATCACAAAATAGAGTATTTTTTCTGGACCGGTTTTTATTTCCTGGTTGATGGAAAATTGCAGGTTGGGCCTTATCAGGGATCATTGGCGTGTATTAATCTGGTGGAAAACACGGGTGCATGTTGGACAGCAATCAATCAAAATGAAACCATTATAGTGCCTGATGTTGAGGCTTTTCCAGGCCATATTGCATGTGATTCGCAATCACGGTCTGAAATTATAGTCCCTTTATACAATAAGAAAAACGAATCTGTTGGAGTATTTGATGTCGATAGCTGCAAACTCAATTCATTTGATGAAATAGATGCTTTTTGGCTGGAAAAAATTACTACTCTGGTTTATCATCAAAAATCATAATGATGCTTCTTTCACTATCCATATTAATTGTCATTATACTTTCCTTTCAGGTGTTCCCAATAGCACTAGGTGTATCTGCTAAGGATAATCTGAAAACTGCAATTTTGATGGTTGTTATCTTGTCTATTTCACAACCGGTTTTCTTTTTTATAGGTTATTATGTTGGCGAACAATTCATGCACCTACTTGCAAACTTTAAATCAATAGTGTTGTTTGCGGGTTTCTTTATAATAGGAATCAGAATGATTATGGAAGTTTTGAAAATAAGAAAAGGTGAACGAACGTATTATCTGAATAATGGAAAAGGAATGCTGTTAGTGGCAGTTGCACATTCAATAAATACTTTTTTAGCAGGCCTGCTTTTATTCTTTGTTCCGACAGATATATTTTTATTGACTTTGATATTATTTGGAACTACAATAATTATGTCAATTAGTGGTGTTATGGCCAAACCGGGAAAATTAAGTTTCTCTTTTGCTTCATTTTTATATCTTATTGGAGGCGTATTTATTATTTTTCTATCAGTTTATTTTATTTTTGCCGCCCTTTAGTAAAAACACTTTAATGAAAAAACAAAATTTGAAATATTTACTTTATTTAATGTGCTTTGGTTTCATTATTAATGTTACTGATGCGCAAATACCTCCTGGATATTATGATGATGCAGCAGGGTTAACGGGTAATGAGCTAAAAGACGCATTGCACGAAATAATTAAAAACCATGATCCGCCGAGTTATAATGATTTAAGGGATTTTATTCTGAAGGAATCGGATGAAGACCCGAATAATCCGAATAATGTAATATTGCTGTATTCAGGAATTTCCCGGGATAAAGATATGTTTGGCGGAAATGTAGGAGAATGGAACAGGGAACATGTTTGGGCAAAATCTCATGGTGATTTTGGAAACAATCCCCCTGAAGGAACCGATGCCCATCACATAAGGCCATCCGATGTTCAGATTAATTCCATTCGTGGCAATCTTGATTTTGACATGGGTGGAGATCCTGTTCCAGGGGCACCAGGATGTAAAAAGGATGGTGATTCGTTTGAACCACGTGATGATGTAAAAGGTGATGTCGCCAGAATGATCTTCTATATGGATGTACGGTATGATGGGGGTAATGGAGAAGAGAACCTGGTTGTAGTTGACGAAGTAAACACAGCACCTGCTCCTGAGCATGGTAAATTATCAACTTTACTCGAGTGGCACCAACAGGATCCTCCTGATGATTTTGAAAGAAATCGGAATAACGTTGTATACTCGTATCAGGATAACAGAAATCCTTTTATTGATCATCCTGAGTTTGTAGAAGAAATATGGGGAGATCCAAGCAATATTAATATAACGGAACAAGTATCCATACTATGTTATCCAAATCCCGTAACTGATAACCTTTACATTGAATATCAAAATAATGTAACGCTTACCTATTTATTATTAAGTATTGACGGAAGACACGTTTTGACAGGTCAAATTCAAGCGGAAAAATCATCAATCGATATTTCAGTTATTAGGAATGGATTATTTTTATTACTGATTAAAGATGAAAATAATAATGTGATCAAAAAGTTTAAAGTATTAAAAGCAACTCATTAAACAGATGAAAAAGTCTCCTGTTATTAGAATAACCAAAGAATTTAAGTTTGAAATGGCTCATGCGCTTAAAGCCTATGATGGCCCATGCCGGAATATTCATGGACATTCGTACGAGCTGAAAGTTACCGTTTCAGGAAATCCTATTGTTGATGAACGCAATCCCAAGCTTGGTATGGTTATGGACTTTGGCGATTTGAAAAAAATCGTAAGGGAAACTATTGTTGAAGCATTTGATCATGCACTGGTATTAAAAAATGATTACCCGAATAGTTTAACAACGGAATTAAAAAATAACTTTAACAAAATTATTTTTCTTGATTACCAACCAACTAGTGAGTTAATGGTGACTGATTTTGCAGAACGAATTAAAACCAAGCTTCCCGACAGTGTGAGTTTAAAGTATTTGTTATTAAGAGAAACAGTGACTTCCTATGCAGAATGGTATGCTGACGACAACAACTAATTAACATTCTTGCTCTTTTCATCCAATTCCTAATTTTAAATCATTATAAAATAGATATATAGGTACATATCTACATATAATCATCGTAAATTTAGCCTCAAATTAAACTTAATAATGATGAAAAAATTTATGCTGATT
>Ga0164313_10003860_pt1 | contig 13376 bp, 11 predicted proteins | sample GuaBasSedimGuay4_FD_113735 | JGI IMG/M metagenome (GOLD analysis project Ga0164313, IMG submission 113735) | Subseafloor sediment microbial communities from Guaymas Basin, Gulf of California, Mexico - Guay4, Core 4569-4, 0-3 cm | ecosystem: Environmental > Aquatic > Marine > Hydrothermal vents... | reverse complement strand
CGGGTAACTCAGAATCTTCTGGCCATTTAAATTATAGAGCATAAGCTGTGCCGAAGAGATGCCTTCGGGAAGCTCAATGGGGATATGTACCTGGTGGTTGGCCGGATTTGGATAAGGAAGAGAGGATATAGAAGCGGTGGCAGCAAATTCGGCCGATTTAGTGCCAGATTGGGGAAGTCCATAGATATGGGTATAGGTTCTGTAGGGAATTACCGAATAATTATACTCATAGACCAGGTATTTCTTCCCGTGCCCGTTGGTCTCGTGGACCACGGTATGTCCCGCACCCGGAAATGTTTCCAGTACGGATCCATTCTCATTGATCAGTTTGGTTTCGTAGGTGAAATAGTAGGAGCTGGTAGTGGGTACATATTTTGAATAGATATAGGCCAGCTCCACCAGGTTGTCCGAATTGAACAGATTTTCGGAAATATACTGTACATCGAAAAGGTAATACCCCTCAGGTACAGGAAGTGCAATGGTTTTGTAGAGTGTCAGGTCCATGTTATAAATGTGACACTCCTTGTTGATCACATCCATGGCATAATAGACCTCCCCTTTGCTCTCAAGGTAGGTGATTGAGGCCGATTCGGTGAGGGTTTTTTCAAAGTCCAGTTGCGAGTAAAGCATCCCACATCCGGTCAATAACAGGATAGTGATAGAAATGATTTTCATGGGTTTGGGTGTTTGGGGTTTTTATAAAACTGCTTTTATCAGGGATTGGGTGTATCCAGTAATTCCAGTCCTTCCATGGCCGAAGTTCCAGTGGGGGTATGCAACAGTGCTTTTTGAAAGAGCACCTTTGCTTCACGAAAATTATTGAGTTTGAAATAGGACCAGGCTAGCATGGAGAGGGCGTCGTAATCGAATGGGTACAGGTTGACTACTTTTTCAAAGTACTTTTTCGCTTCCTGATAATCCTCTTTTCCATAGAAAATCAGACCAAGTCGGTGCATGGCAATGGAGTTATTGGGACTTATTTCAAGGATCTTTTCGTACTGTTTCATCACCATGGACCAGTTGCCCATGGCTGCTCCGGGGTAGACCACCCCGAATCGTGGCTCTAAGGCATAGGGCATCAGTGAGATGGCTTTGTTGTAGTAAGCGATAGATTCGGTGAAACTTCCCGACTGGTAGCTTAACCAGCCCAGCCGCAGGTTGATCTCATATGATTTATCATCATAAACCTCTTTCAAACTGTTGATGGCTCCGGTGGTCTCCCCGGTGGCTTCCTTTATGTAGCTTTGCTGAAAGGCATCCCGGGTCTCTTTGAAATCCTGGGCTGTGACAGCCAGAGCAGGGATCCACAAACACAACAACAGTATGTTCACTCTCTTTTTTAAAATTTCCATGATATTCCTCCGTAAATAGAAAATGCGTTGTATGAAATGGTATTTGTTAACTCTGTAATGATGGGATCGAAAGCATAAAATTCGCTTGAGTTGGCGGTCCATATTCCACCCATATAGAAGCTGGATCCCTTTTCAGTGAATGGGATGATCACTGAACATTTAATTTTCTTATGAATCACCTCAGAAAAACTGTTGAAAACGATCATTCCATTGGTTTCCAGGTAATTGGTCATGTCGCCCAGGGTTGCATTCAGATCTATCCAAACCTTATTGGCGATGGCGAAACCAAAAAGGACCTCCGGAATGAGCCTCACCATGCCCTCCCTGCCATCACTGAATTCATACTGGCCATTGAGGAATCCTCCCACATAGAGGTTGAGATTGCCCTTTGGAAACCAGTTGAGTCCAAATCTGCCCTGGAGCTGGTTGGCCAGGTTTAACTGACTGTACCAAGCCCCCAGATGAAGGTCAACTGGCCCAAGTCCTTTTTGAAATCCTAATCCTGTGGCAAAATCGGTCTCTTTTACATAAACTACAGTCTCCTGTGAAGACCCTCCCTGGTATCCGGAACTTGCCTCCACGGGTACCTGGTAGCGTATCCCCAGCAGGTGGAACATGGGAGAGAATGTACTCCCCGATGAGGTGGTGATTCGTGGAGAGATATAGTACTGATTCTGAATGACCTGCTGTTCGCCCATATAATAGCCTCCCGTCCCATTCGAATAGACATTCTGATTAAGCTTTGAAAGGCGGGTATAGGTATGTTGCAGGGTTACTCCGGGAGCCAGCATGTTGACCAGTGAAAGGGAGGTATTGGAGTAGTGCCGGGTGAGGGATTGTGCCCCGGTCTGTCCCGGTTGGAGTACGTCTCCCAGATACTCATAGAGAGGTTCATCTGTCCCACGATGATAGAGGTATTCTGCTGTGATCCGGTCAAAGAACTCTCCCTTCTGCGGGGGTAGCTTTTGTGCCATTGCTCCTTTGAACTCCTCCCTTACCAGAGCGGCCTGGGCATGTTGCCCCAAAAAGAGTCTGGAATAGTAGAGGTACTCGAGCGCCACCTGGTCTCCCTGGTTAAATTCCAGCGCTTTGGTAAAATGGCTGACTGCTTTTCGGTAGTTTTTAGTGTTATAATGGGCAATCCCCAATCTCATTCTCAAGTAATAGTAGTCCACTTTAGCCACAACCTCCTCCTTATCAAGGAGAATGAGGCTGTCCCACTTCTGCTCGGTATAGAACCTGTAGGTCTCGTTATTGATCCTGTTAAAATCTGCCGGCTCCTGGGCAAATGACCCGGAAAGCAGGAAGAGAGAGCACCCTATGGCAACGATCAGTCTGTACATATGGCTTCCAATTGGAGGTTCTTCGAACTTACCACCATTCGATGGATTCCCTTCTCATGAAGGTGGAGGGTGAAGTCAAACTTCTGTAGTGTCTTTCCTGCCAGGCTGTTTCGTGCCGAAGAAATAAGTTTTATTTCAGAGGGTGCCATGTCGTTATCGATCCAATCATAGGAACATTGGTACTCAGAGTGCAGGAATTTCCAGAAAGGGGCGACCACATCCTGAAGACCCAGGAGGGGCTGACTGAATATAAGGTTCAGCGGGAAGCGGTCCCGAATCACCAGGTCCTGGTAAAATCCCAGCTGAACCTGGAAGGCGGACAAAAAGAAATAGTAGAGCATGCAACTCTTATTTCCTGTATAGTGGGTGAAGTACATCATGTTTCCATCGTTATGAAAGTAAGCCATGGCTCCGGTTTCATGGCATTTGATGTAGGCATTGTTATATGGGTCTGTATTGACTTCCCAGGATGATTTTGCCTCTATCCCATTCTTAAGTACCTGGAAGTGGTAATGCTTGCCAGGGATAAAATGAAAGGCGTTGTAGAGCAGTTCATTCCTTTCGATGTTCGAAACCTGGTCATTTTTTGCAGGATAGGCAAAAGATTTCAGGTTGAAACCCTCTGAAGCATGTTGAATGTGATAACTGATGGGATACTCACTGGTGACCGAGCCAATGTAGGGGGTCTCCTGAACCTGAAAATGGAGGTGGGGATAGGGGGAGCGCCCCGAGTTACCGCACCTGCCAACCTCATCTCCCTCCTTCACCTGGTCCCCCTCCTTCACCCTGATAGATCCCTCTTTGAGGTGGCTCAGGGAGGTATAAAGGTGGTCATCGTGTTTAATGATCACCGTATTGCCCCAGTTTTCTTTCAGATTCACTTCACCCACCACATTGTCGGGGATGTGATCCACCACCTCTTCGATGGTGCCATTGGCAGGGGCAAGAACCCTTTTGTCGTAGCAGAAGTAGTCGGTAGGAAAGTCCCCGCTCCCCATGTACTGCTTCTCTTCTGTATCTGTGATTACAAAATCCCATGCATGCCGAAATTCGTTCTGATGGGTGTACTCCCCATCGTGCGCCTGGGAAACGTTCCAGGTCCCCAGGAAAGGAAGTTTGATGGCGATATCGTCGTGATGCCTGAACCTGATCACATCGTTGTGAAATGCATAAAGGTTCTTTTCGGGAGAGTTGTGTTGAATAACCACCTCTGAAAGCGAGGTAGAGGGTTTGATCCGGAACTTTAACGCATAGAGGAACAGCAATACCACCAGGTTAAAGGGAAGGGAATAGATGGGAAGGCCGAATTGGGTAAACACCATCGAAAGGCTGATGGTAATCATGGCCACTATGGGAATAAGCAAAACAACCCACAGGTAAGAGCGTTTGGAGGGGATGATAAAGAATCCACCCACAGCAATGGAAGTTAGAATGTAATTAAATCCGATGTAGCTGTAACTTAATTCTGAAATATTTGCTCCGATGACCTCATAAAAAAGATATGCTGTATAGAATCCAATGAGCGAGAGGGAGAAGGATATTCTTGAAAAAAGTAGCAGGCCCAGTGAAAGTAAAACGCCAGATAGCAGGTTATACTGGAAAAGGATCGCCCCCAGGGAGATGAAATATACCCTGAGTGACCGGGGTATCTGAAGGTCGTTCCACCATTCATAAACCTTTACCAGGGGATCTCCTCCAATGGTATAGAGGTCGTTAAATGTATAGATTCCCCTTTCACTGATCCCCAGGGCTGAAAACTCTTTGGTGGCCAGGGTCATGATCCAGATGGATAGCAGGAAAGGGATGGAAAGGAATGGCAATGCATATTTCCCGATGACTCCCTGCAGCGAAACAGCGATCAGCAGGGTCAGGATAGCCCCCATTATAATTATCAGTAAAAGGTAGACATCGGGTTCAAAATAGATCCCCAGCCCCAGCCCCACCAGCAAACTGTTGAACCCAAATACTCCTTTTGAGATGGTTTTCTTGTCAAATCCCAGCAAGAATCCGGTAAGGTTGGTCACTACCACAGAAAGGAAACCAAGCAGCCCGGCGTAGATATCAAAAAAAGTGATGACCATCAGGATCACTGCGAATAACCGCTGATCCGAAAAGAACACCTGCCCGTAACTGTTGGGAATAGCCCTCAGGAATAGTTTGATATCGTTGCTGGTCTTCATTATTTCAGGTGGTCGGGGACTACTTCCTGCTGACGTATCAGTTCCATGTTCTCCTTCTTCCTGATTACGTGGACCTTTCCATCCAGTCCGATGAGTACCACATTTGGGCGCAGGGTAATGAACTGCATCCACTGGGTCATGTTGTAGGCTCCGATGCGTTTGATCACAAACTGATCGCCCTTTTTCAGCAGGGGAAATGCAATGGCCTCCCTGAGCACATCGATGTTCATGCAGAGTGGGCCATAAATGGTGGTCTCTTCCATGTGTTCCGAAACGGGAGCAGCAGGATAGACCTCATGTTCGTACCAGAAGGAGGTAAAGAGCAGATTAATACCCACATCCACGATGGTAGCTCTGTTGCCATTGGATAGGCGCTTGTTGGCAATCACTGTTCCAAGCAGCCAGCCGGCATCATCTACCAATGCCCGGCCGGTTTCCAGGATCAGGGTGGGCAGGTTCCTTGGATTCAGTTCAGAGTTTAAAATGGCGGATGAGATGGCCTCGGCATACTCCTCAAAGGAGGGAACTGTGTCGGAGCCGGGATAGTAAGCCCCTTTCAGTGTGTTGCGGGAAGCAAAACCTCCCCCCACGTCGATGTACTTGATGTTTACTCCATATTTTCGTTCGATTCCAAAGGCCAGATCGGCCATTTTTCCTGCAGCCACTTTGTAAGCATTGGAGGCAAGCATATAGGTGCCTATGTGGGTGTGTAAACCCACCAGGTCCAGCTTTTTATTGATCATGATCCGGTTGATTGCATCCCAGGCATCTCCATTCTCATAATTGAATCCAAAACGGTCCCACATGGGGTAAACTCCCGTATCCATATTGACCCGGATGGCCACTTTGGGGCGTTTCCCCGAATTCTCAGAGATGGCGATGATGGAGTACATCTCATTGAAATGATCGATGTGTATGAGGGAATCATTTTCGATAGCCTTCTTCAAATCATCATCGGTTTTATCGGGACCATTGAAGATAATCTGACTTCCTTTCACCCCATTCTGAAGGGCCTTGTCATATTCAAAGCCGGAGACCACCTCGGCCCATGAGCCCTCCTGATGAAAGATCCGGCATACCGCATCCAGGTAGTTGGTCTTGTAGGACCAGGCAAACTGCACCTTTGGATAACGGGTGGTAAAAGCTTGCCGTGCCTGCTTATATTTCTCCCTGATGGTTTGCTCGGAAATGACATAAAGGGGCGATCCATGCTCTGCCAACAGTTCAGGAACGGGTACGTTATCAATATGTGTTATGGGTTCGGCCTGGGATTTCATCCCGAATTTGCTTGGCATCCCTGCCTGCAATTTTTTAATAAATGGCCTTTCAAATAGCTTCTTTTCCATGGTGATATATCTTATAGTTCTCCAAGTGTGGAGAGTTTTTCAAATTTTTTTACATTGGTAATCAGATCATAGGAGTAGCGGATAAACATCTTACCGACCTCATATGCGGTATAAGGTTCCACCTCCTTCCCCAGGGCAAGTTTTACCAGGGCCTCGGGCAAGTTTTGACCAGCTCCAACAGCAAGGTATACCCAGGCCGGGATCCGGGGATTGATCTCAATAATATAGAGTTCATTCTTGTTCGATTTTACAATTTCCAGCTCCATGCCTCCCCGCCATTTCATGGATTGGATGATCTTGTAGGTCAGATCCAGCAATTTTTGATCATCCAGGGTAATTCCCGACCAGGCTTTCCCTTTATCGGTGATGTACTGCTTACGCATGGGAACCGCTCCAATGGTATTGCCTTTGCCATCCCCCAGGGCCACCACATTGACCTCTGTCCCCTTTATAAATTCCTGAACAATGACCGGCAGGCCCCACTTGGCACTGATTTTATTGAAATTCATTCTCACCTGTTCTTCATTATAAGCCAGGTAGGCATCGTAGAATTTGCCCTTGACCATTACAGGATATTCAAAATCTTCTTTCAGTTTTTCAATCTCATCGATTCGGGTAATGGACTTGCTGAAGGGAACCATCAGGTCGTATTTTTTTCCAAAATCGGGAAGGTTGGTTTTATGCCTCTCTTCAAACTGCTCCAGGGTGGGAAGGTAGGTTTTGATGCCGGCTTCTGCCAACAGTTTTTCTGAACGCATAAAGGCGTAGAGCTCAGCGTCGAAATTGGGAATTAAAACATCGATGGGATCTCTCTTATGAATTCCCAGGATCCGGTTTACCAGCACATCAGAACCTTCGGACGGATAGGGAACCTGGTAGGTCTTATCCACCATATCATCCATATAAATGCCGGGTTCCAGATTTTCATAGGCCAATCCAATGATACGTGGATCAAATTCTTCAGACTCGCGTATCCCACGGATGACTGGAACACCGGGTCCCGGATTGTCAGTGTTGTTCAGCCCCGTGAGGGCAATTGTAATCTTAGTTTTCATAGTTTTCATCCAGTAGTTCAAATTGTCTCAACATGCTGATAAAGTCGAAAAAGTATTTTTCGAAACTTGCTTGATCAATATCATATGTTGTGGTCATCAGGGAAGTGATCTCCTCCACCGTTTTATTATCGCTCAGGTATCCCAGGATCTCCTGGCCCACCTGGTTAATGGTGTAAGAATCACCTGTGGTGGGATTAAAGACAAATCCTGTGTTGCTCAGGGCAATGTTCTTTTTAATTTGCATCATAGCCGGTTGTTCTAAATTATAACGTAAAGTTGAATAATAGTTGTCATACGAATATTACACTTTTTTGTTAAAATGTTATATAATTTCAGTGAAGAGAGAGTGGGAGCGTACCTTTAAGCAGTTTTGTTGTTACTCTGGCCCCTATTACCTATTTTCATGGAGATATAAAAGATAAAAGGAGCTATTTGAAAACTTCTACCATATATATTAAGAACATGGTGTGCCAGTGCTGCCTCAGGATGATCGGGCAGGAATTGGAAAAGGCCGGCTTCGTGGTGGAAGATATCATGCTGGGAAAAGCTACCCTCAGTTATGATGAATCGAAATTATCCATGAAAGAGATCAGGAATGTGCTGTTGGAGCTGGGGACCGATCTGATCGAATCCCGTGAAAACAGGCTGGTGGAGGAGATCAAGCTGGCAGTGGTTGAACTGATCCATCAGATGAACAACGTAGATTCGATGGTCAGAAAGGCAGAATATCTGGTAGAGAAAACGGGACTTTCCTACACCTATTTATCCCGAATCTTCTCCACCCATGAACACATCACCCTGGAGAAATATATTATCCTCAATAAGATTGAACGGATCAAAGAGCTGATCGACCAGGAAGAATTTACCCTGAGTGAGATTGCTTTTATAATGGATTATAGCAGTGTGCAGTACCTCTCCAACCAGTTTAAGCATAACACAGGAATGACGGTGAGTGAATACAAGGAGAGTGACCGCTCCTCCAAAAAACCCATTGATAAGCTTTATTAGGGTGTGATTTCGTAAAATTTTCCCGGTATTTTGTAACGCCCAGCCCGGCGTTCCTCCTCATATTTGTATCATAAAATATGAAACTATAACTGGACGATCATGAAAACCTTATATCCACATCCCTCCCCCTTACTTATTATGCTTTTTGGACTTTTACTAACAATCACGCAATGTACCGATCTCTCCGGCTTGGATGAAGGCCTTGCACCCGTCAATGAACCGGAGGAGTTGGCTATGCAGTTGCAAGAACTCACAGAAGATGAAATAAACGGAATCCTGTTTATGCGGGAGGAAGAGAAGCTGGCACGTGATGTCTACCTTTATCTCTATGAGCTCTATCCATTGAGGCCATTTTTGAATATTTCAAAGAGTGAACAGGCCCATATGGATGCCATTAAGTATCTGATTGATACCTATCAGCTGGAGGACCCGGTGGATGAAAATCCACCAGGTGTCTTTCAGAATGAGGAGCTGCAACAACTGTATGACGAGCTTATCGAAAAAGGAAGTAAAAGCAGGGAGGAAGCATTGAAAGTGGGTGCTTTAATTGAAGAAGTGGATATTATCGATCTTCAGACTGAGTTGGAGGAAACAGCAATAAATGAGGATGTAATCAGGGTATTTACAAACCTGTGTTCAGCTTCAGAAAATCACCTGAGGGCATTTGTAAGGGTACTGGTTCTCTATGATGTAGACTATACACCGGAATTGCTGGACCAGGAAGAATTTGACCGGATTCTTGAGGAGTAATTTTTTCGGAAGTCTCAGCTTTAATCCACCTGTTCCTCCTGGAACATATCGGAATTGTCCTCCAGGGTCTTATACACTTCTTTTCCTCCGTAAAATCCTATGAGGGCAAACACTACCAGAACGATTGCTGCAATTTTTACGGAGGTCTCTCTTCCTTTCAGGGCCTCTATGGCAGCATGGTAAATCAGGTAAACACAGTATAGGCTGATCCCCAATCCCACAATCCCTCCCAGCTCAAAACTGATTCCGTACATGAAAGCCAGAAAAGCCCTGATGGGATAGACTGCCATAAGCGACGATGCTACCCTTACATTTGCCTCTAAATCTCTATTCCCACCGCAGATTATGGAGATGACTGCCATTAAAGCTCCTCCTATAAATGCAGTCGCAATAGCACCTACTACCGACCATATAAGGGCCATCACTCCAACGGCGCCACCCCAGATTCCACCTCCACCCGTGGGCGAAAAGCCCAGCAGGCTCCATAGCAGCGCAAAAAGACCTGCTACTACCCCATAAATGGCTGCCTTGATTATAGGTTCAGCATAGCCACCTTCCAGTGGCATGGATGAAAAGTACTCTTTGGGATTAAGAAGGGTCTCAGTGGTCTCTCTAAAAATCTTTTGAAGATCGATGGTTTCGTTGCTCATGGTTTGGTTTTAAGAGAAAATTAAGATACTGAGATTCTCCTGCAATAACAAACTGTGTGTTACAGACCAGGCAGGAAATAGTCGAGCTGATTTACTGGTAAACTGGAACCACTTCGAAATAGAGAGTATCACTGTTAAATGCAGTAAATATTCCCAGTCCGTTTTCAATATTGGAGTAGGGTTCATTCAATTCCCTGGAATCCTGGTTTAGGGAGCTGTAGAGGTTCACATATTCGTCATTAACACTGGTAAAGACGATCCTGTGATATCCGTAGTGAGTTAGCTGACGTATATCGATGGAGTAAAAATTATCATTGGTGGGTTGGGTGATCATTTGAAAGGCAAATCCTCCTCCTGCAAAGGGACGGTCCATGGGTGGATCGGGCATAATTGATATGGGATTGGATTCGATATTCTGGATGTTAAGAAAGAAGTATTTTGCTTCCGGGTTATCCCAGGTCAGCTCCAGGGGATCCGGCATCTCGACCTGCCTGAATTCCATCATGCTTTCCACCTTGGGAATATTGATGCGGTAAGCCGACATGCTTACTGGAGGAGGATCATCAGGAATAATCGTTTTTGCCGTAAGGACCTCTTCATGGAGTTCCACGGAAAGTGAAAAAGTATCACCGGCTGTCATTGTCAGCTCCTCCTCCAGGTAGTATGTCCCCGGGATGGATTCATTATGAGTCAGAATCCAGCTATCGGGATTGTGATGCATGGTAATTTGTGCACCGGTAATCATTTCGCCACCCACCGTATCGCTTCCGAAACTGATCATGTTGGAGAGTTTGACCTTATTATCTTCTTTATCCACATACAGGTATGCTTCCACCACAGCTTTATACTGATCCTCAAAGACCAGTTCGGTATCATAGCAGCTGGTAAGTGTGGAGATAAAGAGAAATATGCCGAATCGTTTTATCATCATCTAGAATTTTATTGAATAAAATACATTGGGGGTAAATCCAAGGGTATTGACATCCATTATAATAATTTCATTATCCTCCACGTCAAATTCCCTGTACCATACATTGTCCCTGCCGTAGACATTAAAAAGGGATACTCCCAGGTTGTTCTTGGTTTGACCGATGGTAAATCGATACGTGACAGAAAGATCGAGCCGGTGGTAAGCGGATAGTCTGAAGGCATTTTTCTCACCCACATGGATATAATCTGCCACTGTCCCATCAAGCAGCGTGAGCTGGTAAGCTCCTACCGGTGCAGTATAGGTCTGCCCGGTATTATATACGAAGGTGGCACCCAGTACCCAGTTGCCCCACTGATAGGTATTAACAAAATTCACTTCGTGAGGCTGGTCATACATGGAAGTATAGGGATTCCCGTTGTTTAACTCCTCGAACTGATGTGTAACCCTGCTGTAGGTGTAACCGAGCCATCCGGTGTAACTGCCAAACTTCTTTTGCAGCAGCACTTCAAAACCTTTGGCGGTGCCCGATCCTTCATAAAAATTATCAGGGAGGGAAGAGGTAGTGACACTTCGCAAGGTTTCATTTCTCAGGGTATACTCGGCCAGTCCTTGCATGGGCTTGTAGAATACCTCCACATCCACCAGGTACCCGGGAGTTTCGTAACTTATCCCGGCAATATAGTGATAGGCCGAACTGACCGGGATCATCTCATCATCGGCCAGCAACCAGAAATCCCGGTTCCCTTCCAGTACATTCTCACGAACCACCTGGTTGGTATACTGGAAGTATTTACCCCAGGAGGCTTTTAAATTCCAGCGGTCGTTAAGTTTATAATTCACACTGGCCCGGGGTTCCAGGTAGGCCCTGTTGGTCAGGTTATAAAAGGTGGATCTAATGCCGTAGACCAGGGTGATTTTATCTTTGATATAAATCTTGTCCTGCAGGTAAGCAGCCAGTGTGATTCCCTGTGTACGGGCATCAATCAGATCCAGGGTATCATTCTGGGTATAAAAGTAGGCGACATCCATATAGGATGTCTGAAGGCCGAATTCAAGGGTATTGCTCTGAGTTAAGCGGTATTCGTTGTCGGATCTCAGCGTGAAATCCAGGATATTATTATCCTCCACAGAACCATTGATGGTCGCCGCAGTGGAACCATCTTCATTGACTACGGTCCTCTCTCTGTAATTGTCTCTTTCACTGAAGTAATTTGAGAAGGCGAGTGTGGTGTTGGAGTAGAACCTATCAGTCCACTGCCTGGACCATTTGGCACTTGTCCCCCAGTTTCCCCAATTCAGGACATCCACCCGGTTCATGTTGTAATTGTCGCTTGAGCTTCCGAAACGGCCAAGCATGGCAGATGCATCGGATGTTTTATCAAGTACATCCTTCCCGTTATAAAAGCTCAGGGTAATGATATCCTTCTGGTTAGGTTTGTAGGTGGTTTTCGCATTCAGATCGTAAAAATAAAATTTGGGCTCTGTTGAAAACCTGGCAAACTTGCCTCCCATGGCCTCTGTCTGGGTGGAGCTGTTATACATGTCATTTATCTTGTTGTAGAGCCCGCTCTGGATAAAATCGGTGTAGGACCGTCTTCCGGCAACAAACAGGTTCAGTTTATCAGATACAGGTAGTTCCAGGTGGACGCTTCCGCTCAACGCGGATATGCTTACTCCTCCCGATGTTTTTTTAGTGTTGCCGGTTTTGCCGGTTAATTCCATCACACTGGAAATTTTACTCCCGTATTTAGATTCAAAACCTCCTTTATATAGTTGAACATCCTTAATGGCATCGGCATTAAAAGCACTCAGGAATCCATAGAAGTGATCCACATGATAAACTGTGAAACCATCCAGGAGGATCAGGTTCTGGTCAGGAGTACCGCCTCTGACATGAAGCCCTGAAGAGGTTTCATTACCGCTGCTCACCCCGGGCATCAGTTGCAGGGTTCTGAAAATATCCTTTTCACCCAGGTTGGGAAGGATATCGATTTGGGCAGGCCTTAATGAGATCTGACTGGTTTTTTCAGCATAGGTGACCAATTTTTTTTCTTCTCCTATAATCATAACCTCTTCGATGCGGTAATCCACGGCTTGCATGTAAATATGCACTTTCTGTTGAGCCGTTTCGGGATGCAGTTGCATGGTTTGGGTCTCGTAACCCAGAAAGCTGAATACAATGGTGGAGGTATCGGTAGGAACCTCCATCAGGATAAAATGTCCATCCACATTGGCGATGGAGCCTGAAGGCATAGCTTTGATGGAAGCTGTGGCATAAGGAAGAGTTTCATGGGTGTCTTTATCATAGATCCACCCTGAGATATTTATATTCTGTTTAGTGGAAGCCACATAGACCTGCTCTGCCTCCAAATAAGGATATATGTGAATAATATTCCCATCCTCAATTCGAAAATCCAGGTCAGTATCCTTTAACAGGGCCTTTAAAGCTGTTTCCAGGTTGAGCCCTTTGATATTCTTACTTTTAATCTCAATGCCATCAATCTCCTCGGGATTAAAAATAAAATCGATGTTGTAGTTCAGCTCCAGGTCAAAGAGAAGAAGCTTCAGCGACTTGTCATTGTAATACTCCCGAATGTATATTTCTTTGTTTTGTCCCCATAAATCAGAAAAAATGGGAAGGATGAGAACCAGGATCCAGAAAGTGACTTTAGTATGCATGTGGATTCGATGGGGTTTCAATTAGATACGCTGTCTTTGACGCGAAAGTCAATGATTGGTTTAATCAATAAACGCACTAATT
>Ga0164313_10003859_pt1 | contig 13377 bp, 13 predicted proteins | sample GuaBasSedimGuay4_FD_113735 | JGI IMG/M metagenome (GOLD analysis project Ga0164313, IMG submission 113735) | Subseafloor sediment microbial communities from Guaymas Basin, Gulf of California, Mexico - Guay4, Core 4569-4, 0-3 cm | ecosystem: Environmental > Aquatic > Marine > Hydrothermal vents... | reverse complement strand
TCTTAGTAAGGCGGACGCACCGGCACAAAACCCCGATCACGCAGCAGTGACCACAATCCGCCCAGCAGCGCGCCGGCGATGTTGGCCGTGGCATCGGTGAGCGACAGGAAGCGCCCGGTCACGAAGTACTGATGCACCTCGTCGAAGATGCCGTAGCTGGCCGAGACGAGGATCGCAGCGATCAGCGACGGGACAACTGCCCAGTTCTGCGTACGCAAGGTGCGCCACCAGAGCCAGGCCAGGAGGAAATAGGCCGGCACGTGCAGCAGCGCCTGCCAGCCGGGTTCGACGACCAGAATGCGTCGTGCGGATTCGCTGTCCGGCTGGGGCACTGAACTCAGCGCAAAAAGGGCGGTCATGCCGATGACCGCCCGCCAGAACCACGGGTTGCGCGTGGTGATCTTGTCCGCGCTCACGCCAGGGCGCCCTCGCCGCGTGCCTTGAATTCCGTGTATGTGGTGTTTCGTTCGACCGGGGTGCGGCCAGCCTCACGGATAAAGCTCTCGATCTGCGCGCGCGTCATGCCCGCGCCGGCCACGCCACCGGCGGCCTTGGTAATGCGCTCGTCGATGATCGTGCCGTCGAGGTCATTGGCGCCGAAGCGCAGGCCGACCTGCGCGATCTTCTGCGTCATCATCACCCAGTAGCTCTTGATGTGATCGAAGTTGTCGAGCATCAGGCGGCTGACCGCGATGACCTTAAGGTCATCAAAGCCGTCCGTGGGGCCCATGTGGCCCTCGAAGGGCGTGTTCTCGGGGTGGAAGGCCAGCGGGATGAAGCAGTCGAAGCCGCTGGTCTTGTCCTGCTGCTCGCGCAGGCGAACCAGGTGCTCGATGCGCTCTGCGTAAGTCTCGACGTGGCCGTAGAGCATCGTGGCGTTGGTGCGCAGGCCTTTCTCGTGGCAGATGCCGGCGACTTCCAGCCAGCGGTCCCCGTTGATCTTGTTGTGCGCGATGATCTCGTGCACGCGCGGCACGAAGACCTCGGCGCCGCCGCCGGGGCAGCTGTCCAGGCCGGCCTCGCGCAGTGTGTCGACGGTGTCCTCGATCGAGAGCTTGGCCAGGCGCGCCAGCCAGTCGATCTCGACCATCGTGAAGGCCTTCAGGTGCACGTCGGGGAAGGCCTTCTTGAGTGCCTTGAGGATGTCCACATAGACATCGAATTTCCAGTGCGGGTGCAGGCCGCCGACGATGTGGAACTCGGTTACTTCAGGGGTGTAGTCGCGCCGGGCGATCTCCACGCACTCTTCAGGCGAGTAGCTCCAGGTGCCCGGGGCCTTGACGTTGTCCTGGTAGGCGCACAGCTCGCAGCCGACCACACAGACGTTGGTCGGGTTGAGGTGCCGGTTGATGTTGTAATAGGTGTCATCGCCGTGCCGGCGCTCGCGCACGAGGTTGGCCAGCAGGCCCACGGTGAGCAGGTCCGCGCTCTCGAACAGCTGGACACCCTCCTCGGGGCTGAGCCGCTCGCCCGCATCGACCTTCCCGGCGATGTCTGACAGATCAACATTGATCGAGGGCCGCTTCGCGGGGCGGTCGCGCGGGATGTCTTCGCGGAACTTGCGGGCCATCGGGTTGCCTTTGCCAGGGACGCTCATACTGCGGCGGGCCGCATTATAGAGGTCGCTCCCGGTGGCGGCAACCGGGCCTCGGACGGGCCTCGGACGGGCCTCAGACGGGTCCGGGATGGGCCTGGCGTGTCCCGATCTCCGGATCTGTCCTGATCCCGGGGCTTGTACCTGTCCACGAAGCGGACGGCTGGAAGGGCTGTCTTCGCCGCTGCTGCCGAGTTCCGGTGCTGGTACGGGAGATGCGAGGAGTGCGTCAGTCCCCTCCCGGTCTGGAGAAGACCGTGCACAGGATGATCCTCACCGTTCTCCTGTCCGCCATCCTTAGCTCTCCCGCGCTCACCGCCCCGACCGCCCTGGCGCAGACTGGCCCGGTGCAGCGCGACTGTGCCTGCTCGCAACAGATGGACGCCTGCATGGCGGGCTGCGAGAGCGATCACATCACCTTCTACGGTGCGGACATCCGCACGCCGCGCGCCATGAACTGCGCAACCCTGTGCAGCCTCGATTACGCGGGCTGTCTGATGCTTCAGTTCAGGCAGGAGGCGTGACGTGCTCAGGGCCCGAATGACCGGACTGTGGTACGGCTTATTTGCCACTGCTTGGCTGGCCGGCTCAGACAGTGCGGCGGCGGGCCGTGTGGAGGAGGGGGCGCTCGCCGCGCCCCCTCTCTCCATCTCCTCACCCAAACTGCTGGTCGACGCCGACCACGGTGTGCAGGTCGCCGGACAGATCCTGTGGTGCGACCCCGGGACGGTCCATGTCTACGGCCTCGCGCCGATGGCGCTTCTGGCGGTCGACGTGAAGACCGGGATCGTGCAGGAGCTGGCCCGTCCAGGCCCGGGACCATTCGAGATCGACGGCCCGGTCGCGCTGATGGGTCGCGGGCGGACCAGCAGCGAGCTCTTCCTGCACCAGCCCGCCCGGCGGGCGAGCATCTGCTTCACGCGCGGGCGCGTGCCGACTCTCTTGCGGCATGAGTTCACGGTGACTGCGGCGGTGTTCGAAGGTGGGCCAGGCGTCGGGCCTGGTGCCGAGCCAGCAACCGGCCAAGGCACCGCGTCTGGTACCAACGCCGCGACCAACGCCGCGACGGCATGGTGGCTGGGTCCGGTTCTGGCCGGTCCGGATGGCCCGGCGCCAGCCAGGGTCGAGTTGTGGCGAGGCTCCAGCCCGGATCCCGATGCAGGCCCGGTGCACGGTCGTTCACCAGACTCCACAGTCTGGTCGGCTTCGCATGGGGGTGAGCGCGAGGAGCAACTCATGGCGCAGTACTTCACGCGTCTGCTGCCTGCACCCGAAGGCCGGCTCTGGCGCGTGGTACTCGGTCTGCATCCGCGCGCCGATCTGGTACATCCGCTGACCGGTGAGTCGCGACAGCTGGAAATCGAAGCAACAGAGGGGGCGTGGATTGAGGCGACCGTGGACCGACGGGGCGTCCTGCACGTTCTCACGGCCGGTGGCCCCGGATCATCCGGACGACGCATCTTGCGTTTTGCTCCGGGGCCCCTGCCGGTCATCGAGGCGGATCGAGCCTTCAGTGGTGGTGCGGTGAGTCCGGACGGGCAGCGCTGGGTAGCTGTCGAAGCCGGCAGCGGAGATTTGCTGATCTACAAGATGCCCACTGCCAGGCTGTCCGGCGTCAATATGCCGGTGGGCAGTGAGTAGCGGCGCAACGAGTAACTGTGCTTCGAGCAACGGCGCAACGCGCCGGGCGGCTGGTCCGTCCGGCGCCTGCGCTCAGGCTTCGCTCTCTTCCGCCTCGTCGAGGTCGTCCTCCACGGGGGCCTCCTGCAGGAAGCGTTCGAATTCCTTCTCGAAGGCCAGGTGCTTGCTGCTGTCCAGGTGGTCCACGTAGAGGATCCCGTCCAGGTGGTCGCACTCGTGCTGGGTGACCACGGCGTCGAAATCCTCGAGTTCGAGTTCGATGCTGCGACCGTGGCGGTCCAGCGCACGGACCTCGATCGCGGCGGGGCGGGTGACGCGGCCGCGCAGGCCGGGAACGCTGAGACAGCCCTCCCACATGGCGGCCTGATCGTCGCCAATGGGCGTGATTTCGGGGTTGATCAGCACGGTGATGGGCTCGTCGTCCGAGTCGACCAGTCCGGCGCCTTCGTGGAAGACCACCACGCGCTGGCTCACGTGCACCTGCGGGGCAGCCAGCCCCACGCCGTCGTTGTCGAGCATCGTGGCGTGCATCGAGTCGATGAAGTCCTGGAATTCCGGGCTGTCGATCGTGGCCGGGTCGACGGGCCGGGCGACCTCGCGCAGGACCGGATGGCCCAGGCGGGCAATCTTCAGGAGCTGGGGCATTGTCGTCCTCTCAGGCCATGATTCGTTGTATGTGCCGACTAACCGGCTAACCGACTATCCGTCCAGGCCGATGGCCTCGACCGGACATTCGTCCAGGGCTTCCTTGCACAGAGCCAACTCTTCTTCGGTTTCGGGCTGCCGGCAGACGTAGGAGTAGCCCTCGCGGTCACTGCGGTCGAAGTTCTCGGGCGCGGTCTGGCGGCACAGATCGCAATCTATGCACTGGCCGTCCACGTAGAGGGCCCCGGACGCGTTGTCGGGCAGTTTGTCTTCGCGGTCGGCCATCGGTACTCCGGGAGCGGGGGTCAAGCCCCTGTGAATACAAGGGATAGCCCGGCTCGCAGGTCCACGCAAGCAGGCAACATGCCGATTGGGTCATGGATCTTGCACGCACAGCACACGCACGCCAGGGGTGGCCGTCACAGGCCGGTCTTGAATAGTGTATACAAGTCTTGGGCCCACCTATCGGGCGCGCTGACCCTGTTCCGGAGTCCTGACGATGACATTCAGATCACAATGCCTCGCTTCTTCACGCTTTGGCCGCACCAGCGGTCTGCTCTTCGCGGTCCTGGTTCTGGCGGCCTGCTCGGGTAGCGGCAACGCCAACGGTGACACGGCCAGCCATTCGGCCGTGGCCGCGGCACAGGCTGCCGGTACGGCGGGCCACCCCGCGGAGATTTCGCAGGGTGAGGAGATCGAGCTCAAGGACTTCGCCGTGGCCGGCGAGTACACGGTCTTTGACTTCATGAGCGAGTATTGCCCGCCCTGCAAGCAGATCGCGCCGTGGATGAATCGCCTGCACGCAGAGCGTGATGGCGTGACGGTCGTGAAGGTCGACATCAACCGGCCGGGCGTGCGTGGCATCGACTGGAAGTCGCCGGTGGCGAGCCAGTTCGGCCTGAGCTCGATTCCGCACTTCAAGGTGCTCGATGCCGAGGGTAATCTCGTGGCCGAGGGTGACCGGGCCTGGGAGATGCTCGTCGCCTGGCTCGAGGAGCTCCCCACCCCCGCGGAGCCCGGGCAGGGTTGATCTCCGCCTGAAGGGCCTGCATGAACACCGACCCTGGCCGCACGCCGGACCCGGCCGATGACTCGGCCGCCACCCCGGCCAGCGCTTCGGCCAAAGGGAAGCCGCTCCATCTGATCTGGGCGGCTTTTCTCATGGCCAATCTCTTCTACGCAGTGATCGGCTGGTTCATGGCCCGGGGCGAGCGCACGGTGCTCAATCAGGAAATCCTGAACTGGATGCAGATCTTCCTGGGCATGGGTAGCGGGCTGATCATCCTGACCGTGTTCCTGCTGCGCCAGTTGATCGCCGCACTGTCGCGGCACAGTTATCGGATCTACTGCACGATCCGCTGGAGTCTGCTCGAGCTGATCGCCGTGTTCGGCTTGATCCAGTTCATTCTCGGTGGGCACTTCGAGGTCTTGCTGCTCTTCGTCGCAGTGGCCGCGCTGGCCATCGGCGCAGCGCGACCGGGACCATCAGACCGCGCGGTCTACCTGCACCAGTTCGAGTAGGGGTCAGAGTACCATCTTGCCGGCGTATCGTTCGACCGGCCCGTGGCCGCGCAGGCAGGCGCCGGTCTACTCAGCCTAGCCGCCGCAGCAGCATCAGCGTGACATCGTCCGAGGCTTCGCTCGGTGTGAGGAAGTCCTGGATCGCTGTCAGGATCGACTCGCGCATCTCGATCAGGGGCGCCTTGCGGAACTCACGCATGGCATGGTCGATCGGGCCGTCGCCGAGGAAGTCGTTGCCATCGCGTGTGGCCTCGGGGATGCCGTCGCTGAACACCGAGAGTACGTCGCCGTGGCCGATCTCGACGGAATCCACAGCGAACTCCCCGTAGGGCAGCAAGCCGATCGGGCGCCCGGTCGAATCGAGCAACTCGATGTCGTCGGTGCCGGCCCGGAGCAGGCGCGGTGGTTCGTGACCTGCGTTGAAGTAGGTCAACGTGCCGGTCTCGTGATCGAGTTCGCCCACGAAGAGAGTCACGAACTGTTCGGGCGCGAGGCTCTCGCAGAGCTGGGAGTTCAGGTGCGGTGCCATGTCCTCGAGCGTGATCCCGATCTCATTGAGCGAACGGATGAGCACAATCGTGGCCGCCATGGCCAGTGACGCCGGCACGCCTTTGCCCGCCACGTCGCCCAGCACGAGCATCGTGCGTCCGTTCGGGCGGGTCAGGCAGTGGTACAGATCGCCGCCAACGTCGCGGCACATGGTCAGGTGGGCATCGAGTTCCCAGCCCTCGGGCACCTGGACTTCTTCGGGCAGCATTGCGCGCTGGATACGCGCCGCGGTGCGCATCTCCTTCTCCAGCGTGAGCGTGCGCAGTTTGACCGCGACGGCGTTGGCCGTGGCGGTGAGCACCTGGACGTCCTCGGTGCCGTACTGCACCGCCGGGCGACTGCAGTCCACATAGAGGATTCCGCGCACACGTTGGTTGTCGAAGAGTGGCGCGGCCATCGCCGACTTGAGGTCGAGGTGAATGACGCTCTGCTGCGCGGCGAAACGTGGGTCGTTGACAGTGTTGGCGACCAGTACGGATGACCGCTCCTCGAACACCTGGCGCACGATCGTCGAACTCATGCGTACGACCTCGCGCGCTTCCTTCGGTGCCTCGACACGCAGCCACCGCTTCTTGACCACGATCTCCGTGCCCTCGCCCTCGTCCTCGAGCAGGAACACGCGGTCGGCATCGATCCACTCTGCCACGAAGTTGCAGGCAGCCTGTTCGATGTTCTCGGGGTCGTCTTCGGATGCGACGAGTTCAAACAGTCCGCTGAGCATCTCGACGATGCGCGCGCGGGCGTTGTCGGAGACCTCGTCACCGGGCCGGAAGATAGTCGACGGCTGAACGTCGTTCTCTGGCAGCAGCGTGGCCATCGAGTCGACCGATGAAACCTTGCGCCACAGGGGCACGCCGGCGAAGCGCACCGTGGCGTGGGCGGGCAGCTCGGTCTCGGTCTGGCCGACCGGGGCACCGTCGATGTCGGTGCCGTTGGTGCTGCCCAGATCGCGCACATAGACCGTCTCGTCGTCGACCCTGAGCGTCGCATGCTGCTTGCTCACCGAGGCCACCGGCAGCTGGATGTCGTTGCCTGGCGCACGCCCGATGCTGTGCTCGCCGTCGGCGAGGTCGACATTGTCGAGACGACCATCAATCACGAGTTCGAATTCCACGAGGCGTACTCCTGTCCGGGTCTGTTTTGGGGAGCCGGGCGAGCCTAATCCGGCAGGTGCCTGGTTCGCAAGCTCCGGGCCGCACCTTCCGGGCCCGGTCTGCGTAAATCTCTGGTCAGCAGGCGGTCATGTCACACGCTCACAGCTCGCATCCGCGCTGAATTCTGGTAGCGTGTTGGAGGACCTTCCCCGCCTTCCCGGACCCGGAGGCCATTATGCGCCGCTTCCTGCCCGTCACAGCATCGCTGATCCTGATCGCAGGCCTCCTCACGGCGGCCCTGCCCGCCTTTGCCCAGCAGGACGCGACGACGCTCACGCAGGAGCAGATCGACCAGGAAGCCTCGCGCTTGCACCAGAAGTTCATGAGCCCCTTCTGCCCGGGCAAGAACTTGCGCGACTGCACCTCTGGACAGGCCGCCGTGTGGCGCGACCAGATCCGCGACTGGGTGGCCGAGGGCCAGGACGAGGCCTGGATCGAGGCCCGGTTGATCGAGGAATTCGGCGAGCAGATCCTGTCCGCACCCAAGTTCAAGGGTTTCAATGCACTGGTATGGCTGTTCCCCGGGGTCGCGATCCTCGTGGGTCTGGCCATCATCTTTGGTTTCCTGCAGCGGCAACACTCGATCAAGCTGGACCCGACCGTGCCGGGCAAGAACGTGGCTGCCGACTACCAGGCCGATCCGGAGCTCGAGGCGCGACTCGAGCAGGAACTGAACTCGCGCGCCCGGTAGGCGAGGGACCCGCCCGGTAAGCGCGGGCGCCTATCCGAGTGCCTTGCGCGCCTTCCGAAAGATCGAATGCCACATCGACCGCGTCAGGCGGCCGGTATTCGTGTTTTGCCGGCTGGGGTGGTAGCTCTGCAGGACCAGTGGCTGACCGTCGATCCGGATCCACTGTCCGTGCGCGAAGCCTGGCCGCGGCTTCGGGAGCTCGGCGCCGCGCTCGGCCAGCAGCCTGAACCAGCTTTCCCAGGCAATCCTTCCCAGGACGATCACCAGTTCGGGCTCGAGCAGGTCCACCTCCTCGTTCAGCCAGCGCTGGCAGGCCTGAAGTTCCTCGCGACTGGGCCGGTTGTCCGGCGGCGCGCAGTGTGCGGAGGCGCTGATCACGCAGTCATGCAGGACCAGACCATCATCGAGGCCGGTGGACTGCGGCTGGCTGGCGAATCCGAAGCGGTGCAGGGCTTCGTAGAGCCAGTCGCCGGAGCTGTCGCCAGTGAACATCCGGCCGGTGCGATTGGCGCCGTGCGCGGCCGGGGCCAGGCCCAGCAGCATGAGCCGGGCGCCGGCCGGCCCGAAGGAGGGCACCGGGCGACCCCAGTATTCCTGGTCGGCATACATCTTCCGGCGCGTGCGGGCCACGGCCCGGCAATGATCGCGCAGTCGTGGGCATGATTCGCACTCGGTGATCCGGCGCTGCAGCGATTCCCATTCGCGGTTCATCGGGGTCTCCGGATTCGTCACGGGCGTGGCCGCGGTTGCAGGGTGCCGCATTGTGGCTCCGGCCTTCTCATTCGCGAGTGTGCCTCTCGCAGATTGCGTGCTGGGGTCAGGTGCACCCCAAGCATGCCAGTCCGGACTTCTGGCTGCAATCGCCAGTGTTCAAATCACTTACGCCGCATCACGGGAAAGCACCGAGCGGTGACCGCAGTGGGCCCGGCCTTTGCACAGACGCGCTCGACCGGGTGGCGGCAATGCCTGAACCAACAGCGGAGGATCGCACCGCCGTCGCCCGGTTACCCCTCTCTTGTCTTCCTGACTTCCCGTAACGCTCCCGGGAGCAACATGGCACAGCTTGACCGCTTTCTTGCGGCGATGACCGAGTACAAGGCCGAGGCCCTGATTCTTGAACAGGATTGCGCGCCGGCCTTTCAGTTTGGCAGTGGAAACAAGCCGGTGAGCCGGCAGGTCCTGGATTGCGAGCGCATCCTGGCACTCGTCTCCGAGGTGGCCGGCGCAAATCTCAACGCCGGTCCCGACAGCGGCAAACAGGATTTCGAATACCAATCGTCCGGGCGCGCCTACCGCGGCACGCTGGCCAACGAGAATGGCGGGATCATCGCGAAGATCATTCAGATCATCCAGAACCCCGGCCAGCCGCCTACCGGCGGAGTTCCGCAACCACCGGCCGGCGCCTACCGCGCCGAGTCGGGCATGGTGCAGTCAGTTCAGTCAGCCGCGCAGACGGCTGGCAACGAAGCCGATGCTGCGGTGGCGGGCAACGAAGCTGGTGCGAATGGTCATGCTGCCGGCGACGCTGCCACGAATGGTGCCGCTGCGAATGGTGCCGCTGCGAACGCTGCCGCTACGAACGCTGCCGCTACGAATGGCCACGCCGACAACGGGAAGGGCGCTGCCACAGCGGCCAAGTCCACGGCGAGGGTGAAGGACTCTGGCAGCATTCCGACGGTCGGTGAGGTTCAACTCGAGTTTCAGGTCCCCGACGACCTGCCGCAGGACTACCGCAAGCATATCGACGCCCTGCTGTGCGAGATGGTCGAACGTGGCGCAAGTGATCTGCACCTCTGCTGCAAGCACGGGCCGATCTTTCGTGTCGATGGCCATGTGGAGGAAGACAAGTCGCGTGAGCCGGTTGATGCCGACGAGCTCTTCCGGATGCTCTTTTCGATCACGCCGCAACGCAATCGCGAACAGTTCCTGCAGACACACGATACCGATTTCGCCTATGCGATTCCCGATGTCAGCCGCTACCGCGCGAACCTGTTCTTCGACCGTTTCGGTCCTGGTGCAGTGTTCCGCGCGGTTCCGAACGAGATCGTCCCGGCCGACAAACTGGGCCTGAGCCAGGAGGTGCAGAACCTGGCGACGATGACCAAGGGACTGGTGCTGGTGACCGGGCCAACGGGAAGTGGCAAATCCACGACCCTGGCCGGCCTCCTGGACCTGGTGAACCAGAACCGGCGCGACCACATCATCACGATCGAGGATCCGGTTGAGTTCGTGCACCCGACCAAGAAGTGCCTGGTCAACCAGCGCGAGGTCGGTGTGCATACCAACAGCTTCAAGGCCGCCCTGCGTGCCGCGCTGCGCGAGGATCCTGATGTGGTGCTGGTCGGTGAGTTACGCGATCTGGAAACCGTTGAGATGGCGATCGAGACGGCCGAGACCGGTCACCTTGTCTTCGGCACCTTGCACACCACGACCGCCGCGTCGACGGTGGACCGGATCATCGACCAGTTCCCCGCAGACCGTCAGGCGCAGATCCGCGTGATGCTCTCGGAGAGTCTGCGGGGTGTGATCGCGCAGACCCTGCTGCCGAAGTGCGGTGGTGGTCGCATCGCGGCGCACGAGATCCTGATGGTCACCCCGTCGATCAGTAACCTGATCCGCGAGGGCAAGACCTTCCAGATCGAGAGCCAGATGCAGACGGGTAAAAAGTTCGGCATGCAGACCCTGAACATGGCCCTGCTGGAACTGGTGAAGGCGAAGACCGTCACCGCCCAGGACGCGTGGCTGAAGGCAATCGACCGCGCGAGTCTCAAGGATATATTCGACCGCAACGGGGTCGACACGAGCTCGTTGGTCGGCTAGAGCGCCGACCTTCGGGAGGCCGGGGCCAGGAGCGTCATGGACCCCGGAGAGAGGGACGCCGTCGGGTGCTTTATGCACCCGACGGCTTCTTTTTGTTGTGTGACGGGCGTCTGCTAGTTGGTGTGGCTGCAGTCGCCGAAGCCGTCGCTGCCGATCGGGCTGCCGGGTGGCAGGTCCAGCGGCGTGACGACTCTGGCCGGAGTCCACGGGTGCTGATTCATGAAGCGGTCGAGCAGGCGCGCGAGCATTGCGTCGTGCGCGGCGTCGGGCCCGTCTGACGCGGAACGGCGGGCCAGCCGGCGTTGCAGGCGGCCGAGGTGGGCCTCGAGAATTGCCCGTACATCGTCGGGCGTAGCGCCATCGCTGGCGCGTTCGATCATGCGTGTCACGAGAACTGACTGCAGGCCTCGCTGCAGGCTTCGCAGCCGCTCGGTGCGCGCGCGACGGTCGAAGGCTGCCTCGCCCAGGGCATCGAGCACCTCGTTCAGATCGAGCTGGCTGCCGTCGAGTCGGGCTTGCTCCCCCAGGCGCGCACAACGTTCGGGCACGAGCAGGAGAGAGACGACCAGGTCCATCGCACTGATCGCCGCGCCGCGCCCGTCGAAGTTGGGGGAGGTGTTGCGGTTCATGCGTTCGCGGCCGCGGCCACGGCCGGGCACATTTGCCGGTAGCAGGATGGAAAGTGTGCTGTCCGCGATGTCGAGTTCAACTGGATCGAGCGTGCGCACCAGCGCAGCAAGTGCATCGCGCTGGGTTTGCGCGTCGACGGCGCGGGCCGGGCTTCTTCCGTCGCCGGCCACATTGATGCCGTAGTCCACGCCAGCGACCAGCTTGGCCACGGCCGCGGCCTGGTAGCGGTGGTAGAAGTAGACCAGAGCGAAGGTCTCCTGCAGCTCGGCCAGCGGAGTGCCAACGACGACGTTGCCGGTCCCGAAGTCAGTCAGGGCCATGCTGCGCACTTCCATGACGCTGGCGAGTTCGGCCACCGGGTCGGTTCCGTTGTCCCAGAGGTGCGCTTTCGGATGCGATGAACCGCGCGGGCGTGCGTCCTGGTCGCCGGCGAAGATCAGGCCGTCGTCGAGCGCCGTGTTGACGAGTGCGTCCAGAGCTTCGGGCGTCGCGTCTGCGGTGCCGTCATCAAATTCGCCGTAGGCATAGCTCACGGAGAAGTCATCCCAGATCCCGACGCCGACGCCGTAGGTGCGGCTGGTGTCGAAGTGGCCTTCTTCATCCACGGAAATCCACGGCGCGGGATAGTCCATCACCGAGGCCCGGTCACCGTAACTGCTGGCCGCAAAGTTGTGGCGCAGGCCCAGGGTGTGCCCGACTTCGTGCGCGGAGAGCTGACGGATCCGGGCCAGCGCGAGCTCGATCGGGTCGTCAGGGTTGCCACTGCCGGTGTGCTGTGCGCCGAGCAGGCCCTCGAAGATTCGCCTGTCCTGTCGTACGCGCAGCGACCCCAGGCTCACATGGCCCTTGATGATTTCGCCGGTGCGCGGGTCGGTGACCGCGCCGCCGTAGGACCAGCCACGCGTCGAGCGGTGCACCCACTGGATCACGTTGTAGCGGACGTCGAGCGGGTGCGCGCCTTCGGGCAGCACTTCGACGCGAAAGGCGTCTTCGAAACCGGCCTTCTCGAATGCGCTGACCCACCAGCTCGCGCCGTCGATGAGGGCCTGCCGTACCGGCTCGGGCGCGCCGCGGTCTACGTAATAGATGATGGGCTCGACGACAGGTGAGGGCGCCTGGCCAGGCGTGGTCTTGTGCAGGCGGTGCCGCGCGATCCAGTTGACCTGCATGGACTGGTCGAGTCCGACCGCGTAGTCGAGGAAGTAGGTGGCAAAGGAGCCAGCGCGCGGGTCGAAGGCGCGCGGTGTGTAGTCATCATCCGGCAGGCGAATCAGGCTGTGATGCTGGATCAGCGTGATCGACTCGGCCGTTGGTGTGACCGATCGCACCTGGCTGCCAGGCTTCTCCCCCGCGAAGGTGAGGATGGCTTCGAACTCGAGGTTGTCGGGAAAGGCCAGCAGGGCGCGGGTGTCCAGGGCGCTGCGTTTGGCGTCGAGTTTGTAGCTGCCCTCTTTGTTCTGCTCGAGCCGGGTTGTGACTTTATGTGCGTCGCGGACGACGAAGTCGGTGAAGTCCACAACGAAGCGGCCGTCTTCATCGGTCGCGGCGATCTTGCCCGACCACAGTACGCTGCTGGCGAAGGATTGCCGTACCGCGTCAACCTCGTCGCGGTCCTCGCTCAGTGCCCGGTAGTAGAGGTTTGGTTGCTCGATGAACAGACGGCCGCCGATGCGACGCAGGTGGACCAGGCGCGACGGGCCGAGTTGTCCGCGGTCCAGGCCGATCGAGTTGGAGCCAAGGCCCGAGGCGAGGCCTTCGATGTAGATGAGTTCGGCGACCGTGCCCTCGTCGTCCGGCGCGGGCAGGACCAGCCACACGCGCGCAGCGTCGTCGTCGACCAGAACCTCGAACATGCCGTCGAGACTGCGCTTGCCTTTCGCGAACTCCTCGACCGCGTTGGGTTTGGCCGGCGGTGTTTCGGGCTCCTGGGCTGTGGAGTCGGGCTGGAACGCGGCCGGGCCGGCGCAGCTGGTCAGGGTGGCGGCGAAGAACAGGAGGGCTAGGCGGCGGTGCAATTCGGGCTCCGGGGTTAGGCTGGGCTAGGTTAGGTTGGGCTGGGCTGAGCTGGGCTGAGGTTGGGTTGGGGTTGACAGGTGGTGGGTTGAAAACGCGGTTGCGGTTAAGGTTGAGGA
>Ga0164313_10003858_pt1 | contig 13377 bp, 8 predicted proteins | sample GuaBasSedimGuay4_FD_113735 | JGI IMG/M metagenome (GOLD analysis project Ga0164313, IMG submission 113735) | Subseafloor sediment microbial communities from Guaymas Basin, Gulf of California, Mexico - Guay4, Core 4569-4, 0-3 cm | ecosystem: Environmental > Aquatic > Marine > Hydrothermal vents >... | reverse complement strand
GATCTGGCCGGACTGGTTATTTCCCTGCGTAAACTGGCTACAGCTCCGGACAAAGCGGCAGCCGGACTTGAACTTCAGCAGGAACTGCGGCTGATTGGTGACAGCTTGATAAAGGTCGATCGAATTATCACCAGACAGATCAGAGACTCTGTTGTCAACTTTCAGCTCAGTATTATCGGGGCTCTCGGCGTTCTGATCAGTGGTGCCAGTTTTATTCTGATAGCCCTCTATCGCAAAGCGCTCAGACCACTCCTGGATCTTGCCTCACAGGCTTCGCATGAAGGTGTTGAAGAATCAGGTTTTCGTTGTCCTGTCGAAGCCGGGGCGGAAATTGTCAGCTTTGTCAATTCGGCCAACGAGATAATGGAGCGTTTGCCAACAGCGGAACAGCCGGGTTCAGAGTCAGAGATCCATGGCTCAGAGATCCTTTCGAGCACGATAAATGAGAGTGCCAATGGTCTTAATGGCATCATCAACTACGCCCAACTCCTGCTTGAGTCAGACGGTGCAGAACAGCTTGGGCAAGAGCAGCGTAAGATGCTGGAGAATATAATCGAAGAGGGCGAAAGGATAGCTGCGCAGTGGCAGAAAATCAGCCAGCGCTTCAGCAGCTGAAGGTCTGAATTATCGAAAACGCCTATTTTTTCTGTTCCTGCCTGAATCGCCATTGATATACTTTTCGCTAAGCTGCTGCCGGGGATTGGCTAAATATCTGCTTAATCGATTCCACTTCTACCAGGAATTCAGTGCTGTTCCCCTGAGAGAAACAGTCACACAAAATGGCGTCGTAAAAACTCTCCATCTGCTTCGTTGCACCCCAAGGGCACTTCCTGCGGGGCGCAATTATCTATCATTACGACGTACACCAGTACGCCGAAATAATAGATAATTTACGCGCCTCGCATTATAAGCTTTTTACTTGGCCATCTGTAATTTCAGGTTTTTACGAACTTGTCACACAAAGGAAGGGAGAGAAGTGGACTTTTTCCCTGATATGCATAGATTCTTTCCAATATCGATGGAAGTCAGATCGCCCACCGGGAAGAGTTCCGGATCTTGCGGAAGTTAATTGTGATTTTTCCAGCCAATTCTCTTTTCTTCTTTACCCACGTGTTTTAAAATAAAGTAAGGTCGGTGATTTCTCTCCTCTCGTTTCTTTTTCGGGAATTGCAGGATGACGAAAGACAGGCAGATAGACAAGTTGGTGTCGAACATCAAGAGCGGCGTTCCCGGCCAGGCAGTCGGGTTTCTGCTCTGGCCGTTACTCACCGTTATACTCGTGGTTGGCGCCCTCTATTATGAACGGGTGCACGATCTTGAGGAGACCGTTGCCCGGAAGGAGATGCTGGTTCTTAAAACGACCGGGCAATTACTGAGGTCCGCCAGCACATCAGTTGCCCTGGACATGCTGGCACTGGCTGAGAGCGAATCACTTACTGGCTATCTTAGCGAAGCGGATTCAGCTTCGTTCTCGACACTTTCAGGCCTCTTAGATGAGATCGTAAACAATAATTCTGCCTATGCCAGGATACGTCTGCTGGGCCCGGATGGCAACATACTGATATCGGTGCCTGAGCAGGGGGAAACAGCCGCTCTGCCGAGGGCTGGGCCAGGGGCTGAGCAGGAGTATAATGTCAAGGCAGCAATTCTCGATCAACCCGATAGCACGATTTACTGTTTCCCTTCTGCCATAGACGTTTCCGTTGGTGACCCGGACAATCCGTCTGTCCCGATCCTGCGCTTTGCCACTATTCTGCAAGAACAACAGAACCGTCGTGGTGCCATTCTTGTCTTTGATTACCTCCTCTCGGGTTTGCTTGAAGCAATCGAGGTAATTGAAAGAAGAGAGGCCATTCAGCTCTTTTTACTGAACCCTCGGAACTATGTGCAGGGCTCATTGGAAATGAACACATTTCCTTCAGTGATTTCCAATGCGGTTTCTGACAGTGATAAGAGTTCCGCGGGAAGCCATGTTATTCTGCCGGATATGGAGACGATGCGGAGGCAGAAAGAGCTGCCATTCTTTCATAACGGCAATCTCTACTCCTTTATCTCTTTCGACCTCTTCTCTGAAAGCTATCGCGCTGTCAATAGGCACCTGGCCGATAGTAACAAGCCAAATTCCATGGCGCTGTCCGGGCATCAATGGCTGCTTGTTTCCAGGATTCCGGCCTCTTATTTCTCTGCCTACAAAAGGAGTTACATCCAGTTTCTCCTCGTTCTGGCAGCTGCGCTTCTGGTACCGTCTATCGTCGTCTGTATTTTTCTGGCAAAAACAAAATTTCGGGTATATCAGGAGGCCACCTCCCGTTATCGTCAGCAAGTAGTCCATCTGGCGGAGCTTGAAGATAAGGTAAAACAGAGAACGAGGGAAGTCGATGACCGGAACCTGCAGCTCAGTGCTGAAATTGCCGAGCGCCTGGCGGCTGAGAACAAACTGAAACAGTCAAATGAGTTGCTCTCCGGTATGCTTCAAAGCCTTGACGGCATAATCTATGTGGCCGATTTTGACAACCATGAAATACTCTTTGCCAATGACTATCTGAAGAATCTCTTCGGCTTTGATCCGGTGGGAAAAAAGTGCTGGCAGTTCATCCACTCCAGTAAGGATGGTCCGTGTGAGTTCTGTACGAATAATAAACTTATTGATCGGCTTGGTGAACCAACGGGTCCATACCAGTGGGAGTATCAGAACCCGTTTAATAAAAAATGGTATGCGGCCAAAGATCAGGCCATCAGGTGGTCAAACGGTAAATTCGTAAAACTGGAGATCGCCATTGACATAACAGAACAGAAGCGACTGCAGCATTTTCTTTCCGAGGCCAGAAGACAGGCCGAACTGGCCAAAGGCATACGAAGCCGCTTTGTCGCACTGGTGGCCCATGATCTCAAGTCGCCGTTTTTTTCAATTACCCAGATGCTCAAACGAATACTGGAGCGGGAAACATTTACGCATCGCGTACACCGGCAGTTTTTGGAAAATATCGTTGAAAACGGACATCGGATGTTGCTTATGATTGATAATCTGCTCTCCATGGATCGTTTTGAATCGGCCGGTGTCAAGCTGGAAAAGACCTTTTTTGATGTCTCGGAAATGGTTCAGGAGGTATTGCAGAATTTCAATCACCTTGCTTCTGAAAAAGAGGTCAGGCTCACCAATAATATTCCTGACTGCAGCTGGCTGTACGCTGATAAATACCTCTATTTTGTTGTTTTGAACAACCTGCTTTCCAATGCGATCAAGTTCAGTGAACCAGGCGGGACAATTGAACTCTTTATCCCCGATCAGGCCAGGTCGATGACGGTTGTGGTGAAGGATAACGGCAAGGGGATGAGCGCGGAATATGCCATAAATCTGTTCAAGGAGGATGTGAAAACCAGCAGCAGGGGAACAGGGGGAGAGAAAGGCAGTGGACTCGGCCTTATTTTCTGCCAGGATATCCTCAAGGCCCATCATGGAATAATCAAAGTGGAATCAGAGCCAGGAGTTGGAACAACCTTTCGCATTGAGCTGCCCGAAGTTTGCCGAATAGGCGACACCAATCAGCCTGCCGGTGGAAGCGAAACCCAAACGATCCCTATAGGCCAGATTCAGGCTGAGTCGGAAGACGATTCTTTAGTTTGAGGAGTCACCATGTCCTGAGGTGATTCTTCACTGCCCTCCTGTAGTTTTGAATCTGGTTCAGGTTCACTCGACTGGCTTGGAAAGGCCAGCAGTGCAGCTTCCACAGCCTTTGTCGTTGTCCTGCCGCCGGCTGTTGATGGCGGCTCGGAGCCAAGAATTGTTTCGAGGATTCTTCGATTGGTCAGTGCCTCCGCTGGAATGGACGGCATGATTTCACCACTCTCCTCTGAATGATGCAGGATGTCTGCAGAAATCAGGGTATTTCTGGTATTCTCCAGCAGGTCGAGTTCATAGAAAGGATAGGCTGCTGCCATATCCGCCAGTCCTGTTCCCCGCCGCTCAGAAAACCGTGATGTCACCAGAGTGCACATGTCAAGCGCAGCACTGATCTGCATAGCCAGTGCAACGGGCTTTTCAATGAGCTGGTAACGCGAACTGTTCTGGATGGCAAAGGCGACCTGGGCGCCGAGCAGTACAAAGAGCCAGCCGAGGTAGACCCAGGCGAGAAACAGTGGAATGGAGGCGAATGATCCGTAGATTGCATTATATTTTGCCACGCCGACCTGCATGTTGATGTAAATATTCTGGGTTGCAAACCACAGAAATCCTGCGAGTATGGCCCCGATCATAGTGGGGATTTTCTGGATCTTTGTGTTCGGGAAGAAAATGTACATAATATAAATAGTCAGGGATAAGAACAGGACGGGAACTCCCTGGAAAAGCAGGGCCTGGATCCAGGCTATCGGAAAAAACCGGTTAATATGGAAGACCAATGACTCATTTTCAACAATTGTGCCGGCCGCCAGCGCCACGTTGATGGAAATTGGCATGAGCACCATCAGGGTCACGTAATCGGAAATTTTTCTAAGGATTGAACGGCCGTCTTCAACATGCCAGATGGTATTCATGGCGGTCTCTATCTGGCTGAGGACCAGAATGACCGAAAGAAAAATGCCAAGCATACCAAAGGTGCCCAGAGTGGCAAAATTGGTCTGATCCACATAATCAAAGATTTTGTCTGTGACGCTACGCAGGTGATCGGTAAGATTGTTTTCACTACTCTGCTCCGGTTCAGGTGTTGAGCCATCGGAGGGCTCAGCCTCTTGACTTGCCGGTTCTACTTGTCTTACAGGATCTGAATGCTCCAGTGTGTCAATATAGCGGTACACAACTTCTTTCAGCTGATTACCGCCGCCAAGACCTTTTACCACGGCTGTACTCATGGCCAGCATAGGAACCATTGACAGCAGCAGCGCATAGGTCAGGGCTCCGGAGCGTATGGAGAGCCGGTTTGTCTCCATCTCACGAAAGGTTATCAGGGCTATTCTGAGAAGTGTATGAAGCCATTGCAGTGCGAAAAAATTGCTGTCGGGCGGACTGTCAGCCCACTGGCCAATTTTCTCTTTCCAGGATGAGTCGGCGGACAGCTTTTCTGGGGATGTTTGAATGGAGTTAGGTGTCATACCATTTCTCAATTATTTTAAAGACAGTTTCCCGCCTGATCGGTTTGGAGATGTAATCATTCATCCCCGCCTCTAAACATTTTTCCCGGTCACCTTCCATTGTATGTGCCGTCATTGCAACGATGGGTACCGTGTGACCGTCTGATCTGATGCACCGGGTCGCCTCAAGACCATCCATTTCAGGCATCTCGACATCCATCAGGATGATATCAAAATTATCAGGTTCCCGGCAATAGGCCTTAACCGCGTCTTTGCCATTATCCACAATCTCGACCGTATAACCGGCTTTGAGCAGCATCATGGTAGCCAGTTTCTGGTTCACAAGGTTGTCTTCAGCCAGCAGAAGACGTGTTGATTGTTTTATCTCCTCACGGACCGAGTATTGGGTTATCAGCGGCTTCCTGTCCGTGCCGTCGACAGGCGCACTGCTGTCGAGAATTTTTGAGATAGTCTTGAATAATATGGGGCGGCGTGTCGGTTTGGTCAAAAAAGCTGAAAAGCCGGCGTCTTTGCATCGTGCGGCAATTTTTTCGATGGATGACGTATAGGCCAGAAGAGGGATATCCCTGATGGGCGGTTCGTCCGCCCGAATCAGCGAGGCTATCTCATAGCCGGAGTAATACGGCATGATAATGTCTATGATGGCAATATCATAGGGGTGACCGGTTTGAACGCCTTCCTTGAGCATAATGAGGGTCTGTCTCTCGTCTGTAAGAGTATCAACCTGCATACCGACATGTTCAAGAATAGAGCCGAGAATTTTACCGTTTGCCATATTATCATCAACCACCAGAACCTTTTTGCCTTTCAGTACTTCTGTTCTGACAGGGGTTCGCGGGTAGGGGTCCGCCTTTTTCATAACGGCGGTGAAATAGAAGGTTGTACCCTCGCCCATCGAACTGTCCAGCCAGACGCGGCCGTTCATCAGGGCTGATAACCTGCGGCAGATAGACAAGCCCAAACCGGTTCCGCCAAATTTTCGGGTGGTTGAGCCATCGGCCTGCTTGAAGGCTTCAAACACGGTTTCATACTTTTCAGCCGGAATACCGATGCCGGTATCTCTTATGGTACTGATCAGGGTAATTGCCTTGTCGTTTTCCTCCATCACATCTATGGAAAGTACAATTTCTCCCTTTTCGGTAAACTTCACCGCGTTGCCAAGCAGGTTGATAAGAACCTGACGAAACCTGCCTGGATCACCTTTAACGTTGGCAGGGACATCCTCTCCGATACGGCATAATACCTCAACGGCTTTACCGGCGACCCGGGGACGAATCATCTGGCAGGCATCATGGGCGGTGATTTCCGGGTCGAAATTAATGTACTCAAGGCTCATCTGCCCGGCTTCAATCTTGGAAAAATCAAGGATATCATTGATTAATTCGAGTAATGCCGCACCACTGCGTTTTATGATGGAGACACATTCCTGTTGTTCTTCGTCAAGTTCGGTACCGAGCAACATCTCGGTGATCCCGATAATACCATTCATCGGCGTGCGGATTTCGTGGCTCATGCTGGCCAGGAATTGACTCTTTGCCATGTTTGCCGATTCTGCAGCCAGCTTTGCCCGGTGTAAGTCTCTTGTCTGGCGCTCTACTGCATTCTGCAACTCCGGCCAATACTCATTGTCATAGGAACTGCCACTCAGACCAGTCTCTGTCTGCTCGGCAAGCGGTTGTTGGCCGGGTTGTTGGCTGAAAAGGGTGACAAGCAGAGAAACAATGGTAGTGATGTCCTGCTGAGCACGACCATCGGTGATTGCCTGAAAATAGAGCGTTGCTTTAAAGGTTTTGAGATAGAGCGCATGGTATCCTTGCTCTGATACCGGAGCGCTTTTCTGCTGCTGCGAGGTGATGAGTCGGTCGAGTTTATTTTTAACCTCAACGGGCAGTTTCAGGGGCTGAGCGTCCTGGTAGCGGATGTCCTCGTCACTCACACAGAGGAACCGGCAGCTCTGCTCCTGTTCACTGAGCGCTGACAGAAGTTGCCTGATTGCCCGGGAAGGATTTTTTTGTCTGTCAGGGAGTACGCTTTCAGAGGTCATCGTTTGTAATTCGGTGAAGGTACCTATACTCCACGGGAGTATAGTAAAGAGTTTGTTTAATGGGGTTAATTTATCCGGAGGAGTCAGTCAATTCACGTTTGCTGACGGCCTCGAGTTTGATCCGATCAAGCAGTGAAGCAAGAACCGGTTTGACATTCTCCCTGAGGTCACCGGCAACAATGATAAAGAGCAGATCGTCTCCGGGTTTGAGTGTGCCGGTTCGTGCTTCAATGATGATATCATAAATCCCTTCATACTGTAAAAATTCTTGGCGGAGATTTTTAAGCAGCGGCTGATCAACGTCTACTTCGATAGCGCTCACGGTGCGGTGATCTTTTCGGGACCATTCTCTTACAATGCCATTATGGACAAGCACCATGCCAACATGTTCGCTGAAGTCGGGACGTGATTTTAATTCGGCAATACTCCGGCTGATATCCACGTAATCTCTCCTCTTTCTTATCTCCGTTAAATTTGGCTGAGAATAGGTATCTGCAGGCTGATGGAGGAATCGAGACGATCAAAATCCAGCCTGTCATTATACTTTTTCAATAACCAGAGGGGTACACCAAATTTTTTGCGACAGATATCCCATATGGTATCTCCATCTTTTACACGATAGGATTTTACTCCGACGATGGTATAGGAATTAAAAAAATCTTCCTGTATCTCCTGGTGAAAATCGAAGCGGGTCTCCTCAAAGGTCTGAATGGAGATAGAAAGAAAGTCAAGCATCAATGTCTGTCCCGGGTGGATATCTTCGTTAAGTGGCATGTTGTTGGTAATGTGAATGGACCGGGGTGTGACCTTGAGCCAGTCGGAAAAAAGCCCCAGAGATTCGTCGGGCTGTACCTCAATACTGCCGGAAATAAGCTGATTGATTCTCTGCACATTAAAGACCTTGAGATTGCCGATGACCCCGCTGTCTTCCGTATAAATTGATGCGATTGCTGTAAGAGTTAATTTCTTTTGGTCATCAAGAACGGGATCAGCCACACGACTGCTTTGCCTGGATTGGCCTGCCTTGGTTCGGCCGGCCGGGGGAGGAATCCGCAGATTCTGACCAACACGGATCATTGCCTTTCTGTTGAGGTTGTTCACACGGATCAGGCTGTTCAGCGGGACTTTATGGGCCAGCGCAATGGCTCCGGCATTATCACCGGGTCTGACCTGGTAGAATTTACTTCTTTTCTGCTCTGCCTTGAACAATGAAGCGGGAGCACTGGCAATGAGTCTGGTCTGTTTAAAATTATATGGCAGTTTTAGAATGTATGCGGCCGGGATGTATTTGGTGCCCTGGAAGACCGGCTCTCTCAGAGACGGGTTGTAGTGCCGCAGGACATTCTTGTCGATACCGAGGTAGCGGCCGAGTTTGGCCGCATCCGTATAGGCGGGAAGCTTTACAGAGACATAACGGATTTGGCGGTCCAGGTGCAGCCGTCCGGATTGCTCAAGATTTTTTGCCACCTTCACGGCGGCAAGGAATTCCGAATAAAAATTTCGCGAGGCAAATTTGAAGTAGCCCTTACGATAATTTTGGAAAATCTTCTGGTAATTGCCTTCCTGGACGAGTGCCCGTTTCATTCCTGTCGGCCCGTAATTGTAGGCAGTAAGGGCAAGCGGCCAGTTACCGAGGTTGTAATAGTTGCGTTTTAAGAAGGTGGCTGCTGCAACCGCTGAGATCAGCGGATCCCGGCGCTCATCGATGATATAGTCAATTCTGAGAAATTCCTTGCCGGTAGTGCGGGTGAACTGCCACATACCCGCTGCGCCAAATTTACTGTAAGCCTTTGGGTTAAAAGACGATTCAACATGGGGAAGGTAGGCAAGATCTGTCGGCAGGCCAAACGATCTGAATATCCGTTTCAGCTCTTTCATGTAGCTTCCGGAACGTACGACTCCCTCTATAAAGCGCTCCCTGAGCCCCCTTTGCGAACGGATATTCTTAGCTGCCCGACGAAGTTCAGAAGAAGAAAATGTTGCGTCGAAGAGACTGGCGATCCTTTTTTCATCAGCACTGGAAGGGGGAATATTTTTGGCCAGCTTCAGCAGCAGACGAGTATAATATTTCTTAACCTTTTCAACAGTCTTGTCATTTTTTTCTTGTGATCCCAGCAGGTTTACATCTTTAAGAGAGATGACAGCGTAAATACGATCAAGGTGATCCTGATCATGAATAATTGCAGTATTCACTGAATAGGTGGAGTATATTTTCTCCCAGAATCTGACATTTTTCGAAAGGATATCGTATTCCGGAAAGGCGGATGGATCTGCGCTGGTTGCGGCAGCCGAGATCGTTGGCAGGAGCAGGAAGATACACAAGAGCAGGCTGGGCAGCTGAGAGTGAAGGCGAAAATACTGATTCAAGGTGGTCATGGGGGATCAAATTTCGCTCTAGATTCTCAATATAAATGAAGGAACCCTGTAACTATTCAGCAGCACCCCACCTGCAGGCGATCAGGCTGGCTCACATAGCCAGACTATAGTTCACCAGCCTGCTTGTGCATATCTGGAGCATCGCTGAACTTTTACATTTCGGATTTTTTGAACATTACACGATGTTGATGAGTATATCTTCTAATCACAATGCAATTCTAATGCAAATTAACGGAATGACAAGGAGAGAGTGTGTACAAACCTATATTGGCAACACTGGGGTACGTTATGTCAGCCGACAGGCAGAAGACATTACTTGTTCACCGCAACAGGCGCAATGATGATGACCATTATGGGAAATATAACGGACTTGGCGGGAAAATGGAGCCTGGGGAGCATATCAACCAGTGTATATCACGTGAAATTCTTGAGGAAGCAGGAATCAGTTGTGAAAAAATTGTCCTGAGGGGCACCATTAACTGGACGGGATTCGGTCCCAAGGGCGAGGACTGGTTTGGATTTATTTACCGGATAGACGCATTCAGCGGAACACCTTTTAGTCAAAACGATGAAGGAGAACTGCTCTGGTTTCCTGTTGATAAACTGCTCAGCTTGCCAATGTGGGAGGGAGACAGATATTTCCTGCCGCTGGTCTTTGACAATGATCCGGGAGTATTTCACGGTTTCATGCCGTATGCTGGCAACAAGCCGTTGAGTTGGGAGTATACCCGTTCATAAACAGTATCCGGAACCAAACCGGATGCAGGATCAGCGGGACTGTTTGAGCTTGCGCCGTAAAAGTGGCATGGTATATTCTGTACAGACACCCGTCAGGATCAAAAGAACTATCAGAGGAACGGTTATGGGAAGGGATAGCGAGCTGGTTCGGCTCGAAAAACACGTCGAGCGACTGCTTGAGGAGTTTACCAACCTGAGAGCGGAAAAACAGCGCCTGGAGCAGGAAGTTCTCGAGCAGCAGGCTGAGAGCAGGCGCCTGAGAGAGGTGCTCGATGGGGTTGATAGTGAGCGAACAGATGTCTGTGATCGAGTCAACTCCCTGATTGAGAGGCTCGAGCGCTGGGAATCAGAGCTTGAAAGTGATGAATCCACAGCTGGTTCCCGTGAACAGGGGTTTGCTGACGCCGAGATTCCGGAACAGATGCCGGAAGAAGAGGACGGGGTAAGTGAGGAAGAAGCCGGCGGTAGCGTTCAGGGCAGCCTGTTTACCGGCTGAGCTGTGCTGAAGTTAACTTGTGCCCCGCCAAGGGTCATTCAACTGAGTCCCGAATTTCCCCCGTTTATTGTGGTAAGCAGGAGCGCGCGAGCTTATGGTTGAGTCGGAACGATTGGTAAAATTTCATTTGCTGGGACAGGACCTTGCATTTTATACCGGTGCATCCGAAGATGAAGTGGAAAAGATCCTCGCTCTGGTTCGCCGGCAGATCGAAGGCAATAGTATTCAGCCCAGGGGTACGGGGACGATTCCGGCCCACAAGGTTGCCGTGATGACCTGTCTGAATCTTGCTTCCAGGTATATAGAGCTGGAAAACGAGTTTGAAAACTACAAGAAGAGTACGGAGAACAAGCTTGGTTCGTTAAACGAAAGACTGGATATGGCCCTGACTTCGGGAAAATAGGAGTCACGAAGTTTTGGCTTTAGTTTTTAAGAATATCTGCTAGAATGTAAGAAGGAAAAAATTGGTTTTTTATGTTTTTTGAAGTAAAAACATGACAATATCGGTCCTCAAAGAGGCCCGGCTTCCTGGCATGCCAAAAGGATGTGACAGGAAGACGCACTTTTTCCCTGCGCTGTTGGTGATTTGTAGTGTTGTTGGGCCAACTCTCATTTTAAGGGAGCCACCACTATCTTCGGATGGGAAATCAAACGATTTTGCTGAGGTTGATATGCGGGTCCCACCTGTTTCGATAGGTTTAACGTGTCCTGCAGACACGGCAGGGTGGGGAAAATTTTTTACCAACGCTGATCGGCAAAAAGGCCGGTTGCCGTTTTAATATAGAGGCAGTCAGGAGGTCACGAGAAAGTAAGACGTGGCCACGATGGGCTGTCTATTTTGTGGTAATAACGATTGATTACAGTGACTTCGCTGATGTAGGAAGGCTGTAAGGAAATGTAACAGGTGTCCATCGGTTCCGGCGCTGAAAAGATCGGCTACACGAGGCTGACTTTTTGTATCATGTATCTTCGCTGCTGTTAACCGGTTTCAGATAAGTGCTTGTCAGACTTCTTATCTTTTGTGTGGTGCGCTGTGGCTATTGTTGAAGGAATGATCGAAATCAAAACTTCATACTGTCTAGCTTGCAGCACTGTCTCACTTCAATTGATTTGAGGGCCTGTAGACCCTGTCATTTCTTTATTGATTTCCCACCTGTTACCCTTCTTCCCGGGTAGGCTGTTTTCCCTGTAGTCGTCCGACACCCAGAGGATAGTTTTGTATGGACCTATTTAACCACCCTTCCATATTTGTCTTTGTCGGGTTGCTGGCCGGAGTGTTTTTCGGTTTTCTTATGAGAAAACGCTATATCGAGGGGCATTCCCAAAACATCAAGGAACAGGCCAAACAGCTCATTGAAAATGCCATTGTTGAGGCGGAGCAGCTGAAAAAGGAAGCACAGCTGCAAAGCAAGGAAGAAGCCTATCAGGTCAAACAGTCTGCCGAGGACGAGGTGAAGGCAGACCGGCATGAAATCAAGGAGGAACGCCAGCACCTGAACAAGAAGCGCGAGCTGCTTAAAAAGGAGTGGGATGGCTGTGATCGCAAACGTTCGGAATTGCAGGTCTCAGAAGAAAATCTCAACCTGCGAGAGCAGAAAATAGATGAGAAGTACAAAGAGGTAGACAACCTGATAGGTGAGCAGCGCTATGAATTATCCCGTGTTGCCGGGATCAGCCAGGAAGAGGCTAAAAAACTTCTGATGGCCTCCCTTGAGAGTCAGGCGCGCATGGAGGCTGCCAAGCGTCTTGCCAAAATAGAAAACGAAATGAAAATAGAAGCCGACCGCAAGGCAAAAAATATCATTGCCCTGGCAATATCGCGATATGCCGGTGATTATGTGGCTGAGAGAACGGTCTCCATGGTGCCTCTTCCTTCTGATGAGATGAAAGGCCGCATAATTGGCAGGGAAGGGCGAAATATCAGGGCAATCGAGGCGGCCACCGGCATTGATATCATCATTGACGATACCCCCGAGGCTGTTATTCTTTCCGGCTTTAATCCGGTGAGAAGGGAAGTTGCCCGTCTGGCTCTTCTCCAGCTTATCAACGATGGGCGTATACATCCGGGACGTATTGAAGAAGTTGTTGCCAAGGTGACGAAGGATCTGGAAACAGAAATGCGTGAAGCGGGGGAGCAGGCAACGTTTGATGTTGGCGCTCACGGTGTTCATGTAGAGTTGATCAAGATTCTTGGCCGCCTGAAATATCGGACCAGTTATGGTCAGAATGTTCTGCAGCATTCGCTTGAAGTGGCGTTTCTCTGCGGCATCATGGCAGCCGAACTGGGCCTTGATGTTACCCTGGCAAAACGGGCAGGTCTGCTGCATGATATCGGCAAGGCGGTTGATCACGAGGTTGAAGGATCACATGCCGTTATCGGTAAAGATCTGGCAAAAAAATATGGAGAACAGGAAGAAATTGTCTATTCCATTGGCGCGCATCACGAAGATATTCCGCCGCAAAATGTGCTGGATGTACTGGTGCAGTCCGCTGATGCTCTTTCCGGTGCTCGTCCCGGTGCCAGAAAAGAAATGTTGCAGAGTTATGTCAAGCGCCTTGAGGATTTGGAAGAAATAGCCAACTCCTTTACCGGTGTAGAGAAATCCTATGCCATACAGGCCGGTCGTGAACTGCG
>Ga0164313_10003857_pt1 | contig 13379 bp, 11 predicted proteins | sample GuaBasSedimGuay4_FD_113735 | JGI IMG/M metagenome (GOLD analysis project Ga0164313, IMG submission 113735) | Subseafloor sediment microbial communities from Guaymas Basin, Gulf of California, Mexico - Guay4, Core 4569-4, 0-3 cm | ecosystem: Environmental > Aquatic > Marine > Hydrothermal vents... | reverse complement strand
AGGGCCCGCCCGGAATCGCGCATAATTTTCCGGCGCACATTTTGCAGGTCCGGTTTCAACCGGACACAAACCGGTTTTACCCTGATTGAGCTACTTGCTGTGATGACCATCATGGGGATGGTGTTGGCTGTTTCAATTCCCGCGAGTATGCGTTTCTACGAATCAATACAGTACCGCCAGGCGGTGCGTGACGTTATCACAGTGTTGGGCTCCGCCCGTTACGTGGCGGTTAACACTGGCAAATCCCAGGACGTCGTCATTAACCCAAAGACCAGGGAAGTACGTTTAAACAAGAAGCGCACCCAGTTGCCGGAAGGGCTCAACCTTGTGGTCACCACGGCGCGGGAAGTGAACCGGGAAGATGAAGGCGTCATACGCTTTTACCCGGAAGGCGGCTCCAGTGGCGGCGGCATCGATATTGAGCGGCCCGGAGCAGATGGCGTCAGGATATCCGTGGACTGGTTGGTCGGCAGGGTAAGCCAGGAGCGCTATGCGACTGATTAGCACAACTGGATTGAGGCGCTCGGCCGGCTTCTCATTGCTGGAGATGGTGGTCGCCATTTCCATCCTGGCGCTTGCCCTGGCTTCTTTATATCAGGCGGCCAGTGGTGCCACGCGCAATGTCCGCACCGATGAAAAATATGCTTATGCAGTGGAGTTGGCCCAGTCGGTGCTGGCGAATAACGCTATGGTTCCTGTTTCTGGTGTAGACACCCACGGCGAGACGGCCGGTGGCTTTCAGTGGCGTGTGAAAACCAGGCCGGTCAGCCTTCAGCGCACGTCACTGCCGATGGGGAGTTTACAGGAAATTGAAGTCGCAGTTGGCTGGGTCGATGGGCGCAAGTGGCGAGAGGTGGTGCTTAATTCTGTGGTGGAAGGCTTCAAACCCTGATGGCCGCCTACTCTGCAAGTAATGCTGTGCGGTCCCCGACTTACACTGGTGGGCAGTACGGGTTCACCCTGGTAGAGGTGATGGTCGCCGTGACGGTTTTGTCGCTGGTTATGCTCGCAACAACAACGGGGCTGCGCACCCTGGCCAATACACAGGTTGCAATCGAGCGGATGACGGCCAGGGTTGATGATGTGCGCTCGGTGAGTAGTTTTTTGCGCGATACCCTGCAATCAACTGTTATTGGTGATGATGCCGGTGGGCTCACCCTGGGTGGGGGCGGGCAGGGCCTCACATTTTTTCGAGCTTCCCCCAACGCAGTGGAACTGGAGTCCATCGTGTTATTTGGCGAGGGTTACGGTGGCAGCTATCTGATAAGGGTGGCGCAAGAGAGCGATCAATTGGTATTGCGCTGGCTGGAGCCCGGGCGCCACCCTAAACCACAGGATTGGGAGGGGGCACCATCCAGGGTGTTGGTAAACGATCTGGATGAGCTGAAGGTCGCCTACAGGCGTGAATTTTCCGGTGATTGGCTGGACCAGTGGGACCGGCAGGGCGTGCCTGAGTTACTCAGGTTGCAGATAAAAGCGTCGGGCAGGTACTGGCCCGACCTGATTCTGCGGCCGCAACCGTAGACAGCATAGTGTGCATAATATGAATTCATCTCGCGTCGGGGCCCGGCATAAAATGCAGGCCGGTTCACCAGGGCCGGCAATAAATCGACCCCAGAGCGGCGTGGCGCTGGCTATTGTGGTGTGGTTCATCGCCGGCATGTCCCTGCTGGTGGCGGGTATCGTCTCCCACGCCAGGGTTGATACCCGTATGGCGCAGCTTCACGTGGCCAGGGCTAAAGTCAGTGGTGCGGGTGATGGTGCGACTAATTTGCTTATGGCAGAGCTGGTCGCCGGCAAACTGTCTCGTGCTGTTTTGCAGGGTGTGCAGGCGGGGAGTTACCGGGTGGGAGATATTGATGTTGCAGTGACCCTGGTTTCGACTTCCGGCCTGATTGATTTAAATCGTGCGCCCGCCGGGATGCTGGCCGCATTGTTCGCAGTGGCCGGCGGCCTTGACGAAACCGAGGCGCAGCGACTGGCGGGCAATGTGGTAGACTGGCGCAGGCTCGCATCGAAACAGCGTGGCATAAAATACGGGTCTTCCAAATTCACAGAAATAGAGGATTTGCTGCGGGTTGAAGGTGTTAATCGAACATTGTTTGATGCCCTGAGGGGATACATTGTTGCGGACAGCGCTTCCAGCGGCGCTATGAACTGGTCGCAAGCGCCACAGCAACTGTTGGCTGTGTTGGAAAAGCTGGATTCACGTCAGCACGGTGCACTGTTGCAGCGCAAGGAGTCACTGGCCAGCCCTGCTGCGGATGAAAGTGAAGCGGGCGTCCGTGGCGGTGGTACCTACCGGGTGGATGCGCTGGTGAAATATGGTGGTAGGGCCTGGCTGCGCCGGCGCTGGGTGGCTGGCGAGTCAGCGGGCGAGTCGTTGCTGCCCTGGCTTATACTGCGCACCGAGCCACCGCGCGTTGTCGATGGGTGAAAGGCGAGAGAGAAAATCGACTGATGAATAGTGATCAATGAGTGAGCTGTTTTATGCTTGAAACGGGTCAGAACTGGGAGCTTTTCGGTTACGACATGCGCCAGCTTGGCAAACACTGGTTTGCCGCCTGGCATGATTTGTTGTGGGCTGACGACTCGCCCGTGCGCAAGCACCTGGACGGTGTCGTGCAACTGCGCAGTGAGAATGGTGACGCGCTATACCAGGCGGGATCTATATCGGCGCAGGCACCGTTCGAGTCTGAGGCCATACTGCTGCCGGATGATTTGGTGTTGATCAGGCAGCTTCGATTGCCGGCTAGTGTGGAAACTTACCTGGACTCTGCACTTGCGCTGGAAGCCAGTGCCAACAGCCCCTTTGCAACGGATGACACCGGGTATGGATGGCAACTCGTGGTGCGTGATGGCGATCATCTCCAGGTGGTCCTGGTCATTGTCTCAATCAGTACTGTCATGGCCTATCTGGCGCGGCAATACGATACCCATGACCCACAGGCTCAGGAAATCTGGTCTGAAGTGGATGGCGCCATGGTGTTGCTGCGAGGCTTCGGTGAAAAAAAGCGGGAAGACAAGTACGCGAAGCGATTGTTGCGGTGTGGTCTGGCCATTATGGGCTGCACCTTGATTCTGGTGCTTATCCTGGGTGTCGCTGCCGGTGCCAAGCGTGCCCAGTTATTGCAGGTAGAGACACTGGCCGGAAATACCCAAAGAGAAGCGGCGCCAGCCTCGCAGATGCGCTCCTCGTTGGCACACGCCAATGAGGTCATTGGTGCTGCCAACGATATTGTCGATCGTTTTCCAAACCCCCATCACGAAATTGCCAAGCTTACCGTGCTACTTGAAGACGGTACGTCGGTGGCACGATTTTCCATGAATGGTCGGGAAATTCGTCTGCAAGGGCGGGCCGTGGATGCTGCGGCAGTGATGCAGAAGCTAACTGACGAGCCCACCTATAGTGAAGTATTGTCACCACAGGCGATCGTAAAAGTGCGTAACACGAGCCTGGAGCAGTTTTCGCTGAATATTACTTTGCGCGATGGAGAATCAGGGTGAACTGGTTGCGATCCCATCAGCGCAGCGCATGGATAATCGGCCTGACACTGCTTATTCCGGTGGTTTTGTATATCAATCTCTTGATGAGTCTGCAGGGTCTGCGTCAGGGATATCAGTCACAGATAGATGGTCTGGAACCGCGCATTGCGAGAATGCAGGGTTTGATCGAGCACCAGGAGCAACTGCGTGAAGCGGCCGGCAAGGTCGATAAACAGGTCGTGAACCTGGTTTACGCCGCAACCGCTGACAGGGCCACGGTATCTGCCGCACTGCAGACGGAAGTGCGCCAAATTCTGGTAGATGCGGGGCTTTCCGTCACTAATAGCCAGGTTCTGCCGGTGCGTGAGGAGGAGACCTTCGATTATATCGGTGTCAAATTGACGGTCACAGGAAGTATTGACGGCCTGGATACGGCTCTCGTGGCTCTGGCGGCGTATATGCCACTGGTGCTGGTGGAATCGTTGGATGTGTGGACCAGTCGTACCAGCCGCTTTAAAGTTGATGTGCAGGCGCAAACAATTAGCGCGACCCTGCAACTATTGTCATTGAGGGCTGTGCAATGACCTGGTTGAGTATCCTTAGGGGTCGCTATAGTGTGGCGACTAATCCTCTGCGAACCGAGAGGAAGATAGAGTTAATCGCGCTCGTACTAGGGTTGGTTTTGTGTTTTCAGTTATTGTACAGTGGCGTCCGGTATGCGCGGGCCCCTTTGTTTGATGCGGTAGCGCCGGCAGAAGACGCTCTCACAGTAAAGCGAATTCATCCCCTGGCCAGGGTGACCACAGCACAGAGTGACCAGATCCGGAGCAGGCCGTTATTTTGGGAAAGTCGCCGTCCCGTCGAGCAGGTGGTTGTCACTGGTAAAGACAAGGTTTCCCGGGATAGAGGCGCCAAATTGAAGGACGTCACCCTGAAGGGGGTGTTTGGCGATGACGAGACAGCGGGCATCATTGTCAAGGTAAAGGACAAAAAGCGACGTATATTACTAGGTGAGGAGATAGATGGGTGGACTCTGGCGTCTGTAAAGCCCAACGAGGCCGTGTTCTCGGCTGGTGGCAGGACAAAAAGGCTGCTGCTGCGTAGGCGCAGCGATTTCGATGACATGCCCCCGATAGCGGGCGTGGTGGGCAACCCTGACCGGCCCGGGCCACCCACTGGTGAACAAAATGCCAAAGAAAGTAGCGAGGAATCATTGTCCCTGGGTGGTATGCTCAGGAAATGATTGCGAGCGAGTTAATCCCAGGAATAAGAATAAGATAAATGACATTTCCCATGTTACGAAGTTTGATAATCTGCACGATGCTTGGCCTGTTAGGCAGTTGCACCGCAACGACTACCGGCAAACAGGGTACGGCGGGCGCTACCGCCAGGGCCCAGAGTGCGCAAAAGGCTCCCGCTAGTGGGCAAGGGGCGTCGGCGCCCACAGTGGATGTCTCCGCTGCACTGTCCACATCAGCGGCAGACCTTGCGGCGTCCAAAAGCAAAGAAAGCCAGCGCGTCGCACCGACTATCTATAGAGGTAATGACCGCCAGGTTCGTTTACCCGCTGTAGAGGAGCCGGTGCGCTTCCTGGGAGATGATGTCAGCCTGAATTTTGAGCAGGCGCCCCTCAGTGAGGTGATGCATGCGATTATGGGGGATATCCTCCAGTTGGATTATATTGTGGACCACCCGATAAAGGGGCAGGTCACTCTGCGCACGCGTACCCCTGTACCGCGCGATGAACTGCTGGAGATTCTCGAGTCGCTGCTCAGGGCCAATAAAGCATTGATGATCAGGGGTTCTGATGGCCGCTACCTGGTCACCGGTGCGCAGGAGGGCAGCAAGCTCTCCCCCGACGTGTCCAGCCAGAAAAACACCGGGGCTGGCTACAGTACCATCATCGTGCCCCTGCGCTATATCAGTGCCTCGAACATGGCGGAAATACTGCAGCCGGTGGCCGATGAGAAGGCTTTTGTCCGCGTTGATAATGCGCGCAGTCTGTTGATGTTGGCCGGTACACGGGAGCAGTTGGACGGCTGGCTGGATATGGTCGCGACGTTTGACGTGGACCTGCTCAAGGGTATGTCGGTTGGCCTGTTTCCCCTGGAGAACAGCGGTGTTGAGGAGGTCGCGGAGGCCCTGTCGGTGCTGCTCAACGATGGGGGGCAGGATGAGAAGAGGGGCGCCCTGGCGAAGGTTGTTCGCGTGGTGCCGGTTAAGCGGCTCAATAGCATCCTTATCGTGACGCCGCGCAGCCACTACCTCGATACCGTGGGAACCTGGATCGAGCGCCTGGACGGCCTGCCTGATTCAAAGTTCGAGAGACGCCTTTATGTCTACCCGGTGCAGAACACTTCCGCCGGTCGCCTGGCGGAATTACTCAATCGCATATACGCCGATGAATTTGTAGAGATCAGTGGCAGCCGCTCGGTCTCTAACAGTGGGGAGCGCGGAGGCGGTGATGGGCGCCGTGCGGGTGTCGCCCCCGGTATGTCAGCTGAAACCCTGGGTGCTGGTTCCTTAGGGATTGGTAAATCATCCTTTAGCGCGCCCACGTCTACCGGCTCAGGTGGCTCTATCTCCTCCATTGGCGCGCTGGCAGACATGGGCGGCGGCGCCTCTTCGTTGGAGAATGTGCGGGTGGTCGCGGACGAAGACAATAATGCCCTGCTCATTCACGCCACCGGCAAGCAGTATGGCCTGATCAAAACAGCCCTGGAGCAGTTGGATGTGGTGGCGACCCAGGTCCTTATCGAGGCCAGTATTCTGGAGGTGTCACTCACCGATGAACTGCGCTATGGGCTGGAATGGAGCTTCAATAACAATCTTGGCGACGATTATGACGGGGTGGGTGTGCTGGCCGCCGCCGCCGGTGGGCCGGTCGCCATCGCACCGGGTTTCTCCTACTCGGTAATCAATTCGGCGGGTAATATCAAAGCGGTGTTAAATGCGCTGTCTGAGCAATCCTTGATCAATGTGATCTCAACACCGTCGGTCATGGTGTTGGATAATCACACCGCCTATATACATGTGGGTGACCAGGTGCCAACCTTCGACCAGCAAACCGAGTCCGATGCCGGCAGGATTACCCAGTCCGTCGTCTATAAGGATACCGGTGTGAAGCTCACGGTGACGCCGTCGGTGAATGCCGGTGGCCTGGTCACCATGGATGTGGAGCAATCCGTGACCGATATTGGTCCGATTGATACGGCGACCGGCCAGCGCGCCTTCAACGAGCGCAATATCATGAGCCGCGTGGCGGTTCGCTCCAACGAGTCGGTGGTGCTGGGCGGTTTGATCCGGGAAAATGCCACCAATACTGAATCCGGGATCCCGTTCCTGCATCAATTGCCGATACTTGGCCCGCTATTTGGCAGTACCGCCAAAGACGACCGTCGCACGGAACTATTGGTAATAATCACACCCAGGGCGCTCTACAGCGAAAACGAGTTGCGCGAGGTGAGCGATGAAATGCGTTCCCAGATCCGGCATATGGAACTAATAACCCTCCCGACTGAATAGGGCTTATTTCCGCAAGGCGTACTTGCTGCACAGAAGCTATGGTATTTTTCACAGTGTAGTATCCTGTGCGTTATTGGTGGCGGGTAGTGGCATGCTCCGTTCCCGCTCTATTTGCCATGCAGGTGGTCGCCGCAGGTACGGCCAATGTCTGCTCCGAACAGTGCCTTGCCCGCGGGGGAAAGGTTGGCTTGCCCATAACTGCATGGTGGCGGGGTGCTCGGGGTTGAGCGGATGCCATGGCTGCCTTGTGTTGTTGCGCCAATACCGTATAATCGCGCTCGATTTGGCTAAAAATGGTATTTAAAAACAGTATGTTAGGTGAGTTCAGGTACAAATTCCCACGTCTTGCATCCGGACTGCTGGTACTTGCCATGCTGTGGCTGTCGGTGGGCTGCGCGGAGGAGCCCCGGTGGACGGAGGAACAACGCGACGCACTGGAACAGAGGGTGCGGCTGCGCTGGCAGGCGCTGGAAAAACACGACTTTGGCGAGGCCTGGGAATATACCAGCCCAAACTTTCGAGCTAGATTCCCTAAGCATTTGTATATCAAAAAGTTTTCCTATGCGGTGGCGTGGGAGTTGACAGGAGTTGAGGTAGTTAATTATGATAGCGACGCTGCTGTAGCGAGTGTGGTGGTGAGGGTCATGTCCTCGCTGACCAAACAAACCTCTGCGGCATCAATGCGGTTAGGCACGATACCCCGAACGCTTCGTGAGCGATGGCTGCTCATAGAAGGCCAGTGGTGGTATTCTGCCAACTATTAGATGTAGTTGCAGGTTGACAGCTGGTTGTGGTTAGCAATAATAGCGCTAGCAATCTCTATAACGATTGTATTAAAAAGTGAAAACATTAGGAGTCTCCACTATGAAAGCAACATTTAAGCCCTTAAGCCTTGCCGTCGCGGTTGCCGCTGCGTCTGTTGGCTACGCGGGAATGGCTAATGCACAGGCAACACTGGCTGATAACAGTGGCCTGGGCGATATGGCTATTGTTCCCTACTACACAACGAACGCTAACTACGCTACCGGCGTAGATATCGTTAACACCAGCGCCCTGACCCAGGTTGTCAAGATCCGCCTGCGCCGTGCGACGGATTCCATGGACGCCCTGGATTTTATCGTAGTACTGTCTCCTGAAGACGTGTGGACCGGCTATATCCAGAAGGATGGTGCGACAACTGGTGTGGACCCTGCGACTATCAGGTTCTACAGCAATGATAACAGCTGTACAGCTCCTGCTATGGAGGCCGGTGGCTACTTCACCATGCCGGACATCTACCGTTTGGGAGCAGGCGAAGGTTACATCGAAGTGATCGGCATGGGCGCCGCTGATTCTAGCCAGCCGATTTCCAGAGATGCACTGCACAACTCAGAGGGCGTACCTTTTGCCTGCGATCGCGTTCGCGACAACTTCCGCTGGGGTGATAACCCTGCCGACTACGGTGTGAATGCCGATCCGAACCGCCGGGGTGTAATCAGCTCTGTAGAAACCAGGTCCTGGAGTACGCTTGCCACTCAGACGCTTGTGACGAGCAATTACACCGATACCGGCAACGTGCTGAAGGTTTCCTACTTCATCAAGAGCGACGAGACCGGCTTCGAGTTTGGTAACAACGCGGTTCACTTCGCTGACTTTATGGACGGCGCCTCTATTACCAACCAGAAATTGGGTATATTTGAGGGTGACCTGCAGGGCTTTGACCATCCTGACCTGAACGGTGGTGCACCGTTTAGTGCCACAGTCGAGCCGACTGTCGGTGCTGCTGCCCGTGGTGCCTACGAGCCTGTGCGTACAGCGATTGGCGCCCGCGCCATCGTTAACGACTGGTCCAAAAAGCAGACAGAACTGTTCAGCGTGGACACTGACTGGGTTGTTACTACTCCGGGCCAGTACCTCATGACTAACCTGGGTGCTTACCTGGCTTCTATCGTTCCGGGCTCGCCCACAACTTGTGGCGCTGGTGATCCGGCAGTAGCTTACAATATTGTGACTGGCGCCAACTGTGACTTCCGGGATATCCCGATGGTCGCACGCTTCAAGGTTCTCGATCGTGAAGAGCAGGGTATCATCATTGATGAAGGTGACCTGGTAGTTTCTCCCCAGCCTCCGGGCGAGCAAGTCATTGATGTGCTGGACCAGGAAGTCAATGTTATCGTGTGGGGTGAGAGCGACGTTCTAGTGCCGGCGAAGCGAATCTCTGTGCCTACACCAGCTGATTCTGAATTTGGTTGGTCAAAGCTGGAAGTCACTCAAAGCGCAATTAAGACCCAGGCGATTTGTGACTTCACAGATCTCGGTTCTCCATTACCCGTTACGTGTACAGCTACCGACACCCCGGTACCTCTGGTGGGTTTTGTAGCCTGGCAGCGTAACTTCGCTAACCTGGCTGAAGCCAACTATGGCCGTCTCGTAGAGCACAGCTATATAGTTTCTTCTGCACCATAGTAGAAGCGGCTAAGCAAAAGTTAAAACCGACACCTTAGGGTGTCGGTTTTTTTATACCTGAAATACGAGATGTAATTCACCATGCCTATATTGAAAGCCCTGCTAATTACCAGCTTGCTCAGCCTGTTTGCACAGCAAAACGCCTGGGCGCAGACTGTTATCGAAGATGACGGTGTCGGCCTGAGTTACGCTGAACTCAAGTATATCGTGGGGCAATGGACGCCCCAGATGCAAAAGGTGGCCGCCGATGATTTAGGTGATCGCCTGGAACTGCTTAACCTGACCCTGGTCAATAAGAAAATGGCGCGGGAAGCAAAAAAAATATCCCGCGAATCTGACCCGGAAGCCTACTGGCGGTACAAGTTGATGATCCGGGGGGCGCAACGCAAGTTCGTCATTGATCAATTTGCCCAGACCCTGGTAGTGCCGGATATGTCGGCGCTGGCGGAGGAGCGCTACGACACAGAGAAGGAGAAGTATGCCCTGATCCGTGAACGTCGTATCTCGTCCCATATTTTGTTTTCTTGTCCCCCGGGGCAGTGTTCGCGCGCGGACACCAAGGTCACAGGACAAAAAGTACTGGATGAATTGCGCGCCGGCGCGGACTTTGTTGAAATGGTGCAACTACATTCTGGTGATGCGGGCACCAGGGCCAAAGACGGGAAGTTCGACAAGTGGATGTTTCTTGGGGAGCCTAAGGTGTCTCCGCCTTATACTGGCGGGGTGTTTGAAATTGATGAAATAGGCGGTTATTCGGAACTGGTGAGCACCGAGTTCGGCGTACATATCATCCGCCTGGATGGTATCGAGGAGGCGCATTTCCTGCCTTATGCGGAGGTGAAAGACAAGATCATAAGTGATCTGGAGGTGGAGTATCGGAAGTTGTCCATCAAAAATTTTACCACGGGTTTTAACATCACAGACGATGCCACCATTGACGCTGAAGCAATGGAAAAGATATTTTCCAAGTACAAAGCGCCAAAATAGTGAGTTGATCCCTGTGTGCCGTTGGCTTGGCATCCTGCCGCAGGCACATTTTTCTACTGTGAGAACACAAGATAGTGTTGCTCCATAGGTACAGGGATTAGTGCGCACAAATCAAAAAGGATCAGTATGTCTGCTGATGACAAGGAGGATTTACCCCAGCCCCTTGCCAGTGTGGCTGTATTGCAGTGCACCCTCAACGGCGGCGAGTTTCTGGAGGAGCAACTTGACTCGATAGGGCGGCAGGATACCCCGGAGTGTTGTGTATACGCTTCCGACGATGGCTCCAGTGACGAAACATTGGGGATACTTGAAAGGTTTCGTAACAACTGGGGTGTGCGGCGGCTGTGTATAAGCCGTGGCCCCCAGCGCGGCCATGTGGCGAACTTCTTCTCCCTGATATGCTCCCCACAGATAGATGCCGACTACTTTGCCTTTGCAGATCAGGATGATATTTGGGATACGGGTAAACTCTCCCGGGCCCTGGCCATTCTGGCAGTGCTGCCAGATGATCGGCCCGCGCTATATTGTGCTCGTACACGCCTGGTTGACCAGGCGGGGGCTCCGATAGGCCTGTCTCCGCTATTCAGGCGATCGCCGGGTTTCGCCAATGCCTTAATCCACAATATTGGTGGCGGCAATACCATGGTTTTAAACCGCTGTGCCAGGGAACTACTGCGTGCAGCAGGCCAGGTTGACATCGTTAGTCATGACTGGTGGACTTATATTCTGGTAGCCGGGGCGGGTGGCGCGGTGGTCTATGATGCGCACCCCTCGCTGAGTTACAGGCAGCACAGGCGTAACCTGATAGGTTCCAATATGAGTTGGCGCGAACGCTTCTCCCGTTTTCGCGGGGCATTGCAGGGGCGCAACAGAAAGTGGAACAGCAGAAATATAATAGCCTTGCAGCATTCGCGTTCGCTGCTACGGATGGAAAATCTTGAAACGCTTGATGAATTCTGCCGGGCACGGAATGCCTGGCTTGTTCCCAGGGCACTGGGGATGTGGCGATCCGGGGTATATGCCCAGTCAGTTTGGGGTAATTTGGCGCTGATTGCCGCGACATTTTTGAAGAAAATCTAGGTAGTACAAGTATAATGGCTTCCGCCAATCGACAGGGAAAACCGACGATCATATGGCGCCACCTGTTTTGATAGAAGCCGAGGCTGACGCAGTAACTCATGCCTGATCCCAAGAAGCTGATTATTGTCCTGGGTGCACACCGTTCCGGTACTTCCCTGTGCGCGGCCGCGCTTGAATTCCTGGGGGCAGAGTTGTGTCTGGCAGCGCAGTATTCGAACGAAGAGAATCGCAAGGGTTTTTTTGAGCACCCGGATATTGTCGATTTCAATGACAGGCTATTATCCTATCTGGGTGGCGCCTGGGATAATCCGCTATTTGACGGGCCTGTAGCTGTGGCAAAGGCTGACCTTACGCAATGGCAGTTGGAAGCCTGTAAGCTTATCGCCGCCATTTTTAACAACGTGCAGGTAGCGGCGATCAAGGATCCGCGCCTGTGTCAGTTACTTGATTTTTGGCTGCCTGTTTTTGCCCGGTGTGGCTACCAGGGCCGGGATATTTTCATTGTTCAGGTACTCCGGGATCCGGTTGAAGTAGCCCTATCCCAACAGCACAGGGCAAAAGCCAATCCCGCCTTTTATGAAATAGGCAGATATCTGGTTGAGGGCGCGTCACTGTGGCTTTCACTTACCGCCCAGGCGCTGGAACAGACCAGAGAGCTAAATAACTACTTTGTTACATACCAGGACTTGCTCTCAAGCCCTGAACGAGTGTTGGAAAATCTTGCTGGATTCTTGCAGCTTGAACCGGATCGACAGCGCTTGCACGATTTTTGTGAAGGCTTTGTTGATTCGTCCCTGCACCGAAGCACTGCTGACCCGCAGGCAACGGAGCTTGTAGCCAGGCAGTTTCCCCAGGTTCTGGATTTCAGCGAGACCCTGCAGAGACTTGGTAGCAACGAAGTTTCCACGGGCCCGGCCATAATCCGGGCGTTAGAAGTGTATCGAAAATCCGCTACACAGCGGGCATTATGTCGTGCGGTGATGCCCGCTCTTTCGAGGCTCAGCGATAAAAGCCGTAAAGATCGATTGGCGGTGGAGCAGAGCGCAGATGTCATTCTCGATCTTGAGCGACAAGTGAAGGAACACTCGTCGGTCATTGTTCCCTTGCGGACTCAAAATTCCCAGCTTGAAAACGGTATTGAAGAGTTGCAGAGGCAGCGGGATGCTCAAAGAGCAGAATTGGTCAGGCTATCGTCAGCACTCAAGGTTTCCTGCGATGACGTTATCGGGTTGGAAAATATTGTGGGCGCGATGGAGGCCTCCACCTCCTGGAAGTTGACTAGACCAATACGAAGGCTGAGGTCGATTCAACTGAGGATGATTGAACAGGCGCAGAAAGGTGCGGCAAGGTTCAGGTTGCGATCTATATTCATATATCATCGCATGAGTGTGCGACATCCGAGATTTGCCTGGATTAGCAGGCGCGCATTGCGCCCTTTCTTCCGCTTGATGAATATTGTGCTGCCGGGTCAGCGCCAGTTTGCCTATCAGACAGGCCACGACGGCCTGTTGAATCCGATGATCTACCAGCAGTTGGAGCCAACTAGCCATTTTGCCCCACTTATCAGTATCATCGTGCCAAACTACAATCATGCTGCCTATTTGCCATTGAGGCTGGATTCGATTTTTTCACAAACGTACCCGAACTTTGAAGTGATCCTGCTTGATGATGCATCAAGTGACGGTAGCGTGAGCATTCTCGCCCAATACCATCAAGCACATCCGGAAAATTCCACGCTTGTGACCAATGAAAAGAATTCCGGTGGTGTTTTTCATCAGTGGGAAAAGGGATTTAAACTGGCGCGCGGTGACATCATCTGGATTGCAGAGAGTGACGACTGGTGTACGGAAAACTTT
>Ga0164313_10003856_pt1 | contig 13381 bp, 13 predicted proteins | sample GuaBasSedimGuay4_FD_113735 | JGI IMG/M metagenome (GOLD analysis project Ga0164313, IMG submission 113735) | Subseafloor sediment microbial communities from Guaymas Basin, Gulf of California, Mexico - Guay4, Core 4569-4, 0-3 cm | ecosystem: Environmental > Aquatic > Marine > Hydrothermal vents... | reverse complement strand
TCCTAATTCCTTCGTCTGCTTGCCCCTGCCCTCGATGTCGGCCATGATGCCCCCAGATGGCTAATCGTCTCCCCCCCGGAAAAGTCCCTTGGGACATCGTGGCCGAGCTGGTCTCGGGTGAACTGCCGCCAGAGGTGCGATTGGGTCCGGCTGCCGGCGAGGACGCGGCCTTGGTGGAGATCGGCGGCGAACTGTGGGCGGTGGCTTCGGACCCGGTCTCCTTCACCGCAACAGACGCCGGCCGGCTCGCGGTCATCGTCAACGCCAACGACGTGGCGGTACGCGGCGCCTGCCCCCGGTTCTTCCTCGCGGTCGGGTTGATCGCGCCCCACGAAGCCACCGAGCAACGGATTCGGGAGCTCCTGTCCCAGGTGCGCGACACCTGCGCCTTGGTTGGCGCAACCCTTATCGGCGGCCACACCGAGGTCACCCCAGGCCTGCCTCACAGCATGGTGGTCGGCACCATGCTCGGCCGGGTCGAGGGCGAGCCGCTAACCACCGGCGGCCTCCGAGAGGGAGATCTGGTGGGCATGACCCGTTCAGCGGGTCTGGAGGGCACGGCCATCCTGCTCGCCGATTTCGGCGACCGACTTCGCGCCCTGCACAGCAACGAGGCCCTCGAAGACGCCGGCGATATTCTCACCGGTGACTGGTTGCTGGTGGCACCCGAGGCTCTTCGGGCGGCCGACTGCCGCGGCGTGACGGCCCTCCACGACGTCACCGAGGGCGGCGTCGGTGAGGCCATCTATGAGATGGCCCGCGCCTCCGGTCTCAAGATCGAAGCACAGAGGAACGCCATCCCCGTGCTGCCGGTAACGGCCACCATCTGCGGCGACCTCGGGTTCGACCCGCTCGGCCTCATCGGCTCCGGCTCCCTCATCGTGGGTTGCGATCCCGAGGGGGCAGCCGAGGTCGAAACCGCATTTGGGGATGACGGCGTCCCGTTCGCCTGGATCGGCCGCGCGGTGCCGGCCGATGAAGGTTCCACCGTCACCGTGCCCCGCTTCCCCAGAGACGAGCTTGTCAAAACGAGATTGATGGATGGAATTGAGGCCGTAATTTTCGACATGGACGGCACTCTGGTTGACTCGAGCTACGACTGGCCGGCCATCAGGCGCAGTCTCGGGGTCACCGGCGCCTCCATCATCGACGACCTGAACAAACTCCCGGAGCCGGATCGGAGCCGGCGGTGGGCCGAGCTCGAAGAAATCGAGGCCGCTGCCACCGCCGGGGCAACAATCCACAAAGGCGCCGACGAGCTGCTCGAGGTGCTCGCCGAGCACCAACTCCCGACCGCGCTTGTGACCAACAACTCCGACGCCAACGCCCATGACCTCCTGGATCGCTTTGGGCTCATTTTCAACGTGATCGTGACCCGGGATTCCGGCCTCTGGAAACCCTCGGGGGAGCCCGTCAAAGAGGCCGCGCGCCAGCTGGGTATCGCGCCCGATCGATGCCTGGGGGTCGGCGACTCGCGTTACGACATCCTCGCTGCTCAGGAGGCCGGCCTCGGTCGGATCTGCGTTCTCCACGACACCGCCGGGCGCCACGACGGCGAGGCGGATCTCGCGTTCAAGGACATTCCGGCGTTTGTGCGGTATCTCCGAATTGTCTTGCCGTAGCGGAGCGGGATGGGTGCCGATGGAAGGGTGCCAGGTGAAACTTTCTTAACTTTGTTGCGCAAACTCGCGACTGGTGGATGAAGCACCGCACTCAACAAAGTTAAGAAAGTTTCACCTGGCACCCTGGCGAGCGCGTTTACTCCCCCGCCGAATTGCAATGCCGCTCAGCTGCCCCTAGCACGGTGGGGAGACGGGTGGAAATTGAGAATTGAGAACTAAGAATTACTCCGCGGCCAACGCAGCCTTGAGCTCCTCCAGCTTGCCCTGAATCAGGCTCACATTGTCCGGGCCCATCCGCAGAAGATGACGCTGAGCGGCCGACATCAACTCGAGCTCTTCGTCAGCCCAGGCGTATGTCACGACCTGCTGATTGACTCGAGCCGGTCGTGTCAACACCGGCACCGCCAGCAGCTGATCGAAGGCCGCGTCGAGGCGGCTGTCGAAGCTTCGGCCGCGAGGGCCGATCTCGCCATAGGCTTCGTCGATGAGCGGCTTGAGCTCGCGATACAGGGCCACCACACCATCGGTGTCTAACGACGCAAAGACCTGTGCCGGGAGGTCGTAACGACGGTAGCTCGAAGGCTCTACAACGATCACGTCGCCACCCTTTACATTAACCTTGAACCCCTCGTTCGGGCGCAGAAACTCGAGCTGTTTCCGCGGGCTGACGCCGGAGGCGATGTTGTCGACCGAATTGACGTATCGTCGGACCAGATCCTCGTTGACGAGCCACGCTGCGAGCTTGGGGTTGGCGGAGAGATTGGCCGCCAGCTCCCGCACGACCGCGTCGCTTGTGCTGAGGGTGGTGCCGGCGAGACGTGCCGAGAGTCTCTCCTCGAGACTTGGGGTCGGCGTCGGCGCGGGCGCAGGCGTCGCCGCCGTCACCGTTTCCGCTGGTTCCCCACCGTCGCCGGGACGAAGCCACCAGATAACAGCCGCGATGACGATCACCAGGAGTGCGATGAAGATACCGATGATGGTGCGGTTATTCTCTGCCATGAAAGCCTCCGGCTACCAGGATACACGGATGCACAATACCCGCTACCGGAACTACATCCATAGCTTCAGATTTTCGGGTCGCAGCTCTCTGCCACGGCCACCACAGCTCAAGCAATATGCCGTAGGGCAGCAGAGAGCTGCGACCCGAAAATCTGAAAATGAGGTAACCATGGCCGGATGCCGAGTCAATTGAAGAACGAAACGAAGGAGGCAACGTGATCGACCCGCAACTGAACCTGTGGCCCGAGGATGAATATAACACCGAGCTGGTAGCCAACGTCCACCCGCCCGAGTGGCGGAATCCGACCCCCGACGGACGGTACAACCTAGTTGTCCTCGGCGGCGGGACCGCCGGGCTGGTGGCCGCGGCCGGGGCCGCGGGCATGGGCGCCAGGGTGGCCCTCATCGAGCGCCATCTATTGGGCGGCGATTGCCTCAATGTGGGGTGCGTGCCGTCGAAGGCCATCATTCGTTCGGCACACGCGGCTCACGACATCCGAACGGCCGGCCGCTTCGGCATTCGGGCCGGCGGCGAGGTCGAGATCGACTTCGAGGCCGTCATGGAACGTATGCGGCGCATCCGCACCGGGATCTCACCCCACGACTCTGCGAAGAGATTCTCCGAGCAATACGGGATCGACGTCTATTTCGGTGCGGTGCGGTTCACCGGCCAGGACACCGTCGAGGTCGAGGGCACGACCCTTCGCTTTGCCAAGGCCGTCATCGCCACCGGCGCCCGCGCCGCGGTACCGCCCATCCCCGGCCTCGCCGAGGCCGGGTTCCTGACCAACCACAACGTCTTCAACCTCACCGAGCAGCCACGCCGGCTGGCCGTTGTGGGCGGCGGGCCTATCGGCTCCGAGCTGGCCCAGACCTTCGCGCGTCTCGGCACCCAGGTAACGATCATCGAACAAGCGGACCAGTTTCTGCAACGCGAGGACCGGGACGCGGCCGAGATCCTGAGAGCTTCAATCGAGCGCGACGATGTCGTCGTACGGCTGTCCACCTCGTTGCAACGGGTGGAGAAGGTGGGCGATGACAAGGTATTGGTCCTGAAAACCGCCGACGGTGAGGAGAACCTCACCGTCGACGCAATCCTTGTCGGCGTCGGCCGCACGCCCAATGTGGAGGGGCTCGACCTCGAGACCGCCGGCGTCGAGTACGACCATCGAGGCGTGACCGTGAACGATTTCCTGCAAACCACCAACAAGCGAATCTACGCCTCGGGAGACATCTGCCTGCCCTACAAGTTCACCCACACCGCCGATGCGACCTCGCGTGCAGTGATCCAGAACGCCCTCTTTCCGGGTCCGAAGAAACGTCTCAGCAAGCTCATCATCCCCTGGTGCACCTCCACCGACCCCGAGATCGCCCACGTCGGTCTCTACGCCCACCAGGCGGAGGAAAAAGGTATCGCCCTGGACACCTACGAGGTGGAGATGGCCGACGTCGACCGTGCGATTACAGACGGCGACACCGAGGGCTTCCTCAAGATTCACTGCAAAAAGGGGACGGACACGATCCTCGGCGCCACCATCGTCGCCCGCCATGCCGGCGAGATGATCTCCGAGATCACCACCGCCATGGCGGCCGGGATGGGTCTCGGATCCTTCTCCGGAGTCATCCACCCCTATCCCACCCAGGCCGAGGTCATCCGCAGGGCTGCAGATGCCTACAATCGCACCAAGCTCACACCGACAACTGCCAAGATTCTGAAGAGGTGGTTTTCGTGGACAAGGTAACCAACGTTTAACGTTGAACGTTCAAACGTTTGAACGTTCGAATTAGAAGCCTTCCAAGACTGCGGTGACCAGTGCGCTCGAAAACTCCTTCGACAGCACGTCCATGGCCAGGTTCTGCCGGTCGAAGTAGTCCACTGCCCTCGGGTCGACGCCGTACGACGTGCGACGTGAAAATGCCTTGTCCTCCCACAGGACCTCCGGCTCGTCGCCGCGCACGTCCTTGAGCTGCACCCCCGCTTGCAGGCTCATCTGGTACTCGTTGGCGCGCCCCTGTTCGTCGTAGGAGACCGGGATGACCGCGAGCCGCTGGATCACACCCGACAGAACCACGTCGGCCTGATCGGCGGTGTCCACCAACCGCAGACGGCCACGACGCACCCACTCCAGGGTCATCTGTTCCATCAGCCGTTGGTCCATGTCCACCCACTTGGTCTGGTTTTTGAAGTTCTCCACATACAGGGTTTCGATGTCTTCAGGGAGAAATGAGGTCGTGCCCACGAGATGGTAGCCGCACGCAGAAAGCTCGAGGAGGAGGAGGAGCAGTAGGACGGTGATGCGGAGCGTGGAATTCACGGTTGAAAGGTAGCATAGGTGCCCAGCCGGTTTGAATTAGGAATTAGGAATGCCGGCCATCCCGCCTCGAGAAATTTCGAATTTCGAATTTCGAATTTCGAATTTGCCGTCCCCCAGCGGAATTTCGGATTTCGGATTTCGGATTTGCCGTCCCCAATCTGTATCCTCCTCCCGGAGCCCCCAATCGGCGTGGCGCTGTTGCGTAGGGCCTCGTCGCGAGGGCCGCGAGGCGTGGTCAGCTGGTGCGCGTTAGCGCGCCAGGTGGCTGCGTATCGCGGGCCGCAGCAGAGGCCCGGAGCGACAGCGGCGGGGGCAGCGAAGCCGCCGCGCCGACCTCGGGAGTAACAGGACAGGACCGCGCCCCGCGGAATCGGAGTGAAACGGAGATTCCGCGATCGCGACGAGTTTGGGCCTCTGGGTGCGTTTCTCCAACTGGAGCGAGGAGGGACAGATCTCGTGATCGTCCCGATCGAGCAAAGGGAGGAAAACGTCGTCATAGGTCCGGCGCCTGCGCGATCACACGAAAGGTGGGGGGGCGTCGTTCGGTAGGGAGCAGCCCGCCGGTGCGCCGCAGGCGCGTTCACCGGAGGTGCCAGGCATCCCGACTTGACGTTGTCCTCAACGTCATGTCGGCGTGCCTGGCATCCTCTCGCGGCAGCGCCTCCCCGGGGCACAATCACGGACGCGGGCACGGAAACGGGCAGAGCCGCGGTCGCAGACCGCGGCTGGCGGGCGGAGACCGGTCAGGGCTTCTTTGACCGCTTGGCGCGGAGCTGCCGGATCTCGGCCATTCGCTCGCGGATCCGCGCCTCCCAGCCGAACTCTGTCGGGCTGTAGAAGCGGGTGCCGACCAATTCCTCCGGCAGGCACTCGAGGTCGGCGACCGCACCCTCCTCGTCGTGGGCGTAGCGGTAGCCCTCACCGTAACCCACGCCCTTCATGAGCTCGGTTGGCGCATTGCGAATCGCCATCGGCACTGCCAGACCCGGACGCCGTCCGACCTCGCGCTTGACCTTGCCGTAGGCCGTGTAGAGTGCATTGGACTTGGCCGCGAGGGCGAGATAGACGGCTGCTTGAGCGAGCGCAAGCTCGCATTCGGGCATACCGACATGCTCCACCGTGCGCTCGACCGCCGCCACCTGCTCGAGGGCCCGGGGGTCGGCCATACCGATGTCCTCCGAAGCCATACGCAACATCCGTCGGACCACGAAGCGTGGGTCGGCTCCCCCCTCGAGCATCCGTCCGAGCCAGTAGAGCGCCGCGTCGACATCCGAGTTGCGAACGGCCTTGTGCAGCGCCGAGATGAGGTTGTAGTGCTCCTCGCCGCCCTTGTCATAGACCGCGATCACGTTCTGCGCTACCCGTTTCACAAGCTCCCTGTCGACCCTCTCAACGCCCTCGGAACGAGCCACGGCCGCCGCCAGCTCGAGGTGATTGAGCCCCTGCCGCGCGTCGCCGGCCACGATGGTGGCGATCAGCTCGAGGGCCTCGAGCTCGACCTTCGGGGCCACCTCGCCGAGGCCGTGTTCGCAGTCGGAGAGGGCGCTGCGGAGAATGCCGACGATCTGCTCGGGAGCTAGGGGATCGAGGATATAGACCTTCAACCTGGACAGCAGCGCGCGGTTCAGCTCGAAAGAGGGATTTTCGGTGGTAGCACCGACCAGGACGATGTCCCCCGCCTCGACGTACGGCAGAAAGGCATCCTGCTGAGCCTTGTTGAAGCGGTGAATCTCATCGACGAAGAGCACCGTCCGACGGCCCTCGGCGCGGCGCAGGCTGCGCGCCTCGGCCATCACCGCCCTCGCCTCCTTGACCCCGGAGAGCACCGCCGAAAACGTCACCATCTCTGCGCCGGCGGCGTCTGCGAGCAGGCGGGCGATGGTCGTCTTACCGGTCCCCGGAGGGCCCCAGAAGACCATCGACGGCAGTTCCCCGTCGGCCAGGAGCGAGCGGATCACCCCGCCCTCGCCGACCAGGGCCGGCTGCCCGACCACCTCGTCGAGACTCCGCGGACGCATGCGTTCGGCGAGCGGTCCGATCGAAGGATCGTCTGGGAACAACGTCGGCTGACCCACGCCTCAGCTCCTCACCGGGGTCAGGGAGGCGGCACGTTCGAGATCGAGCATGCGCACGTACGCCTGCATCAGGGATGAGCCGACGGTCACCGCCCCGTGCCCGCAGAGAACACAGGCATTCGCCCTCTCGAGCGCATCTGCTGCGGCGCCGGCCAGGGCAGGGCTCCCCTCCACAAAGTAAGCTGCGGAGACGATCTTGCCGAGCATCCGGCCGTGATCCTCGATGATCCGGGATCGGGGAAGACCGCCGGCGGCGTCCAACCGCAGCAGTCGCGGCGGATGGGCGTGGACCACCGCCCACACATCGGGCCGCCTACGGTAGAGCTCGAGGTGGAGGTGCACCTCGGAGGTCGCCCGTGCGGGTATCTCGGAAGCATCGACGGCGACCTCGATCAGCTCCTGGGGGTCGAGGCGACCGAGATTCGAACCGGCCGGCGTCACCAGGCACGTGGAGGCGTCGAGCCGGAGAGAGAGATTTCCTTCGCTCTCGTGCACCAATCCGGCGGCGGCGAGGCGTTCACCCGCAGCCACCAGCCGATTACGAACGTCATCCCTGCTCATTGTCCGACGTTGTCGCTTCCCGCTGACGGCAGAACTCGCTGCAGAAGACCCGGTCGTCACCGCTCGACAACGCGCGCCCGGTAGGGACGAAGGTCCCGCATGAGATGCACTCCACCAGCTCCTCGACGGTTTCCCGCGGGTCGCCAGACCGCTGCGTTCGGCGCCGGCGGGCTTCGGGGGAGAATCGGCTGAAGCTGTCGGCGCCCGGAGAATTTTCGGACATTCTGCGGCCGATCGCGGCGAGGATGCGCCACGCGACGAGGAGCACGACGACGAGGAGGAGTATTCGCTGCATGAAAGCCCTGCCACCAACAAAATGTTGGGAGGGGTCGAGTATACGCCACCATACGAATTCGGAATTAGGAATTAGGAATTCACCACGATACGGGCTGCGAGGCAAGGGCGCCCCCACTGGAGGTGCCTGGCATCCTCTCGGGAAGCGCGATGGCAAACGTGTCGCCTCGAAGCAGGAGCGCCTCACCGGAACGAGGCTCGGCCCAAAGACTCAAGACATATCCGGCGGGCGGAGACTGGAAGGCTGAAAGGCGAGCGGCATTCCTAATTCCTAATCTGCGAAGCACGATCAGCCGCCCTGGATTTCTTTTTCGAGGCCCGACAGATCGGGGATGTCGGGGTTCGTCCGCTTCAGCTCCTTGAGCCGCGCGAGCGCTTCAGCGGCCGCGTCGTGCTCGTGAAGGTCGAAGTTGAGGACGACAACCCTGTTGTACCAGGCTTGCCAGTGGTCGGGGGTGAGGGTAATGACCTTGTCGAGGAGCTCCAGACTCTCCTGCGGCCGCCCGAGATTCCGGTACACCACCGCCAGATCGGTCATGATGTCGGGATCGCCTGGCGACAGCACCAAGCTCTTCTCATACCATCCACTGGCTTCCTGCCAACGGCTGGCGTCGAAGTAGACGTTACCCATGGCCGCCATCAGACCGGCGTCCTCCGGGTTGTTATCGAGTAGACCCTGGATCTCGGAGACCTGCTGTCGCATTCGCTGCGCGTCAGCGCCGGAGGAATCGTCAACCGGAGGATGTCCCTCAGGAAGCGCCTCTGTCTGACCTGCCGCCGCTCCCGCGCCGAGCCGGAGAGCCTTACCCGGGGGGACCGGCTGTTGTTCGGCAAGGACATAACCGATGACGAGCCCCACCATTAGACCGATTACCAGAGTGAACCATGGACTACGATACATGCTGAACTTCCTCCATCAATGGCCTGAGAATTTCAGACCGGGAACAGGAGCGGGAACGATACCACGAACTACTCTTGATCCTCGCTGACCTTGCTCGCCGTCCAGTTTCCCCGCGACGGAAGGCCGCTGGCCAGCTGGGTCGCCTCCCAGTTTCCCTGCAGCCTGAGGTTGTCGCCCCGGCCCACGAGACGGCCGTAGAAGATGGCGGCGAACCCGATCTGCGAGTCGATCCGTTCCAGGCGCACCTTACCCGCGACGAAGGTACCGCGGAAGGATCCGGTGAAACCACCGGAGAGTGCATAGGTGCCGGCGACCAGGGTGCCCTGCTGCTGCAGATAGGCGAGACCGTCGTGACCCGGCTCCACGATCAACCGCCAGGTGCCATTGAGCGGCTCCTCGGCCGCACCGACCGCGGCGTCGAGGCGCCCGACCTCGACTTCGATCGCCGCCAGCATCTCTCGATTCTCGAGCATCGAACGCCGAAGCTGTTGGGACATCGAGAGCGCTGTCAGGAGCGTGGCCTCGACCTGCCGAAGCTCTTCGTCCCGGAGGCGCAGGCTGTCGACGGTCTCGCCCTCGCTCTGCGCCCGCAGGAGGCCCCCCGACTGCTGCTCCAACCGCGCCCACGACTCGCGCAGCTCCTCGCGCAGCTCGGCCATGTCCCGGATCTGCCCCGCAAGCAGAGTCTCGCGGATCCTGGCCTGCCCCCGCAGGCTGTCGGCCACCTGGGCGTCCACCGACACCGACGCAAGGAGCGTGATCAGAAGGACAACGAGGCCTCTCATGACGAACCTCCTTCGAATCGATTGATGATCGCCGTACCCACGAGGTCGCTCCAAACATTGGTCGCAGTACGCATCATGTCGAGCACACGGTCAATCGCAATGATCGTGCCGATACCCTCGAGGGGCAATCCCACGGCCTGCAGGACTACCACCAGCATCACCAGCCCGGCCATCGGGATTCCCGCCGCACCCACCGATGCAAGGAGCGCGGTCACCAACACCAGCGCTTGCTGGCCCAACCCGAGATCGACACCGTACATCTGGGCGATGGTCAAGGCCGCCACCGCTTCGTAAAGCGCTGTGCCGTCCATGTTGACGGTTGCGCCGAGGGGCAGCACGAAGCTCGTCACACCGCGGCGGTTGCCGGCTTCCTCCGAACACTCCATGCTCAGCGGCAGCGTCGCCGATGAGGAGGCGGTGGAAAAGGCGGTAGCAATAGCCGGCGCCATTTTGCGCGCGTAGACGAGGGGCTGTCGCCGCCCGAGCACCCATAGGATCGTGGGCAGGGTAACGGTTGCGTGGATCAGGAGGCCCGCACCAACGGTCACGAAGTAATAGCGCATATCCCAGATGATCCCCGGACCGCTACGCGCCACCTCGCGCGCGAGCAGAGCGAAGATTCCCACTGGCGCGAGCTTGACGATGGCAAGGGTCAGCGCCTGGATGATCTCGAGGATGCCGTCCACCACTCGTTGTACGGCGTCCACGTTGGGTCCGTTGAGGCGGGTCAGAAAGAGCCCGAAGAGGATGGCAAAGACGATTACCGGCAGCACCTCGCCCGCAGCCATCGCGGCCACGATGTTGTCGGGAACCATCCGCAGAAGGAACTCGGGAAGGGTCTGGGTGGCAGTGGAGAATCCCTCCGGAAGGTGCTCGGTCCCGGCGAGGTTGAGGTGGGCGCCCGGATGGATGATGTTGACGAGGGTGAGGCCGACGGTGATCGCAAGGGTGGTCGAAATGGTGTAGTAGATCACGGTACGGATGCCTACCCGGCCCACCGAACGGGCGTTGCCGAGGCTCGCGATACCGCTCACCAACGAGGTGAAGATGAGCGGGATGATGATCATCTTCAGTAGGCTCAGAAAAAGATCGCCGAGGAAACCGATGCTCTCAGCCGCCGCCGGCGCCAGCCAACCGAACACAACGCCTGCGACGAGGGCGAAGAGCACCTGCCAGTGAAGTTTGAGATACCAGGGTCGAGTATTCGCGCTGTTGTCGCCCATTCACCCTCCGCGTATCGCGTTGCAGCAGAGGATACCATCCGTGCTGATTGCGGCGGCAATTTTTGCTGCGGAAAATCACGAAAGGGAGGGGATAAACCCCTCCCCTACAAAGAAAACCGTAGGGGCGGGGTTTATCCCCGCCCGTCCAATGAGTGTTTTTGCATGAGTCTGAGCTAATAGCTAATTGCTAACAGCTAATGGCTGGGTCCGACCCTACTCGTCATCCTGCTTGACGACGTTTCCGAGGGCGTCCTCCACCCGCTGCTCGACCTTTTCCGGGGTCTGGCCCTCCACCTCGGCGACCTCGAAGACAAGCAACTGGCGGGCGTGATCGTACATCTTGCGCTCCCGAAAACTGAGAGTCTTGCGGCCAGCCACCTCGGCCAGGCACAGGAGCACGTCGACGATCTCGTCCAGCTCTCCGGTCTTGATCCGCTCGAGGTTGGCCCGATAACGGTCCTTCCAATCGTCGGCATTGTCACTCTCAGAACTCTTGAGCCGCCGCATCGCCCGCCGTGTGAGCTTCTTCTCCGCGAGCGGCCGCAGACCAACCCGCTCGGAGTTGGTGATCGGCACCATGACCTTCGATTCAGAGCTGACGAGGCGCAGGTGGTAGCACTTCATCTTGGTGCCGGCGAGGACCTCGTTGGAGATGCTCTCAACGGTCGAAAGGCCCTGGCTTGGGTATACCACCTTGTCGCCGACCTTGAACTGCACTCCCTCCCCTTTCATGAACGATTCAGCTTAGCACGGAATTTTGCTAACCCTGGTCGGCGCGGCAGTGGGGGCAAACCAGGGCGCCCGGACGGATCGGCTCGCCGCAGTGGACGCACGCCACCCGCCTGCGGTCGGTCGCGCGAATCGTAACCGCAGAGAGGGTCACAAACCCGACCAGCGCGAGGGCCGACAGCGGCGGCGCCACCAGCGCGGTTCCGGAGAGGGTCGCCGATGCGCCGGCCTCGCTCACCGATGCGAGCTTCCCGGCAGTTTCGTGCGCGTCCTCTGCGAGGTCGCGGAACGGCCGTCGAACCTGATTGCGCAGCCAGTGGACACTGGCAGCGGTGCCACCGCCGAGAACCCCCGAGGTCCCGAACCGGACGAGATCGCTGTCAAGCCGCCCGGTGACCGCTGCAAAGGCAAGAAACCCGGCCACCATCTTCGGCAGATAGGCCGCCACGTCCGAAAAGCGGCCCAGGTCCGGGTGGGCGTCGACCACGATCTCGACCACCACCAGCACGGCAAGTACAGCCATCACCGCGGGATCCGCAATCCAGGCGAATCGATCGGCGAGAGCGAAGTACGGGGTGTAGCTGAAAACGCCAAGGGCCAGAATCGGTATGAACGCCTTGGCGCCGGCGCCGGCGGCGATCCCGAATGCCGCCATGTAGGTCATCAGAGATTCCATGTCAGTCGTCCTTTCCCTCCAGCGGTATCATTGCGCCTGCATCCGATCGACGATGGCCATGATCGACCATCCGAAGAGCATTGCCAACCCGATCACGACCACCAGGAGCCCGATGCTGAGGACCGCCAGAACGACCGGCACCAGCTTCTCCCACCGCGCGAGCTCCTTCCCCGACCGTTCTCGCTGCAGGCTCACCATGGTCGAAACGTGCACCATCGACGTCAGTACGGCAAACGTCCCTACCCCCACCAGCACCCCGGCGACCGGAACCGTCATTGCTCCATAGCCCGGAAGCCCGATCCACAAAAAGGAGAACCGCGCCAGCCAGCGGTTGAGCAAACGCCGCACCGGCCCCAACAAGCGCTGCGCGTCGCGGACCAGCACCACCCGCACGACCACCAAGTGGACGGCGACCAACAACGGCACCACCGCCAGCGCTCCCACGTGCACGAGCGGCATGGCAACGGCGATCAGCGCCGTGACCGGCATCCCCCACGCGAGCATTTTCCGGAAGCGTGCCGTCTGAGCGGCTTCCACCCTGTCGAAACGCAGCTCGCGCGCCCTCGGTTCTCCGTCCTCGCCCAGTGGGCGTCCGCAGTGCGGACACTCTGGCGGGGCTGGACGAACCGGAAGCGGCTCCAAACACCAGGGGCAGGATCGGGCCATCAACGGAGTATACGCATGTGCCATAGGCTGATTCCCGTACCCGGAACGAATTAGGAATTAGGAATTAGGAATTAGGAATGCCGACCCGCACACGCCATCCAGTATTGAGTTCTTAGTCTTGATTTTCGAATTTCCACCCACCCCTCGGAATTTCGGATTTCGGATTTCGGATTTGCCGCCCCCGAGCTTGCCTGCTCCACCGGAAACCTACAGTCGGCGTGGCGCTGTTGCGGAGGACCTCGTCGCGAGGGCCGCGAGACGTGGCCAGCTGGTGCGTGCTTGCGCGCGGCAGGTGGCCGCGTATCGCGGGCCGCAGCAGAGGCCCGGAGCGACAGCGCCATGGGCGGCGCAGCCGCCGCGCCGACCTCGGGGGTAACAGGACTGAACCAGGCCCCGCGGAATCGGAGTAAAACGGAGATTCCGCGATCGCGACGAGATTGGGCCTCTGGGTGCGTTTCTCCGACTGGAGCGAGGGAGGGATAGGCCGTCCGGCCATCCCGACCGAGCGGAGGGAGGAAAACGCGGCCAGAGGTCC
>Ga0164313_10003854_pt1 | contig 13383 bp, 12 predicted proteins | sample GuaBasSedimGuay4_FD_113735 | JGI IMG/M metagenome (GOLD analysis project Ga0164313, IMG submission 113735) | Subseafloor sediment microbial communities from Guaymas Basin, Gulf of California, Mexico - Guay4, Core 4569-4, 0-3 cm | ecosystem: Environmental > Aquatic > Marine > Hydrothermal vents... | reverse complement strand
TGAAGCAAGGTTGATGTTGGCAACGGCAAGAGGTACCATCATTTCCATTATTATCACAGCTTGTATAAAGAGTGATAAATCTGTAAAACTTAGTATAGTAGCAGTGGCCAAAGGGATGATGATAAACTTTTGGCTTATAGTCCCTATAGAGTAAGTGTTTTGCTGCTCATATTTTCTTTAAATGATGCTTTGGCTACATAACCAAGGAGTATAAAAACATAAACAAAGAGTAGGCTTATGAGTATTTCAAACATACTTTTCTCTTATTTGAGTATTTTTTTAATAGTCTCAGAGCATACAGTTAGTCCCACAGTGCCAGTTACTGCAACACAAGAGCCTTTTTCTTTGCACTTATCTTCTTCTGGAGAAAAAACTACTGTAAAATTTCTGTCAAATTTTGCACGCTTGAGCTCATTTCGTATCTTTCTTGCTAGTGCGTCGCCATGGGTATTCCAAATAGAAGCTACTTCTACCTGATTGGCATTATAGCGCTTGGCTGAACCCAATGCCATAATCAGTTTTTTATAACATTTTTTCGCCACTTCTATTTTGACTTTGGTTGTATCTGCGGCATCTATGACAAAATCATAAGGTACAAAATCAAAATTTTGTACCCATGTCATATCCATACGTTGATTGATGATTTTGATGTGAGGATAGAGTGTTTGTAATCTGTGGACTTTTATTTCCCCAACAGCTTCGGAGCCTATTTGTCGGTTTTGATTACTTTCATCATAAGTATCATAGTCTAGTATGGTAATATCAGATACCCCAGAACGATACAGACAATCTAGAGCATAAGACCCTACACCTCCTACACCAAGTATCAATATTTTAGCAGCTTGAATTTTAGAGAAATCTTCATCACCAAAGAGCATACGGCAGCGTTCAAATCGCACCAGTTATATCCACTGTTCTAAGTGTTTGATGTCCTCATGCGAGGTCATATCTAAATGTATAGGAGTAACAGACACATAACCATCATTTATTGCTTCAAAATCTGTGGTATGCCCTTTACTCTGTTGCCATTCCAAACGAGGTAATCCTATCCAGTAATATTCTTCTCCTCTTGGGTTATGGTGCACTTCTGCGTGAAAACCATATTTTTTATTACCAGCGCGAGTTATTTTAAAGCCTTTGCATTTTTCTTTAGGTATGGGAGGGATATTCACATTTAAAAATTTACGTTCAGGCAAAGGAAATTTCTCTTCAAATATTTTTTGTACTAGTATAACAATACTTTCTTGTGCTAGTGTATAAGCATATTTTTTTATGCTTTCTCCTGCTTGGGTATATACTTGGGAAATGGCAATAGCTGGAATGCCTTGCAATACGGCCTCCATGGCAGCCGAAGCAGTACCAGAGTATGTAATATCTTCACCCATATTTGCGCCTATATTGATACCAGATATGACAATATCAGGCTTATTATTTTTATCAAAAAGTTTATTTAGAGAAAGAAATACGCAGTCTGTAGGTGTGCCATCATCGAGTTTATAAAAATCTTTTTCTAATTCTACAAAACGTAGAGGTCGAGTGAGTGTAAGAGAGTGCCCGCAGGCAGATTTTTCTGTAGTGGGGGCAACAACAGTTACTTTGCCCAAAGGGCTAAGAGCCTCTACAAGGCTTAATAGTCCTTTGGAATCAAAACCATCATCATTGGTGACTAATATTTGTTTCATTCTCTATACTTTATAAATTATTTACTGCTATTATAGCCTTTATTGGTATAATAAGCTATAAGAAAAACTAAATCATTTTTTTAAAGGACATTCTGTGCAAAAAGAACCAATGTTAAGAAAGACTTATGTCAAACTCTCCGAAGAGCTTGAGCAACTCAAAACAACAGAAAGAGGCGTGATAGCTGCTATTATAGACGAAGCTAGAGCCCAAGGAGACCTAAAAGAAAATGCAGAATATCATGCAGCCAAAGACGAACAGGGTCTTATGGAGGCACGTATATCGGAGCTTACTGACTTGGTAGGGCGCGCGCAAGTGATTGATCCTGCTACACTTGCGCATGAGCGTATTTCTTTTGGCTCAACAGTGCAAATGACAGAACAGAATACAGAAGAAGAAGTGAGATATACCATCGTAGGAGGGCAAGAATCAAATCCAAGAAAAGGCTTTATTTCCATACACTCACCTATGGCAAAAGCATTACTAGGAAAAGAAGAAGGAGATGAGGCAGCACTTGTATTGCCCGCAGGCAAAAAAACTTATGATATAGAAGATGTATCGTATGTACAGATAGTATTATAAGGATTTCAAATGATAAAAGTAGGTGTGGTAGGTGCTAGTGGTTATACAGGTCTTGAATTAATCAAGATGCTACTTACACATAATGGATTTCAGCTTACATATTTAGCAAGCACCAAAGGGGATACGATGATAGAAGCATTACATCCTTCCTTGATAGATGTCATTAGTATGCCCGTAGAGAAAGCGGATGTAACCTCTGTTGCAGCACATTGTGAATTAGTGTTTTTAGCATTGCCTCATAAGGCTTCTATGGGTTTTGCCAAAGGGCTTTTAGACAAAGGAATAAAAGTTGTTGATCTTTCAGCAGATTATCGGCTAGAACTAGAAACATATGAAAAAAACTATTGTCCCCATGAAGATATCAAACATTTGGATACTTCAGTTTATGCTTTAATAGAGTACTATCGTGATGCATTAAAATCTACAAATTTAGCAGCAAGTCCAGGTTGCTACCCTACTGCCACTTTATTGGGCATTTTGCCGTTTATTCCTTATATAAATCCTGATACAGCACTTTTTATAGATGCAAAATCAGGCATATCTGGTTCAGGGAAAAAACTTTCAGATGAATCTCATTTTGTAAATATAAATGAAAATATTTTTGCCTATAAGGCGCTTAATCATCGGCATGAGCCAGAGATAGCAGAAAAGATAGAAAAAATACATAATGTGAAACTTGATGTAAATTTTGTACCACACCTCATTCCTGCCACACGGGGAGAATTAGTATCTATATACGCCACTCTAAAAGAAGACATAGACCCTATAGAGGTACTAAAAGCACAGTATGACAAGGATCCTTTTGTGCGCATACGCGAAACTCCTGTAGATATAAAAAGTACAGCAGGGACACATTTTTGTGATATTTATGCAGTTAAAAAAGGTAATACTTTATTTGTATCTTCTGCTATTGATAATTTGCTAAGAGGAGCCAGCTCTCAAGCTTTAGCTGCAGCGAATCTTATGTGTGGATATGATGAAGGAATGGGAATACCTGTGATTGCCTATGTCCCTTAATAATATATGATACAAATCAAAGAAAATGCTATATTTATTGCAGATTCCCATTACCCTCATCATGGAGATGACCTTTTTGTTTTATTGCAGAAAATAGAAAAACAAGAGATAAAAACATCTCAACTTTTTTTGATGGGAGATAATTTTGATTTACTTTTTGGATATAACGATTATATACAAACTTTTTCTGCCCCTGCAATAAAGCTTCTTCAAGAACTCTCTAAAACTTTAGAAATTCATTATTTTGAAGGCAATCATGATTTTTGTTTGCAAGAAATATTCCCAAATATACAAGTCTATACTAGAGAGATGCAACCTCTCATGTGTGCCCTAGGAGATAAAAAAGTAGCACTGTCTCATGGCGATAAATATGCCACAGGTTTAGGGTATAATTTGTATTCTAAAGTATTGAGGAATAAGATAACACTTGTCCTTTTAAGACCCTTTGAAAAAGTAATTATTAAACATCGTATGAAAAAGCTTTCCTTTAAAAATATTTGCCATGATTTTTATGATTTTGAACAAAAAGTTAAGAATATATTGCTGCACTACTCAGATGCAGATATTGTTATAGAAGGACATTTTCATCAAGCGAAAATACAAGGTAAATATATTTCTCTACCTTCTCAGGCTTGCCAAAATAAAATAGCTATTGTCAGTAAAGGTAAGTTGCTTTTTAAAGCCTTTTAGTGCTGTAGCTTATGGCGCTTAGTGTTAATTTTTATTTCTTTTTTTCTGTTTGTTTTTTCTTTTTTTGTGCTGCATAGGTATATTTACGTTTTTTATCGTAATCTATTTTACCTTTTTTTTCACTCAATTTTTTCTTGACGGGTCGTTTTTGTCTGGGTTGCTTGTCTGTGAGTTCAAAGCCCTCATAGCTTTCTCTTTTAATATTGAGCTTTAAATTTTTTTCCATTTTTGTAAAAAAGTTATAATCATTTATAGTTAATAATGAAATTACAGAACCTTTATGATTGGCTCTACCAGTTCTGCCTACCCTATGAGTGAAGTCATCAGTATTTTCTGGCATATCAAAGTTTATTACCATAGACAAAGCCTCGATATCTATGCCTCTTGCTGCAATATCTGTAGCTACTAAAACTTCTATTTTTTTACTTTTTAAAAGAGCCAAAGATTTTGCTCTAGCACCCCTATTTATATCTCCATGTATAAGTGAAGTTCGGATATTTTGGGATTTTAGGTAGGCATATATTTTGTTTGCAGATAATTTAGTACTAACAAAGAGCAAAACTTGTTTCATATCTTTGTCTTTAATGAGTGTGGCGGTGAGTTCGGACTTTCTTTTTTTATCTACTTTGTAGGCACGATGTGTAATAAAATCTACTACATCACGTCTATTACTCACTTCTATAATAGCAGGGTCATGCAAAAATGCTTTGGCAAGTTTTTTTATATTTTGAGAAATTGTTGCTGAAAACATCATCGTTTGTCTGGATTTATTACAATGTTTTAGTATCTCTTTGATTTCAGGTAGAAAACCAAGTTCTAGCATAGTATCTGCCTCATCCAATATAATGGTATTAATATGCTCTAAATTAATTTTATTTTCTAAAATAAAGTTTTGTAAGCGTCCAGGAGTTGCTATGGCTATGTCTGCTCCTTGAGAAAGTCTAACCAATTGTGTACTTTTGGGTACACCACCTTGTATTTTTACATTTTTTATATCTAAATATTTAGCAAATTCATTAATACTTCGTGATACCTGATCTACCAATTCAATGGTAGGTACGATGATTAAGGCACGTAAAACCTTTTGATCTTTTTTGACTATTTTTTGTAGTTTATGAAGCAAGGGTAAAACATAAGCAGCTGTTTTTCCTGTACCTGATTTAGATGCACCTAGTATATCTGTACCTCTCATTGCAAGGGGGATTACTTTATTTTGTATGGTAGTACTTTGTTCATATTTGACATAAGTAATGGCTTTTAAAATATCAGGATGCAGGTTTAATTTTTCAAATGCTTTAATACTGTATCCTTTGTGTGCATATATTGATTGTATTGTATCTAAAGTTAGCTACTAAGCTGTAAAATCTTTTGCTTAAAACAAAAAATACAGATAGTGCTAAAGATATTAGAATAATTTGCTAAAATGATATACAATAAAATATTTAGGTTCTTAAAGGAAATCAATGAAAAATAGCAAAATATTTATGGCAGCACTTCTTGTACTGGCATTTAATAGCACAGTATATGCAGATAAATTTAAATTTCAAATATGTAAAGATGCTGAAACATCATTTTGGAATACCCTACATGCAACCTATGATGATTCAGAAAAAGCTATTGTTAAAGGTTTAAAACCAAAGGCCAAGAAAATATATTTTGAAACAGCATTGGCAGATATACAAACAAGCTTTGCAGACTTGCAAATGGTATGTAAAAATCCATCTACAGATCAACGTAGTGCTTATGAAAGCAAAGAAAATGAGTTACGCAAAGCACTTCATGCCCTCTAGTTTCTTTAGTGAGATGAATGCGCTACTTTCTTCTGCGTCCTCTATGCCTACTTCTGGATGCATTAGGTTTGTGCCCTCGCTTACCTAAAGAATGGCAACCATCACAAATACTAAAACGATAAGAAAAATCTAAAACTTTTCCACATTTTCGACAAAGCTTGGTAAAATGACCTTGATGCAAAGAATTTTCTATAAAATTATTTAGCCTTACTCTAGCCTGTAGCGCCTGCTTTGTGTCCTGAAAGATGTCTGGAAACTTAAAACTAAGCCACAAATAAAGAGAGATTTCCCTCACGCGTTCTTCGGCATTAAGTAACATATCATTGGTTTGAGCAAAAGCAGGTAAGTCGCGCGGTGGTATATAGAGTACCTGCCCTCCTGCTTCTACTTGTTTTACATAACGATGAAATACAGATTCTATATAGGGTGAGCTAATACTAGCAGGGGCACAAGATAGAAAAAATCTAGTTTTTAAGTCTAACTGATACTCGGATACGATAGCAGCTACCTCAAGCATAGAATCTATATTGGCTGCTATAAAAGGCCCTTCAAATTCCATATTATCTGCAAAAAATGCCAAAATATCTAAAATATTATCTGTTTCAAGAATATCACCAATGAGCAAAACATGCTCTAAGCTTGCCATGACGGAAATGGGCAGCGTAATATCGGGCAAGGGTGCATAAAAAGTATTGCTTATGTTGTTTAAAGTAGTGTCATCTAGGGCGCCCACATAACCCTTTTCTTCTATGCCGTAACGACCTGCACGTCCTGATATTTGTGAAACTTCTGTGGGGAGTAATTCGCGTCTGCGTAAACCATCAAATTTATTATCTTTGGCAAAAAGTAAGGTTTTTATGGGAAGATTAAGCCCCATGGCTATGGCATCAGTAGAAACAAGTATTTGGCTTTCTCCTTCCCTGAAGCGTCTTGCTTCTTCGCGCCTTACTTCAGGAGAAAGGTTGCCATAGACTACAGACACAGAGTATTTTGAGGAGAGTTGTTGTTTGAGTGAAAGCACCTCACGCCTACTAAATGCTACAATAGCAGTTTGAGGTTCTATTTGTTTGATGTTGCTTGCATAAGGAAGTAAAGAAAGTTCATTTTTACGTGTAAAGTGTATCACTTCTAAAGCTTCACCCAAATATGAGCAGAGTTCTTCTACTGCGGACAAAGCATTAATAGATCCTGTGAGTATCACTTTTTTGGCTGGTACTCCTATAAGGGCATTTGCCCATGCCCAACCACGATCACGATCACTTATCATTTGTATTTCATCTATAACGCATATATCTACATCAACAGAAGCATTCATCATTTCTATAGTAGAAGAAATATGAGTAGAATCTTCGTCTATAATCTCTTCTTCTCCTGTGATAAGTGAAACTGAAACATTTTTTTCTTTGAGGTTTTCGTAACCTTCTAAAGCCAATAGACGCAAAGGAGCAAGATAATACCCAGTTGTTGCTTCTTCTAAAGCTTTAAGTGCCTGATAGGTTTTGCCTGAATTAGTAGGACCTACATGAAAAATAATTTTTCTATTTAAGGTGCGCGCCAAAGGAAAAAGATTTTTAAAATCACGAATAGTTTTGGCTAGTAATTCTGCACGTTTTTGTTTGGAAAGCAGAGGCTTTATAAACTCTGCAAAGTGAAAAAGTATGCGTTTTTTACTTTTTTCTTTGAATTTTAAGACAGAAGAAGAGCGTACTTGTGGTTCTATGAAGCGTACGATAAATTCATGCAAAGTTTCTTCGCTTAGTTCCAGCTTTTCACTTTCAGCCTGCATATCTGCTATAGTATCAGCTACAGCAGCCTTAAAATGGTCTAGAAGCTCATCATTTACTTTATTTATATCTTCTTTTATAGGCAGTTCTTCACCTTTCCAAAATAAGCTATAAAGATAGGTCTTTTCATAAGAAACAGAAGTTGTATAATGTAGTATGCTCCCAAAAAGATTATGATTTTTTTCTTTTTCTATAATAATATGATCAGTACTTTCAAATACATCATATTTGTCACTAATTTGCATAAGTACATTCTCTATGGTGCTTAAATCTATGCTTGCATGGCTTAGTGCAGATTCTGAAGGCATAGATTTCAATGAAAGGTAAATTTCTTCTTTTGTCAGATAGGGATGTTCACTAAGGTCTAGAATAGAAAGAAAACGAGTAATTTCTAGATTTTTATTTTCTATACATTTATCTTTAATGCCTTGAAGTTGTTCTATTATGGCAGTATCCTCAAGCTCCCAAAGGGTATCCGTATTTAAAGAACCACTAGTACATAAAAGTGATTTATTGAAATCTATATGACTAAGACTAAAAATAAAATTATGATAAAACGTCATTTCATTTGTGCTATTAAATCGTACATCAAGTTCTTGTTCTAGATTATGTAGTTTTGATTTTATGCGTAAATATCCAAGCTTACTCAGGACTTTATCTTTTGTAATTTTAGTATTTTTGACATCTATAAATGCCTCAAGTATTAAGTTTTCTTCATCTTTGTCGCATGAAGTATTGTCTAAAATTTGTAGAATTTTTTCTACTTTATCCATAGGTGTTTTGTTTTGTTTTTCCTTATGCGTAGCCTTGTAGGGCTGTGTTAAATAAGAAACAATCAAATCTCTTGTTTTGGCGCCTTCTTCTGACCATGCACGACGTAAAGCACGCACCATATCAGTACGCTCGTATGTAGGAAGCTGAAGCTCTATGAGCATTATGAGCTCTATGAGTTTGTCATCATCTAAGGTATCTATGCCTTCATCAAAAGGCAGACCATTAAAATAGTCACGTATTTTGTTATTGAGCTTGATAAGGTATTTTTTCTTTTTCTTTGCCATATAAAAGTATATCGAGTTTAGATGAGAATATTTTAATCTAAAGTAAGTATATCTACTAGTTCTACGCCGTCACAGTCTTTTTTTAAATATTTGTGTTTACGCGCATCTTCTTCACAAAGCTCCAATAAGTCAGCAAAATCATTTTTATTAGCAGTAAATTCAAAGATTTCTTTTTGCGTTTTTATATACACTTGGGTATTGTCCTTATGAGATAGCACTAAGTTTCTGAGCCCCGTAGCAAATTCACTTTTAATAGCCTTTATTACTTTTTCATTGCGCAATAGTTCTTGCATGTCTATTTCTTTACTAACATCATTCTTGCACATCACCGTATAGGAAACCTTTAGCATGCCATCCATTTGTGACCCCTTATATTTTATGTATCTGTAATGATAGTATATTTTTTAGTGATTTGTCAAAAAAATATTAATTTATCTCTCTTGATAATATTTTATTGTATCAAGAATATACCACTTTGGTATCCCCACGAGGACTCGAACCTCGAGCTAGGCCTTAGGAGGGCCCTGCTTTATCCAGTTAAGCGATGAGGACAGAAGGAAAAATGGAATTATACATAAATTACGATATAATTCGCGTAAATTATGTGTACATCGGTAATACACGTTTAAAAATAAAACTTACTCAGCCTAATACCGACAAAAAAGCGAAATGCTAGGCTCGGATAATTAGGATAATAATGAAATTTGCAGATTTGGATTTGAGTGAAGCCTTGCTTAGGGCTGTGAAAGAACAAGGTTATGATACACCAACACCCATACAGATGCAGGCTATACCTGTTGTTATAGAGGGAAAAGATGTGCTCGCAGCGGCACAGACAGGTACGGGAAAAACAGCAGGTTTTACGCTGCCACTTTTAGAGCGTCTTTCTCAGACCTCTCCTCATATGAAAAAGAAACAGATACGTGTTTTGGTACTTACGCCTACACGAGAACTTGCAGCACAGGTAGCACAGAGTATTGCGACTTATGGTAAATATATGTCTTACCAGTCTATGGTTATCTTTGGAGGAGTGGGTATCAACCCGCAGTTTGCTAGGCTCAAAAAAGGTGTAGATATTGTCATAGCGACACCTGGTAGGTTACTAGACATTGCAGGGCAGCAAGGCATAGACTTTTCGGCTTTGGAGTGTTTGGTTTTAGATGAAGCGGATCGTATGTTGGATATGGGGTTCATTCATGACATCAAAAAACTTATGGCTCTTATGCCAAAGAAAAAGCAAACTTTACTTTTTTCCGCCACTTTTTCATCAGAGATAAAATCTTTAGCCTCAGGCTTACTCAAAGACCCTGTACTTGTAGAAGTAGCACGTCAAAACACCACAGCAGAGCAGATAAGCCAAGTCGTACACTTCGTAGATAAGTCACGTAAGCGTGAGTTGCTTTCTCAACTCATAAAGGGAAAAGACTGGAAGCAAGTGTTGGTTTTTACCCGTACTAAGCATGGCGCAAATAAACTGACCAAACAACTAATAGAGTATGGCATCTCAGCTTCTGCTATACATGGTAACAAAAGTCAAGGAGCTAGAACCAAAGCACTCGCAGACTTTAAGTTAGGTTCTGTACGTGTCTTGGTAGCTACAGATATCGCTGCAAGAGGCATAGACATAGATCAACTTCCTCATGTAGTAAACTACGAATTACCAAACGTACCAGAAGACTATGTGCATCGCATTGGTCGTACAGGTAGGGCGGGGATGTGTGGTGAGGCCGTTTCTTTAGTCTGTGTAGATGAACATGAATTACTCAAAAATATAGAAAGGTTTATTAAGTCTGACATTAAAAATGTAGAAATAGAAGCCTTTAAACCAGACCCAAGCATACAAGCTGAACCTATACAAAATGGTAGAGGTGGGCAAAAGCGCGGGAATGGACAAAAACGTGCAAGCAATACCAGTCGTAACAATAAAAATAAAGTAGCAAAAAAGCCTAAACCTCAAAACAAGTATGCAGAGAAAATAGGTTCTAAAATGCAAGAAAAATTAGACAACTTAGATAAAAACCAAACACCTAAGCATAAGCCTAGAAGCAGGAGAAGATAATGAAAAAAATATTTAAACTACGTGATGAGAAAAAACACGAAGACCGCGTGCTAGAATCTGTAAAAAATGACATTAGAAAATATGTAAAACGTGAAAAGAAAAAACCCTTGCCTGATAAAGCTACTATGTATTGGGATTTTGACTGCAAGATAGGTGCCTCTCTCTCTGATGCCAAGGTAGTCACTTATGAAGAGCTTGTCAAGGCACTTGACGCAGTAAAGGCTACAGGTGTTATAGAATGTTATGTGGAAGTACTAGCTAAAGCTGTAGAAAAGCCATTAAAAGAAGCTCCAGAAGTTACTTCTTTGGAAGAATAAACAAAATTATAAATAATTAAAACGAGAGATAAATTATAATAGTGTATAATATTTTATGAATTTTGTACATCAACTCTTTAGAACAAAAATATTCCAAACCGTAGATAAATCTAGGGTAAGCAGACTTTATGAAGTTTCTGAGCAAAGTATGATTTTTGCTATGGGTTTTGTGTTTTTTACTAGTATAGCCTTGTATCCAAAATTAGGACAAAATATACTCATTTGGAGTATTGTATTGGGTGTATTATTGTCGTATAGACTATACATGAGTTATGATTTTAAACGTAATCCTGAACGCTATAGCATAAAAACTTGGCATATTTTATTTACGGTGATGGCATTATTGACTGCCTTTATTATTTCTTTTTTAGGTTTTGTCGCCTTACGCTTTGTGACAGATTTTTATCAGTTTTTTATTGTGACTGTTTTGATTGGTTTTTCTGCTGGAGCTACAACTTCTCTATCTTTAGATTTACGCATTGCTATGGGATACACTAGTATTATATTGGTTCCGCTTATTATTACTCTATTTATGGTAGAGATACAATTACATGTAATTATGGCGTTGCTTACTATGCTATATTTTGTCACACAAATTACTATTATTTATAAAGCATATATGCAAGAATTACGTATAAATAATGTCTTGAAAAAGTTGGCTCATCAGTCGGAACATGATGTACTGACAGGTCTTCTAAATAGGCGAGGTTTTCAAAATCATATGCAAAATTTAGTCTCAGAAAAAGAGCATGAAATATCCTATTCTTTACTTTTTTATTTGGATTTAAATCAATTTAAAAGCATTAATGATGCCTTAGGTCATGTGGTGGGGGATGAAGTGCTTTTGAGTGTGTCTAAACGCTTGATGAGAACCTTGGGTAAAACCTGTAAAATGAGCCGCTTGGGTGGAGATGAGTTTGTTGTTGTTGTGCCTTATGTTTCCATGAAAGAAAGTGTTGCAAAAGATACAGCCAAAGCATATGAAAAGCAAATAGCAAATATGTTTATTGCGCCTTTTATTGCAAAAGATATTCATTTACATATTAGATCAAGTATTGGTATTATCATAATCGAACCAAATTATGCAAATATTGAAGAAATTATTAGGCATGCCGATATTACCATGTATCAAGCAAAAAAATCTTATGGAAATATTTCTTATTACAATAAAGCCTTAGATGAAAAACAGAAAAAACTTTTTATCCTTCAGCATGATTTACAAAATGCAGTTATAGATAATCAACTTTCTCTTTTTTATCAACCCATTGTAAGAATGAACAATGATGTATTATTTTCAGCAGAAGCACTTATGCGTTGGAACCACCCAACTAAAGGATTACTGCAGCCACTTGATTTTATTCCTTTGGCTATACAAATAGGCTTATTGTCCAAGATGACATGGTGGCTCGTAGATGAGGTATGTGGGCATATTAAAGAATGGAAAACTCATAAGCAATGGAAGCTTAAATGTATATCTATCAACATTAATTCACAACAACTTGTAGAAACTAATTTTGCTACATTATTTTTAGATAAGTTGGCAAGCCATGAGATAAGCCCTAGTGAAATTATGATAGAAATTACAGAACGCTCACTCATTGATAATTTTGAAAGTACAGAGGGAGTAATATCTGTATTGCGCTCTTATGGTGTTAGATGTGCTATAGATGATTTTGGGATAGGGTACTCTTCTCTGTCTTATCTTCAAAAACTTTCATTTGATACGCTTAAGATTGATAGGGAATTTATCAAAAATATTTTATATAATAAGGATGATATTATTCTAATTAAAACAATTTTAGCCATAGGAAAACAGTTTAAATATCATATTGTTGTAGAAGGCATAGAAGAAGAAGAGCAAAAAGAATTACTTTTAGAAATAGATGAAGACCTTTCTTATCAGGGTTATTTATTAAGTAAACCTTTGTCGTTTGAGTTATTTACTGAAAATTTTTTATCAAAAACATAATTTTTATTTCTAAAGAGTTTAAAAAACAATCTGACCATCATTTTGCATACGTTTAATAATTCCTTTTGCCATCTCATGACCTTGATAAGCGGCTTTTCTGCACCACTCTATAGACTTTTCTTTGTCTTCGATGCAACCTAAGCCAGTATCGTACAAGGCTCCTAGGTTGAATTGTGCTTTTGCATTGTTTGCATTGGCTGCTTTTGAAAAGAGTATGAAGGCTTTTTTGTAGTCTTGTTCTACACCTCTTCCTTCTTTGAACATCGCCCCTAAGTTGTTAAAGGCATCCATGTTGCCACGTTTGGCTGCTTCTTCGTACCAAAAGGCCGCTTCGCTTTCATTTTGCTCACAACCCTCTCCATTTTCAAGCATAAGAGCTGCCTCAAACTGTGCTACAGGTACTTCTCTAGTGGCTGCTTCTAAATAATACTCAAAAG
>Ga0164313_10003853_pt1 | contig 13384 bp, 7 predicted proteins | sample GuaBasSedimGuay4_FD_113735 | JGI IMG/M metagenome (GOLD analysis project Ga0164313, IMG submission 113735) | Subseafloor sediment microbial communities from Guaymas Basin, Gulf of California, Mexico - Guay4, Core 4569-4, 0-3 cm | ecosystem: Environmental > Aquatic > Marine > Hydrothermal vents >... | reverse complement strand
GTATCTAAAGTACCTAAGACAGATCAGAATCTAGTTCCTTTCTCTTTCTGTTTTGTTTTTCTTAAAGATAAATATAATATGGATAAGCTTGTAAAATCCTATTTTACAAACATAGGAAGACAGAATCATTACTCATAAGCCTCATCATGAACATTAGCAACTGCACGACCACTAGGGTCGTTCATGTTTTTAAAACTCTCGTCCCATTCCAAAGCAATTTTTGAACTACATGCAACAGATGGTTCTTGTGGTACAGACCAAGCAGCAGTATCGCTAGGGAAATGTTCTGTAAAAATAGAACGATAATAAAACTCTTCTTTAGTCGTTGGTGGTTGTATAGGAAACTTATAATGTGCATTGGCTAATTGCTCATCACTCACTTCTTTTTCTACCATTTCTTTTAAGGTATCTATCCAACTATAACCCACACCATCACTAAATTGTTCTTTTTGTCGCCAGGCAACACTTTCAGGAAGCATATCTTCAAAGGCTTTTCTTAATACCCATTTTTCCATGCGTTCGCCGTTGATCATTTTGTCTTGTGGATTGATACTCATTGCCACATCCATAAACTCTTTATCTAAAAACGGTACACGACCTTCAATTCCCCAAGCGGCTAACGATTTGTTAGCACGAAGACAATCGTACATATGAAGTTTATCTAGTTTCCTTACAGTTTCTTCATGAAAATCTTTTGCCGAAGGTGCCTTATGAAAATACAAATAGCCTCCAAAAATCTCATCGGCTCCTTCACCAGAAAGCACCATTTTAATTCCCATAGCTTTAATTGCTCTTGCCAATAAATACATAGGAGTGGAAGCTCGAATCGTGGTTATATCATAAGTTTCTAAATGATAAATTACATCTTGTAAAGCATCAATGCCTTCTTGGATAGTAAACTTAATTTCGTGGTGCACCGTGTCTAAATGATCTGCTACTAATCTTGCAGCAGCTAAATCTGGAGAGCCCTCTAAGCCTATTGCAAAAGAGTGAAGTTTTGGCCACCAAGCTTCCTCTTTATCATTACTTTCAATACGTTTCTCTGCATATTTTTTAGCAATTGCTGAGGTGATTGAAGAATCCAATCCGCCAGAAAGTAATACCCCATAAGGAACATCACTCATTAATTGTCTGTGTACTGCATCTTCCAATGCTTTCCGAAGTTTTTTAATATCGGTTTCATTGTCTTTTACGGCATCATAATCTTTCCAGTCTCTATTGTGCCAGCGTTTTAATTCGCCGTCTGAACTGTGCAAATAATGCCCAGGAGGAAAGAGCTCAATTTTAGTACATACTCCTTCCAACGCTTTTAATTCTGAAGCTACATAGAAAGTTCCATTTTCATCCCAGCCCATATATAAAGGGATAATTCCCATATGGTCACGTGCTACAAAATATTCATCTTTCGCAACATCGTATAATGCAAATCCGAAGATTCCGTTGAGTTCATCTAAAAATGAAGCTCCCTTTTCTTTGTATAAGGAAAGAATGACTTCGCAATCTGATTGTGTTTGAAAGTTATAAGAGCCTTCAAATTGTTTTCTCAATTCTAAATGATTGTAAATTTCACCATTAGCAGCTAAAACTAAATTATTATCATCGGAGTATAGCGGTTGCTTACCTGAAGTAGGATCTACAATAGCCAGTCGTTCGTGGACCATAATAGACTTATCGTTGTTAAAAATACCGCTCCAATCGGGTCCGCGATGACGAATTTTTTTTGACATCGCCAATAGTTGAGGGCGAAGTTTTTCTGAAGGTTGCTTTAAGTTAAAAGCACATACAATTCCACACATAATATTTTATTTAATTGGTTAGTTAGTTTCTTAATTATTCTTTTTTGTCTTTCATATTAAAAATGAAGGGCAAAAAAAAACCTGTCAAGTAAAAAACTTGACAGGCGCATATATGTTCTCGACAAGTTTTTGTTAAGGTTTGTAATTATTATTATTATTTAAATTATTGTAAAACATTGTCGTTTTTATCTGTTTTGTTGTTGTAAATATAGGATAATTATTTTAATATCCTAATCTTGATCTAAATTGACTTATCTCAATTTTGGAAAATCACTAGGATTTACTTCGTGCATCATTTCATACACTTTTTCAAAAACATCTTCAACTTGTGGTTTTGAAAAGTAATCGCCATCGGTACCATACGCAGGACGATGTTCCTTTGCTGTTAGCGTTTGTGGCTTGCTGTCTAAGTGTAGATATCCGTTTTGTTCATCTACTATTTTATTCATAATATATGCCGACGCTCCACCAGGAACATCTTCGTCTATTACTAATAATCGATTTGTTTTGGCTATACTTTTAACCATTTCATTATTAATATCCAATGGTAATAATGATTGTACATCAATTATTTCAGCTTCAATTCCTACTTGTTGTAGTTCTTTGGCAGCTTCTTCAACGATACGAATCGTACTTCCGTAGGAAACTAATGTGATATCAGTACCTTCTTTAATAGTTTCAATAACACCAATTGGAGTACGGAATTCACCAAGGTTATTAGGTAACTTTTCCTTTAAACGATAGCCATTCAAACATTCAACTACCAGAGCAGGTTCATCACTTTCTAAAAGGGCATTATAAAAACCTGCTGCTTTGGTCATATTTCTTGGTACCAAAATATACATTCCCCGAAGTAAATGAATTAATCCTCCCATTTGCGAACCACTGTGCCAAATACCTTCTAATCTATGGCCACGAGTACGAACAATCACAGGCGCTTTTTGTTTGCCTAAAGTTCGGTAACGTAAAGTAGCAAGGTCATCACTCATAATCTGCAGGCAGTACATTACATAATCTAAGTATTGTACTTCGGCAATAGGGCGTAACCCACGAAGAGCCATACCAATTCCTTGACCTAAAATGGTAGCTTCTCTAATTCCAGTATCTGCAATTCTTAAGGCGCCATACTTTTCTTGTAAGCCTTCCAATCCTTGGTTTACATCGCCAATTTGTCCAGCATCTTCACCAAATATTAAAACTTCTGAATGATTTTTAAGTATATGATCAAAGTTATCTCGAAGAACTACTCTACCGTCTACTTCTTCTGTATTTTCATTATAGGTAGGTGCAACTTCTAAAATTGAAGTAGCATTATTTTCTGCTTCAGAATATAAATGAGAACTGTACTTAGGCTGTATAATTTCGAAATAATTTTCTATCCAGTCCTTGAGTTGTTTCTTTTCTGTGCTTTCTTCTCCTACAACATATCGCAATGATTTTCTAGCTGTTGTAATAATGTCTTTTCTTAAGGGCTCTTTATTTGAAGATAAATCATCACAAAGTTTTTGTATAAAAGCTTTATTAGGACTTGAATTGGCAAGATTTTCTAAAAGCAATACAGCTTCGGCTTGTTCTTGTTTTTGAGGTGCTAAAAATGCATTCCACGCAGCTTTCTTGCCTTCACGAACTTCTTTTTTAATTCCTTTTTCAATATCTAAAAGTTCTTCTTCTGTAGCAAAATTATTAGCAATAATCCATTCACGCATTTTTAGATTACAATCAAATTCGCGTTCCCATTCTAAACGTTCTTTGCTTTTATAGCGTTCGTGTGAACCACTTGTAGAATGTCCTTGAGGTTGAGTTAATTCCCTTACATGGATTAAAACAGGTACGTGTTCCTCTCTGGCAACTGCTCCTGATTTTTGATATACTTCTATCAAACTAGGATAATCCCAACCATTTACCCGAATGATTTCGTAGCCTTTTTCATCTTCATTGCGTTGAAACCCTTTTAAGATTTCAGAAATATTTTCTTTGGTGGTTTGATGACAAGCATGCACTGAGATTCCATAGTCATTATCCCAGATACTCACAACCATTGGCACTTGTAGTACACCACCAGCGTTGATGGTTTCCCAAAAGTGTCCTTCGCTAGTACTAGCGTTACCAATAGTTCCCCAGGCTATTTCATTTCCCTTATTAGAAAAATTTGATGAAATTGAAATAGATTCATTTCTATAAATTTTTGAAGCCTGTGCCAGTCCTAATAATCGAGGCATTTGACCAGCAGTAGGAGAGATGTCTGCACTACTATTTTTTAATTCTGTTTGGTTTTTCCAGGTTCCATCCTCGTTGATAGTATGGGAAGCAAAATGTCCGCCCATTTGTCTACCTGCACTCATCGGATCAGCATCGATAGAAGTATGACCATACAATCCTGCAAAAAATTGCTGGATAGTAAGTTCACCAATTGCCATCATAAAAGTTTGGTCGCGGTAGTAACCACTTCTCCAATCTCCTTTTTTAAATGCCTTTGCCCAAGCTAGCTGAGGTACTTCTTTTCCGTCGCCAAAAATACCAAATTTTGCTTTTCCTGTTAAGACTTCACGACGACCCAACAAACTACATTCTCTACTGGTTACAGCTATTTTATAATCACTGAGAATTTCAGATTTAAAATCTTCAAAAGATAATTTACCATTTGCTTGTGGGTTTGACTGCATATAATTGTGTGGTATTAAGGATTTGCAAAAGTAGTGAAATTTGAAATTTTATGCAATTGAAAAAAAATCACTTCAATAAAGGAACAAACAAAAAAGCTTAGTCTTTTTTTGTAGCTGCTAACACCTTTATTATGATAAGTCTAACTAATAGCACAAAGGGAAAGCCATGTAATAAAGTGTCAAACCAGTCCAAAGGTTTCATGCCTTCGGCTCCGCCAAGAATCCATTTTACTTTTCCAAAAATATGGGGTTCAGGAAAAAAAGGGGCCAGTCCTAAAGTAAGACATAATAAAATAACCAATCTCCAATTGTTAAATGCACTCATAATATGTTTGTTTTAAAAATATGTAATATAATAACATTGATGGAAGTTTGATGATGGGAGAAAGAGATGTTTGCTTCAGTCTTCAGTCTTCAGTCTTCATTCTTCGGTCTTCCAGCATTTTTAATACCATTGTCTAGAAAATAAACCAAATAGTGTGCTTGGGTCTATAGTAATGATAAAACGTATTCTTTCTTCATAGTGTGATTGTCCCATTTCCCAGCCTGTTGTTGAATACACTGGAAAAAAGACTTCAAAATAATCTTCTACTAATGCCAAACGTATTCCGCTATCGAATAATGTTTCGGTACCCAGATTTTTATTGTTTACCAATCCAACATCGCCATACGCATGAATCCATCGCCAAATATTGGTACTTATATTTGCAGTAGTCATCCAAGTATTAGAAAAAGCAGGTTCTAGTTGTGATTTAAATCCACCTTCCGCAATAATTAACTGCTGGCTAAAAAATCCTGAATCTTCACTTCTCCCATAATAATTATAATCGAAAAGATAATCGGTTGGGCGATCTAATGCAAAACTAAAATAGTCATCATTTACATTGGTGTTATTTTTAATAAAGACGCCAGCAAATAATCTTACATTGATTTGTCGATTGTTTAAAAATAGTTTTCGGTATTTTAAAGTGGTAGAAACTTTACTAAATTCAGATGATAATTGATAATCAAAGTTCGCTCTGTAATGATTTATAAGGTTCGGATTTGAAAAAGTATATCTAAAATTAAACACACTATAATTAGGTGTTTCTAAGGGTTTGTTTGGGTTTTTATCTCTTTCTACTGTTACATTTCGTAAAGAGATAAAATGTTTTTTATTATTTCGTAAATTATTTTTATCTCTGAAGGAGAAAGCTACAAAAGGGCTAATTCTTTTATAAAATAATCCTTCATCATAAGAAAAATACCTTCCTGAAACTCCTGCTTTTATTCTGTATAAACTACTAAATTCGGGCTTTTTACTATATATTAATGATCCACTACCCACTATAGTTTTAGATCTAAACGCCCATAATGGCTCTATTTTGTAATGAAACGTTTTTGGCAGTACCGTTTTGTTATATAATTTTGGGCCTATTGCTAATCCATCATATACATTAAAACTATACTCGGGCATTACAAAGATTTGGGTGTATTTTGGGTCTTCCACATCTTTGAACAACCTAAACTGTATAGGTTTGTTTAATAATCCTTTTACTTTTCTGTAATTGTTTCTTTGATTGAATTCTGGTATAACTCCCTCATAATTTAATGCAACTTTTCGCAAATCTTTCGAAGGCAATGTCACAGTAATTGAAGAGTCTATAGGAGCCAGCCATTTTTTATAAATGATTTCATCTTTGTTGATTCCGTAGATGGATACGGGCATTTTTTTATTTCTTTTATTTACCACTTCTATAGTGATAGAATCATTTTTTATAATAGGTTTTTTTAAATTGAAATCGATAGAACTTCTATTGTTTATATAGTCTTCAAAAAACCAGTCAATAGGTAAATTGGTGTTGTTTTCTAAGTTTTTCTGAAAGTCAATAGACTTTACTGGTTTCAATTTGTTTTCAGAATAGAACTGTTTAATGCTAGTTAAAACGGCTTCTTGCCCCAGATAATCACTTAAATAATTTAAACCACTTCCAGCATAATAATCACTGGCAATATTTTTATTGAATTTAAGTAAGGAGTCTTTGGGGGTTGTAAGTTTCTGCATGAGATTGCCTCGGGCAACATTCATATATAAAAATGAATATTGGTCATTAAACTCTAGCTGTGATGCGTGGAACCACCTAACAATAGCGAGATTACTTAGATTACCAACCAGCTTCATATTTGGGTAGTAGGTATTCACATAATCCATCATTAAATAAATCTGTAAGGCACCCAATAACCAGTAATCATCTCTCGGGTTAATGGCTAATGTGTTTTCTAAATAAGTTCGACTTACTATTTTTAGAATTTCTATATCATACTCAAAACCATCTGGAAAAGGACTAATAAACTCTGGAAGTAAATTAAGGCCATACACTGGATTTCGTTTATAATCAATCTCACTAAGCATCATTTTATCAAAAGGATAATCACCTAATTTTTCGTCTAAAAATTGAACTACTCTATCTACTACAAGCGCTTTAATAGGAGGAGTTATTTTTTTATGAGTTAGGTTCGTGATAACTTCAACCTTATCTGTTTGAATATGTATGAAATCTGAAGTCTTTAGCAAATGCAATTTCGCCTGCATTCTATTTTCGCCCGTCAGCTTAGTGATTCTGCTTTTATCTATAAAATTTTCTGAAACAACATCTAAATCTGAAACTACAGAGAAATAATTTGGAGTATTAAAAGTAATATCGAAAGTAGAAGGGGTTAAATAAGAATCGTTTAAATCTTTATTACTGTAAGCATGCCATTCTCCATCAAAAACCGCTGGAGATAAAAACCAATACCTCACCTTAAAATCGCCACTGTTGGTGATTCCGTAGCGAGTAAATTTATCATCAGGAAGAACAACACTATATTCTATTTTCATGGTATACGTTTCTCCCGGAAGTAAAACTTCATCTAGTTTTACTCTAACAATATCAACTTCATCTCCTCTTTGCCAAATCAAAGTTTCAGCATTATTATTTTCAACACTATGAATATTAGAATGCCCTCTGTTCTTATTTTTTTCAAAATGAAAACTACTTTCATAGTTTTCTGAAAAACGTTGCGCTAAGGGAGTGGTCTTACTAGAAAAACTATTTGCCCAATCGTTTAAGTAAATTTCGTTTAAAGGTATGTTAGAATGGTTCTTATAAACAATTTCTTGAGAAATGATGATGGTTCTTAATTCGGGCTCAAGCGTTGCATCAATAGTAATATGATGTTGTGCTTGGGAAATAGCTCCCATTAATAAACCAATATATAATATGAAATGCTTTACCTTCAATTATTTCTTAATAAATTTTAATACTTCCTCGTTAGGAAAGTTTGTTTTAATATAGAACAATCCACTTTGTAAAAACGATACGTTAATAATGATAATATTTTCATTTTCAGAAGAATATTGCAATACTTTTTGTCCTAATGAATTATAAATAGTAAAGTTTATGTTTTCTGAAAACTCTTCAGAAACAGATAGTATTAATTGATTGTTAACTAAAGTATTTTCAACTGAAATTACTTTGTTGATATCAAAATCAGGAATACTTAATATAAATTCTTTATTGGTTTCTAATTCCATAATTACAGGAAGATGATCGCTCATATTATATAAGTTCTCTCTTATTTCTTGACTGTAAACTCCCGTGCAATTTTCGTTGTTAATGCTTTCGTTATAGCAGTTTCCATTATTTCCGAAGGATTTATACGTGTCTTCTAAATAATGCATTTTAGGGTCACTTTCCATATTTTTCGACATGGTAATAAAATCAAATCGATCGTCTAATCCTCCGCCAGCTCCTGCTCCAAAGGGACCAGAACTAATCCGTGTGCTTTGTGTGTGGATGTCTTGAAAATCCTCATTATTATGCCAAGACCCAAGTGTATTAATAGGATCCACCATAACAATGGCATTGGTTTCGTCTAATAATTCTATATAGGCAGGTTCTGTAGAAGTGTATAGATTAAAATCACCTGCAAAAATCACATAAGAGTCTGGGTCAACAGATTCAAGAAAGGTAGTAAGTTCTGTAACCATACCCAATCTGAGATTCTGATTGTCTGATCCTTGACTAGATTTTAAATGAGTCACATATAAATCTAAAAATACAGGGTCTGAACCTTGATCTACCGTATTTAGTTTTAATTGGTATCTATTAATATCTCTTACATCAGTTATAATCACTTCAGATGTTTCCAAACTAAATTTATCTGTTTTAAAATAAATCATTTGCTGTAGATCCGAACCACTGGATTGATTGCTTATATACTCCGCTCTTGAATAAGTATTGTTTTGATAATTCAATGACACGGTTAGAATTTCTTCAGCACCAGCTTCCCCTTGCAATTCGCAAATCATAAAAATATCGGGTTCGTATTCATCTAAAATATCTCTTAAAATTAAAGAGCGATTTGCTGGATTTGCATAAGGAAACTCCAATACATTATAAAACATGGTTTTAATGGTTTCTTGTGCATTAACAGTAAAAGCCAATAAAAATATAGTAATGTATATAATACTTTTCATAAAATAAAGGGAGTGAAAATACGTAAGAACTAGAAGTTAGGACTCATGTTATATTTTTTATAGAATTTATTTAATATATCAATTACTTCGTCTTCGGTATCTACCAAATCTACTAAATGTAAATCGTCTGGACTAACATTCCCACTGGATTCTAATAAGGTTTTTTTAATCCAATCTACCAATCCGCCCCAAAATTCAGTTCCTACTAAAATTATTGGAAATTTTCTTATTTTGTTAGTTTGTATCAGTGTCAATGCTTCAAAAAACTCATCTAAGGTGCCAAAACCTCCGGGCATAACGACAAACCCTTGAGAATACTTTACAAACATTACTTTTCTAACAAAAAAGTAATCAAAGTCAATACTTTTATCACTATCAATATATGGATTGTCATGTTGCTCAAAAGGGAGTGTGATGTTTAATCCTACTGAAGTCCCACCAGCATTGTGAGCCCCTTTATTTCCTGCTTCCATAATTCCTGGACCACCACCTGTAATAACTCCGTAGCCATTTTCAGTTAGTTTTTGAGCTATATTTTCTGCGAGTTTATAATATTTATTATCTGGTTTTGTACGTGCCGATCCATATATAGACACACAAGGGCCAATTCTACTTAGCTTTTCATACCCATTAACAAACTCTCCCATAATCTTGAAAATAGCCCAGGAGTCATTTGTTTTTACTTCATTCCAGTTTTTTGGATTTCTTTCTTTTTTCATATTTATTGTTGTTAATCCCGATAGCTATCGGGAGGGTAACTTTTTATTTTATAATTAGCATACTAATAAAGCTAATGTAATTCTTTTTTAAGGAAATGAGCCGTGTAACTTTTCTTCACTTTTATAATTTCTTCGGGAGTTCCTTTTGCTAATATCTTTCCACCTTTTTTTCCACCTTCTGGCCCAATATCGATGATATAATCTACTGTTTTTATTACATCTAAGTTATGTTCGATAATCAGTACCGTATTTCCTTTATTTACTAATTTGTTTAAAACCAGTAATAGTACACGAATGTCTTCAAAATGCAATCCTGTTGTAGGTTCGTCTAAAATGTAGAAAGTGTTTCCTGTATCTCTTTTTGAAAGTTCTGTAGCGAGTTTAATTCTTTGTGCTTCACCTCCAGATAGGGTAGTAGATTGTTGTCCTAGCGTGATATAGCCCAAACCAACATCTTCTATAGTTTTTAGTTTTCTAAATATTTTTGGAATGTGTTCAAAGAGTTTGCAGGCATCTTCAATGGTCATATCTAACACATCGAAAATTGATTTCCCTTTGTATTTAATTTCTAGAGTTTCGCGGTTAAAACGTTTTCCTAGGCAAGTTTCACATTCTACATAAACGTCTGGAAGAAAATTCATTTCTATTACACGTAATCCGCCACCTCTGCATGTTTCACATCTGCCTCCTTTTACATTAAAACTAAACCGTCCTGGTTTGTATCCTCGTATCAACGCTTCGGGTACTTTTGCAAAAAGACTTCTTATTTCTGAAAAGACTCCCGTATAAGTAGCAGGATTGGAACGAGGCGTACGACCAATGGGTGACTGATTGATATCAATCACTTTATCAATATTATTTAATCCAGCAACCTTTTTATAAGGCTTTGGTTTTTTAACTCCTCTAAAAAAATGTGTGTTTAAAATAGGGTAGAGGGTTTCGTTGATTAAAGTAGATTTTCCACTTCCTGAAACTCCCGTGACACCAACCATCATCCCTAATGGAATGTCTATAGAAACATTCTTTAAGTTATGACCTGTAGCTCCCGAAAGACTTAAGATTTTTCCATTTCCTTTTCGTCTTTCTTTAGGAATGCTAATTTCTTTTCTTCCGTTAAGGTAATCTGCTGTAAGCGTATGATGGTGTAAAATTTCTTTTGGTGTTCCCTCAGAATCTATTTCGCCTCCGTGTTTTCCGGCAGCAGGACCAATATCTATCACCCAGTCGGCACTTTCGATCATTTCTTTATCGTGTTCTACCACAATAACAGAATTTCCGATGGCTTTTAAAGCGAGTAAAGACTGAATTAATTTTTCATTATCTCGTTGATGTAAACCAATACTTGGTTCGTCTAAAATATATAGTACTCCTACTAATTGAGATCCAATTTGAGTTGCCAATCGAATACGCTGCGCTTCTCCTCCAGATAATGATTTAGAACTTCTGTCTAATGCCAAATAAGTAAGTCCTACATCTATTAAGAATTGCAATCTGGACTTTACTTCTTTAATTATTTCTTCGGCGATTTTAAGCTGATTTTTAGATAAATGTTTATGTAAATCCTGAAACCATTTTGCCAAATCGACAATGTCCATATGAGCTAATTCAGCTATATTTTTATCATTGACTTTAAAGTTGAGAGATTCTTTCCGAAGCCTTGTACCATTACATTCTGAACAGTCAACGTGATCCATATAATCCTTCGCCCAACGTTGTAGGGATTTGGATTCATTATCTTCAAAAGTATTCTGTAGAAAAGTAACAATCCCTTCAAAATCTATTTTATAATTTCTAGTAATCCCAAGGGTTTTTGAAGCCACTTCAAATTTTTCTTCAGTTCCGTAAAAAATGATATCTACTGCTTCTTTTGGGATTTTTTCAAAAGGATCAGTCAGTTTAAAATTATATCGTTGTGCGATTAATTCTAATTGCTTGAATACCCAGTTTTGTTTTTGAGAACCTTGAGGCGCTAATGCACCTTGATTGATAGAAAGAGTTTTGTTAGGAACTATTTTATCTAGATTAACTTCATGTAATTTTCCGAGTCCTTTACATTTTGGACACATTCCTTTTGGAGAATTAAACGAAAAATTATTAGGTTCAGGATTGGGATAAGAAACACCACTGGATGGGCACATTAAGGACCGACTAAAATAGCGAGCCTTATCGGTTTCGTAATCCAATATCATTATTACATCTTCTCCGTGATACATTGCTGTTACAATGGTTTCACTTAATCGTTTGTTGTTTAAAATTTCTTGGGTGATTTTAAGTCGGTCAATTACAATCTCAATATCATGAGTTTTGTACCGATCTAGTTTCATTCCCTTTACAATATCTCTTACTTCACCATCAACTCTAACTTTTAAAAATCCCTGCTTGGCAATTTGCTGAAACAACTCTCTGTAATGTCCTTTTCTAGATCGAATCACGGGAGCCAAAACTGAAACTTTTTTACCTTCAAAATCTTTTAAAATCAACTCTTGAATTTGCTCATCGCTATAGCTTACCATTTTTTCGCCTGTGTTGTAACTGTAGGCATCACTGGCTCTTGCGTACAAAAGCCTTAGGAAATCGTAAATTTCGGTAATAGTACCAACGGTAGAGCGAGGACTTTTACTGGTGGTTTTTTGTTCAATTGCAATAACAGGAGAAAGTCCTTCAATTTTATCTACATCGGGACGTTCTAAACCACCCAAAAACTGACGGGCATAAGCAGAAAATGTTTCAATGTAACGGCGTTGTCCTTCGGCGTAAATAGTATCGAAGGCAAGCGATGATTTTCCACTACCCGAAAGACCTGTAATGACTACCAATTTCTCTCTTGGAATCTTTACATCTATGTCTTTTAAATTGTGAACTCTTGCACCAAGAACTTCAATAAAACCCTCATTTTTTGCCATAGCTTGCAAAGGTACTTAATTTCATTCTGAAATTTGTTAATGCGTTATTTAGATATTGTGTTAATTGGGATTGTCTTTACGAGCCAATTTGGTGAAGTAATCGCATGAAAACTGGAATTTAGCTTATTGAGATTGCTTTCCCGATAATAAATCGGGACAGGCTGTCGTGCCTCATCATAATTTCGCTATTATTAAAGAGATTGCTTCGTCGTGCCTCCTCGCAAAGACATTAAAGCTAACTATTAATCTCCTTTGTAAGAAATTGATAAAAAGTAGTAGCTAAAAAGAAAATGATACTTACCACGGAAGCATAACTAATTACCAACAAAATAATTGGCAAACTAAATAATAAGAAGCCTAATGGTAGCAGTACTCCAAATACAACTAAGAATAGGAAGATGGAATACAAATAATGCAAAATACGAGGCAAACTGGTATCAACATTGTCTTGAAGTTGATACAATTTTGGCATCACATCGTTTGCCATATAATCTCCTAGTTTAGATAAGAATACTTCATTAAAGGAGGAATCTTCAAAAGTTTCTGGATCGATAGAATTTGCCAAGGCTATAATTTTATCTTGATGTCTTTCGTAAACGGCTTCAATGTCTAATGTTTCTTTATAAATTCCGAATTTATAACCAAAATAATATAATAATCCAGAACCACATTTATGTTCTAACCATTTTTCAAGAATGGCTTTATCGTAAATCTTCGGAAATTGTATGTTCTTGGCTAATTTACGTTCCTTAGGTTTTGTCATTAAAAGAGACTTTAACTCTAGGTATAAATTCTCAGTGTC
>Ga0164313_10003851_pt1 | contig 13384 bp, 12 predicted proteins | sample GuaBasSedimGuay4_FD_113735 | JGI IMG/M metagenome (GOLD analysis project Ga0164313, IMG submission 113735) | Subseafloor sediment microbial communities from Guaymas Basin, Gulf of California, Mexico - Guay4, Core 4569-4, 0-3 cm | ecosystem: Environmental > Aquatic > Marine > Hydrothermal vents... | reverse complement strand
TCTGGGCGATGACTATGTGCCCGCTTCGGGCTTCCCTGTTATGCGCAAGTTTGTTGAAGATCTGGATCGTAAGGGCAAGCGTTTTGGCAAGGGTTTTTACGATTATCCTGAAGGTGGTAAAAAGCACTTGTGGGCCGGATTGGCAGAGCTTTACCCGGTGAAGGATGAGCAACCGCCAACGCAGGAAATAATTGACCGGCTGCTTTATCGTCAGGCGCTGGAGACGGCCAGATGCTTCGAGGAAGGCGTCATGGATCATCCCGCTGATGCCGATATTGGCTCAATCTTTGGCTGGGGCTTCCCACCATGGACCGGTGGCACGCTGTCCTTTATCGACTCCGTTGGTATTGAACACTTTGTGGCAGAATGTGATCGTATGACAGCGGCTTACGGCCCCAGGTTCGAGGTCTCTGACTGGTTGCGTCAGCGTGCCGAACGCGGCGAGTCTTTTCACCAGGGTTAATTAACAAAATATAAGTACAGGAGTAATCATATGGCCATTCCAAAGTCTTTCGAAGGTAAGTTGAAACTCCCGGCAGTCGCGGCACCGATGTTTCTAGTGTCCACGCCGGCACTGGTTATCGAGGCTTGTCGTGCCGGTATTGTAGGTACATTTCCAGCTTTGAATCAGCGCACCAGCGAAGGCTTTGAGCAGTGGCTGGATGAAATCCAGACAGCACTGGCGGCCGATAATATCGAAACCCCGTTTGGTGTAAACCTGATCGTGCACAGGAGTAATCCCCGTCTGCAGGCAGATCTGGCCATATGTGTGAAAAAGAAAGTACCGCTGATCATCACGTCATTGGGTGCGGTCGCGGAGCTGGTAGATGCAGTTCATGCCTACGGCGGAATAGTTTTCCATGATGTCATTATGCTCAAGCATGCCAAAAAGGCCGCTGCAGCCGGTGTGGATGGTCTGATTGCAGTGAGTGCCGGTGCAGGTGGACACGGTGGCCTGACCAACCCCATGGCTCTGGTCCAGGAAATCCGCGGATTCTACTCCGGCACCATCCTGTTATCCGGCACGATCACCAGCGGTGCGCATATCGCGGCAGCGCAGGCCATGGGTGCAGATCTTGCTTATCTTGGTACACGCTTTGTCAATACACAGGAAAGCGCGGCGCCGGAAGATTTCAAGGACATGGTTATTGAGGGAAATGCTGCAGATGTGGTTTACACCTCGGCCGTTTCAGGTGTGCACGCAAACTTTCTGAAGCAAAGCCTGGAAAATAATGGGTTTGACATGGATGCACTGACCGGTGCGGGCGGCAAAGCTGATCTCAAGGGTGTCGGTGATGAGGCCAGAACCTGGAAAACTGTCTGGTCAGCAGGCCAGGGTGTTGGTGGCATCGATGATGTGCCGTCAACAGCTGAGCTTTGTGAGCGACTCAAACAGGAATACTTCGAGGCAGTAGAGGGGCTTTCCAGACGATCACAAGACTTTGCTTAACACTCGCGACCACCCGATAGCCCCAAGCCGGTACCTTCGGTAATTTCCTGACGCAAAATATCACCCCTGGCGATGTACGCCAGGTTGTGCCTCTTCATCAAGCCCTCAAATGACTACCCTGACTGGGTTCTATTGCTATTAAAACTGTCCGCTCAAGATAAAATCAGAGCAAATCATTATGTATCTAAAGTGTCCGATCGAGTATGAACTAGTTAATTGACATAGATCAAGTTTGAATACAGGTGATTACCCTACAATCACAGCATAACTAGATGAGATCTATATTTATAATGAAATTATATTTCATGTATTGCAGCTCGTTTTTAGGATATATGTAATAAAGATAGATCCAAAATGATCAGACATATTAATAAAATTTAATATTTTTATAGTCTGAGTGGAGTGAGACAGTGAATGGTAATGCAAAGTCCCGGTTTTCCATGTTGCGTGGTACCCGCAAGGTTCAAAATGACATCGACGTATTTTTTGACACAGTAAGTGATGCAACAGATGTGTTTGGCCGCATACTAAGGATCTACCTGCAGGAACCGGATTCCAGCGAAACCTTTGACCGTTCTCTAAAGCAGCTGACTGAGCTTGAATTAAGAGCAGATGAACTGCGCCGAGGTATTGAATCCTATTTATATGAGAAGACCCTGATTCCGGATCTGCGTGGTGATGTACTGGCCATGATCGAGGATGTCGACAGCCTCATCAGCACTCAGCAGGCGCTTAGTATTGCCCTGAAAATCGAACAACCTGTGATACCTGAGCAATTTCACCAGGGTTTCCTGAATCTGGAGAGAACAACCGAACGTTGCGTATCTTATTTGCTAAGTGGCGCCAGGGCGTTCTTCCGCAACATTGATGAAGTACGTGATCACACCCACAAGGTGATATTTGCCGAAAGTGAAGCTGACCAGATCTGTACTGATTTGAAGACAGATATCTTCAGTTCGGATCTGGAGAAAATCGAAAAAATTCACCTGCGCTATTTTATCGAGCGCATCGATCTTGTGGCCAACAAGGCAGAAGACATTGCTGATGCGCTAACCATCTATTCTCTCAAGCGTATGGTCTGAGAGCAGTAGCGTGGAACTCAGTATCTTCATATTTCTTTCAAGCGGACTGTTTTTGGGCTGGTCCCTTGGTGCCAATGATGCGGCCAATATCTTTGGCACAGCCGTTGGCAGCCGCATGGTCAAGTTTGCCACTGCAGCACTTATCGCTTCGGTGTTTGTCATCCTGGGTGCAGTCATCTCTGGTGGCGGTGCTGCACACACGCTGGGGAAGCTCGGTGCAGTCAATGCAATGGGCGGCGCTTTTACTGTCGCTTTTGCCGCTGCAATTACCGTCTACTGGATGACCAAGGCACGCCTGCCCGTATCTACCAGCCAGGCCATCGTCGGTGCGATTATCGGCTGGAACATGTTTGCCGGAGCCAGGACTGAATTTTCAACCATGAGCAAGATTCTGCTGACCTGGGTTCTATGCCCGGTGCTGGCGGCACTAACAGCAGTATTGCTTTACATGGGAACGCGCAAAGTGCTGCACATGGCAAGTCCCCATTTGCTCACGCTGGATAGCTTTACGCGTATGGCGCTGCTGGCGGCAGGTGCATTTGGTGCCTACAGTCTGGGTGCAAACAATATCGCTAATGTCATGGGTGTGTTTATACCGTCTTCGCCTTTCCATGACATTTCTGTAGGCAGCCTGATGCTAACCGGCACGCAACAGTTGTTCTTGCTTGGTGCGGTGGCCATCGCGGTAGGGATTTACACCTATTCCAAGCGTGTCATGCTCACAGTGGGTAGTGGTCTGATGCCGTTGACACCGGTTGCCGCATGGGTCGTGGTAATGTCCCACTCCATCGTTTTATTTCTGTTTTCCTCAGAAGGCCTGGAACATTTTCTGGCCAGTAGCGGCTTGCCGACCATTCCACTGGTTCCTGTTTCCAGCAGTCAGGCTGTAGTCGGCGCGGTGATCGGCATCGGCCTGTTTAAAGGTGGCGCGCAACTGGACTGGAAAGTCGCCGGGAAAATTGCAACCGGTTGGGTGACGACACCAGTGATTGCAGCGCTGGTATCCGTGTTCGCATTGTTTGTCCTGCAGAACGTGTTCCAGCAACAGGTGCAGCACCCCATTGAGTATGAAGTCAGCGAAGCTGTTATTGAACAGTTGCAGGAGCAGGACATTCCGGTACAGGGCCTCGATCAGCTGACGGGGGTGGTTTTTTCATCCGCTAAACAAATGATCAGGGCGCTTGATAACAATAACGCGCTCGACAAAGACCAGAAGGAACAGCTTCTCGATTACGCAGAGCTGCACCTGGTTCAAGTCAATACGGACAAGCTGAATGATCGCATTTCTGCCAGTTTCAGTACCGCACAACTAAAAGCGTTGGCAAAGCTGGATGGCCGGGTTTATGAGCACCCCTGGCAACTCGAGCAGGCTCTCGCGTTTTTGTCTGGCGACTGGCAGCTGCGGGATGACCTGATGGTCAACAAACAGTACAACAAAGAAATTCAGACACAACTGAGAATACTAATGCGGCTGTTTGCAGTCGAAGAATGATTTATTAAACGCTAACTGTGGCGGTTATCCACCACGAATTTGAGAGGAAACTATTTCAATGGCTAATCAGGAAATGAAAATTGGTGAAGAGTCCAAACCGCGCTTTGAGTTTCGCAGTTTTGCTCAGAACTTTGATGAGGCAGCTTTCCGCATGTCCCGTCTGTCGGTGCCGGTGCCGGAAAAAGTATGGGAACGTGAATCGGATGAGATTTACATCATGTCCCGTACCAACGATGTGAACAACACAAAAATCCGTGATGGCAAGATGGACGTTAAAACCTATGTCCAGACCATTGATGGGCTTGAACAGTGGAACCCCCTGATGAAAGCGGAGTTCCCTATTGGTCGTGATGTACTTGTTAACGATGTTTTTCCAGCCTTCCAGGTCGATATGCCGGAACTGGAGCAGGACAGTTACAGCATGGATGAATTTCTGGAAATGATCCATGCACATGCCGATCTGCAGGCAGTGAGTGTGCACAAGCACCGTTTTGGTTACATGGTCAATGACACGATTTGTGAAACAGCCAATGTACTGATCAATGGTGCCCGGGTCACGACGGTCAACTCCGAATCCACCGAACTCGAAGATATTAAAAAGACGATCTCTGATCTTTGTCTGGATGGGGTTGAAAACATCAACTACCTGCAGGCAATCAAGCGGGTGGTTGGCATGATCAACAAGCCACTGGCTAACTAAGGAGGCCGAATATTATGGCACACGAAATTGAAAGGAAGTTCCTTGTCAAAGGTGACTTCAAGGCAGATGCGGTGGATGCTCTCAGGATCACCCAGGGTTATCTGTCTTCTGTCCCCGAGCGCGCCGTGCGTGTGCGTATCAAGGGTGATAAGGGTTATCTCACTATCAAAGGCCTGGGCAACGAATCAGGTGCCTCACGCTATGAGTGGGAACAGGAAATATCCGTTTCAGATGTGAAGGATCTGCTGGAATTGTGTGAGCCCGGGATCATAGATAAAACCCGGTACCACGTTAATTCCGCAGCTCACATGTTTGAAATTGATGAGTTTTATGGCGATAACGAAGGTTTAACCGTAGCTGAAGTAGAGCTGGAAAGTGAGGATGAGGTGTTCGAAAAGCCTTCCTGGCTCGGTGCTGAAGTGACCGGCGATGTTCGTTATTACAATTCCATGCTAATGAAAACCCCGTTCTCAAAATGGGACTCATAAGCTTTGTTTTATGTCAACTTTGTAAAAAAAGGTAGAAAGTGATGAAAACCAAGATAGTTAGAAAACATGCCATTGCCTTAGCCATATCCATGGCACTGGCCGGTGGTTCAGTAAGCGCACTGGCTGACGACAGCAGTATTCAGGCACAGCTTGATATGCTTAAGCAGAAAATTGCACAACTGGAGCAAGCCCTGGCTGATAGTCAGGAATCCCAAGAGAAGACCAATGAGCAGCTAGAGCGCGAGCTGGTTGTCACTCAGGAAATGGGAAAGACATCCGACAGGGTGTTGTACGAAGCAGATAGTGGCTCTCCGGTGCTGGTTTCCAGGGATGGTACAAAAACCATGGAAATACACGGCAGAGCGTTCATTGATATTGCAGGACTGCCTGATCAGTACGAGAGGGGCAAGGTGAAAGATCTGGTTGACTCGCATCAATCTTCAGAATTCCGCAAACTCTACCTCGGTGTAGAGGGCCAGTTTGCAAAGAATTGGGAGTATGAACTCACAATCGATTTTGCTGAACAGGCTGTGGATCTGAAAGATGCCAACGTCACCTACACCGGGTGGACCAACAACGAACTCATTATGGGTTACCAGAAGCCTGCTTTTGGCCTGGAAAATACGAGTAGTTCCAGATACACGTTGTTCATGTCGCGTGGCGTGACGGACCGTTTCTCTGACGAACGGGCACTTGGCGTGAGCTGGGCTAACAGCCCTTCCTGGGGTAGCATAAAAGCCGGGGTTTTCGTGCCTAACTCTTTCAAAGATGGCAAGCTCGAGGATTATACCGAGGGCGAGACCGAAATCGGTGATGAACTGATCCCAATGGAAGCCAGCAGCGAAATTGATCGCTATGCACTGATGGGACGTACAACCTGGGCGCCTATTGCGGGCGACAGCCGCCTGGTGCACCTGGGTGTCAGCGGGATGTACATCAATTATGATGACCCGAGTTCTGTGAAGATCAAGGTAAAACCGGCAGCCCATCTGGGTGAGAACCTGGTATACACCAAGGTCAAGGATGTTAGCAACGCCATGACCTGGGCCCTGGAAGGTGCATTAATGTATGACAACTTCTTTTTCCAGACTGAATACCTGACCACCAACCTCGACGCTGAAGATCACAACTATTCATTCGATGGTTACTACGTCGCAGGTACCTGGGTGATGACCGGTGAGAGCCATGGCTACAAGAAAAAGAATGGTAAATTCTATGGCGTTACTCCCAGACATCCGCTTTCCAGTGGTGGTTTGGGCGCCTGGGAACTTGCCCTGCGCTACAGTGACATTAATCTGAACGACAAAGATGAAATTGGTGGTTCAATGCAGACGTTTACGGTTGGTCTGAACTGGTACATGGAAAACAACCTCAGGGCGATGCTGAACTATGTTCACTTCGAAGCCGGTGATTACGAGGACAGCAGCAAGTACGTTTCTTCCCAGGATGGCAACATCATCGAAGGTCGTCTGGCTTTCTACTTCTGATATGTCAACGCTCCAGGGTGATAGGTCACCCTGAGCCAAGGAATACAAGGAAAATATTATGAAAAGGTTAATGATTATAGCGGTTGCTTCAGGCGTGTTGGTTAGCCAGGCAGCGATGGCTCTGGATAAATCCGACTTTACCGGATACGAGTATGCTTTTCGGACGGACGAGCCTGCAGGGCTGTCCATCGTTCCCGAAAGGATGGCTAACGAGCGGAAGTCTCTTTATGATTTCGTCGCGTTCGAATCAAGGTACCCCAAAGAGAAACGAGTGGCTTACCTGGACACACCCGATCGTGCGCTCAAACAGGCCAACGTGATCATAAGGGTCCGCGAGGATATCACCAAGCCGTGGAAGTCCAAGATTACGGTCAAACTGCGTACGCCCGACCTGGAAGCTGTTGGAAAGCTCTCCAAGTATAAAAAAGCTGAAATCGATGTATCCGCCGGCGGTGTGGAAAAATACAGCGTCAGCTACGACATCATTTATGTTCCCTCTGAGATTGATGTGCGGGATATCGATGTAGACCAGGTCCTGGAGGCGATCCAGAAAGGTAATGCCGAGGCATGGTCTCTGGTCGAGCCCCTGGCCGGTCACTTTGCCGATTTACAGCAGACCGAGGTGTTCCGTATGATGCAGTGGAGTGGTCCACAGATTCTGATTAACGGCACCACCGAAGTGGACTACACGATCTGGAGCCCCTACTTCAAGCACCCGTCACAGAAGTACGCCTCTGAAATCTCATTCAAGGGCCATGCCTTTGAGAAAGCACGATTGGAAGGTATTGCATCTAAAGTAAGCGAAGAGCTTAAAGGTGATAATGTCTTCATGAATGTCCCTGACAGCAAGACCGAGATGGTCTTCAGTCTGAGTGAAGGTTTCAATTAAGCTGATAGAAATGTAGTTACGTAAGGCACCAGGGCTGGTTGGTATCGGGAAACGGTACCAGCCAGCCTTTTTTATTTTGGTTTAAAGTCTCCCATAGGGGAGGGGGCTGTCAGCGTATGAGTTGCTCACGGATATTCTTTAATCCAAATATCTGTATTCTGGAATTGCCCTGGTCAACGACATACAAGTATTCATACGCTTTATCCACCGCCATTCCATCACCGCTGGCGATGGCTAGCTCAGATATAAATGCACCGTGTTGCCTCTCGCCCTGCACCAGGACGATTCGCCCGGCATCTTCGTCCAGCAGGTACAAAATGCCCTCGTTGTCGAAAACAATGCCTTCTATATCGCCTTCAAAACTACGGTTGTAAAGGATGTCTTCATCAGTAGGAGGTAGTACATCATCGAGATCGGACGCAAATTTTGATCTCACCAGGGTGCCGCTGCGGGGAATGCTTTCAAGATAATCACCACGCATAGCATAGACCTGGACGCGGCCATTGCCCTCATCCGCAACATGCAGGCGTTCATTGCGGATCACCATCGATTCAGGCTCTTTCAAAGAGGCACGCTGTTTGGGGGATGCGCCAATGCTGTACAGGTACTCACCCAGTGGCGAAAATACCTGGATATCATTTCGCTGCCTGTCGGTGACAAAGGCCAGATCATACTGATCCACAGTAATTCCCTGTGGGTTTTGGAACTCACCTGCACCTGCGCCAGGACTTCCAAAGCTGCGGATGAAGCCACCTTCCAAATCAAATAACTGGACCCTGTGATTGCCCTTGTCCACGGCCAGAAGCTGATTGTGGGAGTTGATTGCCAGACCGAGGACCTCATCGGCAAACTGGCCTTCCTCTGCACCTTTCTCACCAATGACGTGTAACAGCGTGCCCGCGTCAGAAAACACCTTGATCGAGTACATATCAGATACATATACCCGCCCCTGGTCATCCAGAGTTATGGAATCGATATTTGCTAATTCGGAGTGTGTAATAACCCGGTCGGGACTGATCACAACGACCTGGTCCACATCCGCGGTACATGCCGCTATTGCCGCTGAAAAAATCAATAGACCCAGTTTGGATCGCAGTTGAATACGTACTTCTGCTAAGTTGTTCATAGGGTGCCCGCCTGTTGAAATGTGCAGCTATGCTTAAGCTGCTTATGCGTTACACCATACTAGAATAAACCAAATACTCCACCGGGGGTATAGCCTAGCCAACGCAGCCAGGTTTCTCCCCAGACAATAATCATAAGCCAGCCCACTACCAGCATCGTCACACCAAACTTGGCCGTGTCAGACCAGCTGTATTGGTCGGTTACATACAGCAGGGCTGCCGGTTTGCTGTTAAATGGCAGGGCATACACGTGCTCGATCAATAGCGCAACAGGTAGGGCAAGGCTTAATATCGGATAGCCAAATTTCTGGGCTGTGCCAATGGCAATCGGAACAAAAACCAGCGTGCGCATGGTCTTTGACTGGAATATCAGTGCACTGAAAATCATCAAGCCGGTTAATACCAGATACAGCATCCAGAAGGGCGTATGGCCGGTGAAACCCACGGCATCAAATGCGGCATTCACAGAAATATTGGGCAAATCAGTCATTTTAAAACCTGCGCCCAGGGTATAAGCACCGGCAGAGAACAATAATAAATGCCATGGAATATCTACATCATTCCATTTGACCACACCGACCCCTGGCATCAGGGACACGATCGCACCGAGAAAAGCCACTGCTGTTTTGCTGATGCCATGCAGGGAATCGGTCACCCACAAGGCCAGGACAGCGATAAAAATCAATACCGCTTTTATCTCTTCGGGCTTGATTTTACCCATGGCGTGCAACTCTTCCCGTAGTCGCTCCAGGCCGCCTTCGATCTGAGGTTTGGATTCCTCAGGGCTAAGGCGGAAAAAGATTTTCGAGCCGATGAACCAGCCGAGCAGGATGTTCAACATGGCCAGCAGAAACGCTGCTTCCACCCAACGATAATATGCAAAGTCCATATCCCACAGCATGGCACCGGCAATCAACGAGCCTGCCAGCAGGTTGGCGCCGGAGCCTGTTATGAACGCACCCGCACTGATATTGATCTGGAATAGGTTCTGCAACACCAGGTTGCGGCCGAAGTTATTCTTTTCCTTGCCGCCGTTTGCTCCGAATACGGCTGCAATGACCATGAAAATCGGCAACAGAATGGTTGCTTTAGCTGTTGTCGCGGATATGAACATGGACAGGATGACGTTGATAAAGATGAAACTGAAAAAGATGGAGGTTGCACTTTTACCAAACCTGACGATAAACCACAACGCAAATCGCTCCGCCGCCGCAGGTTTCACCAGCATGCTGGCCAGAATAAACGACAGTATGTTCAGCCACATCACCGGATGTCCCAATTGGGCGTAGGCTTCTCTCTCCGGAGTCACTCCGGTCAATACAATGGTGATAATGACAAGCAGCGAGGTCAGGTAATTGGGAATGGCCTCTGTCACCCATAGAATGATTGCCGTCGCAAATATGGCTAGCATGGCTATATTGGTGTTTGAGAATTCAGTGGGGCCCAACTCCTGATATCGTTGCAGGGCGCGTTTGCTGAGGATGTCCGGATCAATATTCTCCAGAAAAGGTATACTCACCACAAACAGCAGCAGCAGAAAAACAACAATCGCAAGGGGGCCGCCAGCGAGGGCCAACCAGTGTTCAAATCCTGCTTTGTCGCGCACGGGTAATTTTTCAACCCGGTAAGTGCGCATATCCAAAGGATCATAATCAGGGTTGTTCTTATCTAGCATGGAAATTTGCCTGTAAGCAGACACTCCTGGCAACAGGTGTGTTGTGTTTGTTAATAACTGAAAAAAATACTTTTAATATGTCTGTTTTATTTCGGGTTATATAGTATTGATATATTGATTGAATGTTCTGAGGTATATATATTATATTCTATATAAGTCATTTAGTTAGCTAGTGATTTTAGGGCACATAAATCTTCGTATATTTGACCTGTGTCAATTAAATAGCACAAACTACATCGGACATATTGTAAATATCGTATTTTCGGGTAAACATATGTTTTTCTGACTGCTGTTATATGGTTGGAATCAATTTAAGCAAAGTTAGTACCTGAAGCAAAGTGGTAGTTTAAAGTGTAATGGCTAAAGTAGACCCCAGTGTAAAAACAAAGCTGGCATTTTTGCGGCTTGCAGAAGAGCTTGGAAATGTAGCCCAGGCAAGCCGGGTCACAGGGTATAGTCGTGATACCTATTATCGTCTGAAGAAACTTTATGAAACGGGCGGTGAAGCAGCGCTTAGAAACCATGGTCGTACCAGGCAGTTGACCAAAAACCAGGTGTCGCAGCCTGTGCAGCAACGAATACTGGAACTTGCCTTTGAGCAACCCGATACCGGGCAAAAGGCGGTCGCTGAGAAGATTTCAGCGGAAGGTCTTAAGGTTTCACCCAATGGTGTCCGTTCCGTCTGGCTGCGCTATGAGATGGAAACCCGACAAAAGCGTCTGCTTGCGCTCAAAGCCAAGGCGGATCAAGGTGATATCCGGATCACCGGAAAACAGTTGCAGGCTATCCAGGTCATCATGCAACGATTGGTGGATGAAAGTGGAAAGCTGGTTTCTCTGTACCCGGGTTATATAGTTGTCCAGGATACGCTGCAGGTGGACCATTTTCCTGATCTTGGGACCCTGTTTCTGCATATTGCGGTGGACAGTTACAGCAGTTATACCTTTGCACGTTATTGCACAGAGAAAACCCCCGACGCCAGTAACAGCTTTCTGAAAGAAGAAGTATTTCCCTGGTTTAACGAGGAAGCTATCACCATTCAGAGAATCCTTACCGATCGCGGCGCAGAATTCTACCAATCCAGACAAGACAACTCCTATCAAACACTGTTAAAACAGCAGGGTATTGAACACCTTTTGATCAAAGCTTATAACAGTGCCAAAATCAACGGATTGTGTCATCAATTTGCTGACCGCGTTGAAGCGGATTTTTTCCCTGCCGCAGCGCGTCGCGGTAGTTATGAGCATCGTTTCGAGTTGCAGGATGAATTGAACTCGTGGTTAAGCCAGTACAATAACCAGCCCCAGCAGACAAGGTATTGTTACGGCAAGACGCCAACAGAAACTCTGAATGCATCCCGTCACCTTTGTCTCAGTGACTCCGGACATTTCCAGGACTTTTCTTAACGCTTGCGTTTATCTGTCATTTCTTTGCTGATTCAATAGATACCTTTTGTGTAATCCGGCCCGTGCCGGAAACGTTTGTATGCCCACAGGTACTGCTCGGGGTCGATCGCAATACAGGCTTCTATACCAAGGTTTAATGCCGTCAGTGAGGTGTCAATATCTGTTGAATAAATGGCCTCATCAACCGGCAGGAAATGCACCCGGTAGCGACCGTCTTTGCGTCGTTCCGCCACCGAAAAAACAACCCGGCAAGCTGTTTTCTGGATAAGTCTGGGTATGAGTACCGGGGTTAACGCAGGTATTCCAAAAAATGGTACCCAGCGGCCCATGCCGGCTGACGGCTCCTGATCACACACATAGCCTACCGCCCGGCCTGCTTTAAGGTGGCGATAGATACGTTTAAGGCCAGCCGCTGTAGTCGGGGCGTAATCGACGCCGGTCCGGAGCCTCTTTTGCAGTAACTCTCTCTCAAAATCTGCATGTTTGCTTGGCTTGAACAGTATGGCGCCGTCGATTTCCTTTTGTATAAAGGTGCTGATCAATTCCCATGAGCCCCAGTGTGGTCCGGCAATGATCACACCACGGCCACCGGCCCTGGCCGCGTGTAAATGCTTCAGGCCACGGACATCCTCCAGTGATGTCATGATCTTTGTTGCTGGCCAGTGCCAGAGCATGCCGGCCTCAAGAATGCTGTGGATATAGTGAACCAGGCTGGCAATAGCCAGTTGATCGCGTTGATGCGGATCAATACCGGGGTAGGCAACCTCAAGATTGCGCCGTGTAACATCCCGCTTACGCCGGCTCAGTCTCCAAATTGACGAGGCGAGTGGTGCGGCAATGGTTTTTGCATGACGAGGCGATATCCAGCTGAATATTCGCAGCAGCATGCCAAGTAACCGGATTCTCATATCAGGATTTTCACAATCATCGGCTATATATTGACTCAGCCGGACGGGTTTTCCAATGAATTACGACGCTTCCTTGCACAGAGGAGGGATTTGTCGATGTTGAAGGGCTTTCAGCACATAACAAAACCCGTTCCAATAGCCCGGAAATCAAGCCGGTGGCATAGGTCAAATCCTGTAAAAAGGTGTAGAATTAGAAGGCTCTTCAGGCACCCTTACTGCGGGCATTCTTTCAATCAGGAGACAGGCACCATGGCCACCATCATCAAGCAAAATGACCTTATCGAGAGCGTAGCCGACGCGCTTCAGTACATCTCCTATTATCACCCGCTTGACTTCATCAAGGCGATGAACGAGGCCTATGAGAAAGAAGCTAACCCGGCAGCCAGGGATGCCATGGCCCAGATACTGATTAACTCGCGTATGTGCGCCCAGGGCCATCGCCCCATTTGTCAGGACACCGGCATCGTGACGGTTTTTCTGCAGGTGGGTATGGATCTCCAGTGGCAGGGCGATATGAGTGTCACCGAAATGGTCAACGAAGGGGTGCGCCGCGCCTATCTGAATCCGGATAACAAGTTACGCGCTTCAATCATGGCTGATCCTGATGGCGCGCGCACCAATACCGGTGACAATACACCGTGCGTAATCCACTACGATATTGTTGCGGGTGACAAATTAGAAGT
>Ga0164313_10003850_pt1 | contig 13386 bp, 13 predicted proteins | sample GuaBasSedimGuay4_FD_113735 | JGI IMG/M metagenome (GOLD analysis project Ga0164313, IMG submission 113735) | Subseafloor sediment microbial communities from Guaymas Basin, Gulf of California, Mexico - Guay4, Core 4569-4, 0-3 cm | ecosystem: Environmental > Aquatic > Marine > Hydrothermal vents... | reverse complement strand
TGCTAGCCAAGAGGGCGATGCTATTCGCCGTCGTGCGCCTTATGTTGATTTGATCTTCGGCCCGCAAACCTTGCATCGCTTGCCTGATATGTTGACAGAAGTTAAAAAAAGTCATCAACCTAGCATTGATATTTCATTCCCAGAAATAGAAAAGTTTGATAACTTGCCCACGGCAAAAGCCGATGGACCGACTGCCTTTGTATCGATTATGGAAGGTTGCAGTAAATATTGTACATTCTGTGTGGTGCCTTATACCCGTGGTGAAGAAGTCAGTCGACCTGTTGATAGTGTGTTGACTGAGATCCGCGGTTTAGCGGCACAAGGTGTGCGTGAAATTAACTTGCTGGGGCAGAATGTTAATGCCTATGCGGGTGATCTGGATGGTGATGATAATGCCGATCTAGCCTTATTAATTCACTATGTTGCCGCCATTGAAGGCATTGATCGTATCCGTTTCACCACTTCACATCCTGTTGAGTTCTCCGATAGTTTGATTGATGCTTTTGCCGAAGTACCTGAACTCGTTGATCATTTACATTTGCCTATTCAGTCTGGTTCAGATCGTATTTTAGCGATGATGAAACGCGGGCATATGGTGTTGGAATATAAAGACAAAATCCGTCGCCTGCGACAAGTTCGTCCAAACTTAAGCATGTCGAGTGACTTTATTATTGGCTTTCCTGATGAAACAGATGCCGACTTTCAAGCGACGATGGATATTGTTAATAATATTGGCTTTGATCACTCCTTTAGTTTTATTTATAGCGCGCGCCCAGGCACACCTGCCGCGGCATTTACTGATTCAGTCTCTGATGAGGTTAAAAAACAACGATTGACTACTATTCAAACACGATTATTAGAATTGGAAGCCGCACATAGCCAAGCCATGTTAGGCACAACACAACGTCTTCTTGTCGAGCGTGTTGCCGAACGTGTTGAGGGTGAGTTAAAAGGTCGAACAGAAAATAATCGCTCAGTTGTATTTGCGGGTGATAAGGCATTGATTGGCAAATTTGTTGATGTCAATATTACAGAAGCCTATAGCAACTCACTGCGCGGTGAGATGTTGGCAGATAGCGTTATTCTTTAAATAAAGAAAATAAAGAGATTTTTGAATTTTGACACAAGAAACAGCAACAATAAATAATATTAGTTTTGAATTGAGCCCGATGGACAATATGCGCCTAGCCAATCTATGCGGGCATCTTGATGAACATTTACGCATGATGGAACGGGGCTTCGGGGTTGAAATTAATAACCGTGGTGTAAAGTTTAAGATTATTGGTAACCCTGATATTTTAGCCAATGTACAAGAAGTTATTCACACACTTTATGCTGAAACAGCACAAACTGTTTTGGTACCAGAACAGGTTCATTTGGCGATTCGACAAGCAGATGGCGCAGATACTTTTTTACCTGAAGAGCAAAAAGAAATAGTCATTAAAACCAAACGTGGTTTGGTGAAAGCACGCGGTAAAAATCAGCAAGATTATCTACGTAAAGCGATGACACATGATATTAACTTTGGTATTGGCCCTGCGGGAACGGGTAAAACTTATCTTGCTGTTGCTTGTGCTGTTGAGGCTTTAGAACGTGACTTTGCGCGGCGAATAGTGTTGGTTCGACCTGCGGTTGAAGCGGGCGAGAAGTTAGGGTTTTTACCCGGTGATTTAAGTCAGAAAGTCGATCCTTATTTACGACCTTTATATGATGCCTTATATGAGATGCTGGGCTTTGAAAAAGTGGCAAAGTTAATCGAAAAGAATGTGATTGAAATTGCCCCATTGGCTTATATGCGGGGTCGAACTTTAAATGAATCATTTATTATTTTAGATGAGGCTCAAAATACCACCGCCGAACAAATGAAGATGTTTTTAACCCGATTAGGTTATAACTCAACCGCAATGATCACCGGTGATATTACCCAGATTGATCTACCTAATCCTCAAAAATCAGGTCTGCGTCATGCGATTGAAGTGTTAGATGGTGTTGAGGGTATTGGTTTTACCTTTTTTCAAGCAAAAGATGTTGTTCGCCATAACTTGGTACAAAAGATTATTATCGCCTATGAAAAGGCCGAACGAGTTAGTCCATGAAGGTGATTGTTGATTTACAACAAGTCTATGATGGTGATTGTCCTAGCAGTAAACAGTTAGAACTATGGATTGAAACTGCCTATCAGTTAGGGCAGATCTCTTTGGGGGAAACAGCTCATGATAATGATGTTGAACTCAGTATTCGCTTGGTTGATCGAGATGAAAGTGCTGAGTTAAACAGTCAATATCGCGGCAAAGAAGGGGCAACGAATGTGTTGTCTTTTCCTTTTGAGTCACCCATTGAGATGGAAATAGATTTGCTCGGCGACTTGGTAATTTGTGTACCAATCATGTTGGCAGAAGCCAAACAACAAGGCAAAGCAATCAATGATCATTGGGCACATTTAGTGGTGCATGGCTGTTTACATTTATTGGGATATGACCATATTGAAGATGAAGAAGCGAATATGATGGAAGCATTGGAAGTGACTATTTTGCAGGCATTAGAGATTGATGATCCTTATCAACAGCAAGAGCAACAATTATGAGTGACGGACCGTCGAGTAGTTCACAAAGTAGCCTAAGTTGGCTGCAACGTTTAGCACAACGCTTTCTTGAACCCAAAGATCAAGATCAGTTGGTTGAGCTGATGCGATCTGCTTCAGAGCGACATATTCTTGATGCTGAAGCATTATCCATTGTTGAAGGGGCATTAAGTGTCTCGCAAATGCAAGTGCGCGATATTATGATCCCGCGGTCACAAGTTGCCATGGTGTCACGCGATGCATCGGCAGAAGATACTTTGAAGTTAATCACCAAAATGGCGCATTCCCGCTTTCCTGTTATTGATGATGATCGTGATGATGTGATTGGCATTTTATTGGCAAAAGATGTGTTGTCTGCCATTGTGAGTGCCGATAAGTTTGAATTTGATTTACGTGAGATCATGCGACCAGCGGTGTTTATTCCTGAAAGCAAACGTTTAAATGTATTGTTACGAGAGTTTCGTGCCCGTCGTAATCATATGGCGATTGTTGTTGATGAATATGGTGGTGTTGCTGGCATGGTGACCATTGAAAATGTGTTGGAACAAATTGTTGGTGAAATCGAAGATGAACATGATATTGATGATGATGTGCCCATTTTAAAATATGATGAACAGCGTTATAGCATCAAGGCATTAACATCAGTTGATGATTTTAATGATTATTTTTCTGCTGATTGGCGTGATAATGAGTTTGATACGGTGGGTGGTTTTGTGATGAATCATTTTGGTCATTTGCCAGCACGTGATGAGCAAGTCACTATTGGGCGATTCCAATTTACTGTTATTCGTGCCGATAACCGACGTATTCATTTATTCGAGATGTTGTTTTTGTCAGAAGACAATAAGACTGATGACTAATAAAACACAATGGCAAGGACATAGTCTTGCCTTATTAGCAGGGGCATTATTGCCTTTGTCTTTTGCGCCGTTTCATTATTATCCTATCGCAATTATAAGTTTGGCGTTATGGTTTGCAACATTGCAAAACTGTTCTGCAAAGCAAGCGGCAGTGCGTGGGTTCTTATTTGGTTTTGGCATGTTCACGGTCGGTGTGTCGTGGATCTATGTTGCGATACATGAGTTTGGCCATGCCTCGATATTATTGGCGGGTTTATTAACCTTTGCCTCAATGGCATTTTTGGCTTTAATACCTGCCGCGATAGCTTATGGCATAAAGCGCATTAGTAAAGGGTCACTGCAAACAGTGGACTTTGTCTTATTATTGCCGCTGGCTTGGCTGTTGTTTGAATGGTTTAAAACATGGTTCTTAACAGGCTTTCCTTGGTTAGAATTGGGAGTGAGTCAAATTGAGGGACCTTTAGCAGGCTTTATTCCCATAATAGGTGTGTTAGGCGTGTCATTGTTGACGGCAATCTCTGCAGGTGTAGTTGTAGTAATGGTTCAATCACGACAAGGGGTGTGGCTTATACCGCTTGTTGCTTTATGGCTAACAGGTGGCATATTAAAAGACACACAATGGACAGAAGCGATAGGAACACCGCTGAAAGTCAGTTTAATTCAGGGCAATGTCCCGCAAGCGGTTAAATGGGAAAAGGAACAAGTGCTTCACACCTTAGCACTTTATAAGCAATATACCGAACAGCATTGGGATAGTGACATTATTGTTTGGCCAGAAAATGCCATTCCTGCTTTCCCACATCAAATTAAAACACATTATTTAGATCCTTTATCAGCGGCGGCGCGGAAGCATAATACCGATATTCTATTAGGGATACCAGACTACAATCAAAGCACCAAACAGTATTTTAATAGCATGATGAGTTTGGGGCAGAATGAGGCTTTTTATCATAAACATCATCTTGTGCCGTTTGGTGAATATATACCTTTGCAAACATGGTTACGTGGCGTGATTGAGTTTCTTGATTTGCCGATGTCAGGTTTTACATCGGGCAAGGTTCAGCAACCTTTATTACAATTGGCTGGCTATAAAGTGGGGGTGTCTATTTGTTATGAAGATGTGTTTTCAAGTGAGATACGGCGAACATTACCTGATGCCGCAATGTTAGTGAATGCAGCCAATAATGCTTGGTATGGAGATTCATTTGCACCGCATCAACATTTGCAAATATCACAAAGCCGAGCTTTAGAAATGGGTCGTCCTATATTGCGCGCAACCACGAGTGGCATCTCAGCTTTAATTGATTCAACAGGACATTTACAACAAATAAGCCCACAGTTTGAAGCGGCGGTGATCACAGGAATGATCCAGCCACGACAAGGTTCAACACCTTATGTTGCATGGGGACAATGGCCTTTATTTGCCTTGTCGCTGTTCATGTTGTTGATCTGGGCGTATTATCGACAAATTATTTCCCTAAAATTAAGACAATAAATGCAGTTTCTAACCATACAACGCATATTAGGTATTTTATTAGGCCTGTTTAGCTTTACATTATTACCGCCGATTGCGGTATCAATGTTCTATCAAGATGGGGCAACCCAAGCTTTTGTCAGCGCGTTTTTATTATTATTATCAGCAGGCATATTGATATGGTTCCCTGTTAGAAAACATCGCAAAGAACTTAAAACTCGTGATGGTTTCCTTGTCGTTGTAATGTTTTGGATAACATTAGGTATATCAGGTGCCTTGCCCTTCTTTTTAACGACTATGCCCGAAATGAGCTTTACCGATGCGGTATTTGAATCAATGTCTGGGCTAACCACAACAGGGGCAACTGTGTTGACAGGGCTAGATAGCTTACCCGAAGCTGTATTGTTTTATCGCCAGTTCTTACAATGGTTAGGCGGCATGGGGATTGTTGTTTTAGCGGTGGCGATCTTGCCACTATTAGGTGTCGGCGGTATGCAGCTTTATCGTGCTGAAACACCAGGGCCGATGAAAGATGCCAAATTAACCCCGCGGATCACCGAAACAGCCAAAGCCTTATGGTATATCTATCTTAGTTTAACCGTCGCTTGTGCCATCTCTTTCCATTGGGCAGGAATGACATGGTTTGATGCCATTGGTCATAGTTTCTCAACAGTGGCTATTGGTGGTTTTTCAACTCATGATGCCAGTATCGGCTTCTTTAATAGTGCCACAATAGAGATGGTCACAGTGGCATTTATGTTGCTGGCGGGCATGAACTTTGCCTTGCATTTTTTATCATGGCGACATCGTTCTATTCGTCACTATCTTGCTGATTCAGAGTTGGAAGTTTATCTGTGGATCTTGTTTATTATCTCAATTGTCACCTCAGTGTATCTGTATTTCACCCATACTTTTGATAGCCCATGGACTGCGATACATCAAGGCGTTTTCCAAGCTGTTTCTATCGGCACCACAGCAGGGTTTACCACAACAGATTATTCACTTTGGCCCGGGTTTTTGCCTATTTTATTATTGATGGCAAGTTATATCGGTGGCTGTGCAGGTTCAACAGGGGGCGGTATGAAAGTTATCCGCGTGATGTTGTTGTTTAAACAAGGTTATCGAGAAGTTAAACGGTTGATCCACCCCAATGCTATTTTTGCCATTAAGATCAATAATAAAGCCTTATCAAATAAAGTCATTGCCGCTGTTTGGGGCTTTTTTGCCCTTTATGTATTCTGTTTTAGCATTATGTATTTATTGTTAATGGCAACAGGTTTAGACATTATTACTTCTTTCTCTGCGGTCACAGCGTGTCTTAATAATCTGGGACCTGGTTTAGGTGAAGTAGGTGCTAATTATGGTGATATTAACGCCCCTGCAAAATGGATATTATGTGTTGCCATGTTATTAGGGCGATTAGAGATCTTCACACTATTAGTGGTATTAAGCCCTGCCTTTTGGCGGCGATAATTGATGGCAGATCTGCAAGCTAAATGGGATACTATTTATAGTCAACGCGATAATGAAGCCAGCGCGTGTTTAGCATTAGCACAAAATAAACACTTATTGCCTGCGCAAGGTGTGGCTTTAGATCTTGCCTGTGGGCAAGGTGGCAATGCCTTATTATTAGCAAAAGCAGGTTTAGATGTGATGGCATGGGACTTATCTCCCGTGGCTATTGAACAGTTGCAACAGATAGCAAAACAGCAAAACCTCAATATTAAAGCACAAGTTAGAGATGTTATTCAGCAAGCACCTGAGGCAAATAGTGTTGACGTGATTGTGGTGAGTTTTTTCCTTGATCGTAGTTTGTGCACCGCACTTATAAAGGCATTACGACCGGGCGGGCTGCTATTTTATCAAACCTACTGTCAAGATAAAGTCAGCCAACAAGGGCCAAATAACCCTGAGTTCCTATTGGCAGATAATGAGTTATTACAGTTATTTCCAACCTTAAAAAAACGGGTATATCGAGAAGAATCATTGCTGGGTAATCAACAACAAGGTTGGCGTAATCAAGCCCTATTAGTTGCCGAGAAATAAAAACTTGCTGTTCGATGCATTGATCAGTAAAATTACGCGGTTCAGAAGTCTTGCTCATGTTTGGCTTCGAAGTCATTTTATAAATAGATAATTGAGAATAGCTATGAAAGCGGATATCCATCCAGAATATAACGAAATCGATGTTACCTGTAGTTGTGGTAACAAATTTAAAACAAGCTCTACACGTGCATCAGCATTAAGCTTAGATGTATGTGCTGAATGTCACCCGTTTTATACTGGTAAGCAAAAAATGCTTGATACCGCTGGACGTGTTGATAAATTCCGTCAAAAATACGGTAGATAATCAATACAGGCTTTTAAGCTTGTAATCTGAATATGCAGCACCTTGTCTTGGGAATATTGAATTAAGGCAAACACTCAAAATATTAAAGCTCCTGCCTATTGATTAGGCAGGGGCTTTTTTGTATCAAAGTGTTTTACGAGCATATGAATGAAAAAACTTATGATTATAAATGCGAGAAAGAGTCGGACAAGCAGATAGAATAGTTAGAACCGTGTTGGGGAACTTAACCAGCTATCAAGATCTTTTTCGCCTAAGATATTCATCATAAATAATATTAGGCGATAGATATATCTGACGATCATTAAGTCGGGGAGTTTATGCTGATAATGTTGGCTGAATATCTCGGCTTGTCGCTTGTTTAAAATATATTCTAATAGCACTAAGTCCAATTCTCTTGGTGCATACACCAAGGCATCGAGATCAACCAATGCAGTTAATCTGCCTTGTTGTTGCAGAAACTGATCCCACCGCAAGTCAATCATCACGGGAACATAATAATCAGGGGTATATTGTGCGGTTAAGGTAATGGCTTTATTGATAATGTCTTTTGGTATGTTTTGCTGTTTTGCTAATTGTTTTAAGGTGTTTTGTAGTTTTTCAGACCATTGTGATGTGCTAATCTTGGCGGAGTGCATTGCCCCTGCACAATGATGTTGATGGCAATGTAGTTGGCTGATATGCTGTGCCAAGGTGACAACCATTTTATCATTTACTTTAGCAGGATCAACTGTACCACCTGTAAGCCATTCGGTTAATATAAAGGCGGGGGTTATGTTGTTATCACGCGAGTTTGAGGCAATATAGTCAGGAATTTGCAGAGGGCTTAATACCGCAAGTTGAGTATGGACTGCTTGGAATTTGCCCAATTGTGCTGGCAAGTCAACATCAAATAATAATGTCATCCCCTGCCAAAATGAGGACTGTTTTACACTTGTCTCATCACACACTTTCAACATCATCATGCCATCTGTCGTATTACATTGCCAGAGTTGATGGGTGCTGTCTTCAAAGCTTTTCGCAATGGCATCTGCCTGAATTAAACGCGGCAAATCCTGTTGCTGTTGGGCAGATAGTTTGGGGTAGTTTACCAAGGTAATAATTCACCATTAGTATGCCAAAAAGAACCAGTATTATCCAAGTTCAACTCATCCATTCTCGCCAATAAACCTGATACGGATTCATCAGTATCAATCAAACCATTATGCCCTGTCATATCTGTTCTCACCCAACCTGGATGCAAAATCCCTACGGCAATACCGCGAGGTTTTAAGTCAATAGATAATGACTTGCCTGCGGCATTCACCGCGGCTTTAGACATACGATAACCATAACTCCCACCCGAATCATTATCGGCAACTGACCCCATTCGACTGGTGATAATGCCGACTTTACTGCCCTCACCTAACTGCCCTAATAAGGCTTGGGTGGTGAGTAATGGCCCTAAACTATTCACTTCAAACATCCGTTTGGTGCTGGCAATAGTCCGTTCATTTAACTCATCCATAGCAATACCATCAGCGATCCCTGCGTTATTGATCAGCCAATCAATTCGCCGACCTGCTAACTGTTCTGCTAATGCGGCTAGACTTTGTGGATCACTCACTTCAACGTTTTCTATGATCTCTACACCCAAGTCTTTTAATGCCAAAGAAGCCTGCCGACAAGCCGCAATCACCTGCGCACCACTTTGTTTTAACTGCCGACAAAACTCCAAACCAATGCCGCGATTACTACCTGTTACTAATACTGTTTTAGTCATGTTGAACTCCTAATGGCTTTCATTGTTGCTGTTGATGGTAACAAAACTACCCCTCTTTCGGTCACAATAGCATCTATCAATGATGCAGGGCTAATATCAAATGCGGGGTTAATGGCGTCCACACCTTCGGGAGCAATGGTTTGACCATTAAATTGGGTGACTTCGTCGGCTGAACGTTGTTCAATGGGAATACCTTGCCCTGAACTCAATGACCAATCTATTGTTGATGTAGGGGCAACCACCATAACTTTAACACCATGATATTTGGCGAGAATAGCTAACATATAAGTGCCGATCTTATTTGCTACATCACCATTGGCGGCAATACGATCTGCACCAACAATCACCCAATCTACTTTGCCTGTTGCCATCAGACTTGCCGCGGCACCTTCGGCTTGCAAGGTGACGGGGATATTATCTTGCTGTAACTCCCATGCAGTCAGTCTTGCTCCTTGCAACCAAGGTCGTGTTTCATCGGCATAAACATGGTTGATCTTGCCATCGGCAAAGCCTTGTCGAATCACCCCTAAAGCTGTGCCAAAACCACCTGTAGCCAATGCACCTGCATTACAATGTGTGATCACGATACTGTTGTTATCTATTAGATCTGCACCTAGTTTTCCCATCACTTTGTTTGCCGCAATATCCTGCTCATGCAATGTTTTTGCATAGTCTAACAAGGCGGATTCTGGTGAACTATTATCGGGCAACTGCTTAAATAAGACGGTCATCTTATCAATCGCCCAATGCAAATTAACTGCTGTTGGTCGCGAGTTTAATAGCAATGTTAATGGTGCAGTCATTGCTTGTTGCCAATGTGTATTATGTTGTTGCCAAGCCGAACTCGCCGCTAAAACAACTGCATAGGCGGCAGTAATACCAATGGCGGGTGCACCACGAACAACCATATCAGTGATAGCTTTAGCCACATCTTCTGCTTGTTGATAATCAATATAAACATGGGCTTGTGGTAGTTGCCGCTGGTCGAGCAAGTGAAGCTTATTGTCTTGCCATATAATCGGCTTTATTTCTGCTGGTGAATTTGACAATGTTTTCTCCTATTGATAATCATACTATACCCGTGACCGTTGAATATGCGGAAAACACTGTCGTCATTCCCATGAAAAAGGGAATCCATGGGCAGTGAATATCGTCACTATCGTTGGAACCCCTGCATCGGCAATTGCTCCTGCATTGCTTTACTAAGTTACATCCATGTAACGATTCGTGAGGATGAAGGGGCTTTATTAAAAGTCCTGCACCTTTAATGATAACGGGTACACACCCTTCAACAGGCTCAGGGCGAACGGTGTTTATGCCATAAAACCTACAGACTTATTGATTACAGGTATAATCGCGCTATGGAAACTGTTGATCTTATTATTTATGCACGTTGGATCGTGACTGTCGATGCCAACAATACTGTTTTAGAACACCATGCTATGGTGTGCAATAAAGGTCGTATTGTAGCCTTAATTCCCCATGATCAGGTAGCGTCACAATATCAGGCGACCACAGAGCAAGATCTTAAACAACATTGTTTAATGCCAGGGTTAATCAATAATCATACCCATGCCGCCATGTCTTTGTTTCGGGGCTTGGCTGATGACTTGCCGTTAATGTCTTGGCTTAATGATCATATCTGGCCTGCCGAGCAACAACATTTAACAGATGCCTTTGTAGAAGCAGGCTCAGAACTTGCTATTGCCGAAATGATCAAAGGCGGCACCACCTGTTTTAATGATATGTATTTCTTTGCCGATGCTACTGCTCGTGTTGCTGATGATAGTGGCATTCGTGCTAATTTAGGCATGACGATTATCGACTTCCCCAGTAATTGGGCGGCAAATGTTGAAGAATATTTGCACAAAGGTCAACAACTCCATGACCATTATCGCCACCATGCGCGCATCACTACATCTTATGCACCCCATGCGCCTTATACTGTTGCCGATAGCACCTTAGAATCTATCATTATGAATGCCGAAGAATTGGATGTTAGTATCCATATGCATATTCATGAAACAGCAGGCGAAATCTCACAAAGTATTGAACAATATAGTGTTCGACCTTTAGAACGACTTAAAAATATTGGTCTATTATCACCAAGATTATTAGCTGTTCACATGACACAGCTCAATGAGCAAGAGATCACTTGGTGTGCAGGTTCAGGTGTACATATTGCCCATTGTCCCGAATCAAATATGAAGTTGGCCAGTGGATTTTGCCCTGTTGCACAACTAGAACAGCACGGTGTGAATGTCACTATTGGCACAGATGGCGCGGCATCTAATAATGATTTAGATATGTTTGCCGAAATGCGTCAAACTGCATTGCTTGCCAAAGCCGTGGCACAAAATGCCAGTGCAATTCCTGCTCAGACTGCCCTCAGAATGGCAACTATCAATGCCGCCAAATCATTAGGTTTAGAAGCAGTGACAGGCTCATTAGAAGTCGGTAAAGCCGCTGATATGATTGCCATTGATTTGAATAATATTGAATCACAACCTTATTATGACATCATCTCACAACTGGTTTATGCCACCAGCCGCGACAAAGTGAGTGATGTTTGGGTTGATGGCAAACAACTCTTAAAAAATCGCCAACTCACCACTTTAAATGAAACTAGAATTATAAAAAACAGCCAGCAATGGGCGGATAACATACGATGAACACAGCTAATATTGACCCTGCAGAAGTTGCCAAATTTGAAGAACTTGCTTCAAGTTGGTGGGATGCCGAAGGTCAATCAAAACCCTTACATGATCTTAACCCGCATCGTTTGGCTTATATTGAACAGTTTTGTGATCTTGATAACAAACAGATCATTGATGTCGGTTGTGGTGGCGGCATATTATCAGAAGCCTTGGCAAAGAAAGGCGCATCGGTAACAGGCATTGATGCAGGCAAACAGCCGCTTGATATTGCCAAACTCCATGCCTTAGAAGCCGAACTCAATATTGATTATCAACAAATAACTGCCGAAGAAAAAGCCCAACAATCAGTAGGACAATATGATGTTGTCACCTGTATGGAAATGTTAGAACATGTGCCTGCTCCCTTATCAGTGATTAAAGCCTGCGCGCAGTTAGTTAAACCGGGCGGACATGTGTTCTTCTCAACCCTTAATCGCCACCCAAAAGCCTATTTGTTTGCCGTGTTAGGCGCAGAATATATTATGAATATGTTGCCAAAAGGCACTCATGATTATCAGCGTTTTATTCGTCCATCTGAGTTGGCAACTTGGTGTCGGCAAGCAGAGCTGAATGTCGATGATATCTCAGGATTGAGTTATAAACCTTTCAGCAAAACATTCCAATTAAGTGATGATGTGAAAATCAATTATTTAATGCATTGCCAGCGGGCAGATGATTGATGCCCAGCTTCTCGGCGATCTTGTTTGATCTTGATGGCACATTGGTTGATACCGCGCCTGATCTCGCCTTTGCACTCAATACTTTATTGCAAGAAAACAACAAGCAAGTCATTGATTATAATACTATTCGACCGCTTGCTAGTCATGGCAGCCCTGCCTTATTAAAGCAGGGCTTTGGTATTGAAATAAATCATCCAGACTTCCCCGAACTACAACAACGGTTCATTCAAATATATCAAGATAATATTGCCCGCGAAACTCGACTATTTGCAGGTATGGAACAAGTTTTAAACCAACTTGAAGCAGCTAATATCCCTTGGGGAATTGTCACCAATAAACCTGCTTTTTTAACTGAACCTTTATTAGTACAGTTAAACTTGAGTCATCGTGCCGCCTGTGTGGTGAGTAGCGATACTACCGCTCATAGCAAGCCACATCCTGAACCGATGTTTTATGCGTGTAAGCAAATCAATATTGCCCCTGAACAATGTCTTTATATTGGTGATGCGGCGCGTGATATTGAAGCGGGTAAAAATGCCAATATGCAAACAGTTTTAGCCTGTTATGGTTATTTATCTGCCGATGATAAACCTGACACTTGGCAAGCCGATTTTTCCATCAATCAACCGAGTGATATCTTGTTATGGCTCTAAACTCATACCTCAATTCCTTAATTCAATTCTCTCAACAAGGTAATGGTTTATTCATTTTATTGGGCATTTCACTACTTGTTGGCGCATTAGTTATTCATCTCTTGCGAAGGGTAAGCATCAAGCAGTTAAACGATGAAATAGCGGAGTTAGCACTTACTCTCAAACTTGAAAGAGCCGCTAATAACCTGTTTGAAGATCATTTAAAACAAACCAAAACACAACTTGCCAACACCTTTAACCAACTGTCTAATGAAGCCCTTAATCGCAATAATGATAGTTTTTTAAAGCTGGCAGAAGAGAATCTAAAACGCTATCAAAGTGAAGCCAAGTCAG
>Ga0164313_10003849_pt1 | contig 13388 bp, 14 predicted proteins | sample GuaBasSedimGuay4_FD_113735 | JGI IMG/M metagenome (GOLD analysis project Ga0164313, IMG submission 113735) | Subseafloor sediment microbial communities from Guaymas Basin, Gulf of California, Mexico - Guay4, Core 4569-4, 0-3 cm | ecosystem: Environmental > Aquatic > Marine > Hydrothermal vents... | reverse complement strand
CTGTTTTTTGGCCATTGACACATAATTTGCACCGTAATGGCATACTGGCACTCAGCACGGCCACGGCCTTTGAGGGGCAGTTGCAAGCACGTGCAGAAGTTTTGATCCAACGTCTTCTGGACCACCTCGAATATACCGGTGTTATGGCGCTGGAATTATTTCTGAAAGACGGCGAACTACTGGCGAATGAGTTTGCGCCCAGGGTGCATAACTCGGGGCACTGGAGCATCGATGGTGGTGGTACATCACAGTTTGAGAACCATCTGCGTGCAATATGTGGATTGCCATTAGGTGATACCCGGATAGAAAAACGGGCCTTGATGTTTAATTTGTTGGGGAAAATGCCCGCGTGTGCAAATCAACAGGCTGTAGACAAGGCCGCCGTGGAGGCTGTGCACTGGCATGATTACCACAAGACAGCCCGAGCCGGGCGCAAGATCGGCCACGTGACCGTAACTGCAGAAACTGAATCCGAACTCATGGCCAGGGCGACACAGCTGGCCGCTGCTCTTGGAGTGGCCGCGGAGTTGAACCTTGAAACAGTGATACAGCAAGGTGCATGAGTAATCTACAAAATACCCCTTTCGACAGTGTTGAATTAGGACTGTTCTCGAGCAGAATAGCGGCCATCTGTGAAGAGATGGGCGCACTGCTCGGCAGGGTGGCTTTTTCACCCAATATACGTGACAGGCTGGATTATTCCTGCGCGCTTTTCAATCGACACGGTCACCTGTTGGGTCAGGCGACCCACATTCCCGTGCACCTGGGCAGCATGGCATACGCCATGATTGACCTGGTAGGCAGCCGGAGTTGGCAACCAGGTGATATGTTGATTCTGAATGATCCTTACAAAGGTGGCACCCACTTGCCGGATATCACACTGGTGGGCCCGGTTTTTGCAGTTGGCAGCTTGGTAGGCTTTTGTGCCAACCGGGCTCATCATGCTGATATTGGATCAGATGCCCCGGGCTCAATGCCGGTCAGTCGGGCACTGGCTGAGGAGGGTGTTCTGATACCGCCGACGCTGTTGATGAGAAACGGGAAACTGGATGAAATGTTTCTGCAATCCCTACTACAGAAATTAACCAGCCCTGACACCTCCAGGGGGGATTTTAATGCCCAGATTGCAGCCAATTTATTAGGGGCTGGACGATTGTGTGAACTGGTCGAGACTACGGGGGCTGATCAGTTTGAGTGTCAGGAGAGTGGATTACAGCACTGGGCACGATCGCTGGTGGTTCAGAGCCTGGCATCCATTCCCAACGGCCAGTATCGATTTGAAGATTACCTGGATGATGATGGGCAGGGACAGTTTAATATTCGGGTAAGAGTAACAATCACGGTTGAAGAGGGTGGTGTTAAGGTTGACTTTTCAGGTACAGCCGCACAGGTTGAAGGCAACTTGAACTGCCCCATGCCGGTGACCGCTGCTGCAGTTTATTATGTTTTTCGTTGCCTGATGCCTGCCCATACCCCCGCATGCCATGGTGCATTACAGGGTGTGACCATCACAGCACCCGAGGGTTGCCTGGTCAATGCCCAATCACCCGCTGCCGTTGCTGCTGGTAATGTCGAGACCAGCAGCAGAATTGTGGATACTGTTTGCGGCGCGCTTGCACAGGCATTGCCCAGGCAATTTGCGGCAGCCAGCCAGGGAACCATGAATAACCTTGCGATGGGTAAAGGTGGTTCACAGGGTTGGGACTATTATGAAACGCTTGCCGGTGGAATGGGTGCCGCGTATGACGGTAACGGTCGATCTGCCCGGCACAGCCACATGACCAATACACTCAATACTCCTGTGGAAGTCCTGGAATTGAATTATCCGCTCAGGGTTATTCAATACGCGATCAGGCGCGGGTCCGGCGGGGCAGGGGCATTCAAGGGTGGAGATGGCGTTGTACGTCAATACCGGTTTCTGGAAGATACCGAGGTTTCGTTATTAACCGAGCGTCGCAAATACGCACCCTGGGGATTGGACGATGGTGATCCGGGCCAGTGCGGTCGCAATGAACTGGATGGCCGGGAGTTGCCCGGCAAGCTGCAGTTTGATGCTGAAGCGGGACAAATACTGACGATCATGACACCTGGTGGTGGAGGGTTTGGCCGGCTTAAAATCCCGTAAGGATCTTCCAGCGGTTGACGATGGTGCAGAATAGTTCAGCCGTTTTGACCGTATCGTATTCGGCGGAATGCGCCGAAGACTCGTCCCACTCTATACCGGCTGCCTGGACTGCTCGCGCCAACACGGTTTGACCGAATGCCAGCCCGCCAAGTGTTGCTGTATCAAAGGCGCTGAATGGATGAAACGGGTTACGTTTATAGTTTACACGACCGATGACCGCATTCAGGAATGAGAGATCGAAGGCGGGGTTGTGACCGACCAGTATCGCTCTTTGGCAGTCGGTGGCGCGTAATGCCTGTCTGACCGGCAAAAATATTTTTTGCACGGCATCTTTCTCACTGACAGGATTACGTTCCGGGTCATCGAGGTCAATACCCGTGAACTCCAGGGAACTGGGTTCAATGCGAGAACCTTGAAAGGGCACAATGTTTGCAGCAATTGTTTCGGCAATTTTGAGGCGACCAAAGTCGTCCATGCATATAATGCATGCAGCCATTTCGAGGATGGCATCAGTTTTTGCGTTGAATCCGCCGGTTTCGACATCAACAACAACAGGTAAAAAACCTCTGAAACGATCAGAAATTTGAGGCATATTAGATTCCGGCAACCAAGGCAGCGAGAATAAGGGAATGCGCTTAAAAATACCATGTAAAAAATATCATCTTTCAGGATTAGTCAGCCTGCTGCTCTCACTGATGTTTTCATTTTCTTCAGTGTTGGTTTTTGCAAGTGGAGATCAGGATGGCGATCAGGCACTTTTCTGGTCCATCCAAAAAGATAGTGAAACCGCCGGTTACCTGCTTGGTACGATTCACAGCGAAGATCCCCGCGTGTTGGATTTTACAGAAGAGTTTCTACTCAAGCTCAAGAGTAATAGTGTTTTTGCCATGGAAATGGTACCGGATCTGCCAACATTGGCACGCCTGACTGAATATATGCGTTACCCACCGGAAATAACCCTGGAGTCCGTGATCGGTGTCGAGCGTTTCAAGTCCCTTACATCGGCCTTGTCCGTTTATAAGGTACCGAAGAATTTCATCAACAGGATGAAACCGTGGGCAGCGATGATGACGCTCAGTACGCCACCACCTGAAACTGGTTTCTTTATGGATCTATCCCTTTCATTACGAGCGTCCGGAAATGGCCTGACGGTCGTCGGGCTTGAAACCCTTGAACAGCAATTGTCGTTTTTAGAAAATATGCCAATGCCGATGCAATTAGCCTTGCTGGATCAGGCGATTGCCGAGTTTGACGAGGTCCGTGAAACCCATGACCAAATGGTGAATACCTATCTGCTAAATAACCTGGTCGAGCTGCAAAAGGTGACCGACGAACAACTCGAGGCAGTCGGAGATGACGCGGGTGCTTATTTCATTGAGTCAGGCATCAACGCCCGTAATTTGCGGATGGTTGAACGCCTGTCATCTGAGCTGGAAAACAACACGGTATTCGTGGCCGTGGGTGCTTTGCACTTGCCGGGTGAAAAAGGGTTGCTGAGTTTACTTCGTAAGCGGGGCTTTAAATTAAGCCCCCTGGACATGCCCTTTTCTGAATAATTGGCTTGACATGACACTAGACTTTACCGGTTATTTCCGGAGTTACCATGGCCAGTGCAGAAGCAACCAACAGGCTGATCCCCCAAACGGGTTCGACCCAAATCGTTGTGAGACTCAGTACAAATAAAGCAAGACCGGCCGATTGCAGGCCACCGGTGCGATCATCAACCAGGCTTGCGCGTCCTGACATTTTGATCAGCAGGTGATCGAGAGAGAACGTACCTCCACCATTGAAGACCAGCGGCAGTAACATGACTACGAATAACAAGGGCAGTTTGAAATTTCCGGCACCTTTGGAAGTGATGGCATAACCATTCCAGAGTTCCGCAAGACCGTTCCATTCGGCAGGCCAGTGAACGGCGGCTGTTGCAACCACGGTTACAACAATCAGGGAGATTGCGGCAAACCGGGTAAACAGACCAAAAAGTAACAAACCGGCAAAGACCAGCTCACCCCAGGTCGCAAGGAACCAGTTCAATCCGACGGGTATTTGATCAAATGGGAAGGGAAATCCTTTTTGCCAACCAGACCATGGAATATCGGCAAACCAGTTGCTGCCATTGTATTTGGTTATACCGGATTCCCAGAACTCCCAGGCCAGGATTAATCGGAGAGCCAGTGGCCAGACGTAATCGCCGGAAACACGCAGGCGGGAAGTGAGGCTATCGTAGAATTTGATCACTGCCATAATTTTGGTACCTTCTCGTAAAGGAAGCCTTTCCTGATGGCTCCCTGGAACTGTTTTGAAAGCCTATAAATAACTCATGGACAAGTTCATGAGTTGTTTATAGGCTCCTTAAGGCCGGGTTCCGAGAATGATCTGTTTTTCTTTCAGTTCATTCAGCAAGGCTGTTCCGCCTTGTATCACCACCTCGGGTTTCGGGTGCTTGATGATCCCGGCAATTGCCGTTAACAATTCAAGACCCGATCGGGCTGGTTCTTCTTTCATTTTTTGTACAAGCAGTAGTGATATTTCATTCAGTTGCATAAATTCTATGCTGAAGTCCTGCTGACGCCACACCAGCAAGTGTGTTGGCTCTTCTGGCGCAAATTCCGGTTGAAAATCAACACGTATCCGATGAACCGGGTATTGGTAACTGAGTGGCCAGGCCAATGGTGACAACACGGGGATGCCATTTAACAGGTCACCATTCTGATCGATTTCAATGTCATCGATCTCTGCATCATCAAGTGATAATGCCAATTCCACCCATTCGTAGTGGGCCAACTCCAGCATGAATGGCGGGTCACTTTCGTGGCCCTGTCGGTGATCCTGCACGTATTGCAGGAATTCCCGGGGTATTTCAGGAAACAGGGGGGTATGGCAGCGGTATTCGCTGTAAAACTCGCGACACAGAATTGACCATGCCTTGTCCGTATACAGTGTTTTCAATACAGGAAAATTGCCGGACAGAAAACTCTGGATGTTATTGAAGAACAGGTCGCGATAAATGGCCATGCGTCGATCTTCAATGCCTTCAGGTGCGGCAACTGCCTGGGGGTTACGGATATGCGCTGCAAAGCTGGTTTGCAGGCTAGCCAGCGCTTCAGGCGCTTTTTTGCCGACCATTTGATCGTTGTTCCGTTTGTTCATGATTTGCCTGCTTATCCGGGCTCCACTTGTCCTGGATATCTTTTATTTTTTGAACCTCGGTAAGAAGTTCAACAACGGGTGGTATATTGAAATCCCGTTCAAGCAGGGTTGGGAATACACCAAAGAATTCGTAAGCTTTGTCCAGCAATGCCCACACATCACCGATGACATTGGCGCCGTGGGTATCAATAATGAGGTCTTCCGCTTCATTATAGTGGCCGGCGATATGACCGTAAGCGATCCTGTCTCCAGGCAGAGCCTGCAGGTACTCAAGTGGGTCGTAATTGTGGTTTACACTGTTGACATAAACATTATTAACATCCAGCAACAGGTCGCAGTCCGCCTCGGTAATCACCGCGTTAATAAAATCTATCTCACTTAACTCAGCACCGGGTGCCGCGTAGTACGACACATTTTCAATGGCCATGCGTTGGCCAATCATGTCCTGTACCTGTCCGATTCTTCCTGCAACATAGCTGACGGCTTCCTCGGTAAATGGAATTGGCATCAGGTCGTACAGATGGCCATCATCAGTGCAGTAACTCAAGTGTTCGCTATAGGCATGAATCTGAAATTCATCCATGAACTGTCGTACTTTACGAATGAAAGTCTGGTCCAACGGTGATGGTCCGCCGATGGAAAGCGAGAGTCCGTGGCACACGAACGGAAAGCGTTCCGTAAAATGCCGGAACAACTTTCTTCTTTGGCCGCCCACATTGATCCAGTTTTCAGGAGCAACCTCCATAAAACTGACAACTTCGTCGACGGCTTTCGGGTCGAATGTCTGAAGCGGACCCAAAAGGGCCCGCCTCAAACCAAGTCCAGCACCCTTGAGTGGGTGTGAATGGTGACTCACAGGGTCAGACCTCAGGCATTACCGCCGCAAGATCCTTCTTTGCCCTTATCCTTTTCGCCACAAGAGCCTTCTGCGCCCTTTTCACCGCAGGAACCTTCGGCACCTTTTTCACCACAGGAACCCTCGGCGCCTTTTTCGGCCTTATCACCACCACATTTTCCTTCGCCACATTTGCCTTCTTCACCCTTGTCCTTTTCACCACAAGAACCCTCGGCGCCTTTTTCGGCTTTATCACCACCACATTTTCCTTCACCACATTTTCCTTCTTCACCCTTTTCACCGGCCAACTGGTAGCCAGCATCCAGATCGGTGCTTGAGAAAGGGTTGTCATCTGCAACTGCAGTTGTTCCTGCAGCCAGGGATGAAACAAATGCTACGCCGACAGCAGCAGTAACAGGGTTAACAAATTTTGATTGATTAGCCATTTGATAGAATCTCCACAGTTTAAAAAAACCCGGCACAAGCGCTCGGGAACATCACTCAAAGCGCCGGTAGCGCCTTTTACACAACCCGTTTAAGAGTTTTTTCATCATCCTTACAGTCATGCTGAAGAAGTCAGTGTTTCATCGGGTCAACCTTGAAGATTAGCAATACAGCTAGTGTTTTCCAAGGAATAATCCGTATACGAGCCAATAGACCGGCACTGGGTGGAGATTATTACACTTGAATTACAGATTGATGTTGAGACGGGATAAAACGGTTAGTTTTCGTGTCAGGGTGAATCATTCGCCACTTCGGGTCGGAATTGTCATGACTTAATGAAAAATCATGAAATATCAGGAATATCAGATACCTTTCTTGCATTCGAATTCGTAGTAAGTAGATTTATCGCATGGCTATGATCCGCGTATCAAGGGTCACAACATATAACAGGAAAAGGTAGTACATATTTAACTCACGGAACTCAGATATGTTGTAATCCAGGTTTCCAACGGTGCCACCGATGTATGAGTGGCCCGCCTCGTCCATGAAGTGGGCCAGGAGCGACAACAATACAATTAACACAACGGTTGCAACCACCCATTTGGACGGTACCAGTAAACGGACAGTTCGGTTTTGTATCCTGGACAGTAACAGGGGGGCGAGTACAAACCCTGACAACATACCAATCTTGGCGGCCAGGTTGATATAACTGACATTCTGTACGCCGCTGGAAGAAATCTTGTTGTGCCAGTTCCGGTTCCACGTCTCCTGTGCGAGTGATTCATATTCACCGGTCGTGTATTCAATGAAGTGTGTGCCGTAGTCGATCTCCTCGAGAAAGGCAAACATGCTGATTAAAATCAATATCAGTGCAACGGTCCGGACCCAGATATCCCTGGCAGCGATGAAACAGCGGATTGAATAGAAAATAATGCATAACAGGAAAAGGTTTTGCAGCATCTCGAGCAGGCCAAATTCCCGAGCGGTAAACAGCGGCACATTATCTATGGTTGGTGCCACGATATTCTGCAGATGTACATTGCCTGAGAAATACATTGCCATAAGGGCCAGGCTCAGCACCGCGGGTAGAAACACAAATGAGCCGAGCGGGTGACTTACCGCCCACTTACCGAAGTTCGATGGTTTCATAAACTTTTAGGTACGATTGAGTCCAGGCCTATTTTCCGATTGTCGCTTTGAATGGTCAGGTCCTTGGGATTTTAATGGCCGAGGCAACGATTGAATATTCAAAACGTTCAGGGCTCGAAGCGGCAGTTTCACCCAGATCTTTGGCATAATGTTCAGCCTCTTCCTTGCTCACCGTCTTGCGGGAGAAGGTGCCGAGGAGAACCACGTGCTTTCCACCGGCGTCAGTGGGGATGAAAAAGCCGTAGTCTTTGAATGATACCCTTGCAGTTGTGGCTCCCTCCTGGGCGACAAAGAAACAACCCTTCTTTTGGCAGACCTTGGCTATACGTGTCTCAACCAATACTTCCTGGTCCTGGTATTTCTCATTGTTCCTGATCAGGTCACCGAGACTCATTGGTGTTCCGTTCTCGGGAAGGGAGGCACCAAATACTTCGTGCGTATCACTGGTGGCAACGGGTTCCGATAAGCGCTTGAACCCGGTCTCTTCTGCAAAAAGTACGGGTGCAGTGCCCATGAAGATAAAGGTAAACAGTGCTGTGAGAATCCGGGCGCCGGGTTGTATTGTTTTCATGTAGTCAATCTCCTGTTGAACTGCCTATTGTAGAGTCATGGTAACCTGCTGTAAAAATGAACAACAAGATAAAAGAAATTCATCAGTCCTTTTGCTTTCCGGTTCTGCACAGGTCGCGGATGATGCATTCGGGGCAGTTTGGCTTTCGCGCTTTACAAACATAACGGCCATGCAGTATCAGCCAGTGATGGGCATCAAGCAGGAATTGCGGTGGAATGCTTTTCAGCAGTTTACGTTCAATAATCAGGGGTGTTTTCCCCAGTGCCAGTCCGGTTCTGTTGGCAACACGGAAAATGTGCGTATCCACGGCCATTGTGGGTTGGCCAAAAGCAGTATTTAAAATAACGTTGGCAGTTTTTCGCCCCACACCGGGTAACGCCTCCAGCAGTTCGCGGTCTGATGGCACTTCACCGCCATGTTTTTCCAGCAGGAACCTGCAAGTTGCAATGATGTTTTTAGCCTTGGAGTTAAACAGGCCGATGGTCTTGATATAGGCTTTGAGTCCTTCCTCACCCAAATTCAGGATAGTCTGTGGATTATTGGCAGTTTTATATAATCGACGGGTAGCGAGATTGACACTGACATCTGTCGCCTGGGCCGAAAGTATGACAGCGATTAACAATTCAAATGTGGATTGATATTCAAGCTCGGTCGTCGGGTGAGGATCGATAGCCTGTAAGCGCAGGAATAGTTCTTTTCTGTCTTCAGGTTTCATGTGTGCCTGGAATCAGAGTGGTTATTGGCGAGGTGGGTGTATCAAGTTTTCTGGCCTCCCAGGCATTGCGTGCGGCAATTAATAATGCCAACCCCAAAAAAGCACCCGGTGGCAACATGGCCAGTAGAAAACCAGGGTGTTCGGGGATAACGGTCAAACTCAGGTGCCGGCCCCAGTCTCCCAGCAGCATGTCCGCACCGGAAAACAGGGTGCCGCGACCGGTCAATTCACGCAATGCACCCAGCAAGACCAGCGTGATGCAAAAGCCAAGACCGGTGGCAAAACCATCCATCAAAGATGGCAATGGGCTATTTCTGGAGGCAAAGGCTTCAGCCCTGCCGATAATGGCGCAATTGGTCACGATCAACGGGATGAATATGCCCAGTACCCGGAACAGGTCATAAAAGTATGCATGCATCAGCAGCTCAATAACAGTGACCACCGAGGCGATGATCAGTACAAATGCCGGAATACGTATCTCGGGTTTCAGTAAGCCGCGCATGACCGAGACGGACAGGTTGGAAACCATCAAGGTCAGCATCGTGGCAAGACCCAGTGCCAGGCCGTTAACCAGGGTGTTGGTGACTGCCAGTAAAGGACACAAACCCAGCAGGACCACCAGTCCGGTATTTTGCCGCCAGGCCCCATCGGCCAGTATTTGTTTCAGGTTGCTAGTGCTCATTTTCCCCGGCCGTTTTTGCTGATTCCGATAGTGCGGGTGTATCAAACAGCGACTGTTTGTTGGCTTCAAAGTATAACAAGGTGTTGTGCACCGCCTTGACGACCGCTCTTGGTGATACCGTGGCGCCGGTGAACTGATCGAATTGACCACCGTCGCGTTTGACTGCCCAGCCATCGGTTTCCGGGTTTTGCAGGGACCTGTTATTGAAACCGAGTATCCAGTTGCTCTTTTCAATTTCTATCGGGTCACCGAGACCGGGTGTTTCGCGATGCGACACGACCCGTACACCCAGAACCTCACCGCTGGCGCTGATGCCGGTCAGGAGTCGTATATCACCATTGTATCCGTCAGGTGCAATGATGGTCATCAGAACGGCTACTGGTTGGTTGTCCATGCGCGCCCGGTAAACCTTGACGGGTGCAGGGTGCCGGAAATAGGTCTCATCGTTAATTTCGATGGTATCTTCAAGCAAGTCATTATTGAATGAAGTGCCTGGAACAATTTCATTGAGTTGTTGCAGTATGCGAAGTTTTTCCTGCTCGATGATGCGCTCATGGGTCAGTTCATTGACACCCGCCAGCAAGGCCGTACCCAGCAAGGCGATGAGACCCAGTAGCAGACTGCTTCGGATGATTGGATGTGAATCGTTACTCATTCGCCGTACATCCGTGGCCGTGTATAGCGGTCGATCAGTGGTGCTGCCATATTCATCAGAAGGACTGCAAATGCCACGCCATCCGGGTAGCCGCCCCAGCGTCGGATTACCAGCGTGATGATAGCAACGCCGGCACCAAAAATGAGACGTCCCTTGTTGCTCACACAACCACTGACGGGGTCGGTGGCGATGAAAAATGCCGCCAGTACAAGCGCACCCGAAAATACGTGTTGTAACGGAAACGGATTACTGTCGGGATCGGCCAGCCAGAAAGGCAGGCTGAGTAATATCACACCACCGATGACGGCCAGGGGTACCTGCCAACTGATGACCCGTTTGTATAAAAGAAAGAGTCCACCCAAAGCAAACCAGTTCGCAACCCATTCCCAACCAAGCCCTCCGTAGTCACCAAATATTGGTGAGTTACGTATTTCGGGAACCATCCGGCCGGATTCAACACCTGTCTTGAGGGTATCGAGTGGTGTCGCCAGGGTGATTGCATCCCAGCCACCTTCGACTGGAACCCGGCCACTGAAAATTGTAAACAGGCTATCAAGCAGTCCAAGGCCGTGTTCCGCAAGGGCAAGGGGTGGCAGCCAGGCTGTCATGGCTTGCGGAAAGCTGATCAGCACGACAACATAACCCACCATGGCCGGGTTGAATACATTCTGACCGAGGCCGCCGTAAAGGTGCTTGGCAAAAACAATCGCAAACAACATGGCGATGCAACTGATCCACCATGGCGCCAGCGGTGGTATACACAATGCAAAAAGAACTGCGGTCAGTACCGCGCTATAGTCATTGATAAAAGGTTTGAGTGGCCGACCGCGCAGGCGCAACATCAGGGATTCAAATATCAGTGCAAATACCGTGGCCAGCATGATCTGTATCAGGATGCCCGGTCCGAAGAACCAGGTGTAGGCCAGCACACCGGGTACCAGGGCCAACAGGACCTGCAACATGACCGTTGCCACTGTAGTTTGCGGTGGCATATGCGGTGCACCGCTGGTCTGGAAGTTACGTGTCATCTGATTTGCCGTTGGTTTTTTCCGCTTCCGGAATATCCCGCCCCTTGTTTCCAGCGCGCTCGATAGAGGCTCGGATACGGTCCTGTTGCTTTGCCTTGTCTTTCAGCATCCGTTTTCGTTGCGCCATTTTTTCGGCCCGCTCCTGCTTTTCTCTTAACAGGCGGGCTTCACGGTTTTCAAATCGCTGACGCGCCCTTCCGGTTGCGCCTGTTTCACTAGCCCGTTTGCGCAACTGACCCTTACCGTAGCGGAACCACTCGACCAGTGGGATGTGGCTTGGACAGACAAAATCGCAGCAGCCACATTCGATGCAGGCACTCAAACCGTATTCTTCAACCTGTTCCCAAAGTCCATTCCTGATTTGCAGGTTCAATTGTTGCGGTAGCAGAGTGGCCGGGCAAACCCTCGCACACTCACCACAGCGGATACATGGCATTTCCACCTGGGGCTCTGCAATGTCCTGCTGCGTGAGCGCCAATATACAATTGCTTGCCTTAACCACCGGCGTGGCGTCACTGGCGACGGGGTAACCCATCATGGGTCCACCAACGACCAGGCGGGCGACGTCATCCGTGTAACCGCCGCAAATATCTACCAGGTGGGAGAAACTGGTACCAATCAAGGCCTGGAAATTGCGTGGGTGTGAAATTCCGTTACCGGTAACTGTGATGTATCGCTCAATCAGCGGTTTGCCCTCTACCACGGCGTCAGCAACTGCTGCTGCGGTCGCCACATTCTGGCAAACCATTCCGAGATCCGATGGTCGTCCACCGGCCGGTACTTCAAGACCGGTGAGTACTTGTATCAGTTGTCTTTCGCCGCCTTCGGGGTAAATTTTTGTCACTTTGACCACCGAAATGCTTTTGCACTCGGCACATTCTGCGGCATGGGTGAGGGCTTCGCGTACCGCCCCCATCTGGTCTTCGATGGCTATCACTACGCGTTCGGCGCCGAGTGCGCGGCGCAAGATACGCGACCCAAGCACGATCTTGTCGGGCTGCTCACGCATCAGCATTTCATCACAGCTGATATAAGGCTCGCACTCAGAGCCATTGAGTATCAGCGTGTGAATCTTCCGGTCGCGTCCATCACGGGCCTTGGCGTGGGTCGGAAACACCGCACCGCCAAGCCCGGCAATACCACAATTCTGCATCTGCCCGATCAGTTGCTCGGGGTCGGCAGTCTTCCAGTCGAGGACTGGTTTGAGTTCTACCCACCGCTCATCACCATCCGGTCTGATCAATACACATGGTCCTTGCTGACCTGAGTGGTGTGAAATTGGATGGTTCTCAACCGCTTCAACATAACCCGACACGGGTGAGTGAATGGCAGCACAGGGCTGGCAATGCCCGATCTGCTGGCCCTTAAGAACATGATCACCTGCATTGACATAGGGTTCGGCGGAATCACCGGCATGTTGCAGAAGCGGGACAATGAGCAGATCCGGCAATGGCGGTCGCTCAACGGAATCCTGGCATGAGATTTTTTTATTATGGCGTAAACGCAGTCCACCATGGAAATGGTGAGTGTGCTTGCCAGCTTCGCGGGCAAGTTCATCGCGGTTTGCCTGCGTCATGGAGCCACCACCATGATGTTCTTTATGTCTGGACGGGGGCTGCGCCAACCCGGAATGTCAATCTTGACTTCGATAATATCAATACAGTCCACCGGGCAGGGTGGCAGGCAAAGATCACAACCGGTGCACTCGGATTCGATCACCGTATGCATCAGCTTTGCGGCACCGACAATGGCATCCACCGGGCAGGCCTGAATACACAGCGTACAGCCTATGCAGCGTGACTCATCAATGACCACGATGGTTTTTGGCTTCTCTTCACCGTTATCCGGGTTCAATGGTTTGGGTTCGCGACCGAGCAAATCGGCCAGCAAACGTATACCGGATTCGCCCCCGGGCGGGCATTGGTTAATATCGGCTTCATCTTTGGATATGGCCTCGGCATAAGGCCGGCAACCGGGGTAGCCGCACTGGCCGCATTGGGTTTGTGGCAGTAGTGCATCAATACGTTCAACCAG
>Ga0164313_10003848_pt1 | contig 13389 bp, 8 predicted proteins | sample GuaBasSedimGuay4_FD_113735 | JGI IMG/M metagenome (GOLD analysis project Ga0164313, IMG submission 113735) | Subseafloor sediment microbial communities from Guaymas Basin, Gulf of California, Mexico - Guay4, Core 4569-4, 0-3 cm | ecosystem: Environmental > Aquatic > Marine > Hydrothermal vents >... | reverse complement strand
TCAATACAACTCGTATTTGCAAAGCACGCCGTCGAGGCCGCCGCCGCGCAGGGGGTGCTTCCACTCTGGTTTGAGGCCGAGCTTCTTTACCAGAGAGGCATCGCCATAGTAGATAAAGGCGGAGCAGCCGGTGCATTTTTGTTTGAGGAAGTCGCCAAAGTCCTTGAGCAGGGCGGCGGTGCTTTCCTTGTCGCCAAGGCGGATGCCGTAGGGCGGGTTGGTGACGATGGTGGTGTTTTCCAGTGCATCCAAATCTTTAAAGTCGGAGCGGCGCACCTTGATTTTGCCGACGTCCGGAAGCGCGCTCCTATTCGCGCGCACGGCTTTAGAGGCGTCGGCGCTAATGTCGCTGCCTTTGATCAGTTCTCCGGCCATTTCGGTAATCCCGTCGTTGGCCTTGGTTTTGACTTGGTTCCAGACGGCGGCATCGAAGTCGGGCAGTCGGAGAAAGCCAAACTTACGCCGCAGGTAGGCGGCAGGAATGTTGCACTGTTTCATCAAGGCTTCGCAGAGCAGGGTGCCGGAGCCGCAGAAGGGGTCATGGAGAGTGCGTTCGCCATTCCAGCCGGAGAGGCGGATGATGGTGGCGGCTAGGGTTTCCTGCATCGGGGCTTCGACGGATTCGATGCGGTAGCCGCGCTTGTGCAGCGAGCCGCCGCCGAGGTCTACGCTGATGCGTGCCTTGTTTTCGTGGATGTAGAGGTTGAGCTGGAGGTCGGGGTTGTATTTGTCGACGTTGGGGCGTTCTCCGGTCTTGTCGCGGAACTGGTCGACGATGGCATCCTTGAAAATTTGCCCGGCATATTGCGAGTGGCGGATATTGCTGTCGGCGACGTTGGAGGTGATGGCGAAGGTTTTGGTGAGGGTAAGAAAATCGGACCAGTCGATATTCTGCGCGGTTTTGTATAGATATTTCTCGGAGTGGCAATCAAACACGATCAGCGGGGCGAGGATGCGCGAGAAGATGCGGGTGCGATAGACGATTTCGAAGATCGTGCGTTGGTTGGCGCAGAAGAAGACACCGAGGTAGCCGGGCTTAATGTGGGTTGCTCCAAGCTCCTTGAGCTCCGCCATGCCGCACTTCTCGGTACCCGAGGCGAGCTGCCCGAAATAGTGGTTGGTCTTTTGGTAGAGGTATGTTTCGTTGTTCATGGGAATGGATGAAACGGGGCGATTCCGGGGAATACCCGATCTGTAGGAAAACCATAGGGTGTGGTATCGGGTTGCCGTTTCTTGCAGTCACTGCTGCCGTTCCGACAGCCTCGCTTCGCGTCCATTCTGATGGAGCCGGTCGCGCACTCCCGCAGACGGGAAGCGCGCACCCCGCCTGCCTGCCTTTTTAAAGGCATGTCACCCTGTAGACGGGACATGGAACTCATTCTTTTGCGCGGTTGTTTTCATCCACGAAGACGACGATGGGTTCGAGGGTTTTGGCTTCGGCATCGTCATAGTTTCCGTAGGAGATGATGATGACCTTGTCGCCGATCGCCGCAAGGCGGGCGGCCGGGCCGTTTAGTTCAACGACACCGGAGCCGCGTTCGCCGGAGATGGTGTAGGTGATGAGCCGGTTGCCGTTGTTGAGGTTGACGACTTGCACCTGCTCGCCGGGTAGCATGTCGGCCATCTCAAGCAGATTGCGGTCGATCGTGATGCTTCCTTCGTAATACAGCTCCAGTCCCGTGATGGTAGCGGTGTGTATCTTGGATTTTTTCATGATCCGTTGCATGGGTCTTCCTCAAGTTTCAAAGCGGCGGATATTGCGCCTGTTCAAGAGCCGCCGTCAATAACTTGTTTGAGTCGATTCAGCATGAAAACGCTCATTATCCGGACACTTTTTTTGAGGATCAGTTTATAATATATTGGAAAAGAAAAACTTTTGTGTGGATTTATTCCAGAAAGTGGAGAAAATGGAGACTATTTTCAATGGCTACGGGTCGGGTTGTAACGCATGGGCGAGAAGCTTCCATTTACCGAAAGAAATCTCAAGGAATGGGCGGGTTGGCGCGCATTTCGCGATGGCAGGTCGCTGTTTACCCGCGGCGTGGTGGAAAAGATTTCCTACGAACACCCGCTGGTGTCGGGGATACTCAACCTAGGGCCGCGCGGATTGCGCTCAAGGTTCAAGGTGCCGAAACCCGGAGGATACCCCGATAACCTCTGCCCATGCCGCGACAACCAGGATCGCGGCTTGATCTGCGCGCATCTTGTGGCGATGGGGTTGGAGGTCATTCGCCGCAATGCCGATCCGGCGCTTGAGGCGGAGGCCCAGGCGGAGCTCCGGCGGGCCGAGCGGCTGAAAAAAATCACAGAGGGTAAATATATCCGGTGTGTTAAGAAATCGGACCCCAAGGCGGTGAATGCCCGTTTGGTGGTGGAACTTCCTGAAAACTGGCAGAAGCAGGTGCTCATCGGGAAAGTCGAGATCGGCATTCACGTCGATGTGTCCGGCAAGCGCACGCCGGCCGGCGACATTTCGACCGACATCTCCTATTCCTTTCCCTATCGCGACGAAAAAATCCTTCATGCGCTGGAGGATTTGTCCGGCGGCCCAGCAAAGAGCGTGTTGCGGCTTTCCGTTTCAGATTTTATTAATCTGTTGCGGTTGCACCCCGGGAAATCCATCTTCCAGCAGAATCGTCCGAAAGGCTATGTGGTTCATTCCGGCCTATTGAGCTCGGTGATGGACATGGATCTCGATCGCGAAAACGGCGAACTCTTGCTGGAGCTTCATACCGATATCCCGGGAGGAAAATCCTCCTCGGTTCCCTTCTATATCATCGGCAATACGCTGGGTTGGGTTTTTTGCAACGACCAGTTTTGGCCACTGGGCGATCTCCTGGCGCGCCCGCTGCGCGACATCTACCGCGAGCCGGTGGCTATTCCGCGTACGGCAGTACCGGCCTTCCTGATGACCGACCTCGTGCAGATCGAAAAACTGATGCAGGTCCGCAGCACCATCACGCCGGATCTCTTTTTCATGAAACCGGCCAAGCCCCGGTTCCTTCTGGTGCTCAAGGGCAGCCCGGCCTCGCTCTCCGCTACGCTCTATGCCAGCTACAACGATGAAATCGAGCTGGTCGCCGGGCGGGCCGATATGCGCGGCAACTTTGCCATACCGGACGAAAGAGATCTGTTGCGCTACCGAATCCGCAATATGGCTGCGGAAAAGAAGGCGGTCCAACGACTGGAGGCGGTCGGCTTTTCCGGTCGGGCGGGTGACACGCTTAGGAATATTGTGGGGCCGCGCGAAGTGCTTAACTTCCTGGGTAGCGGCGTGCCGAAGATTCGCCGCATGGGTTGGAGGGTCGAGCTTGAGGGGCGCATCAAACCCTTTGCCGAAACGGCCGACTACGTCACACCGGTCATCCATGTCGATGAAACTTCTTCGGGCGACTACTTTGACGTCGGCTACGACTACGAAGTGGGTTCCGGCACGGTTTCCGAACGGGACATTCAGCGCGCATTGATGAAGGGCGATTCCTTTATCGAGCGCAACGGACGAACCATCCTGCTCGATGCCGACGCGATCCAGCAGGCTCGCGAGGTCTTCGAAGACTGCGCTTTTGGTGCGGGCGACAAGCCCGGCACTTTCCGTATGAGCAGCATCTATGGAAGCTATGTTGAATCTTCGCTCAATGTGCTCGACGGCATTGAAATCGAGGCAACGCCGTCGTGGTTGGAAAGAGCCAAGCAACAGAACGAACAAGAGGCCGTCGAAGCGGTCGTGCTCAGCCCGCATCTGAACGGTACGCTGCGCTCCTACCAGCAGGAGGGGGTCAACTGGCTGCGCTTCCTTGAAAAACGCTCCTTCTGCGGGATCCTCGCCGATGAAATGGGGCTGGGAAAAACCATCCAGACCTTGGCGTGGATCCAGCTGGGTCGCGCCGATGAGGACCATCGCGGGAGACCCGCCTTGATTGTCTGCCCGACCAGCCTCGTCGAAAACTGGAAGGAAGAGGCCGCGAAGTTCACACCCGACCTGAAGGTGTTGCTGCTGCATGGCACCGATCGCCATCGCAAATGGAAGAAGGTCGAGAAGTCCGATATGGTCATCACCTCCTATGCGTTGATGCGGCGCGATATTGAGAAGCATTTGGAGTACACCTATTCCATCGCGATCCTTGACGAGGCGCAGCATATCAAAAACCGTTCCACCCAGAATTCCGTCGCCGCCAAGAAGATCAAGGCCGAGCACCGTTTGGTCCTCACCGGCACGCCCATCGAAAACGGTGTGACCGATCTCTGGTCGATCATGGACTTCCTGATGCCGGGCTATCTCGGGCACCACAAGGATTTTCGCGAGTTTTATGAACTTCCCATCCTCGGCGGTGGTTCCGATGGCGATTACGCGCAGTCCAAGCTGCGACGTAAGTTGCATCCGTTCCTACTCCGCCGTCTCAAGAAACACGTGGCCAAGGATCTTCCGCCAAAGATCGAGCGCCTTGCGCCGTGCAAGCTGACCCAGGATCAGCACAAGGTCTATTCCCAGTTGCTAGAGGACTCCAGGCACAGGATCAGCAATATGGTTGAAAAGGACGGCTTCAACAAATGCCGCATGGAAATCCTCAAGACGCTGCTGCGCCTGCGGCAGACCTGCTGCCATATCGACCTGCTTAAGCTGGACGGTGTCGAGAGCAAGCATCCATCCGCCAAGATGGAGCTCTTCTTCGAGCTGCTCAACGAAGCGCTCGATAGCAAGCACCGCGTCCTGGTCTTCAGCCAATTCACCTCCATGCTCGCCATTCTCAAGAAGGAGATGGATGCGCGCAACCTGAAATACTGCTACTTGGATGGAAGCACAAAGGATCGTCAGAACGTGGTCAAGAAATTCAACAAGGACCACACTATTCCCGTCTTTCTCATGAGCCTCAAGGCTGGCGGAACCGGACTCAACCTAACCGGTGCCGATATGGTGATCCACTTCGACCCGTGGTGGAACCCCGCCGTCGAAGCCCAGGCCACCGATCGCGCCCACCGCATTGGGCAAAAGCGCACCGTCTATAGCGTTAAGCTCGTCACGAAAGGCACCGTCGAGGATAAGGTGGTCGAAATGCAACAGCGCAAGCAAGGCATCATCGATGCCACCCTCACCACCGATGAGCAGGTTATGCAGAAGCTGACATGGGAAGACGTGCAGGAACTGCTCAGCTTGTAGGGAGAGGGGAATCCTGTTCTACGGCTTGTCCCGGACCTCCGTGGAGCCCTTAAGCAGTGTTCCAACAAAGGCGGGAACCTTGCTCTCGAAGGTCATCTTTTCCTTGGAAAACGGATGGGTTAATGCGATGGAGGCCGAATGAAGGGCGAGCCTTTTAACCCCCTTTTCTTTCACGCCATACTTCTTGTCACCCGCTACGGGACAACCTTTATCCGCAAGGTGGACCCGTATCTGGTTTTTCCGGCCGGTAAATAGATCGATTTTCAGCAGGCTGTATTTGGCTGATTCCTTAACCACCCTATAGCCGGTCCTGGCAAGCTTGCCTTTTCTCGGGTCGGCCACAGAATACATCTTGTGCGCGCTGTTTTCTGCAAGATAGGAAGTAATGACACCCTCCTTTTCAAGAAGAGTTCCATGGACTACGGCATAGTACGTTTTTTGAAACCCCTGCCACTCGTCCTGAAGATAGCGTTTCGCCATTTCGTTCTTGGCAAATACGATGACTCCGGATGTGTCCCGATCCAGCCGATGCACGATAAATACCCGATGCCTTGATTTTGGATTCCCTTTGCGCACGTAGTCGTTCAAAAGATAAAATGCGGTTTGGTCTCTGACCGTCGCATGGCTCACCGTCAAAAGACCGCTCGCCTTATCCACGACCAGAAGATCACGATCCTCATAGAGAATCGAAAGCCCCTTGGGTTGGTATCTTTTTGGCGAACCCTTGAATTTTTTCTGGTTCTTTCGCATAATATCATACAGGCGTTCGGATGCTCCTGTTCGCAATGCCGCTAGTCGGCCTCATTCAGCGTTTTGACCATGCGGTAGAGTTCGGTAACTCCCCAGGCTTGTGCACCGCAGCCGCGCTGGATATGCGGGGTATCGCCATCGATCACTTCCGGCGACTGGCGCAGGCAGCCGTTGTTGATCACGTCCGATGCGCTGCCGAGAATGGCGAGGGCGGTGCCGCGCGCCTTTTCCCCATAGACCATCACGAGCGCTTCGGCATAGGACGGGAAGGGCCATGTCCAGGCCGTGCCATTGTGGTAGGCCGGTTTGCGGCGCGTGTCTTCGTCGCCCGTGTATTGTCCCCAGTATGGGTGGTTCGGATCGTTCAGTAGTTGCCCGTCGTTGTGGACCGGGGTGGGGCGGTGCACTGGGCGGTCGGCCAGGCTGCGGATTGCGCCGGGAATCAAAAGCTGCTCGCAGGCTTCGATAATACTCTTGCAGAGGTCGGTGTCGGTCACCGCGCCGAGGGTGATGGCAAAGAGCTGGTTCGAGCGCAACGCATCGTCCACCTCTGCATCGCGTGCGCTCGTCCCTGCCGGTGCCGCAAGGCAGTCGGCCAGATAGGTGAAGTCGTCCGCCTCGATGACAAACAGTTCGAGAATCGACTGTTCGACCTGCTTGGCAAACGTGGCCCATTCCGGTGATGTATCGATTTTCGCCAGCATATTCAACGCATAGTTCCAAAGAGCCTGGATTTCGATTGGATAGCCCTCGCGCGGGGTTCCTGCAGGATAGTTTGTATCCATCCACGTGAAGTGCGACGGACTAAAAACAAGGCCGGACCCGTGATCGACGGCAATGCCGTTTTCTGTTCCGTTGATCAGACCGGTCGCCAACGAAACCAGCACCTCCTTCAGCGTCCGTCCTCCGCAGTCCCTTTTCAATAGTTTTTCATTTCCATGGGCAGCCATCAATTCATTGCAGGCGACGAATAACCAGAGTGGGGCATCGGAGGTTTCGCGGTTGTTGTCGTCGTTGCCTCGGATCATGTTCGGGATGGTTCCGCCTTTTTCAAATTGGGCGAACTGCAGTAAAATATTCTCCGACTCCTCCAACAGCCCGGCAGCAATGATGCCGCGCAGGCAGATCAGTGTGTCCCGTCCCCAGTCGAGGAACCACGGATAGCCCGCAATTACCGTTTGAAACGCATCGCGCTTCACGATGAACTGCTTCATCGAGTTGCCCATCGCCTCCTCAAGAGAGCACTGAGGGGTCAGACCTATTATTTCATCATTTTTAGGGAATGATGAAATAATAGGTCTGACCCCTATGCTGGCTGTCAGCTCGGCGGTACTGCCGCCGGAGAGGTCGAGCTTGAAGTAGCCGGGGCTGAAGAGGTCGGAGGTGCCATCGATGCCGCGTGCTTGGTCGACGGGGTGTTTGACTATGTAGTGCCACTCCGGTTCCTGAAAAAACTCGCCTTCTTTAAGCTCGATATGGAGCTTGCGATCACTGGCAGGGGTAAAGGTGAACCCTTCCTTTTGGGGTTGGATGGATTGCGGCCAGTGTTCTTCGGGGCCATCGAAGGCTTTGGTGACTTCGTGGTTGCATCGATCCTCGATGTCAGCACGCAGGATGAGGGTTACGGGCTGGTTGTCGGCGAGGTGCTCGCGGTCGCTGTCCGCATCCTCGCGCAGGAATCTAAGCTGAATGGCATTGGTGTCGGGGTGTAGCTGCAACGTGGCTTTGAGGGGGATGAGCTGTCCTTCGCCAACGGGCACGGCAAAGTTCCAGACAATGGTTCCTTCGTCGGCGACGGTGAATCGTTTTTGGCAGTGGAGCGATAGCTCGTTCGAATAGTCGCGGCAGACGACCCATGCGCGGACGCGGGTGAGCATGGTGTGACGGTCGACCGGGACTTCAGGATTGAGGTTGGCGGAGAGCAGGCCATCATATTTGCTGCGCAGTTCCGCCCAGCCAATGCGCACCTGCGAGAGCGCGCCGTGGCGGTTGGTGCAGATGGCATAGCGGTCGCGGTCGTGGATCTCGCCTGCATGGAAGGTGGTGGGAACCTGGGTATCACGTTCTTCGCATAGCTGCATGATGGGTGATTTCGAGTGCTTGGTTCCATTTGAATCGAATGCGGTTATTTTGAGCGTCAGAAGATGATGTTGACTTGGTGTTTCCATAGGGTGGAACAACGCGAAGGATTTCCCGTGGGCTTGCAATAGCGATTTTTCGCAGGCCATCGTTGCGCCGTTTTCATTCTTAAGTTCGGCGATGAATCCGCAGGTGGCCTTGACGAGAAGGAAGTGCCCGGGAGGGAGCATGACTGTTCGACGGGTGTCGCGCGGCCATTGCCAGATGGTGACAACCGGCGCCCCTCCGGCCAGCTCCTCGCAGAGCGCTTTCGGATCCTCGATAAAACTTATGATTATGGGGTCAGTCCTATAAATTAATGATTTTTCGGAAAACATTAATTTATAGGACTGACCCCTCTTTCCTCCGGTGTAGCGGATGCCATCAAATTTTTCCAAGGCTTGGAAGTAGTGGAATAGATCCATCGCTTGGGCGCGTTGGACTTGCTCCGTACTTTTCTCCGCACCTTGGAAGGCCGTTTCCAGAGTCTGGAAAACGCGCTTCATCCATTCGGGGTTATCGGTGATGCAGAGGACCTCGCCGGGTTTGAGAGGGTAGCTGTTGTTCCTGTGTTGAACCGGGTTTCCAGAGAGAAGGTCGGTGCCGAACGAGGAAAAATCGCCGTACCATTCGACGATGCCTTCTGCTTCGGAATTCAGGTTGGCGAGCACAAGCAACCTGTGTTCGCCGGTGGCGTCCGTCCGCAGGATGGCGGCGGAGTTGTGGTAGCCGTTGGTGATGGTTCTCACGCGCCCGCCCGCGTGGCAGGAGGGGTGGATTTCCATGATGGCGTGGATGTGGCGGATCCAGTCGACCATGTTGGGCTCGGCCCCCCAGTTGATGGAGTGGCTGTTGTGTACGTTGATCTGCTCTTCGGCATACCACTCGACACCGTTGGCGAAGCCGAATGCGCCGTTGTGCGAGGTTAGCGCACAGAAGGCGGTGCGCAGGCGCGCGAAGGTCTGCGAGGTTGCGGCAAGGCGCGCGTTGTCGTGCGTTTCGGAAAAGTGGATGAGGTTGCCTTTCGATTCCGAGACACGGATGGATTCGGGGAGGTAGGTGTCGACCTGTCCCTGGTCGTGGTTTTGGAAGATTTCAGAATAGGCCCAGTTCATGCCGGAGTCGGCGAGCAGGCGTTCGGTGACATGCTTGTGGCCGCCGAGCCCTTCGAGCATGAAGATGGTGTCGGGATATTCCATGCGCACCTTGGCGATGATGTATTCCCATGCTTCGAACGGAACCTTGTAGCCGGCATCGCAACGAAATCCGTCAACACCCTTGCGGCACCAGAAGAGGAAGACATTGGCCATGTAGCTCCATAGATCGCGGTGGGCATAGTCGAGTTTGGAAAGGTCTTCCCACAAGATGCCCCATGCGCCGGGCGACATGAACGAGCCGTCTTCGTTGTGGCGGAACCATTCGGGATGCTTGACCTGCAGGTGCGAGGCCCAACCCGTGTGGTTGATGGGCATGTCGAGATAGAGGCGCGCGTTGCGGCGGTGTATTTCGTCGGCGAGCTCCTGGAACTGGTCGAGCGGGGTGGTCTGCTTGTCGAACTCGGCGAGGGCGGGGTCGACATCGAATAGATCCATGACGGCGAAGGGGCTTCCGAAGCGGCCCATGCGCGCATAGGTGGTCGGGGTGGGGTGGATGGGCAGCAGCTGCACAATATGGCAGCGCAATGTGCCGACAATGAAGTCAAGCTCCTTGATGAGATCGCGGAACTTTCCGGATCTCGGGATCACGGCATAGCCCGCTCCGGCGAGCTGCTGTACGGCGGGTTCTTCTTGCGGCGTGATTGCGCCCTTGGTTTTGGCATCGCCGAACTGGCGGACGAAGGCGGTGTACATGGTGTTGCCCGCACAGGTTTCGGCGGGTTCGACTTTGAGCACCGAGTTCCCGCCTTCCGGCCAGAGGATTTTTTCGGAGCCGTCTGCGATGAAGTAGGCCTTGGCCTCGAAGCGACCGACGCCGAGCAATGGGAGGGTGATGGAAAAGCGGTTGTCGCCCTTTGCTTCCATCGGGAGGTCGTGCCAATCGCGCGAGAGCGGCGGTAGGCCTTGCTCTGTGTGCTTGATGATTTCGGCGTGGCGAATATGCGCGTTGCCAATGTTCGAGCGCAGCCAGGCCTTCCCGTTTTTGCCGGTCTGGTTTTCCAGCGAGAAGGTGACGGTGTCGCCCCGGAAGTGGATGGTGTGTTCACCCGGTGCGGGGTGCTGGAGGAGTGTTCCCATGGTTATTTTTTCTTGGTTTTCACCAGAATACCGTGGTGCTGCTTGTTGAACTCGAAAAGGTCGGTGGCTTCAAAGAGCTGGGTGAAGGTTCGGTAGCCATAGTTGCGTGGATCGAAATCAGGGTGTTGGCGCTTGATGAGACTTCCGCAAGTCCCCAGTTCTGCCCAGTCGTCCTCTCCTGCATATTCCGTTACGGCGTTACGAAGAATGTTGATCAGCTTCGTGTCACGCCCCAGTTGTATCTTGGTTTTCCTGCCATCCGTTTTCGTGGTGCCTTTTTTGGGGGCTTCACCTTTTTCCGAGTTAGGTGCTTTAAGGATCTTGGTCGAAATAAAGTCGTCGCACGCGTTGCGGAAGGCGACGGGCGTTTTGTCTTCGCCGACGCCAAAGACGTAGATCTGGTTTTCTTTCAGGCGCGAGGCGAGCTTGGTGAAATCACTGTCGCTGGTGACGAGCGCGAAGGCGTCGAACTGTCCGGTGTAGAGCAGATCCATGGCGTCGATAATCATCGCTGCGTCGGAGGAGTTTTTTCCTTGCGTATAGGAAAACTGCTGAACAGGGGTGATCGCCAGTTCGTTCAGGGGCTGCTTCCAGTTTTTCAGGTGGGGACTGCTCCAGTCGCCGTAGGCCTTCTTTACAACGAGGTGGCCATGCTTCGACAATTCGGCAAGCATTGCGCCCATTACGCTGTACTGCGCATTTTCGGCATCGATTAAAACAGCTATTTTTTTTGCGGTATCAAGATCCTTCATGATGCAACCTTTCTTTTGTGTGGGGGTTAATCGATCAGGAGGGACCACTCTTCGAGGTCGGGTTCGAGGTAGGCGTTTTCGAGCAGTTCCTCCGCCCAGTGCTGTTCAACCTTGGCGAGGCGGCGCAACATGCGGACGGACATGACCTGTACGGCGGGAACCTCCGACCAGAGGGAATTGTTCAGGCAGCGCCAATAGGAGGGAACCATCTTCTTGGGATGGGCGATCTGCTTGAGGCACGATTCGCAAATGAAGATGCAGCCATCGACGTAGGGAGCCTCTTCGAGCGGCAGCAGTTCATAGACCTCGAGCTTCACGCCGCCCTTGTCGCACAGTTCGCATCTGGAGCGGGAACGGCGCACGAGATCCTTCGCGAAGTACGAAAGCATATTCTGCCGATGAAACTTTCCCTGAAACCCCGTAGACATGACTGCATCCTTTTGGCTGGCCTAGATGGATACCACTTCTTCGAGTACCTGTTCAAGCTCGCGCACCGTGGAACGAATATCGTATTTTCCTTGTACCATGACTTTTGCGGATTGCCCCATGGCTTTTCCCAGCGCCTCGTCGTTGAGCAGCCAGTCGATGGATTCGGCGGTCAGCTCGGGCGTGTCGGCAATGAAGCAGTTGACGCCGTTTTGCGCGGGGATGCCGGCGACGCCCAGCGAGCTGGAGACGACCGGCAGGCCGGAGGCCATGGCTTCAAGCACCTTGATGCGCAGGCCGGAGCCGAGCCGCATGGGATTGATAAAAATAGTCGCCTGTTCACGGTAGGGGCGCAGGTCGTCCACGACACCCACCACCACGATGCGCTTGTCGGTTTTGGCCAGATGTTCGATCTCGCGGTCTACGCCAACCCCCACTAGGTGGAGTTGCAGGTCGGGATGCGACGTTGCAATTACCGGCCACACTTCATGCGCAAACCATAGCGCGGCGTCGTGGTTCGATTTGTCGGCGAAATAACCGCACATCATCACGATGGGTGGCCCCTTCTTTTCTGTTTTCCCGGCGGTGAGGTAGTCGAAGTCGATGCCGGGCGGGATGACGGAAACCGGCAGTTCCGGGGCGTGGGCGAGCAGCGTGAAGCGGTCTTCGGCCGTGAGGGTCAGGACATGATCCATCGCGCTGTACATTTCGAACTCGTATTTTTCCAACGCCCGGATCTGCGCCGCGCTTTTGAGCCGCAGCAGGGGGGGCACACCGGCGGTCCGGGCATATTTATCGAAGGCTGTGGTCAGGCAGCGGTGGCACGAGACGACTTTGCGCACGGCGGAAAGGTAGGGGTTGCGATAGAGATACATGCCCATCTCGCTGAATTCGGCAACGACCACGTCGTATTGGGTGCGCTCGACCATGTCGCCGATGGTACGCATCATGACGCGCGAATAGTTTTTCCAAAAGATAGCGGGGAGGGTGGCGCTGATATAGTCGCGGAAAACGCGTACCATGATTTTACGGCCTTGGAGAGGGACGGTTTCAAGCTCGCCGACCATCCCGCGCACGGCGGGAATAAACTTTTCCTTTCCGGGCGCAACGAATGCGGCCAAGCCGACCCGGTGTCCCTTGTCGATCATCTGCCGCATGCGCTGGTAGATGAGCCGATGTCCGCCTGCGACGTTTTCATGCGGTAATTGATTGGACAGAAACAGGATTTTCATAGTGGCGCGGAACTTAACCGATTGGTGGAATAGTTACACCTAAAAAACAGTTGCGGATATGTTCCAGTCCTTGGATAATGATATCCGTGAAGTGGAGGTTTTGGAACCGGTGTTCCTGCCATAGGAAAACATAACCAGGAGATTTAAATGAAACGCACAGCTCTTACCCTTTTAGCCCTGACGGTCTGCATCGGTTTTTCAGGATGCAAATCCGCGCCAAAGATGGATTCCGACAAATCCATGTTCGACTACATGCAGGAAGAGGTCTCCAAGATTACCGAGAAGGGTGGAATGGCCTCCGTTGGCCTGGGCGAATCCCGCAATACCCAGCTGGCCATCACCAAGGCCAAGGTCGAGGCCCGCAAAAACCTTGCCCAGCTCGTGCGGGTGAAAATTGAAAACCTCGAAAAGGCCTTTGTGGAAGAAATTGGCGAAGCCAGCGGATCCGAAATGAACGAGCTGTTCAGCTCGGCCACCAAGCAGATCACCTCACAGACCCTGCAAGGCACCGTGCCGAAGATGCAGAAGTACGAGACCGCCGATGGCATCACCACCGCCTATGTCCTGATGGTGCTCAATCCCGATATTATCGACGCCTCGCTCAAGAATAACAGCGCGAAGCACCTCTACGAACGCTTCCGCGCCTCCAAGGCCTTCGAGGAACTCGACAAGGAAATCAAGGAGTTCGAGGAAGCCGAACGCCAAGGCATGCTCGGCATGTA
>Ga0164313_10003847_pt1 | contig 13393 bp, 11 predicted proteins | sample GuaBasSedimGuay4_FD_113735 | JGI IMG/M metagenome (GOLD analysis project Ga0164313, IMG submission 113735) | Subseafloor sediment microbial communities from Guaymas Basin, Gulf of California, Mexico - Guay4, Core 4569-4, 0-3 cm | ecosystem: Environmental > Aquatic > Marine > Hydrothermal vents... | reverse complement strand
GTGCCTAAACCAGCTGAAAAATGACCGCCCGATAAACTGACTGAATGCGTTAAAAACTCACGTAATTCTTTAGATAAAGGTTCTAATTGATCCCTGGATAGTTTACGCACATCTTCTGGGAGGTCGATAGTATGTATTAGTGGGTAGTTTTCTGCGATTTTCATAGTACGTTCCTTATGACCCTTTTTTTGATTTTAGTGCATGGCTGGCAAGGTTTTTACCTAGCGACCAGATTGAGCCAGGGACTTTGTGAGTGTCTGCAATGGCGTGATCGAACGAGTTAACAACCCAGTCGCGATCTTTTTTTGTTAAGTTGAGCGGTGGTAGTAATTTAACAACATTCATGCCGTGTCCCGCTACTTGTGTTAGCAAATGATGTTCTTTAAATAATGGAATAGTGATCATCTGGCAGAATAAGCCTTTATTAGCTGCTTCGAGTGTCGCCCAGGCTGCTTTAAGTTTCAGGCTTTTCGGGGCCTGAAATTCAATGGCAACCATTAAGCCTTTACCGCGTGCTTCTTTTAAAAATTCATATTGTGTACTCATGGCATTGATACTATTGATAATGTCTGCACCGATTTGAGCGCTATTTTCAACTAGCTTTTCATCTTCGATAACCTGTAGCGTTGCCAGACCAGCTGCCATGGCCATATTATTCTTGGAAAATGTTGAACCATGAACGACAGCTCTATCCATGCGATTAAAGACCGTTTCCATGATTTTGTCAGTCATTGCCACAGCGCCCACCGGAACAAAACCACCTGATAGGGCTTTAGCCATACAAATCATATCAGGTTGTACACCCCAGTGATCAATTGCCCAGAATTTTCCGGTGCGTCCTATGCCCGTCTGAACTTCATCTGCAACAAATAAAGTTCCGTATTTTTTACACAGACGCTCAACTTCAGTTAAATAGTTATCATCAGGAAGATTAACACCTTTACCCTGAATAGGCTCGACTATAAATGCCGCAACATCATTATTGCTTAATGCCTGTTCTAATGCAGCAAGATCATTAAAAGGGACAGAGCTACAGCCGGGCAATAATGGCCCAAAGCCTTCGCGAAAAATATCATCACCCACTAGCGATAAAGAACCCAGGGTCAAGCCATGATAGCCATGATCACAAAAGACAATTTTTTCACGCTTAGTGGTGTAACGGGCAAATTTTATCGCTGCTTCAACTGCTTCAGTGCCTGAATTACAGAAAAACATTTTAGTCAGGTTTTCAGGTGTTGTCGCCAGTATTTTTTTTGCCAGTAAGCCGCTTAATAATGACACATCCATTTGTACCAGATTAGGCAATTCCAGAGTCAGTGTTTCCTGTAACGCACCAATAACAGTGGGGTGGTTTCGCCCCACAGCAAACACGCCAAAGCCGCTTAGGCAATCCAGATATTCAGTATTATCCTGGTCATATAAATATTGACCCATTGCCCTGGTATAGTTACGGTCATAGCCTATGGTTTGCAGGACGCGCACCATTTGATTATTTAAATAATGCTCGTGTAGCGCAAATTTTTCCTGGCTATGTTGAGTAAAAAGTTCGGCGATGCTGAATGACATGGATAAAAGGGAGCCTATTTTAAAGTCGAATTGTTCTGCTACTAAAAGCAGGTAATATAATAAGTGTACAAAGCAAGGTGAAACTAATGCCAACTGCCAGGGTAATTCCCATACTGGATATACCAAAATGTGGAATTAAAGCCAGACTGATAAAACTACTCATGGTGGTAACCGAGCTGAATAGTACGCCACGTGCAGTGCTTGTTTGTAATAAGTGCTGGTCTGCATCCAGGCTTTCATGTAAGCAGTGCATAATATGAATGCCACTATCAACCCCCATACCCAAAAGTAGTGGCAGGGCGATAATATTAGCAAAGTTGAACGGGATACCAAGAAAAACATTGACCGTACATGTTAGCAGAGCCGCGAGTAGCAAAGGGCCTATAACTAATGCGGTTTTTTTAAAGCTTCTCAGTATGAGTAATAGCAATAAGCAAATAATGATAAGAGAGGAACTGAATGCTTGTTGAAACGCGCCGACAACAGCTGCACCTGAAGCCTGGTCTCCAACTGGCATACCAGCGACTGTTGGCTCTATGCTTTGTACGTCTTTGGCGAATTGTTGTAAATTTGCCGGGATGTTTAAATCTTGTTCAGGCATGATCATCGTGCGATATAAGCCATTAGGACTTAACCACTGTAAGCGTATAGTGTCAGGCAAGTCTGCCAAGCTAAATTCATAGGCGCTAAGGCCCTGATTAAGTGTGCTTATTGTGTAAGGAAGCAGACCTAAAATATTGTTATCCAGATTTTGCGCCATTATATCTGGGGCTGGTGTTTGCTTTATAGCACTTATAAAGGTATCAATGCTCGCGCTAAGATCAAGTAATATTAAAGGGTTAATAGATGTTTCGTTGTTTTGCAGTAATGAGCTGATGGTTTGCTGGAACTCACTTAATACTGCAATGGTATCTGACGGTAGTAGTGTTGCATTAAACAGGCTGAGTTGCGGGCCTAAAATCAATGCCAGGTCTTCAATAACATAGATTTTCTCTTCCTGTTCATCTGGGACCAGGCTTTCCAGATTTATAGTGCCATGCACGGTCGGTAATTGCTCCAGTTTCTGGCTTAAGAGTTGTGTTTCCTGGAGGCTATTACTGAGTGCATACAGTGCATAAGGCGAGTCAGTTTTTGACTTTAATAAATCTTTGAATGTGCTAACTGATACCGCCTTAGGGTTACGCATATCAATTGGGTTGGAATTGAAAGTGATATGCGGGATGGCAAACAGGCAGGCGAATGCAATGACTATTGTGCTAATGCGAATGGTTTTTTTATAGCGAAAGGGGAGGGTTTGTAAAAATGAGGGTTGGTTTGATTTATTAAAGGGTTCAGCGTGTTTAAGGTTGAACAAAACCAATAATGCAGGCAATACCACTAATGATACGAAAAGCCCGATAAACATGCTGACACCCGATATCAGGCCTAATTCAGATACACCTACATAGTCAGTGGGCACAAAGGCAAAAAAGCCTATGGAGGTGGTCAGGGCACAAAGAAACAGAGAGAACCCTACACTATGCAATGCATTTTTAATTGCCATTTGTTGAGTGACTTTATCAATAATCTGGTCGCGATAATGCAGATTCATATGGATGGCAAAATCAACTCCTAAGCCTATATAGAGAGCGGCGAAAGACACAGAGATAACATTTAGATGACCAATGGCCAATGCAGCAAAACCAGCCGTAAGAGTCAGTCCCATTAACAGGGTGATCAGTGTTGCTAGCAGTAATTTTATAGAACGTAGGCACTTAAATAGAATGAGTAAAACCAGAATGAAAGAGCCAATGCCACTTAATACGGCCCCGTCACCAATATCTTCTAGTTCTTCGTGTTGCAATGCAATATCACCGGTAATACGAATGCTTGAACCTGGTGTTTTTAGCATCAGTTGCCGGGCTAGCTCACGTGATTTTTCTATGGCTGCTGCAACCGGCATCATAGACTGAAAGTGCATCCTTGGTTTAGCAATAACGATGCGTCTTGTCTTGTTTGCTATATTGTTGGGATTGAGAATTGTTTGCCAGGAAACGAGGTAGTTTTCTCCGCTAGCCGTTTTACTAATAGCTGTGCTAATGGCTGATAGTAGCGTAGGCAAGCTGTGACTAATGACGCTATCTTTATTTTCCAGAGCTTCGGTTAAAATCTCAAACAGCCCTTTAAGATGGTAATTTTGAGCCAGATAACCAATAAATGGCTGAGCATCAGTTAAATTAGTGGCAAGCTTATCCAGTTCTTCGCTAGACAGATACAAAAAGGCCTGCTGGCGAAAGAAAGCGTTATCATCAGGAATATAGCTAGACTCAAAAACATCACTATGATTGTTGAGCTGTTGTAAAAGTTGATTTGCAACTATAGCCGTTTGTTCAGGTGTCTGGGTATCAACGACAAACAGAATGGCATTGGTATCCTGGGGAAATGCAGTTTCCAGACGCTTGTAATTTATCTGAAAAGGTAAATCAGGTGACAGCATTTCAGCGGAGTTATTGTTAACGCCAAGATGGTCTTTTGTGTAATAAATGCTCGCGCCTGTCAGTAACAGGGCTGTTATTACAATAAGCCAGGCATGGCGAGTAATAAAGCAACCTTGCCATTCAAGTATTTTATTAGATAATGACATTTGTCGAATCACTCTCATTGCACCTGGGTGATTTGTGGTAGGTGAATAGCGGCTTGCTTGAGTGTTTTACTGGCTGCATTAAAGTTAAAGCCCAATTTTATCAGCGCCGGGATCTCTGTTGGGTGAATACATATATATTTCATTAACCGGGCAATGGAAATAACCCCCGTGTCTGTCATGGCAAAGCTTATCGCTTTAGGTAAGTCCAGGTTTGCAGGGTCGGCAATGCTGCGGATTGCAACAAAGGGTATGTTTGCCTGTTGTGCGATACGTGCAACAGCGGCACTCTCCATGTCGATGGCAAGTGCTCCTGTTTGCTGATATTGTTCTGCTTTATCTTGCGCCAGTGCCACTACAGACCCACTCTCAACAATCTTGCCGGTATAGCATTTTATGCATTGCTGCAGAGTAGTAACTATCAGCTCAGACCAGAATGTATCAGTTGCGAGTTGTTTGTTTTCCCTGGTTTCTATCAGCTCGGGAATAATTAGGTCACCTGCCTTTAAATAGGGCGCTAATGCTCCAGCACAGCCCCAGCTTATCAGCTGTTTTGCTCCTCGATTTATTAATAAATGAGTAGCATTACTAGCATTGTCAGGGCCTGAGCCTGAAAGTGTAACCAGAATGTTTTTACTCACAGGGGAACATTCACCCTGTTTTATCTTGAATTTTGACAGCGTGTGTAATTCTTCAGGTAAGGCAACCAGAATCCCTGTAATCACTTGTTATTTTTCTCATTGCGGTAGCGTGCTAAAGCCCAGAGAGGAAAAAATTTATCATAACCATGATATTTCAAATAAAACACTCGCGGAAAACCAGGAGCTGTATGACAGTTATCAGTCCAGAGACCATCCTGGTTCTGGTGTGCTAATAAATAATCAATACCTGCCCTGACTTCTTTGCTGTCATGTTCGCCAGCGGCCATTAAAGCCAGCGTTGCCCATGCGGTCTGAAATGCAGTGCTAGTGTGGAATTGACCGCGAAATGATTCATCATGATAGCTTTGGTTGTCTTCACCCCAGCCGCCATCTTCATGTTGTATGCTTTTTAGCCATGTCACGGCTTTGGTATACAGTGGGTCTGTTTTAGCAATGTCAGTATGTTCAAGTGCGATGAGTACTGACCATGTGCCATAAATATAATTTGTGCCCCAGCGTCCGAACCATGAGCCATCATCTTCTTGATCATTGCGAATATAATCCAGACAACGATTATAGGCAGGCAGGTATTCGTCATGATCCTGAGCGACTTTTGCCATTAACATGACGCAACGGGCACTCACATCAGCAGTTGGCGGGTCTAATAAAGCACCGTGATCGGCAAACGGAATTTCATTGAGATAGTAATAAGTATTATCTACATCAAAGGCACCATATCCACCATTATTATCTTGCATGCCAACAATCCATCGCGTGGCGCGGTGTATAGATTCATCCATATCGGGCAAGTTGGCTGTTGCCATGCCATAGGCGATAACAGCGGTATCATCAACATCGGGGTAATGTGGGTTTTCAAATTGGAATGCCCAGCCGCCACCGTCCAGATTGGGGCGCTGTATGCGCCAGTCGCCTGGCTCATCAGAGAGTTGTTTGGTTTTTAACCAGTCATAAGCACGTTTTCTACTGGCTTGTGTTGCTGGCAAATCGGCTTCTTGAAGCGCTAGTAAGGTTAGACCAGTATCCCAGACAGGCGATAAACAGGGCTGGCAATAAGCTTCGTCATCTTTGATAACCAGAAGTTTATCTATCGCTTTACGTGCAGTGATAACATGCTCATGATCTGCAGGCATGCCGAGTAGCAGCATGGCCTGGTAAGCATTAACCATGGCAGGAAAAATACCGCCTAGACCATCTTCACCATTAAGTCGTTCGGTAAACCAGTTTTTTGCTCTTGCTACGGCGGTCTGGTGCATTTTCCTGGTTACCAGAATACGTGACTTACGCCCCAGGGCATCTAAAAACAGGAAAAATTGATTTAGTAAGCCTCTTTCCGGAAAGTAATGCATTTCCTTGTCTGGGTGGACAACGAATAATTCCAGAATATCAATATTAAGCGGGTTTTTGGCTTTTGCTTGCAGTGTGCATAAGATAAATAAAGGGATCATAACGGTTCTGGACCAATAGGATACTTTATCTATATGGAATGGGAACCATTTTGGCAATAGCATGATTTCCACAGGAATAAAAGGTACACCACGCCACGGGAGTTGCTCAAAAATGGCCAGCGCAATACGGGTAAAAACATTGGCTTTAGCGGCCCCGCCCTGGCTTAGTATATAGTTGCGCAAAAGCACCATGTGAGGTTGATCAGGCTGGTCTCCAGCCATTTTCAAAGCATAATATACTTTAACACTGCAGCTAATGTCACCTACACCGCCCTGAAACAGAGGGTAGCTACCATCTTCAGATTGGCGGTTACGCAAATAGACTGCAATTTTGGCTTGCAATTCCTGATCTATATCATCCAGATAATGCATCATCATGATGTATTCTGCCGGAATGGTACAATCTGCTTCTAATTCAAAAAGCCAATAACCATCTTTATGCTGCAATGACAAAAGTTTGTCTTGTGCCTTTTTTACGGCATTGTCCAGTGAATGGATATTGCTCATATTATTATAGTCCTCAGTAAACATAGCGGGGCCTATTGTTTGGCATTATATTGCCAGTCTTTGCAGACCAGTTTTTTACTTTTTAAATCAAAAAGCAAGGATAGCAGCATATTGCTACGGCCAATGATTCGCGTTGTCAAGATAGTTTGTTTAACGCTTTTACGAGTGATCTTGACCTGGTTTGAATCATTGAAATCCAGGTGTTGTTTAATTTCATTTAGTGTCAGTACGGCCATGCCTAATGCCCAAAGGCAGAAGTTACGCATGCCGGTTTCATGCCTGGGAAGTAGCTGTGTATAGGTAAGGGCATCTTTTAGGTGTGCTTGAGCAATACTAAGCAAATGCTCTAAACCAAGTTGAAATTCAGCGCTATCAGTTGATGTATTTAACTCTTTAAGGTCAAAGCCAGTTTCGGTAAAAATATCCTGGGGTAACCAGCAAACACCTCGTTGTGCATCATCCCAGATATCTTTTAAGATATTGGTCATCTGCAGGCCTTGACCAAAAGAAACGGATAATTCTAGTAGTTGCTTGCGATGCTGGTTGATTTCTGGTGAGTAATGACAAAATAATTTTGCCAGCATTTCGCCAACGCAGCCAGCGACGTAATAGCAATACTCATTCATATCTTGCATGGTTGCCAGGCCGCCTCGTAAATCCATGCCTTGATACACAGGCATACCTTTTGCCATAGTTTCAACACAGCCGAGTAATGCTTCAATTTGTTCCGCATCAAAGCTATGGGTAATTTCTATTACACGGGCGGTTAATTGTATGAGTACATGTTCTGCAGGAATCGTTTGCTCTGAAAGTAGTGGGGCCAGGTCTGTTGCAAAACTAGCGGCATCATTACCTGTTCTAACGACCTCTATAAAGCGGTTACAGAATTGTTGTTTTTGTGCAAAATCCAGAGAAACTTCATCTTCAACGGTATCCACTATTCTGCAGAGCAGGTAGGCATTGGCAACGGCAGGATATAGTCCTTCCGGTAACTGAGGGATGGTCAGCGCAAATGTGCGCGAAACACCTTCGAGTAATACCGCCTGAAAATCATCGACAGAGGCTGCTAAAAGCGATTCTGGGTTATCAATAGAAATTTGAGTATCAGTCATGCAATCTGTAAAAGGTGAATGTTAAAGGCAAAAAAACCAAATTAGTGATGAATTATAGACTGTCTGTAGCTTAAATACAAAATATGTTGTTTTTTTGCGAAAAAGTTACTTTTTTGTCCTAACAATAATGCCTTATTATGAGTGTGTATGCGTTTTTTGATAGCATGGTTTGTTGTTTTTTTGAGAAAAATAGTATCTCAAACTGGCGTTAGTCGTATAAAAATAGTATGCTAACATGTTATTAGGGTTTATTAATGGAGGTCGCTTTAAGGATTTTAAAGCGCATTTCCAGATTAATGTTTTTTTGTTGCATATTTGCAACTTTATTAGTTTATTACTATTTTCAAGTTTTGGAGTTAATGCATGGGTGTTCCATTAAGACAGCAAATCGCTGTGGGTACTTATTTAATGAAGCAAAAGATCAAAGGGGTAAAAAAATATCCTTTAGTGTTAATGCTGGAGCCTCTGTTTCGTTGCAATTTAGAATGTGCAGGTTGTGGAAAAATTGCCTATCCGGATGATATTTTAAATAAGCGCTTATCTGTTGAAGAGTGTCTGCAGGCAGTGGATGAGTGCAATGCACCGATGGTCTCAATTCCTGGTGGCGAGCCTCTAATTCATAAAGAAATGCCGGAAATTGTTGCCGGGATTGTGGCGCGTAAGAAGTTTGTCTATCTGTGTACTAATGCCTTATTGTTAAAAAAGAAGATTAATGATTATACGCCATCTCCTTATCTAAACTTTTCTATACACCTGGATGGCAATCAGCTAAGGCATGATGCCTCTGTGTGTCAGGAAGGTGTTTTTGATATTGCGGTAGATGCAATCAAGCTGGCTTTAGACAAGGGCTTTCGCGTAACTATTAATTGCACATTGTTTCAGGGGGAAAGTTCTCAAGAGGTTGCCGACTTTTTAGATTATGCAACTGAGTTAGGTGTTGAAGGTATCACTATTGCTCCGGGATTTAGTTACGCAGATGCCCCTGATCAGGATTCCTTTATGTCGAGTCAGTCAGCTAAAGAGTTATTTCGTGGTATTTTTGCTATTGGTAAGAATAAGCAATGGAAATTAAACCACTCTTCGCTATATTTAGATTACCTGGCAGGAAACCAGAATTACGATTGCACACCGTGGGGTAACCCAACACGTAATGTATTTGGCTGGCAGAAGCCTTGTTATTTGTTATCGGATGAAGGTTATGTCGATAGCTTTCAGGAATTGATGCAAACCACCCCATGGGATAAATACGGTGCGGGTAAAAATCCTAAATGTGAGGGGTGTATGGCCCATTGTGGATATGAGGCGACAGCTGTAGAAGATACTTTGGCGCACCCTTTAAAAGCCTTTGCAGTCGCGATGCGCGGACCAAAAACGGAAGGGGCTATTACCGCAGTACCCAGTTATAAGCCGACATCTATTGCTGATATTCCGGTCAAAGTAGAGGTTTAATCTTTGCTATTGAGATGATTGTAGCGCTAAGTGCTCTGGCAGCACTGATATGGGTATTGACGGCATTGCTTCCCTGGCAGCCCTGGCGGACCAGGGAGGTATTGGAATCTAATGCACAAGAGCAGCTTGATTTAAGTGATATAACGGTCGTTATTCCGGCACGTAATGAAGCAGATGTTATTGCAGGTACTCTGCACGCACTTATGCAACAGGGGTGGGAGTTAGGTATTATTTTGGTGGATGATGAGTCTACCGATAATACAGTAGCGGTCGTGCAAAGCCTGGGTTTGAGTAATGTACAGATTATTAATTCAAAACCTTTGCCTGAAGGCTGGACCGGGAAATTATGGGCCCAGGAGCAAGGTGTGCAAGCTGTACAAACGTCACTTACTTTGTTGCTGGATGCTGATATTTGGGTTATGCCGGGCATGGTATCTGCGTTAAAAGCCAAGCGAGAGGCGGGTGGTTTGCAGTTTGTTTCCTTGATGGCCATGCTTAAAGTCGATAGCTTCTGGGAAAAAATGCTGATGCCGGCATTTATCTATTTTTTTAAAATGCTTTATCCGTTTGCTTTAGCAAATAAACCGGCGACTAAAGTGGCAGCCGCAGCGGGGGGATGCATCCTGGTTGATACCTCCGCGTTACATGCAATAGGGGGGATGGCTGCGATAAAATCTGCAGTGATTGATGATTGTTCCCTAGCTAGGAAAATCAAGCAGGCAGGATATAAAACCTGGATAGGTTTAACGCATGGCGTTATTAGTCAGCGTCCTTATCGGTCTTTGACAGAAATATGGAATATGGTCGCGCGTACGGCCTATACCCAGTTATATTATTCCATTAGCCTGCTGATAGCGTGTACTCTGATTATGACACTGATGTATTTGCTGCCTCTATATGGGCTACTGTATCTTAGCGGAATTGCATGGTTTTTTTCTGCGCTTGCTACATTAATTATGCTTGGGCTTTATCTGCCTACTTTACGTTTTTATGCGCTCAACAGGATGTGGGCTTTTTGTATGCCAGTGATTGCTGGATTGTATTTATTAATGACCTGGACTTCTGCCATACGTTATTGGCAAGGCGAACGTTCGCGTTGGAAAGGTCGAATTTACCAGAAGGGTTAAAACATAATGATGCTAGTCAGAAAAGTGATAATAATATTCTTTTTGTATTGCTTCACTACAGTAGTGTCTGCTGAAGTTGATGAGACAGAAGCAGCAAGCCAGGTAGTAAAAGGATTTCAGGCTGAATTATTGAAGGTGATGCAGGAAGGCGATAAGCTAAGTTTTGAGCAACGCTTTGAACAACTAAAACCAGTCGTGCTTAAATCACATGATCTGGCTAAAATTACCCGTATTGTGGTTAGTAAGGAGTGGAAAAAACTGACCAAAGAGCAGAAAAGAGAGCTGATTCGAAAATTCAGTACGCTGAGTATTGCCTCTTATGCACATTATTTTGATAGCTATTCGGGGCAAAGCTTTACCGTAGAATCGGCTAAACAATTATCGCCAGTGCAAATTTATGTGCGTACATTATTAGTTTTGCCGGACGATAAAGATGTCACGATGGATTATCTTTTGAAAAAGAGTAACGATAAGTGGCGCATTATTAATATTATTACAAACGGCGTTAGCGATCTGGCTTTAAAGCGCTCTGAATATGTCGCTGTTTTGCAAAAATCCGGCTTTGATGTTCTTTTGGCTGAACTTTCTGTTAAAATCGAAAAGTTTTCTAAATAATATCTTGTCTGTTTTGATTATTCGACTGTTATCACGTCTTTTTACCATTATTGGTCTATCCTTATTAATTGCCTGTGCCAGCACAGGTGAAAAGAATAGCTCTGAAGAAGTAAATGCTAAAGAAGTAAATTCTGAAGACCCGCATGAGGCTCTTAATCGTAGTGTTTATGGCTTTAATAAAGGCCTGGATACCTATATTTCATCACCGTTAGTCGCGGGCTATCATTTTATTACGCCAGGCTTTTTACGCATAACCGTTGGGAACTTTTTTACTAATTTAAAAGAACCTCGAACAGTTATAAATGATGCGCTACAAGGAAAAGAAAAACCAGCAGGTGAAGATTTTGAACGCTTCGTTATTAATACCTTATTAGGCCTAGGTGGGTTAATTGATGTTGCAAGCTATGCAGAAATAGAACACCATGAAGAAGATTTTTCTCAAACTCTTGCTGTCTGGGGTGTTCCACGCGGGGAATACCTGGTGATACCGGTATTAGGTCCCTCGACTTACCGGGGTATTCCGGGGGAAGTTGTTGATGCTGCTTCTAGTCCTGTTACCTATGCAATGTGGCCGTTTCAAGTATTAGACCTTATAAATACCCGCTCTAATGCAGAGCAATCTTTGAAATTTATCGATGAGGTGGCGGTCGACCCTTACGTGTTTATGCGAGCATCTTATCTGCAATGGCGTGAGTTTCAGATTACCGAAGGTGAAAGTAGTATGGAAAATATTCTAATACCTGAGACATTTGACGATGAAGAGGATCTGGATTTGTTCGAGGATGATCTGGATATTAAATTGTAAGCAGGGCAGATGAAAAGTCAGAGTGACAATATAATCGCACAGACAACACACTGGTTAGAGCGTGTCGTCATCGGGCTTAATTTTTGTCCATTTGCCAGGCCTGTTTTTGAGCAAGGTAAAGTACACTTTCAAGTGAGTGATGCGCAGTCATTAGAGTGCTGTTTAGAGGACCTGATCACTGAAGCAGAAAGGCTGGATAAGCACAGTGAAATAGAAACGACCTTACTGATTTATGATAATTCCCTACAGGATTTTGATGATTTTCTGGATGCCGTTGATATTGCTAATGAACTAATGTTTGCGCAGGGCTATGAAGGTGTCTATCAGTTAGCTAGCTTTCACCCGGATTATTGTTTTGCAGATAGTGATGAAAATGATCCAGCAAACTACACTAATCGCTCTCCCTACCCCATGTTGCATTTAATTCGAGAGCAAAGCCTGGAGCAGGCTATCGCGCATTATGAAAATGCTGATAAGATTCCAGAGGCTAATGTGCAACTGGCACGAGAGTTAGGTCTTAAGAAAATGCAAAGCCTGCTTGAAGAAGCAATACAGTTAAAAAAAATTTAAGCATGGTGTAGAGCGGACTTTAGTCCGCTATTCTTTAACAATTGCGGACTAAAATCCGCTCTACATCGCTTTTTCTATTTCCGATAATAGAAACTCCGCCTCTTTCTGGATTTTTCGTCTAAAAAATATAAATCGCCAGCGACTGCCGCCGCACTGCCTCCATAGCATCGTGGAGCGAATGCCAGCGAGTAATAAGGCTCTGATTTTATTAATGATATCCGTAGATGATAGAAAGCTCTGATCACCGTTTACCATAATGCGTGGGTTAATCGTGCTAAGGGTTGAGTGATAAATATCTGCTAGGTTTGCAATGACATTTTCGTGATTTGCTCCAAAATGCTCACTTTGCTGCTGAGCTACTTTGATTTTATTGTGTACCTTAGTCTGCATTTCTTGCAGATCAGAAAATTTACTTTCTAAAAATACCAGAGAAGCAGAATATCTAGCCTGGTCAGGATTAGTGATTTTATTGGAGCTAAGCTGACTATTTAATTGTTCTAAACCTGTTTTAATGCCCGCCAAACCACCATAAATATCAACAGGGTTGTCTGTGTCAAGAATTAACAGGCTGTTCAGGCTGGCTTGTAGAGCATCTTTATCTGCTTTACCTGTCGTGGCGAGTTGATGAACCAGGTAGCTTGCTTGCGCTATACCTGCGAGGCCAATGGTTTGGTAGGTGATGGTTTTAAAAGACATAGTTTTAGCAGGATAGAGTAGGGGTGCATGCTTTTTCCGTAGGACGTTTTTCCTTTATCCATGAGGATATACCATTTTCTAAATGTGAAATATTAGACAGTTTGTATTTTTGGGTTAAAAAATTGCCGACTTTTCCGCTACGCCCCCCTGATCGACATACTAAAATAATTTCCTGATCAGGGGTCGTTTGCAGTTGTCTAACTGTAGCAAGCCATAACT
>Ga0164313_10003846_pt1 | contig 13394 bp, 12 predicted proteins | sample GuaBasSedimGuay4_FD_113735 | JGI IMG/M metagenome (GOLD analysis project Ga0164313, IMG submission 113735) | Subseafloor sediment microbial communities from Guaymas Basin, Gulf of California, Mexico - Guay4, Core 4569-4, 0-3 cm | ecosystem: Environmental > Aquatic > Marine > Hydrothermal vents... | reverse complement strand
GGACTCGTGAATCTGCTTGATCAGCTACGTCAGCTCCAAAGTGTCTCATGAACCGCCGTGGTACGTGAACCGTATGCCCGGTGGTGTGGGAGAGCGGGGCCGTGAGGCCCCGCCCTACCCGATAGGATGTTGCTGGTCACTTTGGAATCCAGCCACCAGTCTGCAGGGAGATTGCCCACCCGAAAGGCAACATGTCGCGAGCCCTGACCAAAGCCAGCCTCGAGCAGCTCACGCGCACGCTGGCCCGGCGTGATCCGATGTTGGGACGCGTACTGCGCGAGACGGGCCTCCCGCAGCTCAATGCACGCAGGCCGGGCTTCGCGACCTTGATCCGGATCATCCTCGAGCAACAGGTCTCATTGGCCTCAGGCGAGGCGGTGTTCAGGAAACTCGCTGCGGGGGTCGAAGCACTCCGCCCACAGGTGCTGGCGCATACCACTGAAGCCCGGCTCCGGTCGTTGGGCCTGACCGGGCAGAAGGCCCGCTATTGCCGGCAGTTGGCCATCGCCATCGATTCGGGATCACTGGACCTGACCGGGCTCGGCGACGACGACGAGGCGATCGACAAGCTGACCAGAGTGCACGGCATTGGGACATGGACGGCGGAGGTCTACCTGCTCATGGCCCTTCGTCGCCCTGACGTATGGCCTTCGAAAGACCTGGCATTGATGGTGGCATTACAGCAACTGAAGAAACTCCGGGCCCGCCCCAGCCCGATCGAGATCATCGCGTTTGCCGAGGCATGGCGGCCGTATCGATCAGTCGCGGCACGGATGTTGTGGCACTACTACCTGGCGTGAGTCCAGCGATGCCAGCCTACACATCCCTTGCCAACCGCACTCCACTGAAATGCCACCGCGTATGCGGATGAAAGAAGTTCCGGTAACTCGCCCGTACATGACCCGTGGCAGTAGCAAAGCACCCGCCGCGCAAGACAAACTGGTTGGCCATGAACTTCCCGTTGTACTCGCCCACAGCACCTGCCGCAGGCCGATAGCCCGGGTAAGCGGAGTACGAAGACTGCGTCCACTCCCAGGCATCGCCAAAGAGCTGTGCGGGCACGTTGTCCGGGCCGGTCGCAGGCCGTGGGTGCCAGCTCGTCCCCGTGAGGAAGTGGCCCTCGACAGCCTGTCCGGTGGCCGCTGTCTCCCACTCCGCTTCAGTTGCAAGCCGGGCCTCGGCCCAGCGCGCAAAGGCCTCGGCCTCGTAATAACTCAGGTGCGTGGCCGGATCCTCCAGCCGCAGTTCCTCGCGGCCATGCAGCGTGAACTGCGTCCAGCCATCCGCGTTGCGCCAGGTCGCAGGAGCGGTGATGCCATGTTCCTCACGCCAGGCCCAACCGTCGGACAGCCAGAGCAGCGGATCATCGTAACCACTATCGTTGATGAATTCCAGCCACTCGCGGTTGGTCACTAGCCGGTGCGCCAGCTTGAAGTCGCCTACGATCTGCTTGTGTTGCGGGGCCTCGTTGTCGTAGGCGAAACCGCCGCCGTCGTGGCCGATGTCCTTGGTTCCGCCACGGAACAGATGCCACTTCTGCTCCGTCACAGCGCCCGCCGCAGGAGGCGGTTCCGCCCTGAAGGCCGGTTGCAAGGGGCTGAGCCCGAGCACGTGCTTGATGTCCATCAACAGCAATTCCTGATGCTGCTCCTCATGGTTCAGCCCCAGTTCGACCACAGCTGCAACATCGGCGGCAATGTCACCCTCAAGAACGAGTCCCATGGAGTCATCGATACGCTGCCGGTACTCCATCACCGTGTTCAGGGGTGGTCGAGTCAGCATTCCCCTTTGCGGGCGCGGGTGCTTTTCTCCGACCTGTTCGTAGTAGGAGTTGAAGATCACCCGGTAGTCGGGGTCCACCGGCACAAAGTCGGGCCGTGCTTCCAGCACGAAGGTCTCGAAGAACCAGGTCGTATGCCCGAGGTGCCACTTGGTCGGGCTGGCGTCGTTCATGGACTGCACCTGCATGTCCTCGGCGCTCAGTGTGACCGTAAGATCAACCGTGCGCGCGCGGGTCTCGCGGTAGCGTGCGGCCAGCCGGGCGGGGTCCTCCTGCGTCTGCATGTTTCCTACTCGTCGATGTGGACGTTGAGCTCCTCGAAAGCCTCGTGCCTGAAGATCTCGCAGACATGGGCCGGCGAGCGTGCCGCGAAAAGCAGATGCTGCAGGTTGAGGTCGTGCCCGACCGTACGGGCCAGGGCCGCGATCACCTCGAGGTGGCGGTCGCGCAGGTTCTGCGGTGTGGCCAGCAGCACCATGCAGTGTACGGGACGGTGGTCGGGCGTGACGAAATCCAGGCCATCGTGGCTGATGCCGATCACGCCGTAGATCTGGTTGCCCTCTGGCAGGACTGCGTGAGGGATGGCCAGCCCACCGCCGATGCAGGTCGAGAACTCGTTTTCGCGCGCCAGGACTTCCTCGAGCAGTGCCTCGCGCTCGACGGTCATGCCATGCGACGTGATCATGAGATCGACGAGCTGGGTGATGGCCGACTTCTTGTCGGGCCCGATGAGTTGTGTGGTGATGTTCTGCTCGTGGATGAAGTCGATCAGGCGCTCGCGGTCACGCCCGGCGTCGCCGGAACGGCGCAGGGCCCAGCGTGCCGTCATCGGGCCGATGATCTCGGCCGCGGCCACGACAGTCAGGCCGATGGCCAGCAGCATCTGGCGCACGTCGCCCAGCACAGGGTCATCCTGGGCCACCAGGATCAGGCCCACCGCAACACCGGCCTGGGGTACGAGGGCGAAGCCGAGATAACGGCGGACGGCCGTCGGCGCGTCGGCCAGGCGCATCGCGACGCGTGCCGCGAGGACCTTGCCGCCAATGCGCGTGATGACCACGACGGCGGCCACGAGCCCGCCGGACACGGCCAGCGACAGATCGAGTTCCATTCCGGCCAGCGTGAAGAAGGCGGCATAGATCGCGCCCTCGAAATTGTCGAAGACCGAATGGCCGATGTCTTCTTTCTCCGGCGCGATATTAGCCAGTGCGAAGCCAAAGAGCAGGCAGGCGAGCAGCGACGAGATGCCCATGGCGTCGGCGACGCCGGCGGTCAGCAGGATGGCGGCGAAGCTGACCGTAGCCAGTGACTTGACGTTGGATATGGTTCGCGTGAGCCCGCTGAGCAGGATTGCCGCGCCGCCGCCGAGCAGTGCAGCGAGCACGAGCTGGCGCGCGGGCGAGAGCAGGATGGCAAAGAAATTGGCATCCTGGGTATCGAACCAGGAGCGCGCGGCGAGGTGGGCCATCTCAAAGGCACTGATGCAGGCCAGGTTGTTCAGGGCGACGGCTGCGATCAGCGTCTTCACGAAAACGCCATCGGCGCGTTCTTCCTTGACCAGCGCCAGCACGGTGGCTGGCGCGGTACTGATGGCCAGCGCGGCGAGCAGCAGCGCCAGCGGCCACTCCACGCCGGGCAGGAATATGACGCCGGTGAAGACGATCAGCGGTGTGATCGTGATCTCGGTGCCGAAGAGGGCCAGCAGGCGCCAGCGGGCGTTCCTCAGGCGGGGCAGGTGCAGGTGGCTGCCCACGGCCACGGCCATCACGGCCAGTGCGAAGTGCATGACCGGGGCGAGGCTGTGTACGGCCTGCGAGTCGAGGATGCGCAGCGCGCTCGGGCCGAGCAGGATGCCCGCGAGGATCTGGCCGGTGACGCCGGGCAGGTGCAGACGTCGCGCCAGCTGGCCCGAAGCCACGCCGGCGACGACCACGATGGCGAGTGTAAGCAGGGCGCTGGGGTTCTCGATGGCCACCGTTGAGGCAGTTCCTGTGGCTGGGGTTCTTCGAGGGGCTCGGGCGCGGGGATTCTAGCCGCAGGAGGGTGGGCCGGCCAGTGCGGACTCAGCGCTTCCTAGTTCCTGAACAAATACTGGAACTTGGCGAAATACTGCCGCCCCGTTTCCTCGATCCCAAAACCGTCGAAGTCATCGCCGAAGTCTTGCCAGGCATGCGTGCTGCCCACATAGAAGACAGTGAACGGGTTGATGCGGTAGGTCAGCAGCGGTTCGAGGTCGTAGCTTTCGGCGAAGTCGTCGTACTGCACGATCACGCGCACGAAGAATTCGCGTGTGAACTGGAAGCTCACGCGCGCCCGGCTGATCGAGCCTTCAAAGAAGCCGTTCTCACCGATGCCGCCGGTGGCCGGATTGACCAGTTTTTGCCAGCGCCAGGAGGGCTCGATCGACAGTCGCGCTACCGGCTGGATGGTCATGCCGGCCCTGAAGACCTGGCCGTCGCCCAAGCGAACCGGGCTGGCGTTGCGCGCCACGAAGTCGCCGCGCTCATACGCGGCGTCGGCATTGACGTACTCGCTGAATCGAGTGCTGGCGCGCAGGTCCCAGCGCTCGATCCCTTCGAGCTCAACACCCCCGAACAGTTCGTTGCTGATCAGGTAACCCACACCCGCGTTGGTCTGGCTCTTGAACTGGACGTTCAGTTCCGGGCGCAGCCACTCGTCTTTCCGTACACCGCGTGAATTCCAGACCCGTCCGACCATGGCAAAGACAGAGATCTCATCGAGCACGCGGTTGTCTGGCTGCAGGCTCGGCTGCACCCAAAAGGTCGCGCGCCGGTTGTCGTTCTGGAAAATGAACCCGTTGTCGGCGCGGAAGGTCGGGCTGGTCCACCAGTAGTCGAAGTCGGCGGCGAGATTGCGTGCGTGATATTCGAGTGAGCCGTAGGCGGCGGTACCGGTGAAGCTCTCTCCATCCAGGGCTTCGGTGTAGCGGCCGTCATCGAAATCGCCATCGAGCGCGCCGCCGAGATCCCCGATTTCGGATTCCTCGCTGTGGCTGACCAGGAACTGGCCCTCGAACTGGAAGTTGTTCATAAACCGAAGCATCGAGTCCGCACCGTACACGACATTGCTGCCGCCGCCCTCCAGTGCGCGGAAAGTCCCCAGGCCGCCAACGAAGGAGGACTCGCCGAGCGAGTAGCGGGTGCGGCCGATGGCCGACCAGCTTCTCTCACCGGCGGTGATCTCAGTGCGTTCCTCGAAGGGCAGGACGATCGGTGAAAGTTCATCCTGCGCGAAGAGCAGCGCGGTGCTGGATCTCTGCGTACGCCCCGTCAGCTTGCCGGCCCACTGCGGATCATTGATCGAGCGTGTGTAGATGGCGTCGACCCAGCTGTCGTACAGATCAGACCCTTCCTGGAAGAAGGGGCGGCGTTCCGGAAAGAAGAGGGCAAAGGTCGTGTTGGCGTCGATCTGTCCGGCATCACTCTCGACCTGGCTGAAGTCCGGGTTCACCGTCGCCTCGGCCGCGAAACTGCTGCTCAGCGCGTAGCGCCCGGTGATTCCAAACTCGACGTTGCTGTCCTGGTGGCCGAAGTCCGATGTGGGATCGCTGCTGTCGTCGAGCCCTTCTTCGGTGAAGCCGGTGACCGACGGAAGCAGGGCCATCGCACCGCCGCCACTCACGCCGCCGATTCCATTCAGCGTGCCCCAGGTGCAGGGCCAGCAGGGATTGTCGCGGTCGCCGGCCGCCCACGAGTAACGCAGGCGACTCTCGCGTGGCCGGTTGTGCCAGAAGGTCGCACGCCATTGCTGAATGTCGTGGTCGGGAAAACGCAGCGATCTGAATGGCACGCTGGCCTCGACGATCCAGCCAGTCTCGGTCATCCGGCCTTCGGATTCCCAGACCACGTCAAAGCCCATGTCCTCGCCGTTCGGCGTCCAGCGCAGGTCCATCTGCACGCCACGCGGGTTGATGAACAGTTCATAGGCCCAGGCGCCGGTCCCGTAGGTGTCGAGGATCAGCCCGACGTAGTCGTCGCGCCAGACTTCGTCGCGGTCGCGCAGCGATGCACGTACGGCCGAGGGGTCCTCGGTCACGATGAAGCAGAAGTAGAGGTTCTCGTCGTCGTAGGTGATCCAGGTCTCGTGGCCGATCTCGGGTGCGACGTTGTCGCCGGGCCAGGTTTCAGACCAGTTGACGGCGCGCGCTGCGCCGGCCCAGCCGGGATCGTCCAGGTGGGCGTCGATCTTGATCGTCCCCGGCGCGGCACGAATATTCAGCTCGGGCAGGACGTTGGGCTTGAACGCGTCTTCGCTCACCTGTGCGCGGGCGGGAGCAGCAATGCACGCGAGCAGCGCGGTGAGGAGCAGACAGCGGTGCATCAGGCGAGGGCGTCCTGGTCGAGGGGGCGCTGGCGGAACGCGGGGAACACGTTGGCCGGGGCGACGAGGTTGCACCTGATTGTACCGGCTGACCAGCCTGCACTGGCGCGGCGCAGCAGCGGGGCCTAGAGTTGCGCCTATGCGTGCCATCCTGATCAGCCGGCAGAGCCCGGACGGCCCCGTTTCGCCCAACATCGACTATGTCGGCGACTGGCCCGGTCCACCTGATCCGGGGCCGGGCGAGATCCAGGTTCGGGCACTGGCCACGGCGCTCAACCGCATGGACGTCTGGACCGGGATGGGTATCCCCGGCGTGGAGATCGAGTACCCGCACATTGGCGGCGTGGATGGCTGCGGTGTGGTGGAGGCGGTCGGTGAGGGCGTGGATGCGCAGTGGATCGGACGCCGCGTGGTGCACAATGCGGCCGTTCAGATCCAGGGGCCGGCAGCACCTGGCAGGGCACCGAGCCTGGCCCCACGCATTCGCCTGATCGGCGAGCACAGTCACGGCACGCACCGCGAATTCTGGTGCGTGCCGGCGGCTAACGCGGTCGACATCGGCGACGCCGACGCACAGGGCGCGGCCGCGATCGGCCTCACCGCGCTCACCGCCTGGTCGATGATGATCACCAAGGGAGAACTGAAGGCCGGGCAGCTGGTTCTGATCACCGGCATCGGTGGCGGTGTGGCCACGGCCGCGCTGGCCATCGCACGATGGCTGGGTTGCCGTATCGCGGTCAGCAGCCGCAGTGAGGCCAAGCTCGAACGCGCGCGCCAGCTCGGCGCGGAATTCACCATTCTCGACAGTGGCCAGGACTGGTCGCGCGAGCTGCGCCAATGGACGGGCAAGCGCGGCGTCGACATGGTCGTGGACACCATCGGTTCTCCCTGCTTCGAGCCAGCCCTGCGCGCCCTGGCCGCAGGTGGCGCCTATGTGACCGCTGGCAGCACGGCCGGGCCCAGGGCCACGATCGAACTCAGCCGGGTGTTCTGGAACCAGTTACGCATCCTGGGTTCGAGCATGGGAAGTAATGCGGAGTTCGCCGAGGTCATGGCGTTGTATTGTGCCGGCGTGCTCAGGCCCGAGATCGACAGCGTCTATCCGGCGCGCGAGGCTCGCGCTGCGTGGCAGCGACTGGAAGCGCAGAAGCAGATGGGCAAGATCGTCCTGGACTGGAGCCTGGAGGCATCATGAAGATAATAGATCAATGGGCGCTGGTTACCGGCGCGAGCAGCGGCATCGGTGCGGATATCGCGCGCGAACTCGCGCGGCGCGGCATGAACGTCGTGCTGGTGGCACGGCGACAGGACCGGCTCGACGAACTCGCTATTGAACTACGCCGCGACCACTCGGTACAGGCCGATACCGATGCCTGCGATCTGCAGGACGAAGGCGCTGCGGCCGCGCTGCTGCAACGCACGCAGGCGCGCGGGCGGCACATCCACGTGCTGGTCAACAACGCGGGCTTCGGCCTGCACGGCAACTTCATCGACCAGGACACGGCCGACCTGAGACAGCTGATTCAGGTAAATGTGATCGCACTCATGGAGCTGACGCATGCCTTTGGCAAGGTCATGGCGGAGCACGACGGGGGTTACATCTTGCAGGTCGCTTCGATCGCCGGTGTAAACCCGCTGCCCAGCTACGCGGCCTACGCCGCGACGAAGGCCTTCGTGCTGAGCCTGTCGGAGGCCATCGCGCATGAGCTTGGTGACAGGAAGGTTGCGGTGACCGCGCTGCTGCCCGGCGTGACCTGGACGGAATTCTTCGATGTGTCGGGCCAGAAGCCCACGACCTACAGCCGCATCTTCGGCATGTCCTCACCGGATGTGGCGCGAATCGGTGTTAAGGCCATGCTGGCCGAACGCCACAGCGTCATCGCGGGCTGGCGGAACTGGTTCGCGATCGGTCTGGCCAGGGTCTTCCCGCGGCACGTGCGCGCCTGGCTGACCTGGCAGGTGAACAAGAACCGCTAAGGCGGCTCAGCTTCAGCCGGGCTTCAGCCTAATTTCGCGCTGCTTCCGAAGCTGCCCTCGAACACGATCTCATCGAGACTGTGTCGGTCGCGGACGGCCTGATCGCGAGCTGCGACGCCCGCCTCGAGCCGGCTTCCGTCATCGAGTCGCCCGATTGCAACCGCGCAGACTGGATCGGCCTGCTCTGGAATCTGCAACAGCTCGCGCGCCTTCTGCGCGTCGAAGCCGCCCATCGCGCGGCAGTGCAGGCCGTGGTGTACGGCGGTGAGCATCAGCTGGGTCGTTGCCTGACCGCTGTCGAACCAGGCGTGTGGGTTGGGCTTTCCGTTGCGGCCGAACTCATTCATCGCGCAGACGATGACCAGTGCGCCGGCGTGTTGCGCCCATTCGCGGTTGGGCGGTACGAGGCAGTCGAGCATCGGGCCGAAGCGTTCGGCATCATCACGGCGCGCCAGCACGAAGCGCCACGGCTGCTCGTTGAAACAGGAGGCGGCCCAGCGCGCCGCCTCGAACAGGGCGGCCAGAGTCGCTGCGTCGACGGCCTCGGCGCTGTAGGCGATGGGGCTCCAACGGCGCTCAATGCAGTCGGGGACGTCAAATTCAACCGGGTTCTTGCGCGCTTCGCTCATGCGGGTTCCTTTCATGGGCAGCCGGGGCCACGATTCGTTCCCGGGACAGGCGATAATAGAGCAGCAAGCAGGGAGACGCGATGCGCAATGACACGGTTCTGCAAGAAGTTCGCGAACTGGCCGATGGTGCACGGCTGCGGCCGATTCGCGATTCGGATGATCCGGAAGTCAGCCGCATCATCCGCGAGGTGATGACGGAATTCGCCGCCGTCGGCGAGGGCTTCTCGATCGAGGATGCCGAGGTGGGCAGTATGACCCGCTCCTATGCCGCCGGCCGGGCCGCCTACTATGTGATCGACGACGGCGGCAAGGTGCTCGGTGGGGCGGGCATCGGTCCCTTGCCCAAAGCCGATGACGATGTCTGCGAACTGAAGAAGATGTACATCCTGCGTTCGGCACGGAACCGTGGGCTCGGTCGGGCGTTGATGGAGCGGTGCCTGGAGGCAGCGTCGCGGCTCGGTTACCGCAAGGTCTACCTGGAGACGCTGGACAGCATGGTCCGCGCCCGCGCCCTCTATGCCAGGTACGGTTTCGCCCCGATCGAGGCGCCGATGGGCGCGACCGGACACTTCGGGTGCGACCGATGGTTCCTCAGGGAGCTTTCACCGGCCTTCTCCCCGCTCAATGAAGGTGACCGATGGGTCGACTTGTAGTTTTCATCGTGATGGCCCTGCTCGCTGCGCCCGTGCTCGCATACGCCGGGGATCCGCCGGGCTGGCTGCTGGAGGACGAACGCAACACGGTGCAGCTCTTCGAGCAGAACGCCGGCTCGGTCGTGTTCATCCGCAACGTGAAGGTGCAGTACAACCCGTGGTCGCGTGACAACACCGAGGTCCAGCAGGGTACCGGCACGGGGTTCGTCTGGGACACCAACGGCCACATCGTCACCAACTATCATGTGGTGCGCGGTGGCGAACGCTTCATCGTCACCTTCGCCGATGGCACGAGCTATGACGCCGAGCCGGTCGGTGGCGACATCACCAAGGACCTCGCCGTACTGCGCGTCGATGCACCGCACCGCGACCTGAACCCGGTCGAGCGTGGCGACAGCAGCACACTGCTGGTGGGGCAGAAGGTCCTGGCCATCGGCAATCCCTTTGGTCTGGACCAGACACTGACTACAGGGGTCATTTCCGCATTGGGGCGGGAGATCCGGTCGATCTCCGATGTGCCGATCATCGATGTGATCCAGACCGATGCCTCGATCAACCCGGGCAATTCGGGTGGGCCGCTGCTGGACAGCCGGGGTCGCCTGATCGGCGTGAACACGGCAATCATCAACCGCACCGGCGCCAACGTGGGCATTGGCTTTGCGGTGCCGGTGAATACGGTCGAGCGCATTGTGCCGCAGATCATCCGCACCGGGCGCACGCGCCGGGCCGGGTTGGGCATTGCCATCGTGGCAGACCGTTCGCTCAGCAGCCTGGGCGTGGCCGGCGTCGGCGTACGCGAGGTGCAGCAAGGGTCACCGGCGTCGAAGGTCGGGATCGAGCCGTTACGCCAGGACCGGCGTGGGCGCGTCTATGGCGACATCATCGTGGCGATAGATGGTCAGGAGATCCGCAACTACGACGACCTCTACAAAGTGCTGGACCGCTTCGAGCCTGGCCAGGAGGTCGAGATCAAGGTGCTGCGCAACCTGCAGGACGAACTGGAGTTCGATCTGCGCCTGATCGATCTCAACGCGCATTGAGGCCGTCTTGACAGCACTGTTGCGGGTGGCTAACGTCCAGCCACCTCCGTCCACCCGGGCGGAGCTTTCGCGCCCCGGTTCAACCGGAAGCCGGTGAAAATCCGGCGCGGCCCCGCCACTGTGAGCGGCGACGATTCGCGGAACAGGCCACTGCCCCAAAGGGGGTGGGAAGGCCCGCGAAGAGGATGACCCGCGAGCCAGGAGACCGAACCAGGGCATTCGTTCGTGGTCCTTCGTGGGTTGAGGACCCCGGGCAGACTCGTCGCTCGCCTTGAGTGGGCGAAGTGTGCCATCTGGTGCAGGGTCCGGCCGGGCCTCGGCTCCGCGATATCATCTCGTGGAGACCGAAATCATGTTCAAGAACTTCAAGTACCTGGCTGCAGGCTGCGCATGTGTATGCCTGTCGGCCGCCGTGTTCACAGCCAGCAGTGCCATGGCCCTGCCCGACCTCGGGCAGACCAACGCCGAGGTGCCGCGCTCCAATCCCCAGATCTCCGGCTGGGCGACGACGGTCGTCGACTGGCAGGTCGGGCCCATGGACTACGCCGATCCCGGCCTGGGTCAGGCCGCCTTCGGCCTGCCCTCGGACGTGCTCGGTGACATGGGCTCGCCCTTCAGCCTGGGTGACGGTGGTTACATCACGCTCGGATTCGACGGGCACATAGCCGACGGGCCGGATGAGGACTTTGTGGTCTTCGAGAATGCCTTCGAGTTCGGGGGCACGGTCTTCGCCGAGCTGGCCTTCGTGGAGGTTAGCAGCGACGGCATGACCTTCGCGCGCATGCCGGCGATCAGCCGCGTGAATCGTGTGCTCGGTGCGTGGGACGGCATCACCCCGGACGAGGTCTACAACCTGGCCGGCAATTCGGTCGGCGGCACGGCCTTCGACCTTGCCGACCTTGCTTCTGATCCGCTGGTCCTTGGTGGTCAAGTCGACCTCGGACAGATCCGCTACGTGCGCATCGTCGACGTGATCGGCGACTACGCGGGCATGGCCACGCTCGACTCCAACGGCAATCCGGTCAGCGATCCATACCCGACGGCTTTCGCCAGCGGCGGTTTCGACCTGACCGGCGTGGCCATCATGAACCCGCCCGGCGCGGTCCCGGCCACACCGCGCAGCCTCTCGGCCTTCAAGTCACTCTACGACCGCTAGGCCCGGCAGCGCGCCCGGCTGGCCTGCAGGCCCCGGGCGCGCTTTCTACCCTGTCGGCACGGCCACAGCCCGTTTACACTGCAACACGCCTGAACTTTGCCCCTGATAATTGTCCTGCGGAGGTTCCCGTGCTTTACGACAGCATTCTCGAAGTGATCGGGCATACGCCCATGGTCCGCCTGCATCGACTTGGTTCGGGGCTGGACTGCACTGTGTATGCGAAGTGCGAGTTCCTGAATCCCGGTGGCTCGCTCAAGGACCGCATTGGCTACCAGATGGTCAAGGATGCCGAGGCGCAGGGCAGGATCAAGCCGGGCGATACGCTGATCGAACCGACCAGTGGCAACACAGGTATCGGCATGGCACTGGCCGGTGCGGTACGGGGCTACAAGGTCATCATCACGATGCCCGAGAAGATGTCACGCGAGAAGCAGGTCGTGCTGGAGGCACTCGGCGCGCGGATCGTACGCACACCAACCGAGGCTGCTTTCGATGCTCCGGAGAGCCACATCAGTGTGGCCGAACGGATGCGCAGTGAACTGCCCAATGCACATATCCTCGACCAGTACGCCAACCCGTCCAACCCCAACGCGCACTATGAGAACACAGCGCAGGAAATCCTGGACGACATGGGTTCGAAGAAGGTCGACATGGTGGTGATCGGCGCGGGAACTGGCGGTACGATCACAGGCGTGGCGCGGCGGCTCAAGGAAGCCAACCCGGACTGCATCGTGGTCGGTGTCGATCCGGTGGGATCGATCCTGGCCGGTGGTGACCATGTGGGGTCCTACAGCGTCGAAGGCATCGGCTACGACTTCATTCCAGAGGTCCTGGACCGTGATCTGGTCGACACCTGGGTCAAGACCACCGACCGTCAGAGTTTTCAGCTCGCACGGCACCTGATCAGCGACGAAGGCCTGCTCTGCGGCGGATCCAGCGGCGCGGCAATGGCGGCTGTGCTGCAGGAAGGGCGTCGCCTGGGCCCGGGCCAGAACTGCGTGGTCCTGCTGGCTGATGGTGTGCGCAACTACATGTCCAAGTTCGTCGATGATAACTGGATGAAGGAGCACCATTTTGTGGGCGGTGAGACGATCGAGGGCGAGGTAGCCGATTTGCTGAAGGCCAAGCCCGGGCGCGAACTGATCTGCCTCGACCAGGGCCAGAAAGTGAACGAGGCGGTCACACTGATGCGCGAGGAGGGCATTTCCCAGATCCCGGTGACCGCCGATGGTGCACTTGCCGGGTTGGTCACCGAGGCTGCGCTGCTGGATTTCCTCACCAGTGGGACCGGCGATGGCTCCTCCGACCTGGTCGGTGTCATGCTCCGTTCCGTGCCCACGGTAGAGGCCCAGACTGCGATCGCCGCGCTCGAGGAAATGATCGAGATCGCCGGCTCCGTCGTGGTGATCGACGACGCACGCAAGCCCGTGCAGATCCTCACCAAGATCGACCTCGTGGAGTGGCTGGTGCCACGCGCCGACCAGGTCTCGTGACCGGGTCGGGCGACGGGGATCTCTCCCCGGTTCGCATCCTGCGCGCCGCGATTCAAGCCGGCATCGATCCGCTCCCGGTCCTGGCGCGCTTTCGCGTTGCGCAGGAACGTTTCCACGCAGCTTACGCACGCCAGAACCCGGTCAGCTGTGAACGCGGTTGCTCGAGTTGCTGTACACAGATGGTCTTCGATCTGGCTTCGGCCGAGGTGGAAGACATCGGCCAGCACCTGCGCCGCAACGGCAGGGCGGTTCAACTGCTCGGCCCACTGAAGCAGCGACGCGATCTCTACGATGAAATACACCGGGAGCATCCACGCGAGACGGG
>Ga0164313_10003845_pt1 | contig 13394 bp, 13 predicted proteins | sample GuaBasSedimGuay4_FD_113735 | JGI IMG/M metagenome (GOLD analysis project Ga0164313, IMG submission 113735) | Subseafloor sediment microbial communities from Guaymas Basin, Gulf of California, Mexico - Guay4, Core 4569-4, 0-3 cm | ecosystem: Environmental > Aquatic > Marine > Hydrothermal vents... | reverse complement strand
TTGACAGGTTGGAGAGGTAGATTGCTGGGATGATAAGAAAATAATATTTAAAACGCCCAATATTTGTTTTTAAATCACCATTGAATAGAGCTGGAGATTCTGACCATAAAACTGATACATAAGTGAAAAGTATAAAAATAAAAAGTATTTGCAATGGCCTTTCGTGAAGAACTGTACTAATGGCCTTTTTTCTTGATGGGTTAGCCAATGTTACCAAAAGGAGAATAATTGAAAAAGTACCTATCCACCAGTTGCTTATGTTATATGGCAATGTCAGTATGAAAACACTCAGAGTGTAAAAGAACACTGAGTCTACATTGATTTTTGAAAGTACTTTTTCCATGTTTGTCACTTGATAATTGATTTTGGTGTATAGCTATGTTCGTATGTTTTCTTCTGTATGCTTACAAAATAGATGAATATTAATATTTATGCCAATATGGTAAAAAGTCATTATTTTATGTGATGATGGTGCAAATGCAAATAAGTATTTAGTCAAAACTGTATACAAAAAAGATAGTATACTTTTAATTTCAGGAGTGAAGTAAAGGTTTTATATGGATATAATTAAATATAGTCAGGTTAACATTAAATACTCATCGAACTATCTTTTCGCTAGTGAAAACATTGAATAATCATAAAAAAAAGGTTGCCATTATGTGTTTCTCCAGTGGTTCTGGTGGTATGGAACTTGACGCAATTAAACTGGCGCATTTGCTTGGTAAGGAGATGGAAGTTGTCCTGTTATGTAAACAGGGTGAATTTATTCATCACACACATCAGGGCGTAAATACAGATTACAGTCTTGAGCCGGTTGCTTTCTCCAGTCGTGTATTTAGTTTGTCGATGCTGCTACGTGTCCGCTCGCTAATCAAACAATATTCAGTTGATAATGTGATATTTTTTGGCGCTTCTGAGTTAAAGACATTATATTTTTCTTTTTTAGGGTTTGATATTAATTTATTGATTAGACACGGAACAACTAAAAGTAAAGCGAAGTCGGACTGGTTTCACCGATTGATTTATTCACGGGTAAACTATCATATCGCACTATCTAAACATTTATTGAATAATGTGAAATATATTGTGCCGGTTACCGGTAAAGTATTTTATAAAATTATTTTTCCTTCTTACGAAATAGCTTCCTTAAAAGAACCTTCAGCAGGGCATGAAAAAAAAGACAAGTTATTTATAACGCATGTTGGCCGAGTTGCCTCAGGTAAAGGCCAGGTTGATGCTGTGCGCGCCTGTAAGCAGTTGTACAATAAAGGGGTTGGCTTCCAGTTTGATATACTTGGCGGATTGGAAGGTGACGAATATGCGGAATCATTAAAAGCCGAGATAGGTGCTGACGATTTTTCCAGCAGAATACGTGTAAGAGGTCATGTAACTAATGTGACTGAATACTTACAGGCAACAGACATTTTTTTGTTTCCAAGTTCAGGCGAAGGTATGGCGAATGCATTTATTGAGGCTATGCATTATGAGGCGGTATGCATTGTTTATGATAATACCGTATTTCCAGAATTTGTTGAGATGGGGTTTTACGTGCGCCTGGTTAAGGATGGGGATGTGGATGCATTGTCTCAGACATTGCTCGATGTCGCCATGGATATTGATAATGAAAAACAACGCTCTAAAGTTAATATTGGGCTAACAAAAGAGTATTTTCAGGTCGAAAGAGAGGTGTCTGACTGGCGTGAAGTTCTTATTTAGATAATATGTAAATGAAATTACGGGTAAATGTAGCCATCTTTGATTATGTTTTTACCAGTGATGCTTTCCAGGGTAGCAAGCGGGTAGTTTGAGCTCGGGCCTGCTTGCCGGTGTCATAGTAGCTATGAGCCAGACTTAATCAGAGGTTACCTGGTCTTTTCGCCATATGGAAGCAACGCATCCATCTGCTCAAGGAATTTTTCTCGGCGCGCTTTACGTTTTTAAGATTGTATTCTGCTTCCGGGAAAGACATTTGTTGCGTCATTAGCCTGCCTTTGTTGCTTGGTGATTTTTCTTTGATTATGCCAGAATATGGACATTACTAATGTGAACGTTGGATAGCCGACATGCTCGTCCGCGAGACGCCGTGAATACGTCCCTGTAGGCTTGACGGTCGCATCCCTGCGACCGACACTCACGCATGAGCATGTCGGCAATCTACTGAGCTGTATAGTAATCAGAGCTACTGTTGCCCTAGCTCTATATTCGAGCTGAATTACATTCTTTGGTTTGACTTGGGTTAGAAAGGGTGTTTATACTTTATATACTTTTGTAACTCATTTGATAAGTATCTGGAATGGAAGAATTAGCTTCAGTTGTAGTTTGTACCTACAATGGAGAGTGCTATTTAAAAGAACAGCTAGATAGCCTTTTGATGCAAACTTACAGGCCTCTGGAGATCATTATTTCAGATGATGGTTCCAGTGACTCTACACGTCAAATTATTGAAAAATTTCGTAGTGCCCATGCCGGTTTGGTGAAGGTTTTAGAAAACAAGGCAACTCTAGATCTAAATCTTAATTTTATGAACGCCTTCAAGCATGCTTCTGGTGAATATATTTTTCCATGCGATCAAGATGATGTCTGGAAAGAAGATAAGGTTGAGAGGCTTATTTCGGAGATTGGGGACCGTGACATGATTTATACGGATTCAATTCTTGTAACTGACTCCCTTGAAGATATGGGGCGAAAAAGGTCTAGCATCGTGAATATGGTTACTGAAAGTGAGCTCATATATTTTCTTTTCTGTAATTGTGTTGCCGGTCATTCTTTGATGTTCAAACGTTCTTTATTGGATGTTATGTACCCTTATGACTCTCTTATTCCCAATGATTTATGGATCACCTGGGCTGCTCTTTGTCAAAATGGAATAAAGTATCTGGAGTGGGGAGGTGTTTACTATCGACAACATAATTCCAATGTATCTGACCCTCTCAAAAAAAGAGACAGCCAAAAGAGACGTGACTCTATTATGAAGAATCAAGGCAGAGTCAAATGGCTGAAAATTTTGAGAGACTCTAGTTTTATTTCTACACAAGACAAAGCGATGGTGGATGGCTTGATAGAGCTATACGAAAAGAGGTTTGATAATATTTTTTTAGACAGGAAAATGTTTAACTTTCACTATGAAAACAGGAATAAAATTTATTATTCCCTTAAAAAAAGTCCAGGAAAAATTCTTCGAAATATTATTAAAGAAAGTCTTGGGCTAAAACATAAAGTTTTAATGAAAAAGGTATTTTAATGTCTCTGACATGTAAGATTTGTAAGAGAACTGAGAATTTTAATGAGTATGTGGTTCGGGAAATGCTTTACGGCACTAGAGAGAAGTTTGATTATTTTCAGTGTTCCCGGTGTGGTTGCCTTCAAATCAAAGAGTTCCCTCGGGATCTGGCTCAGTACTATCCTGACAACTATTATTCAAAAAATATCAATTTTGAAGAGATGGTAAAAGAGAGAAAAGTAAAGCGTAATATCGAGTTATTGAATAAGTACTTGTCGAGTCCTGCAGCATCAAGATTAAGTTTCAAAGACCTGAACTTAAATATCGTCCCCTACCTGAAAATGAAGAAAAATGACCGCATCCTGGACATAGGCTGTGGTACAGGAAGACTGATCTATGTCATGAAGGAAGCCGGTTTTCAAAACGTATATGGAGCAGATCCATTTATCGATGATGAAATTGAATATGCTAATGGTTTAAAGATATACAAAAAGCCAATCGATCAGATGCCCGCCGATACAAAATGGGATTTCATAATGTTTCATCATTCATTTGAGCATGTGACGAATCCACTTGAAGTTTTGGAGTACGCCAAAAAGATTCTCGATGACAATGGTAAGCTTATTATTCGCATCCCGGTCGTTGGCTATGCCTGGGAAAAATATGGTGTTAACTGGTATCAACTGGATGCTCCCAGGCATTTATTTTTGCACTCAAAGGATAGCATGTTGTTTTTGGCAGATAAAGCAGGTTTAAAAGTTGACAAGATAAAATATGACTCCACATCATCACAATTTATAAATAGTGAAAACTATCAAAATGATATTCCACTCATCCAGGAGGTGCCAAAGTCGAAAGGGTTTCAACGTATAAAAGGCAAGTATAAGAAATGGAAATACAAAAGAATGAGTGCTTATTTAAATAATACGATGAATGGAGATCAAGCTGCATTTATTCTTACCAGGCTTTAGAGAGCTATAAATAATTGGAATAATAATGGCTGGGCAGGAAGCGGCTATCAGGACAAGCTGTGTTCTGCAGTTATTGATGGTGCCTTGTTAAGAGTACGCCCCATTATGATGACCGTTGCTGAAATTATTGCCGGTTTATTACCATCATGTTTGGCGGTGGCGCCGGCTCTGAAGTCATGCGACGACTCGCAGCACCAATGGTTGGTGGATGGTAAGCGCGACCATATTGACACTGGTGGTGATTCCGGCAGTATTTCTGCTTCGGAAAAGTGACAGCATTTTTACTTGTGCCAACAAACGATTTGATTTTCAGGTTTTGTTTGACCTATTTACAGAACAACTCAACCTGCCACCTGGCTTTGTAAAGATCAGCAATTGCTTTTGCAGGCAAGTACAGAGTTGAAAACATTCATGGATCCGATATAACAAGTTAGTTCTGGCTTGATAAACCTGACAAAAAATTGAAATAATATTTCAGTGTTCTTGATTATTTATGGGTGAATATTTTGTACTGATGGTTTGAGAGTGACGTTACCATTTGCCTGTAAAGTATTATGTCATGAGATTTTGTTGAAGGCGGTATCATTAATAGGTCTAAGTCGCGTTCAGGTCGCATGAGGGATCAAGATAGTGTTAAATATAGGTTTTAATAAGGGTGTTTTATGATGGGATATGGCAAGAGAAAAAGCTCGCCGACAATATTAAAGAAATTGCGCTGGTGGTTGTTGCACAATGGGCCAAGAAGACATGTGACAGTAAACTCAAAAAATGGATTGATTTCATTTGACTCAACAGACAATTGTGTCGGAAAGCATATTTTTTTTCAAGGTGAATACGATATAGATAAAGTTAAAAACATCACTAGCTTTTTAACAGATAATGGATATGTTGATGCTGATGAACCTGGAACCATCCTGAATGTAGGTGCAAATATCGGTTTGATGACAACGGCTTTAAAGCTTTACAGTGTATACGATAAGGTGGTGGCTTTTGAACCAGTGCCTTCAAATTATGAGCTTTTGGAAATAAACATCAAGCAAAATGATATGGATAAAGATGTGGTATGTGTGAATCTTGCTTTGTCGTCTGAGGACGGCATGATTGATATGGAGCTATCGGATGAGAACTATGGTGACCATAGGGTACGACGCACAAATAGTAATGGGGCCTATGGTGAAAGCAAAAGAAAAGTAGTGCAGGTAAAAATGAGTCGATTAGATACATTTATAAACAGTTATCAAAAGGATATAAAAATTGGCCTTATCTTTATGGATATTCAGGGGCATGAATATGATTTTTTTATCGGAGCAAAAGATGTAATCTTGCGTTTTGAGATTCCTACCGTTACTGAATTTTGGCCGTATGGACTGGCGCGAGCTAAAATAAAAAGAGATGATTACTATGAACTAATATCTTCGATGTATACACATTATTATGATGCTGAAGATATGATTAAGAAAAAAATAGATGAGATCTTCAGTTTGTTTGACAAATATGACAACCCAAATATAAGTACGGATATTATTCTTGTTAATGAAAACTGGAAAAAAAGTGAGTGAAAGTGTTATTAAATAATTTCAATATCATGATATTTATTACCTATGACAAGCAAGCAGGCGCCCAAGGTAAAGAGTATTGTTAATATATGTTTTGCAAATTTTATAGAGGTCTTACATTATGAAGGCAAAACTGGATATAGGTTGTGGCAGAGATAAAGATCCTGAGTTTTTCGGTATAGATATCACTGGCTGGCCCGGGGTCGATCTTACGTGGGATATGGAGAAGTTCCCATGGCCTATTGAAGACAACTCATTTTCGTATATCAAGGCAATTCATGTGGTCGAACATATAAATGATCAGGTGGGTTTTTTCCGTGAAATTCATCGTATTGCAAAAAAGGATGCAGTTGTCCACCTGGAGACGCCGCATTACTCATCTAGTAACTCGTGGGCTGATCTAACACACGTTAGACACATGTCACTATTTTTTACAGATCAAATAACCGATAATGGTTATTTGGTCGACACTACGGGTGAGTTTGAACTTATTCACAGGCGTGTAAACTTTGGACCGTTATTTGGCAGTATGCGTGCTAGATTTATATCGAAATTTATGGGTTTCGAAAAGTGGGAGCGCTCCGCTTTTAAGATGCCGGCGAGAAATATATATGTCGACCTTAGGGTGGTCAAGTGATTTTAACCTCACCGTTAGCTTAATAGTTGAATAGCTGAGGAAACTGTTTTTTCTATACTAAATCCTCTAAGTGTATTGCCTGGTGTATCTGGTTTTATTATGACTTGTTTCCTGCTTCTGGGATACCAGAGATTAATATGGCGGGAGTAATTTGGAAAAATTGCTACAGTAGGTATATTAAATGCTGAGGCTATGTGTACGAAACTTGTATCGGGTGAAATAATTACATGCATGAAACTAGCTAAGGCAGCGGCATCAAATATACTTTTAGATCCTTGCTCAACCAATACGTCGATAAGGTGGGCATTGTTGACAAGCTGCATCATGTGGTTTTGTCTTTCTCTCGTGCAAAATAGTAATATTTTTACGTTCACCGTATCCTTTTTTAGTCCGCGACAAATATTGGTTATATCTGAATCTGTGAGTGAGCGTTCATCAGAGGTGGCGTCAGCATTAAGCCCTATAAGTTTGTAATTTTCATAGGGCTTGAGAAATGATCTGGCAAATTTTATTGATGTGTCCCCGACCGGGAGCTCCATGGTGTTGTCATAGTTGCTTACACCCAATAATGACAAAAACTCCAGGAGTCGGTCTGTGGTGTGGGTTTCAGTCCATCGAATGAGTTTGTAGTAAAGTTCTAAATCTGCGTTATCTAAGCCATAACGGCTTGAGCCACCAGTGATTGCTACTAACCAGGTAGCATTAATGAAAACAAGTTTAATTGTGGTGCTAAATCTTATATCCATAGTGTTTATAATAAGATCATACTTATTTGCGCGCATTCGAAATAAATCGATTATTGTCCTGAATATATGCCTGGTCCTGTATCCGGTGTACACATGACCGACTTGTGAAACATATTTAAATATAAAGTTATTGTATGTGCTTGCATAGATGTCAATTCTGGCAGAAGGAAAAGATTTTTTTAATTCACGGATCAATGGGATCATGCAGATAGTGTCGCCAATTTTTGCAGGTCGTACAATCAATATTCTTTTAAATGTTTCCGGCTTAAAATCATTGCAATATTTTTTTCGTGCCAATAACTGTATTAAGAAAGCTTTTATATTCATGTTATGAATTTAATTACGATTTTATTCTTGAAAGAATTCAGGTGTTATATCTGTACACTTTTTAAGATCGATATTGGATTTTGCTGGGGTTTAAATATATTTGACTGGCGAGAAAGGTGAGTTTTTTTATCTGTTTCAATTCAAGGTTTTCTTATACAGGATTTTCTGAGCTTTATTTAATCAGAGGTTTTTTAGGTATATTCAATACTTTAATACACATGGCATAAACTTCAGCTACTTCTGGCGGGCCGTCTATTTCGGGTAAGGCAACTTCATGTATGTCATATCTTGGCCAGTAACGATATGGATCACCAAAAAATATACCGACAGTTGGTGTCTCGGATACAATCGCTAAATGTCTGATCCCGGTATCATTAGCAACAAGTAGGGCCGCGCTTTTTATTAGTGCGGTTGTATCCTCAATGGTATTGGCCTGGATGCTGAATATGTTCTTTATGTTTTTTAATGGTTCAAGAACTTTCTGTACATATTCATTTTCCCATTCCAGAATACCTTCGAGCACAAGATGATCGTGTTCCGGGTATTTAGTTGACATCTGCACAATTAGCTCACTGAAATGTTGTTCTGGCCAGCACTTAACCTGTACAGAGGCGCCTGTAAAATAAATAATAAAAGGTCGTGTCCTTTTAACAGGAGTGCCTGGCATATTGTATTTATGCGGGTATGCTGTCTTAACGCCAAAGATATGGAGCTGGTTCAACATGTCGTTTACTTCAAAGTTTAGATCGCTCCTGCAGGTGGCGACATCATAGAAAAGTCGAGCTTGAATCGAACGATATGGGAAGCCAATTTTAAGTTTTGCTTTGTTTAAGATGCAGGTCTTTAACGATCTGTTTGAAGTAGCAAGATCGAAAATAATATCCTGTGATCCTAATTCTCTAATACGTTTGATTTTTTCAATTAAGCTTGCTTTGTCACCATGGCCATGAACTATGTGCACCTTGTCAACAAGATCCTCAGGGCAACCGCGTGTATAACTGCTGATAATGCTTAGTGTGATTTCAGCATTCGGGAATGCTTTTCTGGCTTCAATTAAAAAGGCGCGAGTAAGCACCATGTCGCCCAGTGCCGCCTCTCTGATAACGGCAATTTTTTTTATCTGATCACGTGATAGTGAACGAATAATTTTACGTGCTTTTTTTGAGGCCCATGCCCCTCTTGTAAACCAGAATTTCATGATGGTGATTTATTAGTTATAGAATTTATTATATTTCCGGGGTGTTGCAATGGCAGCCTAAAGCAGAAAATAACATCTTATCAGTCATGGCTTGTGGGTGTATATAGTTGATTCAGAAGTTCGGTAATCTGGTTTGCGCATGCTACAGGATCTATCGTATCCATATCATTATCACTAGTATGTTTTTCGGGTGAAAAAGCGAGTCTTCGGCTGGCTTGATTAAGTGTTTGCCAGCGTAAAGCTGTGGCTGATTTTCGCGCAGGATAGAAAGCTGCAGTTGGTATATCAAGTGCCCCGGCAATGTGTAAGGTGCCAGTTGAGCCGCTAATGAAAAGATTGCTGATGGCAATAAACTTGCTAAATTCAACAATTCCTGCGTGTGAGATATAGACGCTGTGATTAATGTTCAGCATAAGTGAAGATAGGGATTGTGCCGTGTCGTCTTCTCCTGGTCCGGCAGTGATAATGAAATGTGTGTCTATTTGTTTTGCGATGTGTTCTATCAGCTCGGCATATTGTTTGACTGAAAAATTTATCGCCGATCCGCCGGTCCCTGGGTGCACAATAATCAGCAAGGATTCAGCACTTATGTTGTGTTTTGTGATGTACCGGGCGCGAAGATCTTGCGTTATTGTTGCTTTAAACTGCAGGTAAGGCGGTTGTTGCAGAGGGATTGGCCTGTCGTCCTGTAGTTTTATAAAAAATCTGACAAGGTCAGTATTGTATTCATGTTCCGGCCTGGAGGACTGTGAGCGCCTCTGAGCAATCCTCCTGTTACTGAATATTTGAGCTATTTTTGTCGCAGGTGCGATACGTAAGGGTATGCGTGACAGAAAGGTAGCTATTGCAGTCCTGGTTTCGGTAAATAATGAAATTGATGCGTCGATGTTTTTATTAATTATTTTATTTTTTAGAAAAATTGCATCAGAAAATACTGATTTGTGTTGTTCATCGATTATGCAGTCATCTATCCACGGGCAGATTTCAGCCATCGGTTGTGTATATGACGGAACAAGTGCTGTAATCGTCACCTCAGGATATTGTTGTTTTAGTAATGACAGAGCCGGCCATGCAAGCATGAAATCGCCTAGTTTGTCATTGCGGATAACAAGAATATTTTTTACATTCTTCATTTTTCTGACCGGCTTTGATGAAAGTCTGGCAATTAAGCAACCTCTGAGAGTAGCTTTCTACAGGCATCAAACACGGTGTTGACATCGATTGCTGCAACACCTTTTTCTGGTGTTTCAGTATCTTCAGTTCGAAGAATTATGAATTTCTCAGGAGGCATGTATGGGCCACAGTCGCCGGGGTCTTTCATTGAAAAGAAGGCAATAATGCGTGTACCCAGTGCAGAAGCAACATGCATAGGGCCCGAATCCGGTGTTACTAATAAATCTGCACGTTTTAATATTGCCTTGTAGCGTTCGAAGGTTGATTCGGATTTAAGCAATTTTATCGTTCCCTCGCTGCTGGAGACAATATCATGGCCATATGACATTTCATCGGGTAATAACACCATGAGAACTTTAGGTGAGCGGCCATTGGGGAGTGCTATTTGTGAGAGTTTTTTACCTAATTCACCATAATTCTCTACCTGCCAGAGTTTTCTCAAGCGAGCCTGTTTTTTGCGGAAACTGGATTTAGTAAAACCGCTGAATGTCGGGTGGAACAATACCAGTGTGTCCTGTTTATCTATGCCGATATTAGTGAGTTCGGTATCGGCGAGTATGCTGGCATCAGTATCAACTGGAAGTGTGTTGTAAAGCTGTAGTGCCGTTTTATGGCATGCTCCAGCGACGAAATCCAGGTAGAATTTAGCGCAGTGTTTTATTCCCGGCGTGATGTAATCCTTACTCCAGTAAAAATCACTGTCTGTTTGTGAAACAATTTTTGCTATTCGGGGACTGGTATCGAAACAGAATATCTTATCGAAGTGTATTTGTTTCAGCCGTTTCTTGATTTTTGACTTATCGATGAAGGGTCGGAGCAAGCCACTTCGCTGCCATGACCAGATGTCCTTAATGTTAGGGTGAAAATTGTTTAACAGGTGTTTTCCAACCGGGCTTGTTAACAATGTGATTTTGGCATCGGGAAAATATCGTATGAGTTCTGATAACGCAGGCGTTAACATGACTGTATCACCTACGCGACCTACTCTGATGGCAAGAATATTCATTTAAATTAAATTGTGTATAATTACAGGTTCTAATTTAGAAGGCAGAAATTAAAGTATATCATGAACGTTAATGTAGAAATTTCCATCGGTGAGTTTTTTGATAAGATCACTATTCTTGAAATCAAGAAAGAGCGCATAAGCAATACAGACAAACTTGTTAATATTAATAAGGAACTGGATGGCCTGAATGCCTTGCTTGCACAACTGTCCTTTTCGCGTGATGATGTGGCACTGGAAGTTTCTGAATTACGTAAGATAAATGAGGCACTGTGGGAGATTGAGGACGATATTCGTGAAAAAGAGTCACATAAAGCCTTTGATGAGAAGTTTATCGAGCTGGCCAGGGCCGTTTATGTGACCAATGATAAACGCAGTGAGATCAAGCGGGAAATTAATTTAAAGCTGGGTTCTGACTTTGTTGAGGAAAAATCTTACGAAGAGTATTAAGTATCATTGATCTCTGTTTACGGCAATGAGCTGAACTTTAAAAACTAAAAGCTTGTCCGCGAATAACGCTTTTGTTTTTATGACAGTCTGTTCAGGCTCAACGGATATTCCATTTTTAACGCTGCCATGGCGGAAAAGATGCTTCGTGCAAAGCTCTCATTATATTAGTATTGTAATTGCAGCATTTAAGTGCTGTTCGAGTTGCTGAAAATGTAAGGAGTTATCAAAGCGCTCATCAGCACTGTGTTTTCCCTGTTCAGCAAGTTTGTTTTTGAAATCAGGGTTTAGATATAAGCGCTCGAGTTGCTGGTAAAGACTATCAGCATTTTTCGTTTCAAACAGCAGTCCTGTTTTTTCGTGTTCGATTATTTCCGGTACACCGCCACTATTGCTGCCAATGACGGCGACGCCAGCACGCATGGCTTCGGGCAGTACCAGGCCAAAAGTTTCCTGACCTGATGCCAGTATCACGCAATCACATAGCTGCATTAACTGTTGTGGTTCACTGGTGAAATCCTGAAAGATGATGTTATCAAGCACGCCAAGTTTGCTTGCCTGGTTTTTTAGTTGATCTCTATAACCTGGATTCATCTCATGGCCAACGATAAGTGTTTTTATATCGTGATTGTTTTGTTTTTCAGTATGTAAAGCGTCTATCAGTAAGTGCTGGCCCTTGCTCTCTTCCAGTCTGCCGATTAAACCGGCAATAAAATCATTTTTAGAAAAACCAAGGTTTTCCCGTTGCTGCTGGATGCTGGTTGCATCAAGCATCTTTTTTGGTTGTTTAACGCCGTAATAGAGTGTGGTTATTTTATTGGCATACAGAGGAATAAATTTTTTGCACAGACCTTCAAGCTCTTTGGTGATGGTTAACATAAGGTCCAGTTGTCGATAGAGGAAGTTATGGTAAAAATCATTTTTCGCACGGGTGATCATCATCTGCCGGGTGTAAACAAGTGCGGGTTTTCTTTTGGAAAAAGCTTTGGCGAATGCGGCCAGTGGCAGGTCTTTTCCCCAGTGCATGTGGATAACGTCGATATTATTGTTATCTATTATTGTTGCCAGCTTTCTGGCGTTTAACAATGGCAAAGAACTGAAAAAGTGTTTTATATATTTAATATTGAAACCGGAGTGCTCTCTAAAATAGTTATCCAGTTTGCTGTCCTGCCTCAATACAGCGATCACCGTGTTTTGATTTAACTGGCTGTTTGCCAGTGCTTCACTTGAACGAAAAACATAAAGCTCCAGCCCGCCCAGCCCGGCTGATAGGCACAGCTCCAGAACGTTCATTTTAGTTTTGCCTGTTTGTATTTGACCTGCTTATATTTTATATAGGCCTTGCTGTATTTGATGAATACATGCATATACGATAATACCGATACAATTAAACCGGCAAAACCATCTAAAAATCCGCGTTTAATCAAATAAAGTTTTAAAAACGTCCAGCTTGCGTGTGTAAGTGGGCTTAATATTGTGACGGGTTTGTTTTTTCTGACCAGTTCGTCTGCACCAATTTCAGTGAAGCTGTCGATGGTTTTTAGATGATCAGAAATACTATCGAATGAATAATGGTAGATATCACCTTTCAGGCGAACCGTGTTACTGCCTTCTGTCACGATGTGGTCATGCGGGTTGGTGCCGCCCCAGTGCGAGGTGTTCCGGTTAAATAAACGGGTTTTAAGATCTGGATACCAGCAATGATTGAGCCAGCGATAAATATAAAACGTTTTTCTAGGCATGCGATAAGCATCGGCGTGATCAAGTTCATCTTTTATTTTTAGTATGGACTGCTGAAGTTCTTCTGATAGTCTTTCGTCGCAGTCGAGGCTCAGTATCCAGTCGTTGCTCGCTTTTTCAACGGCTAGACTTTTTTGTTCTATATGGCCGAGAAACTTCTGATGAAATATCTTATCGGTATATTTTTCAGCTATTTTTACCGTGTTGTCAGTGCTTAATGAATCAACGATTATTATTTCATCAGCGATGTTTCTAAGGCTCTTTAAACAGTCCTCAATCTTTTTCTCTTCATTAAATGAAATAATGCAGGCGCTGATTTTAGCCATAATTTATTGTTAGTTAATGCTTTTAAAGTACTCGATAGTTTTAACAAGAC
>Ga0164313_10003844_pt1 | contig 13395 bp, 9 predicted proteins | sample GuaBasSedimGuay4_FD_113735 | JGI IMG/M metagenome (GOLD analysis project Ga0164313, IMG submission 113735) | Subseafloor sediment microbial communities from Guaymas Basin, Gulf of California, Mexico - Guay4, Core 4569-4, 0-3 cm | ecosystem: Environmental > Aquatic > Marine > Hydrothermal vents >... | reverse complement strand
CTATTCTATGATCTGTCCCGTTCTTTATTGCTTCAAATAAATGATATTGAGGGATTACAGAACCTAGATCAACTGGGGTTTCGTTCCATTTCTTATAGATATCAGTGTTCTTAGAATCGTCCATATCATACTTTAGAAAATCTACTGGTATATCTAAAGCCATACTAAGTTCATTAACAAATTCTGTTTCTCCGTTCTCTATACTATACCATTTAACTTTAGCTTTTATTTGATTTAATATTGCTGCTATTATGGACGAATCTAATCCCCCAGAAACTAATACAGATATCGGATATCCTTTAGATAATAACCGATTTTGTATTGATTCGTGCATTTTATTCCAAAGCCAATTCATATGCTCTTCATAGCTTGCTCCCATTAATTCATTAATTGGAGTATTCCATCCACTATAATAATTTCTATACTCAGTTATAAATAAAGGAGAATTTATATTATAATTGATAATGGTATTCGCTGGGATTCTTTTTATATTAGTGTATGGCGTTCTATCGTCAATATTATAGCCAAATTTTCTAACAGTACTGATATATGATAAATCCGTTTTAGATTCGTTATTAATAAGCCCTTTTATTTCAGAACATATTTCCCCTGTCATATTTCTATACAAAAGTTTCTTTCCCAGGGGATCAGTAAAAGCAGTTATGTCACCTGTATTAGAATCATATATCGTGATTGCCCAAAATCCATCCCAGCTATTTATATGGGAAAGATATAATCCTGCGAATGCTTGTACATTGTTTCCGTTGTATTTAGAAAAAAGATTTCGAAGATATTCAGTATCTGAAGAATATAGAGTTGTGTCATAATTAAATATCTCTCCATTGAACATCAAATATATTCCTCGAGAGATTTCTATTGGTTGATTCCAGTTGTCTCCATCTGATGTTTGGATTGGAAGTCTATGATGACATAGGGTTACCAAACCAAGATCAATACTATCAAACTCCGTACCTCTATGTGAAATAGCTGCTATTCTATCTTCGTCCCTACCAACGGTTAATAAAATCCCACACATTATCTTACCAATTTTTTAATCCTTTCTATAACATCAGCATCAAAATTATTTTCAATTCTACTGGTTTTTATCCCTCTGTCACTAGCAAGATCTAAGAAATATTCCATCCATTTGGCTTCAGTTATTCTGGTTTTGGATTCCTCTGTATCCCAACGATCTTTATTTTCTCTCTCCCCGTTTGGATTATTTCCATATATGTACAAGAAGTGACAATTTGATAATAGACCTTTATCGATAAGCGAAATTAATTGTGCAGTAGCAACCTTTTTAGTTACCCTCCCTTCCATTACTCCCCACGATAATACACTAAAGATTCCACGATCTATTAAATAATTAGATTCTATTGCTCCCTCCTTAATTAACTGAAGTAACATAGTTTCTTTCCCCATAGCAAAATTGTGGGTTTCCTTGCTATTATCTCGAAGCTTTAATTCAGTAAACCAGGTGGTAAACGAATATTGGAAATATCTAAATCCAGGGAGGCTTGCTATTTCTTTTGAAATGTGAGACTTCCCACTATTCCTAGCTCCTTCAATAAAATAAATCATATAATTTTTATTTTTATACTTTATTTATTCTCCGTTGTTTCGTCTCCAAAATAGCTACCTGGTAACGAAAAAGGATCTAATCCTAGTTTATTACAGATTTTAATAAATCTTGGATCACTTGTTAAAAAAGCTTGTAGATTTTCCGGACGGTTAGCTTGGATTTCCTTTATGGTCTCCGGATATTTTATTTCATATTCCTGACAGCATAAAATTAAGAGTTCTTCATCAGTTAAACTCGCTATCATAGAATCTATTGGTCCTCTAATCTCATCCCACGAATTTTTATTGATTTCATTAAGTTCCTCCTGAGTAACTGGTTCTACTTTACTATAATCAGGAAGCCCATTTGAACACGATGCTAAAATTAAAACGATTGATGCTAAAATTAAATTTTTCATAATATTTGTTTTTATAATTACGAAGCTAATATAAACAAAAATCCCCAGATACCAACGATATCTGGGGATTAAATTATTTATTATATTTTAAGATCTTCTAAATCAACATTTATAGTTCCATGTATACCTGATTTTGGTAAATCCTCAAAATCCTTCGCTCGCATTCTTTTGGTATGCATAGCCATTTTATCAACGGTAAGAAATGGCTTCTTAATATGACTCTCAAGCTTTTTGTATTTATCATTCGTTGGTACTTCTCCTAATACATCCTCTAGAGTAGAACCATAATAGCCTCTTACAGATTTTCCCTTGTTATTATTAACTGTGGATTTTCTCATTTTCATTCCAGACTGGGTTAGGTATAATATAGGTCCATCTTTCATATAGGACCATCCTGTATAATAGCCATCTTTGTTAATTCTTTCTAATACCTCATCAGTAAGTATATTATCTTTTATCCACATAGCGGCATTTATCATTCCTTTATCAGTATGACTAAAAACCCCCGCAAGCATAACTAATATGTTATTTATAGCAACTAAGTCTTCAGTACCAAGATCAGCTTCCCCTTTATCCGCTTCGTTTTCTTGTATTAAATTTCTGAGTGCTTTAGCTATTGGTCCTTTTAGATCGTCTATTTCTATATAAGGAACTTCTTTAGTTAAAATCTTCTTGATTTTATCAAATATACCCTTCATAATAAATTGACTCAATTTATCAATGGTATCAAAATATTCATTTATCATCTCAATAGAAACTGAGCGGTCCAATTGTGCTAGTTTACCGAAAGATGCCTTATAATTAGAAACAAAATCTGCATAATCATCACTGTCGTCTCCGTTCACTTTCTCCCATTTCGGAAGATTTAACGGTTTATTTAAGCTAGTAGATTCTTTCCCCATTGCATATACACCTTCGTCAAAGAAAAAGAATGTCTTTCCCTGGTAGTTTTTTTCGATCGCATATTCCCAAGCTTTTAAAAACTCAACACTATATTTTGACTTTAATGTACCATCAGCTTTTAAGAACGTGTCGCTTTCTATGGACATGTCATGATTTCTTAGCGTTTTAGCAACTGCATCAGCAAGTTCTTTTGCATCGTCAGCAGTGTTTATATTTTTTTTATCTAAATTAGATTTTTTAGATTTATCTCTAAACTCTTCATAATAAGTATTGATATCATCACTAAGACTGTCTTTATCTAATCTAATTTTTTCGCTCTCGTTCAGCTTAAAGAAATCAGCAGACGATAATACTTTTTTATTAAGTCTCTTTTCTAATTTAGTTGATAAAGATTCGTTCGCTACCGTCTCCCTCATAATATCTAGGGATTTAACTATTTTTTTTCTATCAACAGGAGCAATAAAATCAGAAGCTAATAATACATCTAATAAAGGTCTATCTAATTCTCCATTAACGTCCTTATTTCCACTTTGTTTTTGTAAAGCCGCTATGACAGCAGCCGTTGCATTTCCGTATTTTCCATCTACTCCGCCTTTACCTTTAAGGAATTCATTAACTGTACTAATCCCGTTCATTAATGCCTGTTGTAAATTAGCGATAAAATCAGATTCATCAAATTTACTATCGGTATCCTTATTTCCATTTTTTATCGGGAATGTATCATCACTAAATTTAGTTTCTCTATCCTCTATAGAATCTTTAATTATTTCCTCTGCTGTGTTTTGTGCTGCTACTGCAGTAGCAAAAGAATCTAATGCTTTTTTTACTAATTCAATTACATCAGTATATGCATCTTTTAAGTCTACATCATTCTCTAAATCAGTAAGATTTTTTTCTGAAGCTCTCATAAGAGCTTTATTAAATTCTGTCTGATATTTATTTGAGTCTTTTTCTAATTGAGATAAGATGTCTTTGTCTTTAATACCTGTTCCGTCTCTTGTAGTATCCAAGGCAGAAAGTTTTTGTGACAGTTCCAGGAAAATTCTTTTCCATTCTTTTCCGTATCCATCCTTAGTTCCCTTTCCTGTAGCAGAACTTGTAAGATCTGTTAATCTGTCTCGGAGTCTTCTAACTCTTCCGTTATAACCAACTAATCCTAATTTTTCATTTAGTTTCTCTGCATCTTCAAAATTTTCAGATTCAGATTTAGCTTCTGCTTTAGCAAGTTTTTCAGCAATTTCATTCAAGGAGCCTTGAAGAAGTTCTGCACCAGCTTTAGCTTGTTTAACAAAGATTGAATCTTTCTCTTTAGATAGCTTGGACATAGATTTAATCGCCTCTATCAAAGAATCAAGAGAATCTATATAAAGATCCTTCGCGTCAGAAAAATTTCCATCTGCTAAGTCGTTATCCTCTGAGTAATCTTTTATCTTTGCAAGAAGCTCTATTCCTGTTTTTGAATTTGCTATATCACTAAGCTTTATTCTTATCTTATTAAGGTTTCTATCTTTTTTAGGAGCTAAATCGAAATTCATCCTCTTAAAAATCTCAAGAGATATGTCGGCAAGCCTTTCCATTAATGTATCTACCTTTTCACTTTCGAAAATTTGGTCATAGCCAAAATATTGACTAGCAACTCGATTTGATCTGAAATATTTATTCATCTTATATTTATTCTTTTTAATGTTTAGTATATATTCGCAATGTCCCCACTTATACCCTTCTCTTTCATAGCCCTCGCTAAATCCCTTAGTAACGCTGGCATTTTTTGGTATAAAGTTGCTTGAGCATCTATAGATTTTGCTTTATCCTCTATATTATCTGCATCTTTCTGTTCTGCAACTTCAATTACAATCTTTTCTTTTAATTCAGTAAGCTTCAATTTAGCTTGGACTATATCAGTATTAATATCCTCATTTAAAAAACTATCATATGGTTCTATATTATGCATATCTATTGGCTACCGTTATTTTAGTTCTTAGATCTCTTATTATTTTCATATATTTGGCAGAAATCTCTCTTATTATTTTTGTTAACTCCGCTTTTTTATTTGGGTTACTTTTAATCCTCATACTCAATGATTCTTTCTCTCTGTCCATTGTAGCATAACTTTCGTTTCTTTCTTTCCTTAGATACTTAACCAATTTCTTTATTGCTGACTTGTCCCAGGTTTTTACTCTGCTCTCAAAAGATTCCTGTGTCATGTTTATCATAGATTCTAAGGAGGACTCATCAGTGCTTGATTTACCTTTGTTAGTTTTAAATGCTATAAGAGAACCATATTTACTTCTGAATGCTGCATCCCTCTTCTTAGCCTTGTCCATAGCAGATTCATACTTCCTATATAAACTCTTAGCAGTAGTTTCACTGGAAAGATCTTTAGCCTTCCTGTACATATCTTCTGCTATATCAATTTCTAGGTTTGCTAATTCTAATTCCCAGTAAGCTTTTAGTCTCTCATTCTTACCTGGTAATTTTTCTCCCTTCTCTTTTAATCTCTTTATCTCGCCATCATGCTTTTTCTGTAATGCATCAAGTACTCTATCCTTTCTTGAAATTACTCTGTCTAATTTTTTCCTTTCTGCAGGATCACTGTTAGTTTGGGTTTTTTCAACCTCAAGTGCATCTATATCAGAAATTATATCTTCCCACTCATCAGCATAATCATTTTCAGATTTTCTAATATCATCTAAGATATCATCTACTTTAGAAACCTTTCCCCCGAAATTCTTACTAAGCCAGTTTACTGCTTTATCATAAACTTCTCCCTCAACAAGCGAGAAGTTATTTGTTTCCCATTCTTCTATGCTTAAAACTCTTCTTTTCATTTTAGAATCTTTTTTTAATCTTATTAATTATTACTATTAGCTTTAGCCTGATATGCTTTAACTATTCTTTCTGTTTCAATTCTAGCTTTTTCTAAACCAGCCTTAAGTTTACTTATCTCCTCTGGATCAGATGCTTTCTTTTTCGCTAAATCATAAGAAAATTCAGCAAGTTCATAATCTTTGTCTGCTAATTTTAATTTAGCATATTCATCCCGCCTTTTCTTACGCCCTACTGTTTTCTCAATAAGCTCTATGCCTTTCTTGATTCTGGTCTTCTGTAATTCCATGAAGGTTGAATATTCCTCTATCTTTCTTTCCCTTTGACGTTGCAGGGTTTTAGTTAATGACGGATTAGTATTTCTCCTTGCCTGGTCTACCTTTATTTCAATCTTATCTATTTCATCCTCGTAGTCATATTCTTTTGTCAGAGTATGTTTTTCTAGCTCCTCTACTTTATCTACTAGATCGTCTATCATTTTTATATTAGAAAGAGAGCCTAATAGATTTTTAGATAGAGAGTTTTTTACCTTATCCATAAAATTCAATTTTTCGTCTAATTGATAATTCATAAGATAAGCTATCCTCTCTTCTATCAAATGTTGATCCCCGACTAAACTATGAAGAGATTTTTCTGACTGGAAATTATAAAAAGATTTTATTTTATTCATACTATTCAAAATGGTACATTTGTTCTATATATCACAGGTCACAAAAAAAACCCTAAGCTAAATAGCTTAGGGTTTTTAGTATTATTAGTCTATGTTAAACCAATTAGGATATACCTCCAGATGGTATTTTCACATATAATGAAATATACATAGTTTCAGGTAAGTGACCAGCTTCAACTAGAGAATATCTAGATTTAACTGCTACCTTAGGTGACATAGTACCTTCAGAGATTGTCTGAATGCTTTCTGCCATCATATAAGGCATGAACTTGATACCAGGCTCATCGTCTCCACCTTTTCTACCAACTAATATTCTGTTATCACTAAACTTCATGTTTTGATCAACATATACAGTCATACCTGCAAGCGAACCTACTGGGTAAAGAGTACCGTTGTTTTGTGTTAACGTATTAGTAAATGGTGCGAATGTGAATTGAGAGATATCTTGAAGTGCACTTGCAACATTAGCGTTTGTAACGATAAAGTTAGCAGGACCTCTTCTTCCTCTGTTAGCAACAACGTTTGCAGAAGCTAAGATTCTAGAGAATAATCTTCTTTGTAAAGTCGATAAATTCTCGTATCCTCCAGCTAATGGACCATTAGGTATAGCCATTGCAACTCCTACATCATCTTTTCCAACGTAAGCAGCAGTATTACCAGCTCCTGTAGATCCTATCTCTAGGTTAAGGTTAAGGTTTGTGCCTTCTGTTGTTAAGAATTGTTGGTGATTAGACCAACCTAGAGCAAATGCTCTTGCTAAGATGTGCTTGTTAATCGCTTGAGAAACCTCATTAACAAGTGCGTTCTCGATCATAGAAACTACGTCGATACCGAATTGCTTGTTAAGATCTTGGATTTGCTCAGTAGTTACTGATGCAGCTACTTGGAAAGTATCTGCTTCAACAAACTTAGTGAACGTTGAAAGACCTAGAGATTTGTAGTAGTTAGATTCACCTACGCCTCTTAACATTGGGTTGTAAGTTTTCGTTCCGTCTACATAAGGACCTTGAAAATCATCTGTGTTGTTAAAACCAGCACCAGAGAATCCCTGGATGTGATCTTCAAGAACTTTTACTAGTACTGCGTTGCTAGCAACTAAACCACCAGTATCAATTACAGAACCAGATACAATAACTGCTGCTACTGTAAATCCACTAGTAAGTGTAGTAACTCTTAAGATTGGAAATCCATCAATTCTTGATAGTCCAACAAATGCTCCTACTAATACTCCTGGAGGAGAAGCTGCAGAGGTAACTGTTACTGCTGTTCCTACTACCATAGTAGCGAATATTGCTTTTGCAGTGTCATCCACAGCAAATTTAATAACATCAGGAGCATCTCCATTAGTTGATGTTCCATCAGATACACCTGCTAATTCACCACCTGCATATACATAATCTAAGTATGATAATACGCCTGTAGGTCCTGACATAGGTATAACTGGTACAATGTCAAATCCAACCGTCTTAGCTGCTACCTGAATTGCTAAAGGTAATAGAGATGGGAATTTGTCACCAGATCCTGCGTTGTCTGCATTGTAAAATCCTTGATTTGGAGTACCACTAAAGTTTCCGCCTCCTGGATATGCAGGTGGAGCTACTGCTCCCATTCCGTTTACTGTAGCAAGTGTTTGATACGCTCCGGAAGATTCATTTAATGAATGGTAATGACAATATTTAGTCAACCACTCTTTTTTGCCTTCATCTGTGATTCCTGCCTTCGATTCTATAATCGGTGCCCAAGTATCATAAATTTCAGCTTCGTTAATTAATTTCATAATTTAAGCTTTTTTTTTGTTTTTTACGATTTCTGTTATCTTTTTCCGAATTTACCTTCTAAAGCTTTAGCAACATTATCTACATAGCTATTAGAATAGCCAATAGTTTTTGCTGGTTCAGCTTCTTGAGTAGCTTCAGTTTCAGATTCCTGATTCTCGTTTAGTTTCTGAAGTCCAATTGGATCAGCTCCAAGATTTCTAGTTGTCCAGAAATCTCTGATTTGATACGCAGTGTCTAAATTTCTAAGATTTGCCTGAGCCATAATCGAATTCTTATGATCTTCGTTTAAGTTGATCCAAATTTCTTTATATTCTTCTGGCATATCATCGATAAATTTAAATCCTGATACTTCTTTAGGTTCTTCAGATTCGTTGAGAACCACTTCTTGTGCCTTTTGTGTATTGGCGGTTTTAATAGGAGTCACAGTCTTTTGTATTTTGACAGACTCAATAAGTTTATCTATATTTCCTGAAAGATCACTATAATCTCCAGCAAATCCTGATTCGTTTAAATTAGCAGTAGAAGCAAGGTCAGCTTTTTCTCTTGCGATTTCTCCCTCATTTAATACCTGAGCTTCATCTACTATTGCATTATTTACATTCTCAGCTAAATATTCTGAGTATGATATTGATCTATTAAGTTTTTCTGATAAATAATCAGAAAAATCTAATCCTTTGTTTACGTTTTCAGCTAAATAATCAGAATAGCTAATACTATTGTTAACATTTTCTGCTAAGTATTCACTATATCTTATTCCCTGATCCATTTTTTCAGCTATATACTCACTATAAGCTAAACCTTTTTCAAGACCTTCAGCTAAATATTCTGAATAGGAAATAGAATCATCAAGATTCTCAGCAACGTATTCTGTATATGAAACACCTTCATCTACTTTTTCTGCTAGATATTTTGAATAATCAATACTCTTATCTACATTTTCTGCAACATATTCAGAATAAGCAATAGACTTATCTAAATTTTCTGCAATGTATTTACCATAGCTGATAGACTTATCTAAATTTTCTGCTAGATATTTACTATAAGTAATAGCATTATCTAGGTTTTCTGCAAGGTACTCACCGTACTTCATAGAATTATCCAAATTCTCTGCAAGGTATTCGCTATAATTTTCTAGCTTTTTTACTCTTGCTTCTAATTCGGCACTAACTTCTGATTCAGATATAGTGGTTTCTGATTCTTTTATGTTACTAAGTACAGAGTTTATTTTTTCTAACTCTTCTTTGATAAGAATCGAATAGTCGTTCATATCTTTTACAGTAACAAACTCTTTATTACTTTCTTCCATTTGGGTAGACTTATTTTTATCCTGATTATTCAAAATTTGTGTGAATTCGTTCACGTCTTTGATTTTATATATCTCTATGTTAGATTCTTTTTCTAACCCTAAAGACTCGTTTATACATTCTAAATTGTGAGTAATGCTTTTGTTATGGAAATCACTAAAAGTAACCCCATTACTTTCATATACTCTTTCTAGTTGAGCATCCTGAAATCCAGGGTCAGCTACAAGGTCATATGTGAATATTTTCTTGATAGCTACCTTCTTGTCGTTCCCAACACTACCGGCTGCTCTTGATGATATAGAAATAGGTATTCCTGCATCAACTAGTTCTCTTGCTATTTTACCCGATGGGGTATTTAACAATTTTACTTTTATTCTTAAAACTCTTGCTTTTTTATCGTACTTAAGTTCTTCTACAACATGAGAAATGTTTTGTAAAGAAACATCGAATTTTTCAGGGTGATCTAATTCACCAACTAATTTTTTCTTTTCGATTTTTTCCTGTAGATACTCAAGGTGAGGCATATATTCATCCTCATCATAAATCCTTTGGTTGTTGTTCTCTATACCAAAAACAGCAGCAACTCCCTCTAGATAATAATCATCTGAAGTATTCTTATCTGAACCCTCACTTTCGTTTAGACTTACATGTTTAAGATTTGCATCTTGTCTATGTAGCATAAATACTAAATCTTCATATTTCTCTATATCCATTAGAAATCTATTTATTTTCTTTTACTATATATCAATATCTTTTTACTGAAAAGTACGATGTAAATCGCGATCAATTATATTTAACTCTATCCCTTACTGAATTTACTAGCTCTTTTGCTACATCAAAAGCTTTACCATCTACTCTAGTATACTCTCTTTTTCCGTCACCTGCACCAGCATTGCTATTTCTAAACGTTACTTTTCTTATTGTTCCACCGGCTAGTTTAACCTTTATTTTAGAAATATTCTTCCATCCCCTTATTTGTAAAGTTACTTTATCTTCGTCAGTTAAAAATTCTTCCATTATATTAACCCCATCTTTTTTAATAGAATCTTTAATTAATATAGAATTTTGTCTTTTCTTATATGTTACGTCATCAGGCGATGTTGTAATTGGTTCATCGTCATTACCCTTAGATTTTTTAGAATCTTTAGAATCTTTATCGGAATCTGAATTATCATCAGCTTCGATTTCCTTAGTATCTTTTTCTGCTTCTTTATGCTCATAAAGACCCATGGTAGCATTCGTAAATTCTATCCCGCTTGGTGATCCTACTAATATTGGTGTCCCGTCTTCTACTGATATACTTCCTTCGTCTACTACACATAAGCCAATCTTTGGTATTTTCTTATCGTCAGCTATCGCTACATTAGCATATGAAGCCTCCCCTATTTTATATAAAGCTATATAAGCAGGTTCAGATTGCATTTTTGGTGTTAACGTTACAGTTGAATCATCAGATTCTGCCTTATTCTCATTAAGAAAATCTATCATTTTTTTATGTACCTTTATTCCAGATCCATTAATAAAGGACATTGATTCATCTACTATCTCAACATTTTCATTAAATCCAAAAATAGATGCGAGTTTATTATCTTTAAGTGTTTGTATAGCTTCGTCATCTACTTTATCCCCAGTTACATTTATTATATCCCCGTCGGCATCTTCAAAATTGAAAGCATATTCTGCGGGAGCATCTAAGATACCAGTAAATAGATAATCTTCTGCTTCGTTGTATTCATTTTCGAATGTCTCCCAGTCTGTATGTCCTTGATATAAGAAGGGTGCTAATAAACCTTCTTCTTCTTTTATTGTGATTAGTTCAAAATCTAGGTCATTATTATCATACCAATGTCTTTCGAATTTATCATCATCTGCAAATGCAGCCATAACTAAAGCATTATCGCTTAATGTTTTCTGTAAGCCTTCTGAATTTGCTTGGGTTATTATAAAAATAGATCTTCCTTTTGTTGAGCCTACCTTAACCATTTCTATAGTAGTTCTAGTTTCATCTGTTGCTACCCAATTAAGCATAGAACCTGAAGGTTGTGACCAGCAAATAGTTATTGGTACACCTGCCTCTATCTCCTTAGGAACGAATTCACCCTTTGCGAAATTCTCGACCTCATCAAATTTTGGTGCTTGTGAATTTCTATTCCATGACCATAATGAATATACAGCATCCACTGCCATTAATACTTCACCAACAAACGGTACTAATTTACTTAAACCCTTTCCTCCAATTTTTGCTGCGGTTTTGCCCATAAATTTTGGGAAAACCTTTGACATACCAGCTCCTTTAACGAATGCTCTTAATAGACCTACAGGTTTTATATTCTTAATTCTAGACGCTCTTACTACAGAGCCTAAACCAGTTCTGGTCTTTTTTAGAGTTACTAAATTTGAAACTGTCCCGAGTCCACTTTTTAATACCTTAGTTGTTTTTGCTAGTCTTGCTGCTTTTTTAAGCCTTTTTGCATTAGCAGCTGCTTCTTTCGCTGCCTGTGCTCCAGGCATCATCGACTGCATTCTTTTTATATAACGGCTAACAGAAGTTCTATTCAAGAGAAACCTGATTCCAAGCACTCCTAATCCTCCTTTAGCTACCATCCATAGAACGGCACCTGCCCCACCAACTGCTGCAACACCTGTACCGTATTTAATTACGTCGTCAACAACATCACTAAAATTATCGGCTGTTTTAATTTCACCTATAGCAGGAAGAGCATAATCAATATTTATTAGATTGAATTTATCTGACCCAGTCTTCATTATTTTCCCTCTATAAGCTTGGAGGCTTAGTGATAATCCCTCTGTGTCCCCGTCCTCACCAGCAAAATTTAAAAATAATGCTTGCTGGTCAGCTTCTACTGAATTTGTCTTAAATGTTGTATTGACCTTATCCGCTACAATAAGTCTATTATAGGCATAATTAAATTTAATAAGTTTTTTATGCATTGCTTCCCCCTCATTACCACCTTCATCGTCTGCCTCGTTTATAAAATCATAATAATCATCAATATGTGAGTTTATGCTCGCATTCTGAGAAACTAATATATCATCATCTAACTGAACCATAGATTCTGCAGTCCAATCTCTTGGATTTTTCTTTAACCATTTATGGAAATCTTTCGAATACCCCCACCACTGAAAATCTTCTAAAGAGATCTCTTCTCCTTCAGCATTTAATGGGATTTGAATGAAAGGAATTTTTTGTCCTTTTTTATATTCTTTGTTACCTGGTGATAATACTATCATACAATTTATATTTTATTCTGAATAAATCCTATCGTAGGATTTAGATATAAGATCTATTAGCTTCCCTATATATCCGTTATTTCTGAGCTTTTTAAATGCAAGGTTACCTACGGAAAATTCCCCTCCTTTCGATAACGCTTCTTTGCGCATCTTCATTATTTTATCTTTTCGTTTAGTAGCTAGTTTATAAAGCTCTTTTGCATTAGACGGGGCATTTGCAGTTCCTAATAATTTACTTTCTAGTTTTTCTATCTCGGTTGCTAATGAACGATATTTTTGTTCTACGTCTTCATCACGAATATCAGGAGGGTTATTAATAGGCTCCTTGACCCATTCGTCATTAAGTATCGAATATAAACCGGTTGATGTGTGTGCTTCGTCAAAGTCCTGTACGTATAATTCAACCTCGTGCCCACGTAATATTATATCGTGTCGGAGGTTCCAAATAAAACGTATTCCATCAAAAGCCGCTTTTGTTACTTTTTTCGGAGCATCAATTTTATCGAAGTCAACTAATACATGAATGTCGAGATCCGAGAATTCTGTATAACTAAAATTTGCAAGGGATCCTGTTAATTGAATATCTTTGATAGGTACATTCTTAGCTATCTCGTCGTATTTGGTATAGAATTCTTTAGCGATAGCTTCGAGTTTCTTTCTAATCCCAGTTGTTAATTTAT
>Ga0164313_10003842_pt1 | contig 13397 bp, 11 predicted proteins | sample GuaBasSedimGuay4_FD_113735 | JGI IMG/M metagenome (GOLD analysis project Ga0164313, IMG submission 113735) | Subseafloor sediment microbial communities from Guaymas Basin, Gulf of California, Mexico - Guay4, Core 4569-4, 0-3 cm | ecosystem: Environmental > Aquatic > Marine > Hydrothermal vents... | reverse complement strand
TGTTTATTTTATACACTTCAGGGTCTACCGGAAAACCAAAAGGGATGGTGCACTCCTCTGCTGGCTATATGGTTTATACTGCCTATACCTTTAAAAATATGTTTCAATATACCGAAAACGATGTGTATTGGTGTACCGCAGATATTGGTTGGATTACCGGTCACAGCTATATTGTGTATGGTCCTTTGGCAAATGGAGCGACTACGGTGATGTTTGAAGGAGTTCCGAGTTACCCAGACTTCGGAAGGTTTTGGGAGATTGTTCAGAAGCATAAAGTAAATCAATTTTACACAGCACCTACTGCCATTAGAGCCTTGGCAAAAGAAAAATTAGACTTTGTTGAAAAATATGATTTATCATCTCTAAAAGTGATTGGATCTGTAGGCGAACCCATCAACGAAGAAGCCTGGCATTGGTATAACGATAATATCGGGAAACGAAACAGCCCTGTAATTGATACTTGGTGGCAAACGGAAACTGGAGGCATAATGATCTCACCTATTCCCTACGTTACCCCTACTATTCCAACCTATGCAACACTTCCATTTATAGGTGTTCAGCCAGCTATTATGGATGAAAATGGAAATGAACTACAAGGAAATCAAGTTGAGGGAAGACTTTGTATTAAATTCCCCTGGCCATCGATTGCAAGAACCATTTGGGGAGATCATCAAAGGTATAAAGAAACCTATTTCTCAGCTTATAAAGGCAAATACTTTACGGGTGACGGAGCTTTAAGAGATGCCACAGGATATTATAGAATCACAGGAAGAGTGGACGATGTGATTATTGTTTCTGGACATAATTTAGGTACTGCACCTATTGAAGATGCTATCGATGAACACCCAGCAGTAGCTGAATCTGCCATTGTTGGATTTCCTCACGATATTAAAGGAAACGCATTGTATGGCTATGTAATTTTAAAAGAAGCAGGCAGTTCTAGAGATCCTGAAAATCTTCGGAAAGAGATTAATCAAATCATTACCGAACATATTGGTCCAATAGCCAAATTAGACAAAATTCAATTCACTGATGGATTGCCAAAAACACGAAGCGGAAAAATAATGCGGCGCATTTTAAGAAAAATTGCAAGTGGTGAAACTGATAATCTTGGGGATACTTCTACTTTATTGAATCCGGAATGTGTGGAGGATATTATAAATAATTCGTTGTAAAGAAAAGCCAATACAATAAATAGTTTTTTAATAGCACTATACAAATCGTAGAATGATTATCTTAAATTATACTTTTTTAACAACTAACAATCAATACCCATTATACTTCGGTTTAATATTGGGCTATCAATTATATCTCTTTTAGTTTTACTCCCTTTTCTGTTATAACAATTGTTCTTTTTAAGTAATTATTGTTAATACTTCAAAACTTTTCTAGTAGCTTGCTTTAAAGTTGTTCATATTTTTATCTGAAAATTAAACAAATAGATATTTGAACAACTTTTTCTAATCAAATTTTAGTCACACTGGTTAACTATTATTCTCTTATTACTTTTTCAAGTCCAATATATCCATTTTCATTTTTTATTTTCATAAAATATATCCCTTGATTTAATTTAGAAATATTAATTTCCTTTTTATGTGAGTTTGATAAAACTAATTGACCTAAGTTGTTATATATTTCTATCGAAACAATGTTAAATTCTGATTTAATATATAAAACATCCGTTGTTGGATTTGGATAAATACTAATCTCTTCATATTCCTGCGAGACTATTGATAGCGGTGAATTCGGTATTGGTGCACAAGCTCCAAAGGGCGAATCAAAGCCATAGTTTCCAAGTATATCCAGTGTAGCATCATCCGTACTAATTTTTGTGAATATTTGCCCGTCATCAACCGCAAGAGTCCCGTATAATATGTCATTTACCCTGTCGAAGCCAATATCCTGGATTTGTTGGGCTTGTTGCAAGCCATCAATAATTCCGATATCTTCTGTTTGCTGGGTTATAGGATCAATTGTAAATAAACTTCCATCCATTGTAGATATACCATATAATTCACCTTGCGAATTAGCAGCCAATCCATAAATAAAATATTTTTGTGGCATCCCAAAAAGTTCAGTTGCGTGCCAATTCTCATCAATTATGTATAAATAATCATCAATCCAATCGTCTTCCAAACCAACACCATAGAGCGTTCCATTTACTTCATCATAAGCTAACCCGTTAATATAAAACACATTTGGGATATTTCCTACTCTGATAAATTTTCCAGTAGGGGTAACTACAAAAACATCACATATATCCCGCTGTACAGCAATGATTTTATCTTGCATCCATGTCATTGATGCTAACCGGTATGGGTAATTAAGTTCATGGTCGTCTAGGTAAAACCTTTCACCAGTTTCTGTATTTAAACTTATTGATTTATTCAATGGAGCGTATTCAATTGAATATATTGTCTCACTTGAATAATCATCTGGGCTAAATGTTTCGCAATCAATTGAAAAGTCATCATTATTAGGGTTTTGATCGTTTGATAAAATGACACTTGCGTTTAAAATATAAGTTCCACTTTCTTCCGGTACCCAGTCGGGGAATACAATGGTGTTTTCCTGTAAAATTGAAAGTTCTTCATTAACTTCAACAGTTTCATCATAAGTAGTTCCTTCAATGGTTAGGTTTACACTATAAGTGGATTCTAATGAATAACCAAAATTCTTTACAGTTACCTCAGGATTACACGCTGTCTCAAGTGATGGGTAATAAACCGGGTTCATTTTTACACATGCTAAATCATGAGCCAAATCAGTTTCCGCAACCATCACATTGTCAATATGCCATTGGTCTCCCCATTGGCCGTTCGGGCTTTGATATCTAAAAGCTATATAAATATATTCTCCAACGTAATCATTCAATGGCAAAACCACCTCGGAATAATTTTCATAATCAACATCTGGGATGGTATAAACAACTTCTGTAAAATCGCCATCGGCTGGATTTCCGCTACCAGTTGAAATGATAACTTCATGTGAATAATAATAGTAAAAAGAATGGATAGCTTCCCAAAAGGACAGGTAAAAATCATCGCTGCTTACAAATATTTGGGGAGTTACCATCCAGCTGTCTGGAGTTTCATTAATATTTGCCCTTATATATATACCCTTTAAACCTGTTTGTGAGTATCCATTAATTTGCCAATCATTATTGCCTATTACCCCATATTGATAAAAACTATAAGCAGAAGGTAAACCCTCCTCAAAGCCTTCTTGAGTAATAATGTTTTTGGTAGTACCTTGTCCGATCACATTAATAGTAAATAAAACTAAAATTAAAATGATAATCTTTTTTGTAGCTTTCATAAGTTTAAGTTTAATAGTTGCCTGTTTAAAAAAAATCTCAACTTTTAAAGATTAGTTTTTAACTATTTATTCATTTTTAAAAGTTAGAAATATATTTAACAGCAAAATTATTATTATTTTGCAGATGAAGTACAAATTAATACTATCATAAATACTGTTAGGAATTTAAAAAGCACCTATAAAAAACCTTTAAGTTTATAAGAATTTAATATATAATCATTTGAACAAGTTTAATTACATACTACTTTATTTAATATTTTTCAATACAGGTGTTTATTGTCAAAAAATAATTGATAGTCTTGAGAATTCTATTAAAACTGAAACTGTTTTATCAAAAAAAATAAAGCATCTTCATGAAATTTCAGATCAATTAAAATATAGCGATATAGATAAGTCAATTAATTATGCTTTAGATGCGCTAGAAATCTCAAAAGATATTGATAATGAAAAAGCCGTAATCAATTCAAGTATTTTACTTAGTGAGCTTTATTGGTCAAAATCTCTATTTGAAGAGGCTATGAATATGGCTTTAATATCTGAAGAGCTTTCAAAAAAATACGATTATCAAAAAGGTCTTGCACAATCATATTTAAGAATGGGAGCTATCTATTCCAGTTTAGATAACTATGATAAAAGTTCAGATTATTATTTTAAAAGTTTAAAAGTTTTTCAAGAAAAAAAAGAAAAAAAACTAGAAGGAATTGTATTAAATAATATTGGTACAAATTTTTCAGATCAAAAAAAGTATGAAAAAGCTAAAGAATATTTTAGTGAGGCTCTAAAAATTGCTAAAGAAGTCAATGATTCAGTAGGCATTAAAATTGGTTTAACAAACACTGCATCCGTTTTGTCTAATTTAAAAGAATCTGAGAAAGCGAAAAAAATGATGGAGGAAGCAATAGGCTTAACAAAAATTGATGAAATTAATCCTTGGTATGGTGCAAATGTTTTAAATCTAGCAATTCTAAATGAAAAACTCAATAATAATGACAATGCCTTACTACTATTTAAAAGGGCATTAATTATTTTTAACAAATTAGGGGATGAATTTTATATCTCAATAACATATAATCGATTAGCAAATTTTTATTTTTTAACAGGTGATTATCAAAAAAGTATAAATCATGCAATAATTGCCCTTGAAAAAGGTAAAAAACATGGTTTACAAAGAGTTATACTTAATGCTTCCAACACACTACGCAGCACATTTTTTAAATTGAACAATAAAGAAGAAGCTTATAAATATCTCTTATTAGAATTCAATACCAAGGATAGTATATATAAAGAGGAAAATATAACTAAACTTTCTAATTTAGAATTACAATATAAATTTGAAAAAAAACAGCAAGAAAAGCGCTTAGAGCAGCAAAAAAAGAATTATATCATCATCATAATAATTTTTAGTCTAGTTCTAACCATATTAGTGATTGTCTTTATTTTTAAACAACATAAAATAAAATCAAAAAATAATTTATTAGCAAAACAAAAACTAGAAACAGAATTAGAATCTAAAAACAAAGAGTTTACAATTAATGTTTTGTATCAAATGAAAAAGAATGAATTATTAACAGATATTTCTGAAAAGCTAATTGAAATTGAAAAAGGAGCTGTAAAATCAGAAACAAAAAACGCGATTCATAAAATTGGTTCTATTTTAAAAAAGAATAAAGATAAAGATGTCTGGGAAGAGTTTGAATTAAGGTTTAAACAGGTTCATATTCAATTTTATGAAAAACTTACCCAAAAACACCCAGATCTAACATCTAATGATTTAAGAATTTGTGCTTTTTTAAAGTTAAATATGTCTACAAAAGAAATTTCAGAGATTACGGGACAACGAGTTGCAACACTAGAAGCAACAAGGTCACGTATTAGAAAGAAACTTGGGATTTCTAATACCCAAATTGATTTGGTAGCTTTCTTGTCACAATTCTAACAAAGAGGTCTTAACAAAATTTAAAGGTTTTATATTATAGGTTATTTATAGGTGGTTTTGTTAACACCTATAGTTTTTATTGGGGCACTCTCCATTTAAAAAATTAACTCTTATTAGTAATTTAGCCAAAACAAGTTAATATTTATCTAATGCTGAAAAAGAATAATGAAAAAATCAATTTGAAAAAAACAAATAAAAAATTGAAGGAACTAGAGAATTTTGTTGAAAAAAATAAATTACAAAATAAATCCTTAAAAATTATACTTGACAATTTATATAAATCAAATAATAATAATTAAATCTAACAACATGAAAAACAATTACTTTCTCCACACATTTATCATTTTAATGCTTTTACCCTTTACTATAACAGCTCAAGATTGGGGTGTTGCACAAGGGGGTAATAGTATGCGAAATGGATTAACAACTTCTATAGGACCTTTGGTTGAAATTGGTGAAGAACCCGAACTATATTGGTCTGGAGGAGAAAATGCTGCATATGCAGGTTACCCCGTAATTGAAGGAGAAAATTTAATTGTTTATAGAAGATTTCCCTCAGATTCTCAACAAGAATCTTGGATTATAAACTATAATGTTTATACAGGTGAAGAGCTTTGGAGAACACAATTACCTGTAGATACACATCATAATTATAGTAAAGTATCTGCTGTTAGAGATGGCAAAGTTTATGCCAATCGTGCTGGAGGCGCTGCTGAACCAGAGTTTATATATGCCCTAGATATTGAAAATGGTGATGTTATTTGGGTTTCTGATATTAAAATTGGCGAACATGAGTCTGAATCTTATGCTTTTGCAGAAAATGGTGATATTATTGCTGCTGATCTTAATCATATTGTTAGAGTAAATCATATAAATGGAACGACAGTTTGGGAAACCTCACGGGGAGGTTCCTCATCAGATGCTAATTCAACTAATATCTTTGGAAATAAAGTTTATGTCTGGGAGCAAGACTCTCAAGGAATGTTTATTACAGTTCTAGATATTGAAAATGGCTCAAAACTTTATTCTAGTGAACTTTTGGCACCACCAGGGTTTCAGCAACAATGCTTTATAATTGGGAGCGATGGTGTTATCTATGCAGATATAATGAGAGGAGCTGGAGGAAACCATCTCTATGCTCTAGAAGACGACGGAACCCAATTCAATCTACTATGGGATTACGAAACTGGATTTGCTACTTTTGGAAATTTTGCTGAAGGAGCAGATGGAAGCATTTATGCTGTTTCTCCAAACGACGAAATTGTACGGTTAGATCCTACAACAGGTAGTGTTTTAAATACTTCACCTGTTATTTCTGACAATAATGGTTTTTTAAATGTCTTTATGGCTGTTGCCGAAGATGGAATATTATATCTAACCGTAAGCGACTACCCTTTTACTAAACTATATATTTTCACTCCAGAACTAGAATTACTTTGGGGAGAAGAAATGAATGGACTAAAAGGTATTGCATTAGGTGATCAAGTCTTAGTTGTTAATGGTAATCAAACTTTAATTAAAGCTTATAAAGGGCAAAACCCTATATTAGGATTTAGCGGACAAAACGATAAAACATTTACAAGTATTTACCCAAATCCATCAGATGGAGTTTATAATTTCAGTAATAGTTTCGAAAATAAAAATGGCCATTTAGAAATTACATCCATCACTGGGCAGATTATATATTCTTCATCAGTTAAATCAAATATTCATAGAATTGATATTTCTAATCAAGAAGCTGGAGTATATATTGTAAGATATTTTATGAATAATAAATATTATTTCAATAAAATAATTAAGAATTAAGAATTAACCCAATATGCATTTAATAATAATAGTCTTTATATAATAAATAACTTTAATAAAAATAAAATGATGAAACAACTTATTTTAGGAATTCTGTTTGTATTAACAACAATTAGTAGCATTGGTCAAACCAATAGAATATTGGAAAGAGAAGTTCCACGCGCTGGTGAATTTATAGATAATTCACAAATTTTAAATGAGACTACTAGTATTCTTGATGAGGGATTTGAGTCACAAAACATGTCATTTCAAGGAAGCTGGCCATTTTCCAATCCACAAAATATCATTTCAGATGATACAGGTGATATTGTTTTTATTGCATCGGGAGCTGGTGTGATGATAATGGATATTTCTAATTCTTCTAATCCTCAAATGATTTCTGATGTTAGAGCCCGCGGTATTATTGATCATCTTTATTACGATGACACTACACAGCAACTCTATATAACAGCCTATTTTTCAGGTTTTGAAATATGGGATTTGTCTAATATTACTACTCCTGAAAGAGTATCGCGAGAACCAGTAACTGGCTTACCAAGAGGAGGAATTTATGCTCAAGATAATTACGTTTATATTATTACGGTTACTGATGGTATTTTGGTATATGATATTACAGATCCAGCAGATCCAGTTTATATTTCAACAACGTCTATCCCTGGTGATACGGCCTGGAATTTATTTGCAGAAGATAATTTCCTTTATGTGCGCACCTATCTTCCAGATGCTATTCGTTTATTCGACATATCAACACCAACATCTCCTGTACTACGTGGTAGTTACACAGCAGGATCTCCATATTCCATATTCGTAAAAGATGGCTTGGGATATATTGCAGATTCTAATCAAGGTCTTGTGATTATTGATGTTTCAGATCCTGATAACTTTAGCTTTGTTGGAAATTTACCTATCGCTGGATCTCCCCATGATGTAGTTGTAGTAAGTGATTATGCTTATGTAACCAATTGGACAAATAATGCGGAAGGAGGCCTTTATGCCATTGATGTGAGCGATCCATCAAATCCAATCCAAACTGATTATAATGATGCAGATTCTAAGGAAGTTACAGGAGGAAATGATAAAGTAACAGTAGTTGGTACAGGATACGCAGTATTTGACGTCACCGATTCTGGAGTATTAAATATAAGCTCTGAGGAGCTTCTGCCGGGCTGGTTAATAGATGTGGCCATTAAAGATGACTATGCCTTTACTGGTAGTAACGGATTTAGAGTATTTGATGTGACCGATAAAAGTAATCCTGAACAAGTTGCTTTCCTTGATATAAACGCAAATACAGTAGATATATCAGGTGATATCTTAGCCTATATTCCTGAAAGTATGGGAAGTGGCAACAGCTTAAATATAATAGATATCTCCGACCCTGAAAACCCCAATGAAATGGGAAACTACAATAATATGTTGCTTACACAGGATGCCATTATTCAAGGTGATTTTGTTTATGTTGGCGGATGGTGGGATGGATTTACAATTATTGATATTTCCGATCCCACAAATCCATCATTTGCAGCAAAAGCACATAACTGGACCGAAGGTGCTATACCAGGTGAGGAATGGTGTTTTGTAAGTGACCTAGATGTTCAGGGTGATTATGTTTATCTTATTGACTATAAGCCTTTCAGTGATGATGATACTAAAGGCTTATATATATTTGATATTACAGATCCGCAAAACCCAGAGTTTGTATCACGCTATGTACAGCAATCACAGTATAGTTGGCGTATTAAAGTACAAGGTAACTATGCTTATCTTGGAGATGGATATGGTGGAATTGAAGTGGTTGACATTTCCGACCCTCAGGCTCCTGTAACGGTTGCTTATCAAGAATTATTGAGCGATGCACTCTACAATCTTGATGTATCAACACTTGGCTATGTTTATGCCGCAGGCTATATTTATGGTGGTGTTCAGGCAATTGATATTGCTGACCCAGAAAACCCAGAACTTACAGGATACTACTACCCTACTTCTGTGTTTGCATTGAATGTAACAGCTGATGAAAGTGATATTTATGTTTCTGAAGGAATAGCAGGGTTTCAGATTTATAGTCATGATGAGCTCTTATCTTCTGGTCTTGATTTTAATCAAATTTTAACGGATATAATAATTTATCCAAACCCTTCAAATGGCATTATTAATTTGAATGTTGAAGATGCGTTTGAAGTTGTGGTATTTGATCAAGCAGGTAGAGTAATTACAAATGTTCAAATTGAAACAGATAACACTACTTTAGATTTATCATCCCAACCTAATGGCATTTATTTTTTAAAATTTAAAATGGAGAGTAGAGTACAGCTAAAAAAGGTAATAATCTCTAAATAGCATTTTTTCTTTCCTTTAAAAAATTGTAAAAAAACCAAACACGATCTGTTTGGTTTTTTTAGTTTGAATAAGGTATTAATAGATTATCCTACGATTTTTCATAGTTTTGTTTATCAACAAAACTAAAACAGACTCCTTCTGTTTTATTTGAAAAATTATAAGTGGAGACACATCAAATTTAGGAGATACTTCTACTTTATTGAATCCGGAATGTGTAGAGGATATTATAAATAATTCTATTTAATATTATAACGCATTAGGCTCTTTAACTTTTGTAATTTTACAGTATTATGAAACGACTATTTCTATTTGGTTTATTACTTACTTTTTTATCTAATTCTATGTCACAAAACATATCTTCAGAATCCATTTACGATATTCAAATAAATAAATTAAATGGAGAACCACTTAATTTATCGACTTACAAAGACAAGTATATTTTATTTGTAAATGTTGCTTCAGAATGTGGCTTTACAGGGCAATATGAAGGTTTAGAAAAACTATATGACCAATATAAGGAAAGCCTTATGGTTATAGGTGTTCCTTGTAATCAGTTTGGCAGTCAAGAACCTGGTACGGCAGATGAAATACAAACTTTCTGTCAAGCTAATTATGGGGTTACCTTTGTAATGACTGAAAAGGTTGATGTAAAAGGAGAAAATCAACATCCACTTTATCAATGGCTAACCGATAAATCTAAAAACGGAAAATCCAGTACTACTGTTAAATGGAATTTTCAAAAATATTTAATTGGGCCAAAAGGTGAGTTTATTGATTATTATTATTCAATTACCAAACCCCTGAGTTCTAAAATTACAAAACATTTAGACTAATTAATCAAACGAGGATTATTTTTTTAACATTTACCTATTTAAATGAAATTAGATTTTATAGACAATATCAATGAGTACGGAGAAAATGTAGTTCGACTTTACAACTTTGATAAAAAGGAAGCTGTAAAATTTAGAGACTTAATTATAAATACGGTAGTAAAAAGAAAGCAGCGATTAGATCTATCTAAAGTAGATTTTATAGAAAGTCGTAATTGTAATCTAATTCTAGGACTTTTTAATGCAGACGAAGGATTATTAAGTAGTGATAACAAGACTTTTTATTGCGCTTTAACTTTAGATAATTACTTAAATATGCTGAAATTAATAGAACCTTTCTGTATAAAGGACACCAAAGGTTACCAATATTTATACGATATTGATAACCCTACAGATTTTTTGTTTTCTCCTGCTGGTACTTGGTAAAAAAATATAGAGATATTATCTATTATTATTTGAACGTCTGTTTCTATTACGATTTGAAGGTCTAGATGAGTTCCTTTTTTTAGCTGTATTTTTTGAAGTATTTCGATTTCCAGAATTTCGATTCCTTCCTCCTCCTTGCCCTTGTTTAATTTGTTCTGTTGAAGCATTAGGATCTGGTTCAAAACCCTCCACGATTTCAACAGGGGTTTTATTGTTTTAATTTATGAATTTATAATTAAAATAATTAGTATCTTTAATATATTAAAACAATAAAAAAAAATGATCACAAATTGGACAAAAGAAGAATTAAATACATATCTATTAATTTATTGTGCAAATGCCGATTTTACAGAATCAAAAGATGAAATAAGCATTATAAAATCGAAAATCCCTACAAGTGTTTTTGAAAAAGTACACCATGAATTTAACAAGGATAATGATTACCAAAGTATACAGAAAATACAATCCTCACTTGAAACACTTGGCTTTACAAATGACTTGAAAAATCGTTTGTTATTTGAAATAAAAGAACTCTTTTTAAGTGATGATAACTATGATATCTTAGAAAAAAATCTAATGAGAGGTTTAAATCGTATTTTTAAATAAAAAAAAAGCCTGTAGTTTCTAGAAATTAAGCTTTCTACATAAACTACAAGCTTTATATTTGTCGGGATGAGAGGATTCGAACCTCCGATCTCTGGTCCCCCAGACCAGCACTTTAAACCGGACTAAGCTACATCCCGAATTATTTTACTGTTATTTTATATTTTTCATCGACGAAATTATTGTACTTAACTACGTATAAACTATGCTTAGTTTATCCTGAGCGTAGTCGAAGGGCTACATCCCGAGTTAATCTAAATTCCAATAAAAGAGGATTGCAAAAATAGCTATTATTTAAAATCTTATAAGGAAGTTTCAGAAATAAATTTTAGGTAAAAAACAGGATTTCTCACTATCTTTGTAAAAACCTTTTTATATGCTTATTATAGGAATTGCTGGTGGTACCGGAAGTGGAAAAACTACTGTTGTTAGTCAGATTATAGAAGAACTTCCTAAAGATGAAGTTTGTGTAATTTCTCAAGATTCATATTATAAAGATACTAGCCACTTACTATTCGACGAACGTACTAAAATTAATTTCGACCATCCAAATTCTATCGATTTCGATTTAATGGAAAAACACCTTAAAGAACTTAAAAAAGGAAACTCTATTGAGCAGCCAATTTATTCTTTTGTAGAACATAATCGTACGGGAAAAACAATTACAACACATCCCAGAAAAGTGGTTATTGTTGAAGGAATTCTAATATTAACTCACCCCGAAGTAAGAGAATTATTCGATATCAATATTTATGTTCACGCAGATAGTGACGAACGTTTAATTCGTCGTTTAAAACGTGATATGGCAGAACGTGGTAGAGATTTAGAGGAAGTTTTAAATAGATATCAAACTACTTTAAAACCTATGCATCAACAGTTTATTGAGCCCACAAAAGAATATGCAGACATTATAATCCCCACAAACCGTTACAACACAGTAGCGGTAGAATTGATAAGAAAAATCATCAACCAAAGACTAGCAGAAAATTGAATAAGAAGTTTTCAGAAATAAAAAACAATAAATGGGTTAGAGTATTTAGCAATAAGTACTTTCTTATTGTTATTCTATTTTCGGTTTGGATGTTTTTCTTCGATACCAACTCCTATTTTATTCATAAGGAATTGAATGAAAGCATAGAAACTCTAGAAAACAACAAAGAGATTTATAGCGAAGAGATAAAAAAAGACAAGGCTTTTATTGAAAAAATGAAAGACAGTAACGAAGTTGAAAAATATGCTCGCGAGAAGTATTATCTCAAAAAAGAAAATGAGGATATTTATATCATAGAACATCAGGATAGTATTAAAAATAAAGAAGGAAATGAGTGATTTTTTATTTAACGAATTTGATGAGGTTTCTGCTAAAGAGTGGAAGCAAAAAATTCAAGTAGATTTAAAAGGAGCCGATTATAACGACACCTTAATCTGGAAAAGTCTAGAGGGAATAGACGTAAAACCCTTTTATCATCGGGATGATATTACAAGTAATATCCCAACTATTCAGAGCCACCCAACATCTTGGAATATCGCTCAAGAAATATTTATTGATGATGAAACAATTGCAAATAATTTAATAATCAAAGCAATTGAAAGAGGAGCTGAAGCAGTTGTAATTGCTTCGGAAAAGGAATTTGATATTACGGCCGTTTTCGAAAACTTCTCTTATGAAAGTTGTATTGTTTATTTTAATTTAAAATTTCTATCTGAAGATTTTTATCTAAAACTATCTCAATTCTTTTCAGACAAAAACACCACTGTTTTTTATAATATTGACATCATCGGTAATCTTGCCAGAACAGGAAACTGGTTTCATAATTTAAAACAGGACCACGAAATTCTTTCAACTATAATTAAGAAAACTAATTCTAAAAATATTCTTAGTGTAGACGGAACTATATATCAAAATGCTGGAGCAACTATGATGCAACAACTCGCCTATTGTATTGCTAACGCTAATGAATATCTTAATCATTTTCAGAATGTCATTCCGACAGAGCAAAGCGACGAGGAATCTCAACAACTAAATATCACCTTCAAACTTTCAATAGGCACCAACTATTTCTTCGAAATAGCAAAAATCAGATCCCTTAGAAAACTTTATGCAATACTTGCAAAAGAATACGGAGTTTCTACAGATTGTC